>Ga0209577_10000786_pt1 | contig 31764 bp, 28 predicted proteins | sample GraSoiAngelo_109_FD_185874 | JGI IMG/M metagenome (GOLD analysis project Ga0209577, IMG submission 185874) | Grasslands soil microbial communities from the Angelo Coastal Reserve, California, USA - 14_0903_12_20cm (SPAdes) (version 2) | ecosystem: Environmental > Terrestrial > Soil > Grasslands...
CCAGGTCAGAATGGGATGCAGGAAGCCGTTCGCGCCTAAGCTGGTGGGATAGTAGAGATCAAATTTATTCCCCAGAGAGTCGCAACAAGCAATTCCCTTGCTGACGGTGACCGTCCAGCTACCGGCCGCGTAATACTTCTGCTCGATTGGCTTGGTGGGGGAATTGGGTGGAGGACAAGCAATCATGATGGATAAGGCTACGAACACGAGAGAGCCACAGGTTTTAATTCTCATCGCTACCTCGCTTCGGCCGAACCAGTCTCCGCTGCAACCTGAACCGGAATCTATTCGAGCTGTCGAACAGGGGGCATCGATGGGTAAAGAAGGTACTCCCTTATGCGGGATTTCCTTTCTGTGCTCGAAAACGGCATGGATTCTACACTAACTTCGCCTTCCTGCGCGTGGTTGCAGAATGCGGGACCAAATACGGGACAAGTCCAGGGCGAATTACGCCACTTAAACCCGGACTCTAAAGAACCCTTCAGGACGTCCAGAAATTAGTTGCTTTGGGGTCGACGTGCCGTGCGCCGAAACCCTTGTCGTCACCGAGCCGGACAGGCACGCCAGGTTCTTATTAGCTATAGCTAGCTACGCACCCGCCCATAGCGCTCAGATAACTTGACCCACTTTCTGTTTCCTTTTGCTCGGATATATTGATCCATCCATCCCGAGCAGTCGAGAACATTTTTTGATTTCCAAGGAGCTTGTCGGCGTCTAAAGACTGCCATTGCTCTCCGACCAGTGTTCAGTTCAATTGACCGAGGGAAAAAGTTACCAGGTAGGAGGTTTGGGTGTTGAGAGCGAGGTCACGAATCTGAGAAGACGAGTTCATGGTGGGCTAGCATGCGCTACCGAGCGATATCGTGCTGCTCGTCGTATCCGGATTCGAAAAGGGCAAGGGGCAAAAAGATCGACTCGCCCTAGAGATTTAAAAAGCGGAGAGGCGGACAGGTTTTGGTTTGCACCCGGAGAGGTGAAAGAGGCAGGCCAGGTATGGCTCCGCAGCAGGCCCCTGCCCCAACTGCATGGGGCTCATCGGCCACATGCGAGTGCCAGACTTCCGAACCTTGTCGGTGGGAACCTCAAAAAGCGGACACGATTGATCGTGGTCCACGGCATCGTGATGGTTCACCGTGGTGCTACCAGACAGGGCATGGTGGAGCCGGCAAAAGGGTAACCTCGCATAGCGGATTCCGCCCGAATCGGATACTTGATAGTTATGGCTTCGACCTCGTGATTGATCCGAAACCGACCGCGGTCGGGCTCGCAGAATCAGCACTTGCAGTGGGTGAATACTCTCCATTTCGCCAACACTGTGCACGTCGCGGAGAATGATGCCAGTCCCCGCATATACGTGCTAACGACTGGAAAGAGTGGGAGAAGACGAATACTGCCGCGCTTTATCAGCTGGATAAAACGGATTGCCCCGCTTCCTAACTCGGCATTTGCGCTACCCCCGGCGCAAGCATGACTACCAGCTCTCCCAAAATGATCCTCTCCTTGCTCTCTCCCATCATCCTGGGCTTGGATCGTTTAGAGACAGCGTCGCTGTTAGGTTCCGCTGTCACGTTTCAGTATTTGACCGGTCTTCCCAGTTACCTTCATCCGGAAAGCTTGCGCCGACTTTTATTGCAGGCTGATCCTGATTTCCGAGAACAACTACACCGGGTCAATGATTACCTGTTGCAGCGGTTCATTCACCAACCCGAGCACCGCTCGCGGTTAATTCTGGATCTGGATAGCATGGTGCTCACCGTCTTTGGCCATCAGGAAGGCGCTGAGGTGGGCTACAATCCGCGCCACCGCGGCAAGCGGTCCTATGATCCGCTGCTCTGTGTAGAAGCGAACTCCTCGTTCTTGTGGGATGTGGAACTGCGGCGTGGCGATGCCGGAACCTGGGCGGGCAGCGAGGAACCCTTGGCCTGTTGTTTTCACTCCATGCCCGTGATTACGGAATGCTGGATTTGCGGCCAAATTTGAAAGAAAACAGTCGAATTCACGCAGGATTTAGCCTCTGTGCATAGATGTTTGCTGTTTCTGGCAAGAAATTTCCGGTGGGTGGTGATTCGACCAATGTTTATGCCCGGTTTGAAGGCATTCTTGAAAATGTCCGAGTTTGCATTTTTTGGTTCCGGCTCCGCCGGGTTAGGTATTAGCGCCGACGCTATCGCGTGGGCCCGGGGTTCTATCCGACAAAAAGAGGATTCCAGAACAGCTACGCTTCCTTTGCGGCGCCGAAATCGTATGGTATCGGCGAGTTCGCGACGGGGAATCGGAATTTTCGTGGCCGGAAGCGCCACAGTCCCAGACTGTGGCGGACTCACCCTTGTCCCCCTTGAAGACCGGTCTGCGTCGGCTGAAGAGCCTGCCCGACGAATACCGCGCTGTATGGTTTTAGCGAGCTATTGCTGCCCTGCTACCCGCGTGCCTCCGGTGCCTTTGGTCCCCGTACATACAGTTCTGGCGAGTCGTGCTTCGCTTTAACTTGAGCACTTTGGTTCCCGTTACTCGGTCCGATTCGGTCAATTCGTTCCAGCGTTTCCAATCGGAGGGAATATGGTCGGGTCTGCAGGCTTCAACTTCATAGTCTCCCGCGGGCGGCGTACCAAAATTCGCTACTCCTCGTCCATCGGTTGTTCTGAATCTCAGTTCAGTGTTCGAGCCTAGTGGCCGGAGCGTGACGGAAACCTGCTCGAGTGAGCTCTCGCTATCCACGTCCACGACTTGTATGCGAGTCTGCGGGTTCGAGGCTCCTCCAGGCTCGGGACCAAAGGTGGCCATCTCGAAAAGGACGGAGAGCGTAAATAGTAGGCATCGGATCATGGTTCCTCACGAAGGACAGTCAAAACACGCCCGCCGGTGTAGAGAACGTGAAATTGTTCGTGTTCAGGGTGTAGGCGGTATGCGTTCCTTCGCCGGCCCGCGCATAGTAGAACTTCACCACGGGAAGGCCGCCCAGCTGCAGGATCAATCCGGCTCCGAAGCTGTGGCGCACATGGCCGATCTCAATATCGGAACGCTGCTCCGCCATTCGGCCCACATCGTAAAATCCCAGGAGAGCGAATGGTCCCCAAATTATGTGCTCGTATTCGGCCTGGAGGGTCAACAAGTTGGGCGCGCGAAAGCGGTAGTCGGCGTAGCTGCGCAGCACGTCTACATTGTTAATATCAGTGCCTCCAATGGTCGGCTGGAGGTAAAAAGGCATTTTATTCCCCGCCGGCGCATAAGCTTCGACAAAACGAATGGTCGCTGAGATGTTGCCGAGGTCCGCCTTCGTGGCCGGATTGTAGCGATTCTGCCAGATGGCATCGAGGCGTCGGAAAGAATACGGCCCACTCGTAGCGTGGAACAAGCGATAGCCAGTGGCGAGCGAGGAGGAGAAGCCTTGCGAACGCGGCGACACCGGGTGGATCCAATCGATCCCGCCCCCCGCCACCAAGTAGGTAGTATCTACGCCCAGTGCCGGTGTATTGAGGGGAGTGAAGAGCGTAGGCGACAACACGCCGTGCATGCCCGATGGGCTGTTATGCATCCCGGCCAAATCGCCGGCGATAAAAAGACCGGCCGGCAAAGGCACCTCGATATGCCCCCCGCCTATGGTCTGATACAGCCCGAACAGGCTCTTGTTCGCGAGCAAACTATCATTACCCAACCCGAAGTACGAGAGCTGCGGCAGTTCGTAGTGCTCCAGCTCCAGCGTAGCGTGAATATGCCGGTCGTCCCTGCTGTTTCCGCTCCCCCAGATGTCAACTTTGCCGCCCGCTACCCAGAATCGATTGTACGACCCACGCGCTTCGACGCTGCCGCTGTACCGTAGCGGTAGCGACTCGGAGGCACGCTCCAGATTATAGGTCAGCCCGCCGGCAAATCCGCTCCCCGGCACGATGCCGCCCACTGACGGATGCAATCCGTCGCCGGTGAACAGAACGCGGCCGAAGTCGATAGTCTTCTGGAGCCGGTCGACGCCGTGTGTTTCCCAGATATGGCACCAGTTTCTGGGCACTTCGACGTCCTGTTTGTGCTCTACATCAGCGAGCCAGGAATGCGGGCGGCTTTTGGCCCAAGCCACATTCTTCTTCGCGGCCGCTGAGTCGCACGTGTCTACTGCACCGGCCGCCTTGGCAAGGGCTATCGCAGCGAACACCAGCAACGCCACTACCGGCTTCACGGCTGTCCCTCGGCCGCAGCTTGCGGCGCCGCTTCTGGGTGGATCACGGCCATGGCCTTCGCAACAAACTGCGCGGCGTCCCCTTCGGTCACCACTGATTTCGGGTCCATCGTCGCTGCCAGTGCCGCATCTCGCTGTTGGAGAACGGCGTGAACTTCTCTCACGTGGTCGAGGTGCAGTTGTGCCGCGTCGCTCGCAGCGGATGAGACTGCCGCCGGATCGAGTTTAACCGGGTGCGCCGACCAGTCCGGTAGCTCGTCCCGCGGTGCATCCAGCGTGAGCAGCGAAAGCAGCGTATTGGCGTTTCGTTCCCTATCGTAAGGCGCATAGGCCTTCGGGTCTCCGATGAACTGCATAGTAGCCGTGGCCGGAAGCGAAGCGTGCTCGAACAATGTCTGGCTCACGCATTCTTTCTCGATGTACGGCGAGATGGCGAGTGCAGGAACGCGCACTCCGTAGTACGCGAAATCGTACACCGGGGCCGTCGACGTGAAACCATCGGGATGATCCACTCTAGGTGGTGGAACGTGATCGAATAAGCCGCCGTGCTCGTCCCACACAACCAGGAACAGCGTCGAGTGCCAGGTTGCGTCGTTCGATCGGATCGCCTCATAAACCTGCCGGATGAAGTTGTCACCCGCCCGGACGTCATGGTCGGGATGCTGGTCGGCCGCGATCACCGGTCCTCTGTCGTAATAAGGAGGTTCTACAAACGAATACTGTGGCAGACGATTATGCTTGCAGTCGCTCTGGAAGTCTCCCCACAAGCCAAAATAGTCACGCTGGTCATTGAGAAGGAAAGTCAGCCCCATGGTGCCGCTCTCTCCGGAGTAGTAGTAGATTTTGGCTTGAGCGCCCGCCCCCCTGAGGCGCTGATAAATGCTCGGCTTACTCGAGAAATACACCGGAGACATATCCAACCGTCCAAAGGAAGTACCGTAATGGGCAAAGGCGCGGTTCGGCAGCGTGGGGCCCGCTACCGAAGAAAACCACCGGTTGCAGATCGCGTAATGCCGGGCCAGCGCCGCCGTGTTCGGGACTTGCTCAGGGCGGAAGCACCGCATGATTTCCTGCGGGTCGCCCCCCTGCTGCTCGTAACTTTGGGAAAAACCCGACATGTTGGGATCGCCGCCGGCCGGCGTCCCGAACGGCACGCCGAACATCTGAAAGTAAACATCGTCCACATCGTGACCGGGGTCCGCTACGAGCTGGCCCCGATACGCCGCGCCGTCGGTGGTCCGGTACGGCTCGCCGCTGCTATCAAGATTTGTGTAGTCGTTACCAACAATTCCGTCAATTTTCGGGTTCTCCTGCGCCATGTAACCCAAAATGTGGTCGAAGGAGCGATTCTCCATCATCAGGACAATGATATGTTCTATCTTCGGGTTAGTCCTCACGGGCTCCTCCTTGTCAAAAGGAAGCAATCATAAAACAATCTGGCGGAGACGTAGCATTCTGGGTTGGGAAGGAAAGCACGTTAAGCCTGAACTGAACCTCTTCAACAGAGTGAGAATGGAAAGTCGCTCGTTGGTTCCTCCCATAAGATGCTCCGACTCCCGAGTGGACGGCAAGACTTCACTATTTCCTCCCTCACGGGCCTAGACTCTAACTCGTCTCCGTGGCCAATTCGCCCGCACGCGGACGTCAATTTGTGCCGAAAGAGGACAGAAACCAAAGCGCAAGCCGAAACTGAAAGATCTAGGAACCTAACCCTTCTCATCTTTTCGGACTTGCTTGGCTATTGGAAACAGAGGCTCGGAGTCAACCGGACCCCCTCATCCGGAAAAGATTGATATCGGCGGAGTTTGGTCCCGACTGGCGATGAGCTTATGACCGACTGGGTTTCCGATTGCCAATATCCGAAGTAAGCTGAAATAAATCACTCTCCGGCAGACTCTCTGCCGCCCAGCCAATGCCAAGTGATACCCGAGAGTGCGAAAAGGGCAAGCAAGACGAAGACTAGCTCAACCAAGTGCTGCGCAGGGGCGTCTCTCACGGGACTTGAAAGAAAGCTGGTCAGCGCGAGCGCCACTGCGACGCCGCCCCACGCCCAAAGGATTATGAGCTTCCCTGGATGCCACTTTCGGATTACCATTCCTCTACTCAGCCTTGCACGCGTGGAGATCTGCGTTAACTGGCCCCGCCTCAATCTTAAAGGTCCACGAGCAGCCGAAGCTGTTGATTGTTCGCTGTGTTGCATCCAGTAGCCGTACCCACAGTGCAAGCGGTGCCGCCGCGGTCGCGGCAGGACTTTCGACCCGCCCCTTCTCGATGAGTTCGTCGGTGAGCTTCGTAAGAAGACCCGAGATCTCCGTCGGGCTCATATTGCCGAGCCCGTAAACCGCACTACCCTTCGGAAGCCCTGAAGAGAGACTGGACTCATCCGGATAGACCGTAGTCACAACCACGTGCGGTCCTTCGCTCGGCTTCAGTTTCCAAGTTTGGCAGAAGCGGACACTGCGCTCCACGTCCACGTTTTTGGCTAGCGTGGGGTCATGCGCGCGCTGTTGTGTTTTCCAGAACCAAACGGCCGCATTATCGTCGCCTATTGTCCTGCCGAAGTTCTCGAATTGTTTGTACAGCTCGTACAAGCCTTCGCTCTTCTCTGGCGCGAGCCACTGCGGATTGCACACGAGAAAGAGAGAGTAAGTTTTGAAGTTTTTCGGAATCTTACCTGTCCTCGACACTACCTCCACTTCTGCTTGCCAAGCTCGCACCATTTGAGTGAACGAAAGAATGAGGAAAGCGCAAGCGCTAAAGGCAACGTATAGCTTTTTCATTGCGTTCCCCCCGAATTGATATAAAGCTTATTACACATTTGCAAGTCACGCGAAGTATTTTTGCTAGGCGTGAGATCGAACACAATTAGAGAATGCCTTTCCCACTGCTGGCCTTGGCATCTCTCAAGGGTTGGAGCTGTGGATTTCGCTGCAAGATTGTACGCGCAGACATTTAGTGCGGCTCGCTTTCCGTGTAATCGTGGCCGGTCTGCGGAGTGCCGCAGTTTGACAGGGCAAATTTCCTGTCTCGTCCGGATTTACGTATAGAGAAAATACGACGACGCACAACTCCGCGCCTTAGATGACATTTCCGGTGTCTTGTACAGGGATCGGGCTCAAACAATTATCGGGGTGAGCTCCTTTCACCATCCTAATCGTCAGCACTTCACCATAGCGCACGAAAGTGGCAGATCAGGACGTAAGCGAAGGAATCGTGCTGGACAAGGAGACTGCTCATGGCTCAGCGCCTGTCCAGGTGGGCCACTCACTTTGTCCAACAGCAATAGTTATTTGCATTTGCGACCCAGGCTGAGGTCCTGCAATACGTGCGCACACAGACGCTCGACGACGAAATCGCACGTCTGCAGGATATATTCTCCGCTTGGCGAGGCGTCCAGGCCCGTGTTGCAGATCTGCTCCGCAATGAAGCTGGTATCCTCGATGGTATTCGGGTCAGCAATATCCCACTCCAGCACAAGCAGAAGTTGGATGCTTTTTCGTCCGATTAATTTGTTCCGCAAGACGTTTTCAATTCTCCCGGTCAGTTTCGGGCTGGTGGAGGTCGACAAACTCGTCGCGCCACAACGGACGGTTAATCTCGATTACGTCCGTCAACTAGTAAAGCGCTATCCGAAGAGCCCAAGCTTGGACGAGCTTCTGGACGTAACGGATATCAGCATTTGGCGAGCTAAACACATGGGTGTTGGGAGCCACCTCCAGGTGCTGAATCGGGGCCATCTCGCGCTTTGGCGAAACACAGATGTCTTAGGGGCGCTTATGAAGCAGTTAACGAATGAGGATTTGGAACACGCGGTTTTCGGTGGGCTGCCCGCTGCCGCAGTGATTGCGTTTATCGGTTACGGTGGCGCGCCTGTAAATGTTCTGCAGGCCGGACCGAGAATTGTTCTGAACAACGGGTTTCATCGGGCGTTGCACTGCGCAGCATTGGAGTAACAGAGATACCGGTTGTGATCCAGCACGTTGGCAATCCCCAACTCGAATTCCCGCCCCAAGTGGCGGGGTTGCCCGGCCTGAACCAGCACGACGTTCCGGCGTGACCTTCGAAAATTGGTGGGCGTATGCACACGCGCCTTTTCTCCTTGGGACCTGCCCAAATCTCGCCCTAGCCAGGGACGCCCCGGAGTCGCGATCGATCCAGCCGGAGCCAATGGGGAGAGTCGTGGCGCTGCCCAGGTCGGCGGGCTGCATCACCGCTACGAACGACGGGCCGCCTGAGACCCTCCCTCCTTAATATTAGGTGCTTACGACGCACGCCGGCGCGATCCGCTGCACCGACAAGCTGACACGGTGCCGTTTTCGCGGCAGGCGAAGCAATCACGGACCTGCCAACCGAGGATGCGCTTTCCGCAGCTACTTTACTTCACCTTTTTTTGCTGAGATCGAGTTTTCGGTAGGTACAGGTGGAGCTGGCGCGAGTGCTCCACCCGTAGCCTCATCTTGCCCGCCAATACACCTCGTCTGAAGTCCGACGAATTACGCTTTTGCATCCTGTCAGGGCAAGCTGTCTGCATCTACCCACTGTCCATCCTTGAAAACCTCAATCCTTGTGATCGGGTGGATCTCCCACAGCGTGGACCGGTACTTCCCAACCTGCGCGCCATGCTCCGGATCGAGAAGGGTCCAACCGCTGACCCGGACAGGTGAATTCGAACTGACCCATGCTGAAAGATTCGTTGGCGTCCATTTCGGGTGGTCTTTCCTGACGCGGGGAGTTGTCTCCACAACGACGGCCGTCGCTTCCAGGTCTCCGGCATGCTCGGCGAGAGGCATGTGCCAATCCACCTCTTCCGGATTAACGAAATGGCAATTGGTCGATTCCCCTGATCCGGAGTCTTCAACCTTAATTTTGACGAGATAACCTACTAAGGAAACGGGGACTCCCTCGAAAGGTTGAATAACCTGGATCTGTTGGGGAGTCCACTGGTCCAGCAATCGGGGTGCATGGGAAGGGTAAGGCAACGACTGCAGGGCCTTCCAGGTGACCTCGTGGTAACTGGCGGGGACGTCAGTGCGGTTCTTGCGGCCGTTAGTCGAGGTGTCTCCTCCATCTCCGGTCGGGCCGCACTCACCGTCTGGACCCGAGAATGTTGTCTGGTTCGGTGCACGCTTTTCCCAGTCGCGCGAAAAGGCAGCCGCTACTCCTGTCGGAGGAGTAGGAGGCATACCACCCGCCGGTTGTGTCGATGGTGGCGTCGCAGGAGTGACCATTTCGAGGTTGTGGGAATAGATCCAGCCTTCCGTACCGTCGCTTGTCCGTACGTGGTAATAGCCGCGCGTTGTGCCGGGCTCAAGAAGGTCAACGTCGGTGCCAGGATCCAATCGGGCTATGGGAGCCTTCTTGCTGGAAGCATCCTGACGGAGGGTAGCCCGGTTTTTTACCACGGCTTGTTGCGCGATTGTCGGGACGACCAGACCAAATAAGAAAAACAGTATCCAGATGAGCCGATGGATTTTTTTCATGGGATTCTGATCTCCTTTCGCAGTTCTTCGTTCAGCCTGGAAATGGCTACGAACTGTACTCGCCCCGGGAACCTTTACTTCAATCTGAGTGCGTCTGCTGACTAATTGAGAGCGTGCACAGTGGACCAAACGGGGAACCGGCTCTCGCCCGTTTCTCATCTCTCAGAAACGAGAACGCGATGGTATGTACCTGAGCCTCTCTAACGAGGAGCACGGAACCGTATACACAGCACACGACGCTCCACGAAGTCTCGCCAAAAGTCGAGAGCGATGGGGTAGCGCGAATTTTGGGCGCGCGTGACGCAATTGTCAAGAGGAATGCGGCTTGGCTTTCATGCTAATACATGGGGCTAATCCATGGGCTGTTAATGCATGGGCTAATACATGTAGGTACAGCCGCGTAAAGGACAGGCGAGGAATTGGCCCAAGAACTTGTTCCGATCTGCTAACGGGGACCTGACCATCTTCGATGGCTGAGATGTCGCTCAGCAGCGAAAGTCAGAATTACGCTGTCTTGCGTTGCTCGAGAATTTGATCTTGCGGGGCAGCTGTGGAAGATGTGGAGTGTACGCTCGATGCCCCGGTCATGACGCGCACTGGACTTCTCGCGTGAAAACTGATGGATGGCAGATGCGGAGAAAAGGTTACCAAACGTAAATGGAATAGTTATCCACATGAGGAGCGGCAAAAATACATTTGTGACTTCAATCTGATTTGGGCCTACAATTAAGATCTCTACTTCACGGCTTCCCCTTGGTGCAAAACCGAAGAGCATAACGTCCCTCCAGCAATAAGCCGGAAGGAAGTTGATCCTGGAGGCAACATGTTCCTCCACCACAAACGTTTCACGCGTCGGCTGCAGCAGTAGGAATTTTCCTTGCTGTGAAAAACCCCGCTCAGCGTGACCCAGCCCACTCGAAAGGAGGCAACTCATGAGCGCGTTAACACTTAACGTCGCATTAGTCTCGGAAACCCCCGTAGTTGACCCGTCGCAAGTCTCAATCGTGGCCGCCGCTCTAAATAAGCAAGCCACTCGCGATTTCGGTCCGCTTTGGGACGTGGATGCCACAGTCAGCGCCTTTGACAAACTCGAAGACGTGCCTGTCGATTATTGGCCCGTGATCATTCGAGACGACATCAACCAACCGGGCGCAGCCGGCTATCACACGGATGATAATGGCCAACCTTTTTCGCTCGTCCAGGCTGATGACAGCTGGACGCTAACAGCAAGCCACGAAGTACTGGAGATGTTGGCCGATCCTTTCGGCAACAGGACCATTGCGGGTTCTCCTCCTCCCAATTCACCTGATCCTGTCTCAGGATTCGACCGGGTCGTATACCTTGTAGAAGTCTGTGATCCGTGCGAGAGCGACCAGTTTGCTTATACGGCGAACGGAGTGACGGTCTCGGACTTTATTACGGCCCACTACTACGACCCGAATGACTCAAGCGGAGCCCAGTACAGCTTCGGAGGCAACATCGAAGCCCCGCACACCGTGCTGGAGGGCGGATACGTGAGCTTCGGCAACCCAGTGGACAGTCACTGGTATCAAATCATTGTTGTGAACGGCCAAACTCAGGTCCGCGATCTCGGGGTGATTCAATCCACCAACGGCCGGAGTCTGCGTGAGCTCGTTGATCTCGCTGTTCGGAAAGCAAGGCAGAAGGAGCGCTATCGCATCCAACCGGCTATGACCAAAGCAGTGGCTGCCGCGGTCGGATCTCCGCTGGCAAAGACGAGTACAGCCCGCGCGAAGACGCTTCGAAATTACGTGCAAAAGTTGAAGACCCGCGAGATATAGCATAACCATGAGGGGAGCCACCCAACGAGGTGGCTCCCTTCTGAAAAGAGGTTCTCCATGCCGGAAGAACAATCCCACACAGAGCAAGGACAAATCGAGCGCGCCAAAAGGCTACGCGACCACATTGAGCGTTTGAAGCGGGGGCAGCCAGAACCCGGCAGTGCGAAAAAAGGAAAGTCACTCAAAGAGCAGATTGCGGAACGTACTGCCGAACAGGAGAAGTAGGCACGGGTCCCCACCCGCAAGTCTGCCGGGAGGACTGTGGTTGACGGGCGTTGTTCGCGGATCTCTGTCCACTGCTGGTACTGCTTGCTTGCCATGGGAGCACAAGGCTAATGTTGCCAAGACACATCCACGAATGCCGTGCCTTCGGACGGCGCGGTAAACCTGTGATTCGGGCCGTTTCCCCAAGTGACGGTGCCGTTGCTCGCGATTTTAATAAACTTAAACTCGATCGTCTTACCTGCGGGCACGCTTACGTTCAGGAACCAGTTCGGATAATTTGGTGTCAGCATCGGACCCATCGCGCCATCCCACGTTGTATTCCAATTCCCTAGTTCTACCGTGTTGCCTGTCAGGAAAATGTAATCGCCCAGATTGGTGGGGACGGCATTGTTAACAGTGAAAGTAACGGGAACGAGTTTCGCAGTAAGCAGTGCGAAGTGCACGTTGTTCGACACATGACCCCGGGAATCAGTCACCATAACATTGTAGCTTCCGCCAGGAATGGAGGGCACCATCACTACGATCTGGTTGGAAGTGGAGGTAACTACGGTGGCCAAGGAGGTTCCCAACTTGACCGTGTTCGTTCCGGAAAAGCTTCCTGCCAGTGTGCCCTGTACGCGTGGCTGGGCTACAGCGGGTCCGGCCGAAGCGAGAACGGGCGTTTATTGGCGTGACCGGTGCGTGAGTCCAGACGGAAACGGTATGAGCCGGTAAAACGAAATCATTGACAGGATTGTTTCCACCACCGCTTTTCACAGTGATCGGCAAACCGCCAAGCAGACCGCCCAGAAAGTCAGCGTAAGTCCCCGCGGGAAGTGAGGTGAACAGACCTCCAATAGAAACCGAGGAACTGTCGTTCTTGTTGATAGCGACGAGAACCACGCTATCGGCGAAGGCTCGCTCGTAAATATAGACATCCTTGTTGATCCAGCGTTGGGCCATGGTCCCATATGGGAGGGCGGTATTGCTCTTGCGTAGGGCGGCCAGTTTGCCGATGAGCCTGTAAGCAGTGGAGCTCGTATTGTAGCTGTTCATAAACGGCCGATTAAAAGGGTCGTAGCCGTGGTTCGTGTCGTGTGGAGGTACTGCAGTCGGAGAAGTGCAAAGTGGAATGTCGGAGGCGCTATGTCAGACCGCCTCGGCACGCTCTCGAAGATTAAGCCAGCTCCGGTGCAGCGGGAGGAGGTTGTGCCAACCAAGAGAATAAAACAGAAGGCGGCTTCGCCCGAAATCGATCCCACTTTTCAGCCCGTCGTCGACGCTTTCGCCGGTTATCGCGATTTAGCGCAAGGAAAGCTGATGTCGTCCTATGGCCTCAAAGTGAATGGAAAGATCTTCGCCATGTTCGGGACGAAGCAATTCGTCACGAAACTTCCCCAGCAAACGCGTCGACGCGCTGGTGAGTGGAGGCGATGGCAAGCACTTCGATCCCGGTCAGGGCAGAGTCATGAAAAAGTGTGTCGTGGTCCAGGGAAAGGGAGACTGGGTGGAGCTGGCCAAGGAGGCCTACGATTTCGTGAAACGCGGCAAATGGTGAGCTAACCTAACTTCGTTCCATACATCGGAATCAACGACTGGGGGGTTTAGTCTTGTGACACCAAAATGACACGGTCGAAGTCTTGGTGATCGTTCAGGCCTGGTAGGTAGGCCGGGATTTCGCAATGATTTCTTCAATCATATCTGATTCGCAAAGAACTCCTCCCCATGGAGAAGTGCCTCAATGCCGCTCACAATTTTCCCCACATTACTCTTGGAGATCGCGCCCGCCATACCAGCATTCCGCGCCAATCTAACAAGCTGAGAATCCAAAAACATCGAGCATAGAAGCAACGAAGCACTCGGGCATATCTCGGAGATTCGGCGCGCCGCTTCGATACCATTCACCCCGGGCATACAAAAATCGAGGACGATCACATCGGGAGCTAACTGCCCGCTTTTCTGAATTGCATCCTGTCCGTCTATGGCTTCCCCACAAACTTCCCAATCTCTGTGCTGGTTGAGCAAATTACGAATTCCCTCGCGCACTGTCTGACTATCATCGGCTATTAAAATGCGAGTCATCACAGTCCCCTTTCCCCCTTTCCGCATGGGGTCTTCTGCCCGAACTATCAGTTGTTGGCGAGAAGGAATGCCAGTACTCGGGAACAGCTGATCACGAAGTGTCGCAAACAGATGGTGCCACGACCTGTGGCCAAAGCAATACCGCCTTCCATGTATTTACGATGTAAGCAACTTCTGTTGAGTGAACATGGTGCGAATGGAAAAACACGGCCTTGCACGGGCTGCCGGCCTAGACCCAGAGCCTCACCCCAAGAACTTAGCGTCACTGCAAAAATGGGGTTGCTAGTCTAACGCGAACGGTCATGCCAGTCGCCAGGTCTGCTGCACGGGTCTGCTGCAAGTTCTGACCATGCTTCAGTGAAGCTTTGAATCGAATGTCCAAGCCTGGAGATTCATGGCTTTTCCCAATCAGTCAGGGACATTAATTCGTCTAGAATTTCCTGCAATCTTTGAAGTTGCCGCTCGTGATCGGCTGCTTCGGGTATCTTTTTTTTGCCGCCTCGCAAGTACAGGCGGTTCGCATCACTATTCAGGGATGGCACAGGCTCGCTATGGAAGTGGGGTTTGGCTCTGGAACAACCGGTATGCGCAGGGCAGATGACCGAGTGCCTTGGCGTCAGAGGGCAACTGGCAGTATTCACAGCGGTCCGCCGCGCGCTCCCAAACCCGGCGGATGAGATCAGCGTTCAAGATGTCTGATTACTGAGTGGAGCGCTGCAAGGCGCGGCGTCCTTTAGATTGCATAACAGCCAGCAGATTGCTCACGTGGAGGTAGCTGTCGAGCTCAGCTTGTTCTTGAGTGGTCAGTTTGCCTTGCCGAGCCAACTCAGACAACTCGTTCATGCGTGCGACGTCGCGTTCGCCAAAACGAACGGACAACAAATACTCGGCGGCGCCGCGCGACAAGGCCCCTTTCTCGACCTGAATGACGCGGGAGAGGATCGCTGCTTCAGTATTGGGGCTTGTGATTTGCGAACTCATTTTGGTTTCTCCTATTCAATTCTGCCATCGGCTTACATTCATGTCACGCCAATGTGTCGCAATGGCGAAGAAATCCCGTCGTACTTTGCCCACCAGCGGTAATTAGGTCTGCTCAGTGATTCCGTGCTGACGACACAACTCCGCCGTCGTTAACCCGGCCTCGCTTGCTTCAGGATCGCAATGACCTGTTCTTCGCTCGTATGCCTTTCGTCGGGTCCCTGCTACGAGTTTGTGAGAACTGTGATTCTACCTGGCCCAGTTTCGGAGCACCTATGTCGACTCCTCAACGTTAGAAATCCAAGTGAAGCCCGAACTGAAACGCACGCGGCACATTCTGGCCGGTTGATTTACCGAAAAGGCTGCTGCGTAGATCGCTAACCGGATTCACCAAGTTCACGCGGTTGAACAAGTTGAAAATATCCGCCCGGAATTCGACGGAAAAGCGTTCCCATTTCACCACCTTCCCTAATTCTGTATTGACGTTAGCCAAACCCGGGCCAGTGAGGGTGTTGCGGCCCACTTTGCCCTCTTGTCCGAGTGCGGGGGTGGGGAAAGCGGACGCCGAAGCAAAGCCTGTAAGAAAATTGTTCCGGTTGCCCGTATGTACGGCGCCAGCGGGCGCTGCGTTCGGCAGGTCGTAAGCGTAACCGTCGGCGTTGAAGTCGCCGCTCCCGGGCTGCAAACCAACCACGTTTCCGTTCGAATCCAGGACCGGATTGAACGGTGCCGCAGTATATACGGAGAAGGGCAAGCCGCTCTGCAGCACCACGATATTGGACATGCGCCAACCGCCGAGAACGCTCTTGGCAAAACCATTCTTGAACAGCCCCGCCGGAACCTCGACCACGCTATCAATGGTGAAGCGCCTGGCCACGTTATAGTCCGCCCTGCCGTGTTGGAACGGAACGTCCAACGGGTTGAAAATCGCCTCGCCGTTGTTCGTCCCATTGTCGTTGCTGCTCGAGTCGTCCGTGGCTTTGCCGAAGGTGTAAATACCCCTCAGCTGCCAGGAATGAGTGAACCGTTTGCTCAACATGAGGGTGCCATAATGGCCATCTGCTATTCCAATCGTGCGACCGAAGATAATGGGGCCGAAGTTATGATTCAAGCGGGTCTGACTTCCCTTGTTGAGGATCAGGTCGCCCGGGAAACGATTCACGTCGGTCTGGACATATAGATTTTTACAGTGGGAGCCGTTGTAGTCCGCCTCAGCAGTCAGGCCGTGCCCAAGATCCCGCTGCAGGGACAACATGAAAACGTGAGTACGAGGCTGATCCAGGTTGGACACTAAACCCGACGTTTGGACCGGTAAGCCCACGATTCCTCCCGCCGCATTGGTTTGAAACGTGATTCCCGGCGGGATCGGCCAGACGGTACCGGTCGAGTCTCCCAACACATAGGTGAACGGATGGGTTGGACTAAGAGCGCTGAAAGAGGGGTTGGCCCAATTCGGGGGATTGGCGCGTGCCGGGAATGACCACGATCCGTCAGCCACGTTGTTGAAGAATAGGCCGTACCCGCCGCGCAACGAGGTTTTCCCATCACCAAAAATATCCCATGCAAATCCAATTCGAGGGCCCCATCCCTGGGGTCGATTATTTGTCACATATGCATTCTTCCCACCCCGGACGGACATCGCTCCGCTGGCGACTTGAGAAGCAAAATCGCTCCCAGAACCCAGCGTGAAGAAGGGGAATGGGGTGTGTGAATTGTAGTAGGTCCCCCAGTGGCCGAAGTAGTCGTACCGAATACCTAAGTTCAGCGTGAACCGGTGCGTCACCTTCCAGTCATCCTGAAGGAATGCTCCTCCGTAAAGCCAGCGCAGGATCTGATACAGGTCGCTGGCCAAGGCACTGTTAGATACCTGAATTGCGGGACCGCTCTGGGAAAAAGGCTGATCCTGGGCGAAGTCCAGGAGGTTGTTAAAACCGAAACCCGGCCGCAGCAGAGGACTGGTAAACCCATCGTCGTCATGATGCCGGTCGATATCGCCTCCCGCGCTGATGGTGTGACTGCCATGCGTCCAAGTCAGCACGTCATGCCAGCTGTAGTTCTGATGCACCCAGCCAGCCGGACCCCACTGTGAAAATCCGGCCACTCCTGAGATGCTGACATTGGGAAGACTCTGGTTGTGCGCCGTGCCGGGATTGGATCCGTCGGCATCGATCCAAGTGAAACCGGCGTCATTCAAGAGTCTTGGAGAGAACGCATGGGTCCAGTCGAGTTTGGCGAAAAACCCGTTGTTCGGAACCTTTACTCGATAGATGGGGCGCGGATCGGATTGTAGTTGGTCGGAGTAGGTCCGGAACCAATCGAAGAAGAAGCGATCTTTCGATTCGTTCAAATTGTAGTCGAGCCGGACATGCCACTGATAGGCGTTATGGGGCAAACTCTGTGGAAAAGTTGCTGTCCCGAAAGCGGGCAGATTGGGATTGTTTTGAAATGCGGGGGATTCCGGATAGAAACCGGGGTGGGTTGCCTGGAGTTGTCCCACGGTGACGATACCAGTGGTAGACGTGGCCCCCGGGGGCGCCTGCTTGAAGAATGTCGAAGAGAGCTTATTCGGAAAATTCTGCTCGACAAATTGCGCGAACTGGGGCGTCTCGACAGTTGCTACCTGCGTTGTTGCATTGGAGGATCTCAAGAAAAAGACACCGCCAAACGCGAACAGTTTGTTCTTGATAATCGTGCCACCCAGGGTTCCGCCGAATTCGTTGCGGCGAAAAGCCGGGATTGCGCGGCACCCGGTTGATCCCGGAGGACAGTACTGAAACTCGGTTCGGGACGTCAACGCGTTATCCGTGTGGAACTCCGACAACGAAGCATGTATCTCGTTGGTTCCCGGTTTCGTGAAGACCTGCACGTAGGCCCCGCTGTAGCGCCCCTTGGAGGCGTCAATCGTCGCTCCTGAAATACGCACGGCCTGAATAAAGTCCGGCTCCGGCGACAGGTTCACGACTCCGTCACGAGAGGCGCTCACCGCGATGCTGCCGTCGACATCGTACTGATTGTTCTCCTGCCGCTGCCCGGCGGCGTTGAGCTGATACCCCGCCTCCTGTTCAAAACTATCGTTGTTCGCGGAACCGGAACCAAGCGCGCCTCCAGCCGGCAGCCCCGAACCTGTGACACCTGGCGCTAATTCGATCATGCTGGTGTAGACATTTCTTCCGAGTAATGGCGCACCATGGACGAGGGACTCGGAAATTTCTCGCGAAGTGTTGGCCTTGTCCGCCTCAACCGCCGCCAGCTCTGCGGTAACGTCTACGGTGACGGTTTCGCTGGGCAAGACAAGGGTCGGGTAAAGGCTCTTTACCTGGTTGGATTCCAACTGCAGATCCTGTTGCACCCAGGTCTTGAATCCCACCTGCTGGACCTCAACTGTATACATCGCCCCGGGCAGCGACGTAATGCGGAAGTCACCGTTGTCCGCGGTAGTCGTATACCGACTGACGTGGGTATCTTGATTGGTGACAATGATTTTGGCCCCTGAGATCGCAGCTCCAGTCTGGTCTGTCACCGTTCCTGTCAATCCACTGGTGAATTGAGCGTGGGCGGGCACGTTGAGGACCACGGACAAGAAGACCAGCGTGATTGTCGTCGCGGCTAGACGTAATGCCTTCATGGTGTCCTTCCCTTCTTCTGAGGTCCTATTCATCTTTGTGCCAATTCGAGACTGGGCTTCTGCTGTACTTTAAGCGTCTCGGCTTGCTGCTGGCGTTCGAACGCATCAATTAAAGCTCGTCCTTCCACTCGCCTTCCGGTCTGGAGATAAAGACGGCCCAGGCTGTACTCCGCCGACAGGTGGTGCGGGTCCAGCCGTAGACAGGTCAGCAAGTTTTGCTCGGCGAGTTTCGGGTCCTTTTTCAAATACAGTTTGGCGAAGTGGTAGTAAGAGTCCGCAAAAGAGGGATTCAATCGGATGGTTTGCCTGAATGCTTCTGCGGCCCTCGCGTCGTGCTCCAACGTTTGTTCGAGTGCGACGCCCAGGTAGTAATGCATCTGGGAATTGGACGGAAATTTTTCAATGGCTGAAGAAAGTGTGTGGATCGCGTCTTGTAGCTCGCCCGCGTGCGTCTGGATGATGGCAAGACTTAGGAGGGCGACACTGTTGTCTTCCTGGAGCTTGCTGGCTCTCTGCACGATCTTTTCGGCTTCGCCGAAGCGGCCGAGTTTTTCGAGGATGGCGCCCTTTTGCACCTGCAAGCGATAGGAACCGGGGATGTGCGCCAGTCCGATCTCAGCAGCTTCCAGGGCCAGAGGATAATTTTCGTAGTCCATGCAGATGGTGCTGAAATCTAAGTAATTGCTCTCTCTTCCCGGTTCGAGCAGTGCGGCTTGCCGCAGTGATTGGATCGCCAGATTGAGGTCACCCTTTCTTCGGGCGAGGTTGGCCAGTAGATTCAAAGAGTCGGCGTCCGGCTTGATGCTGATGAGATCTTTGAGCAGCTTCAGCGCCTCATCCGAGCGGCCCAACTCGTCCAAGACAACCGACCGTTGATATTGAAGCCCCCCCAGCAGGGGATCCATCTTGTTTGCCCTGTCGAGTTCCGCGAGGGCCTGATGGTATTGCCTCTGTTGCGAGTAGAGGAGACCTGCCTTGAAGTATTCGGAGGCCGCGACGCCGGACATCGCGTCCAGGCTCTTTAAGACAGCATCCGCCTTCTGCGCCTGGTCCAACTCCAAAAGGGAGTGTGCAAACGATAGCAGCGCCAGCGGATACTGATAGACAATGTCCCCAGAATCTCCCAGGAGCGAAGCGGATTTGCTGAAGTTCCCTTGCTCTTCGGCAATGATTCCCAAAAAAAGAAAAGCTACGGAACGTGAGTCGCCCGGCGTATTAACCAGTCTTTCAAATTCCGTGATGGCTAAATTGTACTTACCCGAATTGAAATAACTTATCGCCAGGTTCTTTCGGGCAGGCACAAACCCCGGGTCGGTTTGCAGGCACTTGAGTAAATAACTTTCGGCTTGCGCGAAATCACCTTTCAAGCTGTAGGTAGCCCCGATCACGTTTAGCAGGACTGCACTTTGGGGATCAGTCACGAGGCCGTTCTTAAAAGCTGGTATGGCCTCATCGAGGCGTCCCGCTTTGACCAGGCTCATACCCAAGCGGAACGCCTGAGCAGCCTCGGACTCACTCGAGGTCGAGAACACCGGAGCAGACTGCGCCCAAACAACCGGCAAAACCAAGAGAGCCGAATACAGTCCGAGCCATACTGGCCGCGAGCGGTGCAATAGAGTGAGAAGTCGGTGCGTACAATATATAGAGCTTCCGGTCATGTGATTCGAGAGGCTACAGTGCCCTCACCCCCATGGAACTACAACACGACATGCAAGCGAACCGCACTTCTTGCGAGACCATCGAACCAAAACAGGGCGGAAGTTAGATCGTTTCAAAATCCTTTGTCAAGCACTTTTTTGGGCACTTTTTTGGGGATCCATTTGAAAGATTTCATTCCAACGGCCACGCGCAGTAGCTTAATCCCGTTCTCCCAACCTTGCCAAAGCGCGAATCAGATGCCACGGCCTAGTGGTCGGTTGATGCCGAGTGGACTTCCAAGAATGGGAGAGAACATGAGGAAACCGGGAAGAGTCAGCTCACGCCGATCGTCCGATCGTACGATTGTTTTCGTTCCCCCACCGCGGCTCTCCCGCGGGGCGGTGACGCGGAGTGCCGCGCCCAGGCGGTTTTGTAGCTGCCCAGGCCCAGCACACGCTGTAATCCCAACGCGCTGACGCCGTTCTTCTGGTTCGTGACGTACCCCATAGCTCGAAACCAAGATGTCAGGGCAGGTGACTGTGCTGGAAGAGGGTCCCGGCACTGGCCGCAGCGCCAGCGATTTCGCCGGACCAGCGAGCTCTCCCGTCCTTCGCACCGCGGGCATACCCATCCCGTGGGCCAGCGCAGCTTAGAGAAGTACGAGGCACTCGCCCCTTCGTCGTGAAAACGCCGTTCAAAGTCCATCAAAGTGCGCGGATAATCTTTGCCCATGCCCTCGAACCCTATAGGTGGGGGTCGGTGGCGTCAAGTAAATACCTCCAATCAATCTATGAAGCGCTGAATTGCAGTCCACAAATGTGCTTGAGCTTGAAGCTTTCAAAGCATCGGGCACGAACATTATTTCCGGTTTCGAATTCCGTCAAGGCAAATAAGGAAATGGCAGCAAGTACCAGTCCGACTAAGAGAACTCAGCGAACCTCGACTGTCTCTGGGCGTGCCTTGGCTTTGGAAAGAGAATTCCCACTAGCGGGAGGAGCGGCCGAGTGACGGATCTTCAACTCAGTCGGCAGCACAACCTGCTGGGGGGTTGCGATAAGCCGTCAATCCGTTCCAATAGAAGTCGTGCAGCGGTCGTGCCGAGCTGGTAACCGGGTTGGTGCACCGTGGTGAGCGCCGGCGTAAATTCAGCGAAATCGAGACTGTCAAATCCGACAATGGAGAGATCTTCCGGGCAGTGCAGACCGAGATCGCGGGCCGCCAGCAGTACGCCCAGCGCCATTAGATCATTGCAGGCAAAAATTGCGGTAGGCCTGGGCAGCATTCGCAACAGCCGCCTGGCCGCCTGATACCCGCTGTTGCGCTCAAAGCCCGCTTCCTGAATATAGTCCGGTTCAATCGGCACCTTGGTCTCGGCGAGGGCTCGCTTGAATCCCTGCAGTCTCTCCACTGCGTTACCAAGGTGTAGCGGGCCGGTGATCACTGCGGGCTGGCGGTGTCCCATGCGCAAGAGATGTCGCGTGGCACCATGCGCTCCTACTTCGTTCGCCACCAGAACCAGATCTCCGTTCCAACCCTGAGGCTGGCGGTCAAGGCAAACCACCGGCCCCCCCCATCCCCGGGGATCGGAAGTGGGAGGCTATCTGGCTGTCTACCGCCGGAATCAGCAACCACCCGGCGGGCAGATAGGATCGCATTTCGTTTAGGTAAGAGATCTCCTTGCGAGCGTCATTGTCCGTGTTGCACAGTACGAGGCGGAAGGAACTCTTGTAAGCGACGTCCTCTACGCCGCGCACGACGGCGGGAAGAACGGATTGGTCACATCGGGGATGATCATGACCAGCGTATTGGTCTGATTCCGGCGCAGTCCGCGGGCCAGTTGGCTGGGCTGATAACCAAGGCCGTGGATCGCCTCCAATACCCGCTGCCGCAGTTTTTCCCGAACCTTGGCTGTGTTATTGATGACGTGCTACACGGTACCAAGCGACACTCCGGCTCGCTCCGCAATTTGCCGCATTGTTACAGCAGGGTTCATGAGAAGACTCGACCTGGCTCAACGGATCTGCGCTCATGGGAGAGCGCCGAGTTCACATTATTCCGCATCCTGAGCGCAGCGGAAACCCAGCCCTCCCGAGCGATCCATGCTTGGCGAGGTCATCAGAAGTTTTCCGTGCTCGTTGAGTTTATATGCCTGCGGGAAATACCAAATGGATCCCTGCGGCTGGTAGTAACTGCCTCCGCGCAAGATTCCTCCCACCGTGTGGTCATCCTGGAATTCTTCCGTCCATTGCCAGACATTTCCGACCAGATCCATGACGCCGAATGGACTAGCACCCTGAGGCTTCGCATCAACCGCATCCGGACCACGCATCGTGCGGCTCTCGTCAGGAACGGGCACGGCGTCGGCATTCCATGCGTTGCCCCACGGGTAGAGGCGTCCATCGGTTCCCTGGGCCGCGTACTGCCACTCCCACTCGTGCGGCAACCGCTTCCCTGCCCAGGATGCATAGGTGCGCGCGTCTTCAAGCGAAACCCAAGTGACGGGCTTGTTGTCCCAGCCTGCCGGATAGGTGCTGTTGCTCCAGTCACGCAGGAAATTCAAATCGTCGTGTGGATGGTAGTGGGTCGCGTCGAGAAATTTCTTGAATTGCGCGTTCGTGACTGGATATTTGTCGATCCAGAAAGACTTCACGTGCATGGGATGATCATGAAAGCGTCGCGGCGAATCCTCCCAGGGATACTGAACGTCCACGCCGATATCGTCGAAACCCTCAATCTCAATTCCTTGCACACGAAAGCGGAAGTCACCTTCGGGAATTTTCGCCATGTCCGCAGGTGAGCCCGAAGGAGGTTTGGTCGCGGCAATCGGCACAATGTGCTGCGGCAGGACCTTCCACTCGTGCGAGTAACTCGCCAGTGGTGTGGCGCTCAACTCTTTCGTCTTCGACATCAGTTCCTGAATGGCGGAATCAGGGGCGATCCGCGAAGCCAGCAATGCCCCGTAGCCGTGTGCTTCGATCGGGAAAGACAGTTGCGTTCCCCCAGCCTGGTCTTTCACCGGAGCAAGTTCGACGCCGTGATAGAGATCGAAGTAGCGCGTACCATCCTCGGTCGCCAGTTCGATCTGCGGACCATTTACGTTGTACTCATTGCGGTTCACAATTGTCCAGACGGTTTGCTGGTCCAATGGCCAACGGCTAGCGTAGACACCGTAACGCAACATTGGGGCAAGTGGCTCCCAATCGGCGCTTACGAGAAATGGGGCAACGGCACGTTCGATTGCAGCCACGCGTCGCGTGGCTTCAGCATCTCGCGGAGTGATCCCATTCCAGATGCCCCAGATGTTCTCCCAGCTTTCCCAGCCCACTCCGTTGAAGAATGCAAATTGCAGGTTGTCGGTCTTGTCGCGTTTCCAGCGATCCGAGATATTTACCATGTGCCGCGGTTCCAGCCATTTGTATTTGTCGACCATCGGTACAAACGGAAACTGATACTGCCCCCAGGTCATCACGTTCCAAGCAAGCGCTTCGTCAGCGGGACCGCCTTCCGGCTCGAATGCCAGCGGGTGTCCGATCTTGTCGGCAGCTGTCGAGAAGGCGAGTGGCACTCCATCCTGGGTGTCGCCATTGATGCCGTCGGCTCCGATCTCCGCCATCAACTTGGCAATGGCATCAGGCCAATCCATGCCCGGATCTCTGGTTCCCTGGTCCCACATCATCATTGGGAACAGCACGCGAACGCCGCGGCGATGGAAATCAGCAATCATTCCGCGCACTCCTTCGACCCCGCCCGGCATATACCGGATCATGTCTTGCTGATTGCGATTGTCAATTCCCATGTTTGGGTACGTAGGCCAAATGAGCACGGCGTCGATGCCACCGTATCTTTTCTCCAGGTCGTCAAGATACCGGTCGACCGTGTAGCGATGAACGATTGGATCATAGAAATACCGGTCCTCGACCATCATCTGCGGCTGGAAGAAACTCGACTGAGTCCACTTGAGGGCAGCGAGATCGTATCGTGAGCCGTTATAGCCGATGCGGATCCGGCGTTCATTCCGCCAGTGCCGAATGTCAGCCAGCCAATCATCATGTTCATTCTGGGTGCAGGCCGTTGATCCGCCCTCCCAGGCACCTTTCATAACTAGGCAGCCAGGAGTTGGAATCTGCTGACGATCTGGACGAAAGCGCGAGTCTTGGGCCGAAAGCGTGCCAATCATCGCGAGCACCACCGCAATAAGAAAAGACGCGATGCCGGATTTCATGGGTGCGCTCCTACGGACTGGCAAATATAAAACGTTTCAAAGAAGTAGTCTAACTGTTCTCTGAGACTCCACCTTCATCTCGTATTACAGCGAGGGTATGCGCTCCCGGTTTTCTTTGGTAGGCTGAAGAGGATACCGACTATAGCTGAACTAGCGAATCGACTTGATCACACGATATGAGGCAGCCAAGTGAAATGAGCTAGCTAACCGGTCATTGTCAGACGATGACGCGGCCGTCTCCAGAGAGTCTATTGCCTGTCTTTCGCGGAGTCGCGCACGAATAGTGCGCGTTCCCGCTCCGCATCCTGAGGACGATTCAGCTTCTGGTAAACTGTGGCCAGCGAAAAGTGGATCTCCGCTGAACGGGGCGCACGGCCTTCAGCTTCCTCAAGGGAGTGCCTGGCTTGCTCCCAGTCACCGCTTTTCATGAAGCTGCGTCCGTCCAGGTAGTAAGCAACAAAGCTCTCTGGTTCAATCTGGTGGGCGCGGGCTGTCAGTTCCAATATTCGAGGCACGTCTCCGCGATCGAGAGCCATCTGTGCTAAGCACAAGAGTGGCAAGGCACTCGACGAATTGAACTTCAGCTCCTCCTGTAGCTCACCCTCAGCTTCTTTGTCCCGCTGGCGGTCCAAGAGAAACAAAGCGTAGTGATAGTGCGCGAAAGGTTGTTGCGGGAAGTGCGCGATCAGACCACGATAAGCTTGTTCCGCTTCTTTGGGGTCGTCGTGAAGGACGGCTCGTGCGGCTCTTCCCGCCATCTGTACAGCGGACGATAACGAGGAAGCGGGTGCGGGGACTTCCTCTAGGTGCAGCAAAGCAGCGCCCACAGACTCGATAAGCCCTCGATAATCCGGCGCTTGGCGCAGCAGCGGCGTGAAAGTCAGCAAGGCTTCGTTGAACTCGCCCGCACGGTTGTCGAGCAAGCCGAGACGAAACCTGGCTTTCTGCGCGATTTCATCCGGCATGTGAACGGGGATGGAGAGTGCACGTACCAAGTGCAGGCGCGCATTAGCGTCATCGTGTAATTCGTACTCGCAGAGACCCAGTGAGGCCCAGCCCAGAGGATTCTGCGGAGATAGACGAGTCAGTCGGCCAAAGGCCTCGGCTGCATCGCGGAGACGATCCTGCTCGGACAGCAACCCGCCGTACTGCCACCATCCCTCGACCCAATCCGGATCAGCCTGCAAAGCCTGCGGATAGAGCTCTAGTGCTCTTTGGGTATTCCCGGCGTTGTGTGCCTGCGCGGCGGCCTGCTTCAACCGTTCCGCCTCCTGGTCCGCCAGCGCAAGGTTGGAAACGAGAACGCACAGCAACACGAAACCGATCCGTCGCAGACCACAAGATCGTCGCTTCTGGCAGGGCCAAGAAAAAAAGAGCCCGAAGCTGTAAGACCGTCTCCGCAAGGCCCCTTCATTCTCCCATACTTGTTTTCGCTGGCTCTGCTAGAAAATGAACTTTAACGCGAATTCCAGTTCGCGGTGGCCGCTCTTGCCTCCGATCTTCCCTAATTCGCGCGCGTTGGTCAGCACGGCGTGACCTTGTGACGGGTCGCTGGCAGCTTCCGGGATCACCCAGTTGAAAGTGGCGGTATTCAACGGTGTTCCCAACTGGCCCCGGTTGGTGAAATTGAAGGCCGAGGCACGGAATTGGACTTGACGCTGCTCACTCAATGCGAAAGACTTCTGCAGCGCGATATCCCACTTCTGAAGCCCCGGGTTCTTCATATAGGGCTCGGAGAAATTCCCCTGCTGTCCCAGCGCCGGCAACGTGATGGCGTTTGGATTAATCCATGCCGTGCCGTTTACGCTCCCGCCATGGTTGTGGTTGACAGCATCACTCACGAACAATGGATGGATTCCGAATCCCGCGTCCGTGTACGCGTTACTGCCGAACCAGGACTGGACCGAATCAGCCCAGTTGAGCCGCTGGCATACAGTGCCGCCAGGCGTATCGGATTGGCAGGTCACCAGCGTGCTTATCTTATTTGGGTTACCGCTGCTCATGCGAGTAATGCCCGTAAGCATCCATCCGTTGAATGCTCCTCGAGCGAAGGCTGAGTCCTTCAAGAAGCCTCGGGCTAGTTCCGGCAAGTGATACATGTAGGCCAGACTAAGCAGGTGCGTGCGATCGTAGATCAGCGGAGTGTAGCTGTGGCGCCGGACGAACGGGTCAACCAGTTGCTGGTAATAGTCGGTGAGCCCCATCGCCTTTGAGTATGTGTACGCCACCACGAGATCCAGGTTACGTCCCGTTTGGCGTCGCGCCAGGACTTGCAGCGAGTTGTAGTTGGAGTTGCCGCCGTGGTCGATCCATTTGATCGTGCTGAAGCCAAGGTATGGGCGGAAGCTGTCCACCGCAGAATTAGACCCCGGCTGCGGAGTATGGGTCCCGCGGACCCACATCGCCCCCAGCGGAACCGCATTGATGTCGTGAGTCACCACCAAGTGACGACTCTGGCTACCCACATAAGACACATCCAGGTTCGTCTTCTTGAGCAGATCATTCGAGGAAATCGTCAGGTTGTACTGATAGATCGCCGGGATGTGCGTGTCCTTCTGGTCGAGAGCAAATGCGCTGGCGCCCAGTCCAGCCGCCGCTGCGCTCGAAAACGCTGTGTTCTGAATATCGCTCAGGGTGATGTACGGACTGGGATTGAAACTTGCTCCCAACGTCGCCGCGTAGGTATAGGGCGGCGAGTCCACTAGGAAAGCGACGGTATTGCCCTGATCGCGCTGGGTATACTGACCAACTCCGCCTCGCAGGACGAACTTCGCCGTGCCCAGAGTATCCCAGGAGAAACCAATGCGGGGCATCGTCACGGGGTGCGTCACTGGGAAAATACTGCTGCTCACGGTCCCACACAAAGGGAACGGACTGCGGGTTGCCTGGTGATCGCAGACCGCGTTCTTAGTGTCGGCGATGCGTATGCCGTTGTAGGGATCACCGATAGTGGCCGAACTATACGCCTTCGGATCAAAAGTAGCCGCTTGACTATGATCTTCGTTCCACGGGCGTAGCCAGGACCAGCGCGCGCCATACTCGAGTGTTAGGTTTCGCGTCACCTTCCAACTGTCTTGGGCGTACCACTCGAGCGTCGTGAAGCGGTAGAAGCCCCGGAGAACGGCGTTACCCTGCTGGTAGGAACGGAAATGCTCCTGAAGGATATCGGCGAACTCGTCACCAGAAGTACCACCCCAGTTCTCCCCCACATTCACCCTGCCTTCGACAGGATTGTCGTCGACCGTTTGGTCATTGCGTCCGCGCTGCACGAGCACCCCGAACCGCAGGTTATGAGTCCTGTACACCTTCGATAAGTTGTCGGACCACTCAAACTGCGTCTGGTTGTAGAAGAGATTTCCGTCACCAATGTTGCCGCCGCCCCATCGGCCCGCTCCTGGGAAGGCACCGGCGCAACCGGAAAGGTTCGTGCAGTATATAAATTGGTCATTGATCTGCGGAACAATATCGGTCGTCGTGTGAAGAATGCCGCTGCTGGGGGCCAAGCCATTGAATTGAATGCCGAGTGCGGACTTGCTCAGGAACTTCTGGTTTCCGTATTTGTTCGGCTGCCAGAAGGCATTGGTATTGAATACGAACTCGTTGGTCAGCGTGGGATTCAACACACTGACTACACTCAGAGAGAGCGAACGCGAGCGCCCCTCATTCAAAACCGGCGTCGGTTCCGCAACGTTCGAAGTCCACGGTGCTACGGTTACGCCAGGAACGAACGGCCCTGAATACACGCCGTAGTCCGAATAGGTTGTAGAAGCCTGCCGGGCCAACCGGACAAAGATCTGGGTTTTGTCGTTGGGGTTGAAGTCAATGCGCCCCACGTTGAGCGTGGTATTGAATGGATGAATCACGCGGCTGGCGAAGTTCCACTGGCCCGCAGGGTCGTTGTAGTTCGGTCCCTGGTACCCGGGTCCCATCAGAGTTTTCAGCAAGCCAATGCCGTTCTGTGTGATCCCTGTCAGGACTCCACCTTGGTTCGCTAGGTCTTGCCCTGTCAAAGGATCGGTGATGGCACAGGGCTGACGGAGGTAGGTTGTATTGCCGGCTTGACCCGCCTGCCGCGCCGCTACGCAGGTGGGGTGGAACACAATGTCGCTGAAGTCGCCCTGCAGCATCTTGGGCGATGGCACAACCACCAACTGTGTGCCCGGGTCGGGAGTTTGCCGTGCCCACTCCGTTCCAAAGAAGAAAAATGCCTTCTTGCGGTCTTTATTGAAGTCCGTTCCTGGGAGGATGATGGGCCCACCGACGTTGAAGCCCGGATAGTTGAAGCGAGAATTCGGGCGCTTGATGCCAGCCTGGTTGTTACTCCAGTCGTTTGCGTCGAAAGCGGAGTTTCGGACGTACCACCAAAGCTCCCCATGAAATTTCTGGGTGCCGGATTTCGTGGACGCAATGATCTCAACCGGACTATCTCCCTGGTCGGGGCTGTAGTTGCTGGTTTTGACCGTCACCTCCGAAATCATGTCCATGTTGGGATAGACCGCGTTCCCGTTGTTGCCGGTGAGATCCACCATGTTGCCACCGTCCAGCTTGAACGCGTTGGAGTCGTTGCGGTTGCCATTGACGTTGAACCCGTCAACGCCGCTAGTCAGACCGACCACCCGAGCATTGAAGTTGCCGGTGGAGTTGCTGTTAAGCACGACACCAGGAAGGATCGTCATCAGCTCTAGGGCGCTGCGTCCAACCGTGGAGAGATTGTTCATCTGTTCCGACGTAATCGTGTCAGACTTCGCCCCCGTGTCCGTAACCGGAACCTCCGTTGCGGACCCAACTACGTCCATCTTTTCCTGCCCAGTGGCTATCTTCAGAGTAACGTTCACGGACTTGCGGTCATCCGCATGAAGAACGACACTACTGACTATGGCCCGAAAACCCTGCCGGACCATTTTCACGCTGTAAGTACCGGTGGGCAGGGCCTGAAAGGAATAGAGACCTTGTTCATTCGTCGTGGTTTTGTAGACCAGTCCGCTCGCGTCGTTTGCCGCTTCGACAACCGTATCGGGCACGACCGCCCCAGACGGGTCAGTTATGATCCCGCCCAAGCGGGCTGCGGATTGGGCTGCCGCGAAGCCGCCCAAGCCAGCAACTAGCCAGACAGATACAACCAGCGAGAGCAAACGATCGAACTTCATGGGGCTTCCGATTCAAAAGGACTTCGCCAAAACGCAGCTCAATGGTGCGCCACTCTTGCTAGACCCGCTGAGAAGTCTTGTACTTACCCCACAACCAACTGGCTCGCCTACATATCATTGTGGCGGACCCGTGTCAATAATGCAAGAAAACATAATGCAAGAAAACATAATGCAAGAAAACGGGTAGTGGGCTACTTTGAGAACGCCCTTACCAGAAAACAAAATCAAAGACTTAAGGATAAGCAACAACCATCCAAACTGGGTACATAAGTTCTGTGGTCTGCTGCTATCCTTGCCTGGCACAGTGCGGGAAAGTGAGTGGACTTCGATTTTTGTAAAAAGATTCAACATGGGTCTCGATTCCAGAACAGTTGCCCACGTCCTGCTACTGTTCGCACTTGTGGCCGGTGCACTAGGACTCGCCCGCCAGCAAGCCGAGGTCGAACACGATGCAGCTCGCCCCGGTCCTTTCGCAGCCTGTTCCCGACAGGCTCAGCAGGCCCGCGAGAGCGACTACACGGACCAAGCGATCGCCGTGTATCAGAAGTGTCTGCGCCTCAAGCCGGACTGGGATGAAGGTTGGTGGTACCTGGGAACGCTCTACCGGGAATCCCTCGTTGCTTTTCGTCGTGTAGTGAAACTGCGCCCGTCGATGGGCGTCGCATGGGCTCTGCTTGGGCTTTCTGAATTTGAAGCGCAAGATTATCCTGCCGCGCTGGAACACTTGGCGCGCGGACGATCGCTGGGACTGACGGGCGACGAACAACTGGCTAAGGTTGCGCCCTACCACGAAGCTCTTCTCTTAGTTCGGCGGGGCGAATTCGAAGCCGCCGGAAAACTTTTCTCTGTGCTCGTTCAACAGGGCGTGCGTTCAAGAGATTTGCGTACGGCCCTGGGCTTATCGTTGTTGCGCGTACCCCTATTGCCCTCACAGCTAGATCCTTCCAAGGATGCACTCGTGGACACAGCCGGTGGTGTCGGCGAGTCCATGGCTCTGAGAAACTACGTGCAAGCCGAGTCCGGCTTGCGCCAGATGCTGGCGGATTTTCCGCAAACGCCGTTTCTCCATTATGCCTACGGCACGCTTTTGGTTCGCGTCGGACGGACGGCAGAAGCCACCGAGGAATTTCAAAAGGAAACGAAAATCACGCCCGACAGTTCCATGCCCTGGCTGCGGCTCGCCTACCTCGCTTTGACGGGTGACCGCGCCGCGGAAGGACTGGAAACGGCACAGCGCGCTGTGCGACTATCGCCGACATCTTCCGTCGCCCATTACGTGTTGGGACGTATTTATCTGAAGCAGCGAGAGACGACATCCGCAGTCTCTGAATTGGAGATGGCCCGGCAGCTCGAGCCGCTGAGCGCCAGGGTTCGCTACAGCCTGTCGCAGGCGTACGCTCAGGCCGGATTCAAGGAGAAGGCGGCTCGGGAACAAGGCGAGTTTGAGCGACTGAACGCCCAACCATCTGGAAACCCTGAACCTTTACCCGACCCGGACGATGCTCTGGAGAAACAATGAGACGCTCAGCCAGGCCCTCGCAGGCTTTCACGACGATGAAAGATGGATGGCTTATCACGGTGAGACCCTGGTGTCCGTCCGTGTGCATGGTGATGGCGCTCTTACTGAACGCCATTCCTTCGGGCACGGCCCAGAATGATTCGAGGCTGGCGCAATCCAATGTGGAATTCGCCCGCGGCGTAGCCCTGCAACAGAGCGGCGATTGGGAGGAAGCGCAAAGAGCGTACGAGAGCGTCCTCAGTCTGAATCCTCGCCGGGCGGATGCGCTCTCCAATTTGGGTGTGGTTTTCTCGCGACAGGGCGACTACGGCAAAGCCATTGACGCCTATCGGAAGGCCCTTCAAGTGGAACCGAAGCTGATTGGGGCCCGCCTGAACCTGGGTATTGCCTATTATCACGTGCAGGACTTCACCGGAGCTGAGCAGCAACTGGCCGAGGTTGAGGCGGAGCAACCGCAGAACTACCAGGCCCGCACCCTGCGCGGTCTGTGCCTCACCGAACTGGGCCGCCTCGAGGATGCGATTGCCGAACTGGAACGGGTTCACGCGGCTCAGCCCGACCACCGAGCTGCATCGTACGCTCTCGCCAATGCCTATATCGCAAACGGTCAGCCCGAAAGAGCGCAACCGCTGGCCAAAGAGGTTTTCGCCCAAGTGGACTCCACGGAATCGCATCTGATTTTCGGCACCTTGCACTTGGCTGCCAAGAACTACAAAGCGGCGATCGACGAGTTCACGCAAGCCGAGAGGATGAATCCTCAACTGCTGACGCTCCACTCCCAACTGGGCACGGCCTACCTGAATGCCGGCGACAGAGAGGCGGCAAGAAAACAGTTTCTGGCGGAGTTGCAGCTTAATCCCCGCGATTTCAACGCAAACCTCTGCTTGGCGAAGATCCTG
>Ga0209577_10000787_pt1 | contig 31753 bp, 23 predicted proteins | sample GraSoiAngelo_109_FD_185874 | JGI IMG/M metagenome (GOLD analysis project Ga0209577, IMG submission 185874) | Grasslands soil microbial communities from the Angelo Coastal Reserve, California, USA - 14_0903_12_20cm (SPAdes) (version 2) | ecosystem: Environmental > Terrestrial > Soil > Grasslands...
CACTTGCTTCAGCAACACAGCATCAACGAAGCTAAAGATCGCCGTGTTGGCTCCGATACCGAGGGCGAGCGTTAGGACGGCCACGACGCTGAGCCCCGGAGACTTCCGCAACATCCGCAACCCGTAGTGCAAATCCTGAATCAGGTCCTGAATCCAGTTTACTCTGCGCGTGTCGCGGCATTTCTCTTTGGTCTGCTCGATACCGCCCAGGTCGAGTCGCGCGCGGCGGTGCGCTTCTTCTTGCGTCATCCCTTGCGCGACGTATTGCTCCGTCTTTAGGTCGAGGTGATCGCGCAGCTCGTCGTCCAATTCCTGGTCCGCCTGCGCCCAGCGAAACAACGACCGTAACCGTAGCGGAATCGTGAACAGCCAATGCTTAGGTCGCATACTTCAACCTCCGTTCGGGGTTCGGGGCCAAGCGACGCTCACGCCTCTTTAAGTTTAATAACTCGCGAAAATGGCGCTCGAAAGCCTGCCCCAGTTGTCTGCTTCTTTTTCGAGTTGCCGACGCCCGAGCCGTGTCAGCGAATAGTATTTCGCGCGCCGCCCATACTCGGAAGTTTTCCACTCGGCTGTAATCCAGCCCTCTTGTTCCAGCTTGTGCAGAGCCGGGTACAGCGATCCGTCGCTCACCTGCAAAACGTCGCCGGACACCTGCTTTAACCCCTGACTGACGGCGAAGCCGTTCATCGGTTCAAGCGCCAGAATCTTCAGCAGCAACATGTCCAACGTGCCCTGCACGAGATCGGAAGGTTTGCTCATGTCTATGTCCTCGGTAACCGAGACTAGCACCCCTGCCCTCGGTAAGCAAGGGGAGATGCTTTTCTTTTTGGTTTTTCAGGGCGCCAAACTGGCAGTTTCCGTTCCATCCAAGGTGCCGGCGAGTTGTCTTCAGATGCGAGCGGCGGTTGCGGTTAACCGGGCTTTGTATCAAAGACTTCGATCCGTGAAGGCTGCTGCACCTATCCTATCCCTGGTGGTCAGCTTATGATTTTCATTTCATGCGAGGAAATTGAACAGTACACATAAATCTACGCCGCCACACGACGACCCTGCACATGTGGAATCTACGATAATTTCATAATTTCCTAGCGTCCAATGGCCCAGGGGCCGGCGTCCATCTGCGTCCAACTTCGGACTGAGACGTTGGGACCAATTTATTTCGTTGGGACCATCTTGGGACCAAAACCCCCAATTTTGTGGCCGTATTCAGTTGGTTTAGCGGCGTAGGGACAATAGAATCATCGTGAGTTATGGAGCGGGCGATGGGAATCGAACCCACGTCCGAAGCTTGGGATGCTTGATCTGTGGGCTGTCAGCATGAAGGCTAAGGAATTCACCCTCGAGGGATCTTGCGATGGTCACAGCTGGATTCGATCCACCTCCAAATGAATGTCGAGATGCGTGCTACAATAAAGGCTAGTGTGTGCTACAGAATAGCAAAGCTAGGAGAACAGCATGAAACGTGTTGCTCAATCTGCAAGTTCGAAGGTAGGAAAAAGCGCGAGCATTAGCGGGCCTGGTAAGCTCCGTGAGGTGATGGTCATCGCCGAAGAGCAAGGCCTGTTGCGCGGGGAAAGGAACCAAGTGGTCCGGGGTAGAATGCCTAAGGCCCTCGTGGCGCAGGCAAAGAAGCGCACCGGAGTTGTTTCTGATACCGATCTCATCGAGCTGGCGTTGGCTAACATTGCGGTCGCTGACGACTACCCTGACTGGCTGCTTGCTCGCCGGGGCACCATCGACCGCGAGGCTGACCTTGAATTCTGAATTTCAGGGCACCCTTAGACGTCTTAAGCCCGAAAAGCACAGAACACCGCTCAAACCGCGTGCCGAATCGGAACTCGACTTCATCGAGTCCACCGGCAGTCGGACCACCAAACTGCTGTACGACACCACGGTTTATATCGACATTCTCCAGAACCGTTTTCCGCGAAGGGGAGACGTCATGCTCCGGGCGGCGGAGGCGTGGCATTCGCCAGTAACAGAAGCGGAACTAGCCGCAACCTGCGGTCTACTTGACCCCGCACATGCCCAGACACGCGGAATCAGGGAACAGGTTGTTGCGGTGATCGAACGGCGGCCAAGCCATCGCACACTCGCAACTGATTCCGAAATATGGCGCGAAGCGGGAATTCTGTCCGGTACACTCGCCCGGCTGCAGGGATACAAGAGGGACCAGCGACGCCGGGTGTTGAACGATGCCTTGCTATTCGCCACAGCTAGAAAGCATGGCTGCTCCGTGCTGACCCGCAATGTTCTTGATTTTGATTTCTTGCAACAACTCGATCCTTCCGGGAAGGTTCTATTCTACCGATAAGCGCTTGTGTATGATTCCAGCTAGTCCACGCCGCCCTCCGCAATTTGCCCATCCGAGCGGCTCGCTGACTCGCGGTACGGCGATTCCACCCAGCTCCGGAAGACTATCGTGATCCCTCAACTTAGCGCGCTAGGAATCACCCGCGGAGGATCCCGGCGTAAGGGTCTCTGTGATTAGCACGATCAATTCCCACGCAGGAAACGTTATCAGCCCGCACGTTCGCGAGCAGTCTGGTGTTGGCAGGCCGGAAACACACAGATGTACGACCTTATCTCCCCATCTCGACGCCCTTTCATTTTCCATTTATTTTCCAATTGACAAATCTGCTAAGTGCCGCCGTTCCAGCACCTTAGATTTAACTTCTCGAACTTTGCCAAGGTTCAGGTGTCGGTTCGATTCCGATAGGCCGCTCCATCAAATCAATCACTTACGGGCGTTGAACTGTTCGCCGTGGGGAACACAAACGAACAACCGGCGTTCCTGCATCGGGCCGGATCCTCTCCACAACCTTCAAATGGGCTGCCCGCTTGGCTGACGTTAGAGCTTGTACGTACGTCCAGCGTCAAGCTGCTTTTTGTGTTGGGCTCTAGTGCCTTTGTCCTACGGGAAGTGTAGGATTTTTTGAACTTGCATCAGGCCGAGCCATAAGAGTATGTTCTGCTTGCTTTAACAACCAAGTTCGTTCAGGGGCGCCGTCACCCAGCTTTGGCAAAGAAACTTGGTTAGCGCTCGACACTCTTGTTGACATCCGGTAGAAATACCATTCTGCGTCGCCAGCGCACGCTACTTCTCAGGGACGGCCTGAGGCTCCTGAGGCTTAAGAGACGTGACCAGTCAAAGTTTGCCTCTGGCCACCCGGGCCAATCTAGGCACTTCCTTTAGCAACGAGGATCTTTCCAGGCTGACAGATGAGCAGTTGATCCAGTGCCTTAAAGCTGGAAGAAATGAGGCGATGACTCATCTTTTTGACCGCTATTACGTCATCGTACGCAGCATTGCGAGGAAACTGCTGCGAAATCCGGAAGACGTCGCGGACGTTGTTCAGGAAGCATTTCTGGACGTCTATCAAAACGCCAGGAGTTTCGATTCCAGTAAAGGCGCGCTGAAAGGATGGCTTTCCTGCCTGACCTATCATCGCTGTTTAAGGAAGCTGCGGGCTCTGAAGAGGAGGGAGTGGCAGGCTGGAGACGGCGAATTAACGTTTTCTCTTCTCGATGCCAGCGTGAAGCCTGAGCAATGGATCCGCTCGATGGACTTCAAGAAGTGCCTCGATAAAGCGTTGACGCTGGTCAACGAAAAACAGCGCAAGACCATGGTTCTGTATTTCTATGAAGGGAAAGATCTTGCCGCGATTGCCAAGGAAATAGGGGAGAATTTCGGGAACGCGCGCCACCATTTGTATAGAGGCCTGGCGAAAGTGCGGAGTGAATTGGTCCAAAACCGCCTGCTGGCAGGCTATACAGAGTTTGGAAGCATGGAGAGCATCAAGAAGGCGGTACGCTGACTGTGGACTCCTCCCACGAATACTTCGGTCTGCTGTGTGCTATGGTGGGCGCCAATCAGGCGTCCGAAGAAGAAGAGCAGCTCCTGGCACAGCATGCCGAGTCCTGCGCAGAGTGCCGGCAGGCGGTGGAACAGTACCGCCAGGTCGTCTGGCAGATTCGTGAGCCGGCCCTAACGAGTGAAGACGAGGAGGAATCGGTCCCGCTTCCTGAGGAGGAAGGGGCGGAACGAGCGAAGGCTAAAGAGAGATTGCTCGTTGCGGTGCGTGCGGGAGTGCAGCAGCCGCTGACCGGAGAGCGGTTTGGTGTGACGCCGCGCAAAAAAATGGCAGAAAAGGAATCCGTCCGCAGTGGCGTGCAGTTGTGGGCAAGCTGGGCGGTTGCGGCGTCGCTCCTGATCGCCGTGGGCGTGAACTCGGTGCAGTATTGGGAATCAAAGAAGCATTCAGGAGACGCGGAGATTCGAGCAGCCAGTTTGCAGAAGGAGCTGGATGGGCTTCGAGACGAATTAGCGAAGGAGCGCGCAAAGCGACTCCAGTTCACGCAGGCCCCGCAAGCCGAACAGGGCGCACAAGCCCGCAACGCCACGAAGAACAACGAGGCACAGAAGCTGCCGGCCGAAAACGAGGCCTTGCGGCAAAGCCTGGCCAGCAGCGAAGCGGCGCGCGAACAACAGACGCGCGACTTTATCGCCCAGCGGGATAGGGAACGGCTCCTGCAGGCTTCGCTGGACGTCTTTCAGGCGTCTAAGAACACCTTGGAGGCGGAGAACGCCGATCTCTTGGCGAAGGTTTCCAAACTGACGGGTGATTTGAAAAAGTCGCAGGAGGAGTTGGCCGGGCTGAGCGCGCGGAACGAAGCGTTATCGCAAGAGACGCTCTCCAAGGTGAAATACGCGGAGCGCCAACAAAAGCTTCTTGCGACGGATCATGATATTCGAGACATCTTGGGCTCACGCAGTCTGCACATTATTGACGTCTACGACGTGGGCGGCCAGGGCGAGATAGAACTTCCGTTCGGAAGAATTTTCTATACGGAAGGGAAGTCGCTTATCTTTTATGCCTTCGACCTGGACCTGCAAAAAGGGTTGAAGCGCGGCGCGGTTTTCCAGGCATGGGGACAGAAGGGGGAAGGGAAAGAAAGGCCGCGGAGCCTGGGGACCTTTTATATGGACGATTCCTCGCAGAACCGATGGGTCCTGAAGGTGGATGACAACAGAGTTTTGTCGCGGATTGACTACGTGTACGTGACCGATAGTTCGCACAAAGAAACAGCGAAGCCGAAAGGCAAGCCGTTGCTGTCGGCGTTTCTCAACGGGCCGGCGAATCATCCTTAATGTGACTCGTTCCAGGTCATCCTCAACGGCATCTCCTGCTCTTGAAACCCGTTCCCGTTGACCAAGGCTCAATTTGACGTCCCTGCTTCTGCTTGAAGCTGGAGGGTTTAGGAGTGTGTCTAGCAGGTTGTGCATAGCTGCGCGGAGCTTGTGCCGAGATGAGTGGTACAGATCTGGGCGGCGAAGTCTACATGGTAGGTAGCAGGGGATAGTGGATCTTCGAAAGCGAGGTACGGAAATTCATGCGAAACAGGGTGGCGTGTGTCTTTGCGTGTTTACTTTTGTCTCTGCTGGGGGTGAGCAGTTCCGTTTTCGGGCAAAGTGACGTGGCTAGCGTAACGGGACGCGTGCTGGATCCCAATGGAGCGGTCATTGTCGAAGCGACTGTGGCCGCAAGGAATGTGGATACAGGCGTCGAAACCGTAGTCCAAACGAACGAAGACGGAATCTACCGTTTTGCGAATCTGAGCCCCGGGAATTACGAATTTACTGTATCCAAGCGCGGCTTCAAGGAGATTGTTAAACCCGGTGTGCCGCTACACCTGGCGGACACGATCTCCATGAATTTCAACATGGTGGTGGGCGCCCTGACTGAAAAAGTGACCGTAGAAGCCGGGGCGACGATGATAAATACCACCGATGCTTCGGTGAGCACGGTCGTGGACCAAAGCTACGTGAAGAACATGCCGCTGAACGGCCGCAGCTTCCAGGATCTAATCCTGCTGACGCCAGGCGTGGTGACACAAACTCCTCAGAATAGCCAAACGGCAGTTGGCGTCACCGGCGAGTTCAGCGTTAATGGTCAGCGTCCAGAAGAAAACTACTACACAGTTGACGGTGTGAACGCCAATGCGGGGGCGACTGCGGGCCAAGGCTTTGTTGTTGGCGCGGGGGCGAGTGGTTCGCTGGGGGCTTCCACGGCATTGGGAACGACGCAAGCCCTTGTATCCGTGGATGAGCTTCAAGAGTTTCGCGTGCAGAGTTCGACGTATTCTGCGGAATATGGGCGGACACCTGGCGGGCAGTTCGCGTTTGAGACCAAGTCCGGCACGAATCAATTGCACGGGTCAGCCTACGACTATCTGCGCAATAATTTTTTCGATGCCAAAGACTGGTTCAATGATTTCCTCGCTGTGAGAGAACCCTCGCTCCGGCAGAACGATTTTGGGGGGACTCTTGGGGGGCCGGTGGGGATTCCCAGTGTTTACAACGGAAACGACAAGACCTTCTTCTTTTTCAATTACGAAGGGTTGCGTTTGATGGCGCCACAGGCCGCCAATGTAAGCTACGTGCCGGACGCCGCCTTGAGAGCGTCGGCACCAGGAACTCTTCAGCAGGCGCTGAACGCATTTCCGGTAGCTAATGGTCCTGACCTGGGAAGCGGTCTCGCAGAGTACATTGCAAGTTGGGCGAATCCGGACTCCATCGATTCCACCAGCGCCCGGTTGGATCATGTAATTAATGATAAGTCGAGGCTGTTCTTCCGTTTCAGCAACACTGATTCAAAGGCGGTTACCAGACAATTCTATCTCCTTGGTGGAGGCGTGCCGAGCGTAAACGATATTTCTTCTTATACCATGCGGACCTACACGGGCGGCGCCAGCAACATCTTTGGTCCGCGGCTCAGCAATGAGCTCCGGGTGAATTATAGTTCTAACGAGACTACGGACCGCGATGTGATAGACGGGTTTGGAGGCGGCACACCCGCCGATCTTGCAAAACTTGCAGGGGTCAATGGTCAGGCGGAAGTAACAATATTCCTGAACCTCAATCCTTTGCCGAACCTGATCCAGCATTTCCAGGCTGGGACGCAGAAACAGTGGAACCTGGTGGATACCGTGAGCTTGTCGGTGGGACGTCAGCAGTTCAAATTTGGAGCGGACTATCGCCGATCGATGCCATTCTTTATTCCGGTCAATCCCGGTCTCGGTTATGCGTATTTTTCCAGCCAGGACGTGCAGAACGACAACGCATCCGTTCTTACCAGTGCCAATGCCCAAGGCTATCCCCTGTATCAGAACACATCGGTTTTTGCCCAGGACGAATGGCGAGCCACGCAGCGTCTTACCCTCTCGATGGGATTGCGCTGGGAGCTGAATCCGGCGCCCGGCGTCACACAGGGGCCCCGGCCGTACACGATCTTGTTTACGCCTGACCCCAACACCTGGGGTCTGGCCCCATTGGGCACCGCTCTATGGAAGACTACGTGGTACAACTTTGCGCCACGGCTCGGGGCCTCATACCTCATTCGCAATACTCCCGGGCGGGAAACGGTGCTGCGTGCGGGGGGCGGAGTTTTCTTCGACACCGGCCAGCAGGGAGGATCCCTTGGAATGGTCAACTCTCCCGGTTTTTTTGCCTTAGACATTGCAAGCGGCTCATTCTCGATCCCTGTGTCCGGTCAATGTGCTCAGGGACAGACAACTCCCTGTATCCCTTCTTTGAATCCGCCTCAGCCCGGCAACACAGTGGCGACCTTCTGGCCGCATCTGCAACTTCCGTATACGCTGCAATGGAATGCGAGCCTGGAACAGGCGCTCGGTAAGTCGCAGACGATCACGATTTCTTATGTGGGCGCACACGGGGCGCGGTTGCTAAAGACAGATGTTTTTTTTCCGCCCAGCAACTCGACAGCATTTCAGTTCAATGTAACGACGAACGGGCTGACTTCGGACTATGGCTCATCCCAGGTGCAATACCGGCGTAGGCTTGCGCAAGGTTTGACAGCGCTCGCGTCTTATACCTGGTCGCACTGTATTGATTACAACTCCCAGAATTACTTGTTTGGATACCAGCGCGGGAATTGCGACTTTGACGTGCGGCATAACTTTTCCAGCGCGTTCTCCTATGATTTGCCGAATGTTGGGCACGGTGGTTTAGTCCATGCGTTGTTACACCACTGGGGCCTGGATGACCGTTTCACCGCACGGACAGGATTTCCGCTCACCTTCAGCGGAAATCAAGTATTTGATCCCGCAACAGGAAAAGAGCAGTTCTCGGGAGTGGACCTGGTCCCCAACCAGCCCATTTATGTGACGCAGTGCCAGGATCCGCGCGTGGCCGGTCCGGCGCTAATACCCTGTCCGGGTGGCCGTGGGATTAATCCCAACGCGTTCACTTCGCCAAGCGGCAGCCTGGGGAATGCGCCCCGAAACTTCGTGCGCGGTCTGGGCGCGTGGCAGATGGATCTGGCAATCCGGCGGGAATTCCCTCTTGTTGAGCGGTTGAAACTGCAATTTCGAACTGAGGCTTTCAACGTCTTTAATCATCCCAACTTTGGAACCATCGCCACCTTTCTGGGACAAAACACGTTTGGAGAGGCGCAACAGACGCTGGCAAGCTCACTCGGCATTCTAAGCCCCATCTACCAGATGGGCGGTGCACGTTCGATGCAGTTCGCGCTCAAGTTCATTTTTTAGTTGCTGCTAAGGAGATCGAAGGAAATAGCGAGGTTCCAAAAGATGGAAATCGGAAGTTCTACAAGGTCAGCAAGCGGCCTCTCGCGCTCCTGTAAAATGAAGATGACCGGATTTCATATTGCTCCTTTGGCGTTCTTGAGCATCATTCTCCCAACACTCGCCGGAGGACAACTAGTCAAAAGACCCTTCACGGTCGCGGATGACATCGGACTGACGATTTTCGGCACAGCTGAGGGTTACCCGCCGGAGATTCATTTTTCGCCGGATGGCAAGTACGTGGCCGTGTTCACAGAGCGGGGCCGCCTGGATTTAAACTGTCCGGAAGAGTCTCTTCGCTTCTACCGTACGCGGGACATCAAAGAGTTCCTCGAAAGCCCCGGGAATTCACCGCCACCATCTCCAGCCTGGGTCGTTACTCGTGCCACCTACAAGGAAGGGCGAAGTATCGCCGAATGGCGCTGGTTGCCCGATTCCAGCGGCGTAACTTTCCTAGAGCGCGCTTCTACAGGGAATCGGCTCGTTGCACTGGCAGATGTGCGCAAGAAATCGGTCGAACCTTTGACCTTCGAAACCGAAACAGTCAAAGGGTTCCAGATGCGCGACCGGGAGCATTTTGTTTACACGGTGGCGGACACGAGCGAATGGAAGAAATGGAAAGCGGACCTGGATAAGCCCGCGGTTGTTGGCACAGGCCACCCTCTTGATCTTTTGCTTTTCCCTGACGATCCGACCGTGCCGGAACTCATTTTTCCAGCGCATGTCAAGCATTGGGCAGTGGTAGGCAAACAGCGATTCGCGGTGAAGCACAGCGGTGTGCTGTCGCCTGACGGGCGTTTCATTGTGGCGAACGTGCCCCTGACGGATGTGCCGCAGTCCTGGGAAACCTTGTATCCCCCCCCTCCCTATAATGAATACGCGGCATACGACGCACGAATTCATGCAGGGCACCACGACCCCGAAAACGAGAAGCCTGGGATGGGCGTCTATCAGTACCTTGAGATTGACTTGCAAACAGGCGCCGAAAAGAGTTTGACCGGCGCTCCAAATAGCGAAGCGGCGGCTTGGTTTTACGCCGGAGGAGACCCTGGTTGGTCGAATGACGGAACGGCGGTGCTACTCCCGCACACGTTTGTGAAATCCAAAGACAGCAGGCCGTCACGTCCTTGCGTGGCCGTTGTTGATCTGTCCTCGAATACGGCCACGTGCGTTGAAATATTGAAGGCCCACACGGAAAAAGGCGTCGAAGAGGGTTATCACCACATTGAGGATTCGCGGTTCGCCGACGGAGACAGCCGGCGCGTGGTTGTGACTTTCAAGGATCACGAGGACAACACACCTGGATACACGGAATATCAGCGGACGGCGGACGGCAATTGGCAGATCGCCAAGCAAGGGAAAGGGTTGCCCGAGTCCAGCCGGTACGGTCTTGATGTCGTCGTAAAGCAGGGACTTAACGAGCCCCCGCAACTCGTCGTGGTTACTAAGGACATCGCGCGGGTGATCTGGGACCCCAACCCGCAGCTCAAGGATTTGGAGCTGGGTGAGGTCAGCGTGTACACCTGGAAAGACAAAGAAGGGCGCGAGTGGGAAGGCGGCCTTTATAAACCTGTTCGCTACGCGCCCGGAAAGCGGTACCCGCTCGTAATTCAGACGCATGGTTTCTCGAAATCCGAGTTTAGGCCCTATGGGGCCATCACCACAGCAAACGCGGCCCGAGAGTTTGCGTCGGCCGGAATCATGGTGCTGCAAATGGCAGACGGAAAGCAAGATTGTCCCTATGGCACGCCGGAAGAAGCAACTTGCGGTATCGGTATGGCCGAATCCGCAGCAAACAAACTGGTGGCAGAGGGATTAGCAGACCCAGAAAATATCGGCATCATCGGTTTCAGTCGCACCTGTTTTCAGGTAATGGCAATGCTCACGCACAGCTCCCTCCGTCTGAAAGCCGCCTCGATAACAGATGGCGTAATGTATGACTATCTGCAATACATAACCAGCGTAGATTTTCAGGGAAACTCCGGGCTGGACGAAGCGAAACAGGAGATGGGCGCGGCTCCCTTTGGCGAAGGCCTCCAGCAATGGATCAAACTTTCCCCGGGCTTCAACCTCGAAAAAGTGAATACGCCGCTCATGGTGGTGGGGGAAGGGCGGGACAGCCTGTCATCCATGCTCCAGCCTTACGCCGGGCTTCGCGTGCTGCACAAGCCGACGGAACTGGTCCTGCTGAATACGAACGAGCACGTCCTGACGAACCCGGCCGTGCGCATGGCATCCCAGGGTGGCTCGGTGGACTGGTTCCGCTTCTGGTTGCAGGGGTACGAAGACCCCGACCCCACAAAAGCCGATCAATACAATCGCTGGCGCGAAATGCGTGAGCTTCAGGCACAGAACGACCGGAACGATCACAAGAACAAGGAGGTGCTTGCCACCCACAACTGAGCTGGCTACGGGCGGGCGCCCGCTCCGGAAGTCGTACCACTTCGCTTTGACGATGGAGATGGCGCCATCTCAGCGGCGCGCTTTAGTCTTCCCAATCGGCGTAGCCTTGCATAACTTCATTACACCGCGCATGCGATTCACATCGGGTGGCTGCACTCTTGTGGCCGCTGCCCGAGAGGCTCTGAATCGCATGGATTGCCGGCGTTACTGGCTTCAAATTCGGAGTCTCGTATTGCATGGGAACCTCCACTTGACATCCTCCGCTCCCTTAAGGGAGAGGATTCCTACGGAGTTGCCGTGTCAGCTTCGCACGGTCTCTTCGGCGGGTTCCTGCTTCACAGAGAAGCCTTACTGCGCTTCTCTCCACAGGCTTCACATCGGGCTCGTCCAGCCCTAGGTCGTTTGGACAAAGGGAGTTTAGAACGATGAGTTCCGGCAAGCAAGAAGGGCCTTATATCCCCGGCCTGAACGCCGGGGCTTTACGGCCCGAATGGTAAATCTGATCACGGGCTTGCTAACCCCTTAAGCTGCTGTCCTTGGGAGAGATGTTGCATTTTTGACTCGCAGTGGTAAGCTTTAGCCGACACGTGATGGTGCTACTGGAGCGTTCGGTAGGAGCGCCCCAGTAGCGGGTTTACCTACTTACTCCCAGTCGGCATAGCCGGCCAGGTGTTCGTTCATCCCGGACCTGTTGTCCCTGGGAATCACCGCACCGGCCTTCACACCGTTGCTCTGGAAGGTCTGAATAGCGTTGATCGCAGGGGTCAACGCCGTCAGTTCTGGAGTTTCGTATTTCATCGTTTTTCACCTCCTTTTTATTCTGGATTTTACGCAAATAGCCGGCTAATCGACCTCCTTAGCTGGCTAAACCCGCATGGCCGAACTGCTGTGGAGTTGTTTCTCTCTCACCTGGCAAAACACCATCTTTTGCGCGCACGGAACCCATCAGCAATCCTCGAGACCAGATGTGTCGCAGCCAGCACTCAAACCTCAGCGTTTGCAGGAGACGATCACTGGCAATTGGCTCGTTTTTTCGGGCCTTCTCGAGCGCACTTGCAAACTGACATGCGTCAATAACCCCAAGGTCGCTGGCAAGTGCATGCCCGCCCAAATCGGTTGGACAGGGCCACCGAGACGAAGCCTTACTCGCCGCTTCCTGTTTATGATTCGCGTTGTCCGAATCCTGAATGACAGGAGCCTTGCGTTTTCTCGTCAGAACCTTTTCGGGCACAATCCCGGCCAGCGCGCGCTTCATTAGGGAACGGCGCTGACCCATGCGAACAATCTCTTCCCGCGGTATGGCAAAAATGAATTCGAGCAAATCTCTGTCAAGGCAAGGGTAGCGCGCGTCTTGGCTCGGGTCTCCGATGTTATCCGCCAGCAGCCGCTGCATGAACTTGAATGTCGAAAGGTTGTGCTGAAAACTCGGCCGAGGCCCAAGGAATCTCACTCTGGAAAGATAGCCACGAAACGCATCTTGATTCCGGCGGACAAAACTGCGGTCAAACCAAAAGGGCGGCCGCATCTCTTCGACCTCGCCGCAAATGGGAAAGGGAAGAAAGAAATCGCGCATCGCTTCTCGCAGGACCGGCAGGCGAGACTTCCTCATCCTGGCCGACCAAGCCTTCAGTTGGCGAAGGAACGCAAAGATATGGCCCCGTGTTAACAAGTCTTGTAGCTCTTGTTTTGGTGTCGGCACCCCGTCACCCAAAAACTCGCTCCCTCCAATTCCGGAAACGGTTACGCGATATCCCTGCGAAGCTCTGTATTCCGAATAGGACTTCATGAGTTCGGCGCGGCGGAGGTTGGGGGACGGGGTCAACGCGAAACGTTCTTCAAGAAACTCTGATTCAAACTCAGATAAGAAGGACGCATGCGAGCCAGTGCGGCTTTGGTTCAACTTGGAGAGACTAATATGGTGGCCGGGACGATGGCGTTTTTCTTCGACTTCGATCACCCAGTGCAGTTCGTTTGTGTCGGGTTCGATGTGGTCATAAGAGTCATCGAACCAGGAGATTGTGTCGAGGCGAGGGCATTGCGCTTGGCCGCGGGCAAGGACGACGTCGGCCATGCTTACAATGGAAGCCGAGTCCATGCCGCCGCTCAATTCAGCGAGCACGGGTCGGTCCGAGCGAAGCCTCCGCCCTACGGCTTGGGCGAAGACAGTTCGAAAATGTTCCTCATATTCGGCGTCGGTGCGGTAGCGGATTCTTTTCCTCGAATCAAATTCCCAATACCTGGTTACCGTCTGATCTAAGGCATTCTTGCCCGGTTTCAGTACGACAAAAGAGGCTGGCGGTACGGCGTAAACTCCTTGATAGGGGGTGAGATGCGCATCGGGAAAATACGCAAACCACCCCGCGACGTACTCCTCGCAGATTTTGAACGCTCTGTCAGCAAACTCCACGAGCGGGTCGAGGATGCTAGACCAGGTAACATGGTTCCTTTCGAAGGAGTAATACAGGCGCCTCATACCGATAGCATCTGTGGCCAGGGTTAGGGAGGGGCCGCGAGGGTCCCAAATAGACATCGCCCAATCCCCGATCAATTTGCCAAAACTAGCCGAGCCCCAGGTCTCGTAAGCAGCGGCAGCGATAGCCAAATCGGTTGCGTCTGCTGTCACGCTGCCTCTCAGTTCCTTGACAAGTTCAATCCGGTTATCCAGCCTCCCGTCCCACGTGAGCACTGTACCGGATGGGAAGATGTGCGGTTGTTTCTCGCGCCTGGATTCCTCCGTCGTGTAAAAGGCCAGATAAAGGATCTTCAACCCGCCCTTTGAATATTCCTCGTTGCCGTCAAGACCAGACTGCGCGAGTCTAGCGCTTACGCTCTCTAGGTATTGCGCGGAGGGTTGTTGGCCGTCCAAACTCCACCTACCAAACTGGATGCTCATCGTCTGTTCCCTGCCATCTAGCTTCTGCTGTCAGCCTTGCGTCGTAGTTTGCAGAACCAGCTTTGGCTTTCCGTTGTTGCGCACATTTACAATTCCGGACGCGCGAAGCACTTCTAACCAACCTTCGACCAGGAATGTGCGCATCAGGGGAATAATCGGCACTTCCTTCGTGGCGTCGCTACTGCGGGCCTTTTGCAATGCTTGAGTAATTTTCGCAGGATCCACGATGTGGAGTGAGCTGCTGACCATATCCTGGGCGATTTTCGTCAGTCTCGTGAAATCTCTGGAAATCTCGACATGCTGAGCCCGCTCAACGAAAGCTTTCGTCTTTCGATTGAGGATTCCATCGGGAACGATGCCCACGAGTGCGCGCCTCATGAGAGACCGACGCTGCCCAGGGCGAACCAGCTGCTCACGGGGAGTGGCAAATACAAATTCCATCAGGTCGCGGTCAAGGAATGGGTAACGCTTCTCGTAAGTCGGGTCGAAAGGCAGAGCAGCACACGCCAGCTGTCTTCTCAACGCTTCGAGCGTGGCCATGTTTGCCTGAAAACTCGGCAAAGGACCGAAAAGCCTAGTTCGTGAAGGATAGCCGTGGAGCGCGTTCCAATTGCGTCTCACGAACCTCCGGTTCAGCCACGGAGCAGGTCGCGATTGTTTTGGAGCGCCTACGACCTGTACTGGGAAAAAGTCACTGATAACTTGCCGGAACAAATAGAACCACGGAATTCTCTTTTCCAAAGCCCACACCTTCAGACCGTGGGCCAGCGCGCCAAATTTCCAAGTCGCAATAAGGTCTTGTAGTTCTGACACTGGGTTTGGTACGCCACCCATGACTTCATCACCGCCAGTACCGGAAAGGAGGACACGGTTGCCCTGTGACCCGAGACACGCCCTCACGTACAGAGCAGTGCGCCCGTCGTAGCCCGGATAGTGAGGACCCGGAGAAAATCGCAGGCTGAAAGAATCAGTCAGAGAGGTGGGTTCCGCTGCCTTTTCGGAATCTTGAGGACCTACGTTCACGTGCCATCCGGTGCGCCCGCGTTTCTCTTCCACTTGGGTGAAATAAGGTCTTTCATTCCAGTTAGGTTCCGAATCATCGTAGAGAGAGATGGTATCGAGACGCGGGCATTCCGCCTTGCCCTGCGCTATGACCATGTCGGCCATGCAGACGATCGACGAAGAATCCCTCCCGCCGCTGAGTTCGGCAAGTACCGGCGTGTCACAACGGAGCCTGCGTTGAACGGCTTTGGCAAACGCCGCGCGGAAATGCTCCTCATATTCGGCGTCGCTTCGATATCCAATTGTCTTCGCAGAATCGAAGTCCCAGAACCTGTTGATCTTATGTTTTCCGGGCTGAATAAGGACAGACGAAGAAGGAGGAACGGAGCGAACGCCAACGTACGGCGTAAGACATGTAGATGGATAACCAAACAACCAGCCGGCCACACACTCTTCCGAAAGCTCGAAAGTTCTTCCTGCGAACAGGACGAGCGGATCCAGAGTGGTGCTCCACGCGATGTAATCTTTCTCCATAATGTAGTGAAGATGGCGAATGCCGACTGGATCTCTCGCGAGGAGCAGGGAACAGTCGTCCGGGTTCCAAACGGAGAGCGCCCAGTCACCTATCAGCTTTCCCAAGCACTTGGTTCCCCATCGCTCGAAGGCAGCTGCAACAACTTCCACATCGGTCGAATTCGCAGATAAACCGCGATCCAATTCGCTGACTAAGTCGTTGCGATTGTCCAGCCTCCCATCCCACGTGATCACTCCGTGCTGCGAGGTGTGAGGCTGCTTTTCATACCGCGACTCCTTGCTAGTGTGAAAAGCGTGATACAGGATTGCGGTCCCTTCCTTCGAATACATGCTCTTACTGTCCGGCCCGTAGGGTGCAAGGGTCGCACTAACCTTTTCCACGTATTCCAGCGCAACCGGCCGGCCGTCTAGATTCCATCGTCCAAACTGGACACTCATCATTCACCCGAATTCAGTTCGATCCGCGGGACTGCCTTGGCCTAACACCGATCGAGAACTGCGTAATGCTGAGGCGTATACGGTTTGTCACCCACAACTTGTCCGTTGACTTCTACCCACGCGTGCGCTTTGAAAGGCATTTGCTGCGCGCCAATCACCATCTGAGCAGGTATCCCGTTCTTCTTGAGGAGACAGGTCAACGCGGAGGACCGCTGCAGGCAAAGCGCCTCTTTCCAGTACCAAATGCATGCCATGTCCATAGCGGCGCAAATTCGCTCCAGAGCGGCAGGGGAGGGAGTCATCTTGGCGAGTGGGTAGCTTCGCACCTCGTTATACAGAGCGGCGAAATTCCCCTTGGCCAGGTAAAGATCGAAATGAATTAGCTTCAAATAAGCCTGTAGCACCAATGGCATGCCACGCTCCCTCTTCTCACGCGTATTGAACTTTGAACCTTCCGCGCTGTCTCACGGCAATCTCGGCCTCGTTAGGCAAGGTCTCATCGTTTGTTCGCGGGCGGGCAAAAAAAGCGGGGGCTAGGCGGTTAGGGCTTCTGTGAACTCCCGAACACCGGGTGATGATGAGCGATTTCACTCGTGTGAGTCAACGAAAGACAATTCTCATCTCCGGCCAAAAGGCGGTTGAGATGGACACAAACTTCAACAGCGAAGAGTCTAGTACTTGGTAAAGACGGCGAGCCTTTAGGCCGGTTCATCTTTCACAAAGGCCCGCACAAGATCGGAGCTATTAATACAAATTGACCAGAAGCAAACGCATGAGATGAGCGCTGTCGATAAGGGTCGGCAACTCCAGAACGCGCAGCTTCGGTTCTTCAGTCGGCGAGGCAATCAAAGCGCTACGTCAGCGGAAACGGGTCGGAGTTCTTTGAAGGATTCCCATGCGCATTCCTTTGTCTTCATGAATTCCTCAACAAGTTCCCTTTGAGAGGCTATCGCTAGCAAACTTGAACCAGACTGGGTGTGAGCAAACCAATAGCAGCCCGTTCCCAGATAAAATGGCGGACCTATGGTCCCATCACCATTGAGCTGTAACGACTTCTTCCGTTCCCTGTCTTTCACGCGCAAGGTTCGGTTCTTGAGCCGGCACATTTCTTCCTCATCAATTGTTATATGCCAATTGAAAGGTGGTCTGAATTGCCCCTCAAAGAAATCGATATTCGCAAACCTATCGCCGTCTTTCAGACCGTGCGCCATAAACACTGGTACCTCGAAACAGAGCTTTCCTTTGCCAAAACCCACCCAGTTATATCTGCGATCAAGAAGCTCGAGCTTCACCCCCAGCCTGTAGCGAGTGATGTTCAACGCCGCCTGATCGTAAGGGTCAAATTCTGTGAACTTCTTATCCGTTAAGACAAAACGCTCTGCTTCACGAAGCCAATCCTGATGGCAGCGGCGATCGAGTATCATCAGCCCCGCATTGAAGTATTCGTGCCATGGAATGTCCCAGGCCTCGCAGATCCTCATGATCGTGGGGACAGGACGTTCCACCACGGCCACAACAGCATTCGCCTTTATGAAGCGCTGGGGGCTCCATCGGTTTAGACAAACCATGTCCGAATCGAAGAACATTACCGTTTCATCCTCGACCAGATCGAATAGCCTTAGCTTGAGGTGATGGGGGTGCGGAAGGCCGGACTTGACGAAGTCCTTGTCGTCGAGAATCACGGTTTCCAGCCCGGTCATTTCCCGAACGGTTTGCGCCGCATACCGCGCGAGCTTCCCATAGGCCTCGCCAATCCCAATCGTCGCCGCGATCATGTCGGTATCCCTAAGGCAAATAAATTCAAGTCCGCTAAAAACCGCGCCGCCTAACTGACGACGAGTTCTAAGTGTTGGACAGATTGCCAGTATCCTTCAGCTGTCTTTTCGAACTCCCGCATGATCTGGACCTCGGTACAAATTGCCAGAAGCAGTGCACCCGCCTTGTTATGCACGAACCAATACTGTCCGATGCCAGCGTAATAAGGGGGGCCAATGGTCCCATCACTATTAAAGCGAATGCCCGCTTCGGTGTTCCCGGGGTGCAGGAACAGCGTCCGATTCTTAAGCTTGCCCATCTCTTGCTCGTCGATATCTATATGCCAGTTGAACGGAGGTTTGTATCGCCCCTCGAAGAAGTCGATGTTTGCGAATTTGTTTTCGGGTCTTAAGGTGTGCGCCATGAAGATAGGCACTTCATAGCAGAGGCGCCCTACTCCAAAAGCTATCCAATTATATCTTCTGTCAAGCAGCTCGAGTTCTAGGCCCAGTCGATGACGCGTAATATTTAACGCTGCTTGGTCTAAGGGATCGTATTCCTTGAACTTTGTATCCGTTAACACAAAGCGTTCGGTTGCCCGCAGCCAGTCCTGATGGTACTTGCGATTCAAAATCATAAGACCAGCATTGAAGTATTTCTCTACCGGAATTCCCCAATCTTGAGCGGTGCAGATATGCAAGGGTCTTGCACTCTCTGCCACGGCCACGACTGCATCACTGTTTGCGAAATGTTGCGGCTTCCAAGGTCTCAAACAAGCCATGTCAGCGTCGAAATACACGATCGACTCAGCATCCACCAGATCAAACATGCGCAACTTCAGATGATGAGGGGCAGGCAGCCCCGAGGAAGCGAAGTGTTTGTCAGTGAGAACGGTGGTTTTTATGCCCGTCTTCTCCTGCATGGCCTGAGCAGCAAGACTTGCAAGCCGCCCGTAATATTCGCCAACTCCAATGGTGACGCCCACCATAATGTCTTTTCCTAGTGTCGCATGCTAAGAAGCGAGACTTGGCCGTGCTGGTGCGCCCTTCGGACTGGAACGGGTGCCTTCTGCTCGGCTTTACGCCGCGAGCAACCGAACTTCTTCCATCCTGTCAAACAGAAGTTCTCTAACAGAGTCTGTCGAAAACCTCTTGCTGTCATCGATTGCACGCTTTGACCTGCGAACTGCCTCCTTTCGAAGAGTTCCGTTGTACAGAGAGAGCATAATGTCCCGGAGATGCTCGATATCAGGGTCCGCCCATTTCATTTGAGGCGTGAACAAACCGAAGAGCTCCTCTTCTCGGATATAATGTTCAGCGAATCGGACGAGAAACGAATTCTCCTCGGTCATGAACTCCAGATTGCCGGAATATCCCGTGGCCACAACCGGTTTGCCAAAAAGCATGGCATCGGAGAGGGTAAGCCCCCAGCCTTCGGAATGATGAGCACTCACGTAGACGTCGATAGCTTTGTAAAGCGCGTTGATTTGAGATTCGCTCAGTCCAATCGGAAGATAGATCACGCGCGGGTCTTGCGACTGAAGAATGGGATCTCTGGGCAAACCTTTAACAATCAGCCGGGCATTAGGCATCGAAGGAGCCGTGGTTTCAAAGAGGCTTACCAGCCCTGCGAGGTTCTTCCTAGATCCGAGTGTCCGTCCAATGGCAAGAAAATAATAATTCTGCGGGTCGTAACAAATGAGACGGCGAACAATGTCGTCGTCAATTTGATGGTTGTGAAGTTCTCTCTCCATGGTGTGCGGAATACGAAAGACATTGCAATGATGCTGCTTGATTACGCCCACGCAGTATTGGGAGGCCGTCCATACTTCTTGCACGAGCGCTAGAGAGCGCTGATATGTCTCCGGCAGTTCCGATGCTTCCCATACGCAATAGCTGATAACGTACTTCGTGCGAAGTTCTGGGAAGCGATTGTAGATGGAAGCATAATCGTGCGGTTCCAGGTGAAGAACAACGACGTCGGCGTTATCGATGGATTCCGCAGGTGTGTAACGCCGAGTCAGCATTTGCTTGTAGACTTCCGCAACTCGCCGATGACTCTGGTAGTTGTGTATTTCGTACCAGAATGTCAGTTGCTGCATAGAGGTATTCTCAGCTTTACTTCGACCAACTCGCTCTGAATTCTGGGCCTCGTTTAAGCTGGGCAGTTGTGTTGGATTCCAGGGATTGCTGATTTGAGGGCGGGTATTTCGTTTTAAAAGCCAGAATGTCTCCCATCGAAAGATAGAAAGCCTTCCCTTGGGTGTCAATTATTTTTCTGGCAGAAGAGCAACTAGTGATTGTTCTTTTTCTTTGCGTCCCTGAGGGAGCTATGCCAATTTCAACTCGGAACCGTGAAAATGGATGTGCAAGCGAGATTCGCAGCTGCGGCGAGTCGAGGCTAGGAGGGACCAAATGCAATTATCTGGAGTGGCGAAGGTAGCCACGACTTCCAACGGAAAGACCGTCCTAGAAGTCGCGGGCCGACCTACTTTTGAATTGAACGGCGTCGCTTTGAGTATTTGGACAAAGCTCGAAGCGGGTCATTCGCCCGAAGAAATCAGCTCACAAATTGCCTCTGAATATAGTGCCCCTCCGGAGCTCGCCGCACTTGATGTGAAACGATTTATCGCAAAGTTGAAAGACAATTTGCTTGTTTATGATTAGACGTGGTTCGGCGTCTCAACAATAATTTGAGTCGCATGTGAGTTTGAGCTCTGCCCGCCCCTAAAGCCGCCAAAAAGCAAAGCGGCACAACACAAATATGCAAATATGCAGTGTAGCGCGCGCAGTGACGACTGCCGACGGCAAGGCCATGCTTGAAGTCGCTGGCCAACCTTTGTTTGAGTTGAATTCCGTCGCAGCCGCCATATGGACTGAGCTGTCGGAGGGTGCGTCCTCGCAAGAGGTCATTAGTCAGCTCAAGAGGCGGTTCGAAGTGCCCGGGGACCGCATCGCTAGAGATGTAAACAGCTTCGTCGAGCTTTTGAAACAAAATCACCTCGTGAAAGACAATGTTCGGACGCCAGATTTTCATGTTGCGCTGGTTTGGAACAAAGGCATTGCCGCTCGGAGCGATTGGAGAATACCGGATGAGTTCCCCGCCGGCCTGGGTTTCGGCACTGTCTTAGACCCGGTTGGGCACATTGCACCCCCTAACCTGCTGAACGATCTGATTTCCAATCCAAAGGCGTACAGGGGCGTGAAAGATGGTGATCTGGTCTGGGTGAGACTTTCATGGATCAGGTCGTTCCTCAACCAGGTTCTACCTCTCATTAAGGCGAAATTTATTCTCGTGACGGCTGATTCTGACGTGAGCGTGCCTACATCGATTATGGCCGAGGCCCTGGAGATATTGGAATATCCCAATGTGATGCATTGGTTTGCACAGAACTGCGATGGTCCTGGTTTTATGGGGCGGATGTCGCCCATACCTATCGGAATTGACTTTCATACGCTGACCGAGAGGCCGCTTTGGGGTGAAAACGTCGCGTCGCCGCAAGAGCAAGAACAATTGCTGCTAGCGATCTGCAAGGGGCTGAGGCCAGCGCGCGAGCGGATTCGAAAGGTGTATGTGGATTTTGCCTGGCAGCCAACGCGTCTCTACCATGCTTCAAAGAGGCTACAAGTGTTGGAAAAGATTTTGTTGAGTGAATGCGTTTTCTTTCAGCGCCAACCTCTTCCCCGAAGCGAATTGTGGCGGACATGGGGCCAGTACGCCTTTGTACTTTCACCCCATGGAATAGGGCTCGACTGCCATCGGACGTGGGAAGCGCTCGCCTGCGGCTGTATCGTCCTGGTACCGTCGTCCCCCCTCGATCCCCTGTATGAGGGCTTGCCTGTAATTCCTGTTAAAAACTGGAATGACATTACTGCTCAAAATTTGAATTCCTGGCTGGACCGTTACCAAGGGTGTCGCTTCAACGAAAGAAAGATCTTAAGCGAACACTGGATCAACAAAATAAGGGCTACCGCTGCAGAAAAAACCGGCATAGCCGACTCATCCAGTTCCATAGGCGACGCCCCAAAAAGGGCTTAAAGCCAATGCACATAGTCCAGGTTTCACCTTTAGCGCGAACTGTGCCAACTCCCGACGGCAAAGCCGTAATCGAAGTCGCGGGCCGACCCGTGTTTCAGCTGAATTCACTTGGGCTGGCCATCTGGACTGGCTTAACGGAAGAGCTGACCAGCCGGGAGATTCTCGAACGCGTGGCCGTTCAATTCGACGCTCCAAAAGAAAGAGTGGCCCAAGATTTCGTCGCATTCATTGGCACTTTGAAGCGGAATGACCTTGTCAAGGAGAATGTCAGGACTCCGCATTTCCGTGCCGGGCTGGTATGGAGCAAAGGTATTGCGGCGCGATGCGATTGGAGGATTCCGGAGGAGTTTCCTGCGGGCTTGGGTTTTGCAACCACGCCCGAGCCCGGGATGCCCTACACAGTGCCGCCTCATTGGCGCGGCGATTTGATTTCAGCCCCAGAAGTCTATCGAGAAGTGAAGGATGGAGAATTGGTTTGGGTGAAGATTTCGTGGCTTAAGTCTTTTGTCGAACAGGTCCTTCCGCACATTCGATCAAAATTCGTGCTGGTGACAGCCGATTCCGACATAGGTCCTCCATTAAGCATGATGGCCGAGGCTTTAGAAATCCTGGATCGTCCGAATGTTCTTCATTGGTATGCGCAGAATTGCGATGGTCCGGGCTTTATGGGGCGCATGTCGCCCGTTCCCATCGGCATCAATTTTCACAATACAAGTGAGCAGTCCATGTGGGGTGAGGATGTTTCGTCACCTGAGGAACAAGAACACGCACTCTTGTCAATCCGCAAAGAACTTCGGCCCGCCCGGGAACGAATCCCAAAGGTTTATATCGATTTCGCTTGGCAGCCTCACGATAAGTACCTGCCGGGGAAAAGGCGAAAAGTTATCGCTGCACTGTTGACCAACCCTTGCGTGGTTTTTCAAGCCAGGCCTATTCCAAGGCGGGACTTGTGGCGGAAATGGGGTGAATATGCGTTCGTCTTGTCTCCTCATGGACATGGTTTAGATTGCCATCGGACGTGGGAAGCGCTTGCGTGCGGCAACATTGTCTTGGTGCCTTCCTCTCCCCTGAATTGTTTGTACGAAGGCTTGCCGGTGATCCCAATTGAGGATTGGAGCGAGATAACACGACAAAGTCTTGAGAGATGGCTCAGCCTCCATTCCGGCTGCGAAATTAGCGCCGACCGCCTGCAAAGCAGGTACTGGGTTCAAAAAATGAGGGCCTCGTCAAAAACGGTCGTGGAAGTTAGTAGTCCCTTAAGAGAATGCAATTCTGAACCTTAATCAGATTCTCGGAATACGTTTTGTTCGTTAGCTCCCGTACCGGTTGCCGGAAGGCGTGATATGAAAGCCTTGTACCTCGATGAACTATGCGGAAACCCTGAACGTCCCCAGCAAAAGGGAAGTCAAACGGTCATGGGTTCTAAAGTATTCGAGTGGAATCTCCTCTACGCGCTTTTGGAACATGGAACCTACGATGTTTATTTCGCACCAGGGGTTACGGAGCAGGTTAAAAATGACCTAGCTCTGGACGGGTTGACCGAGGATTCCATTGGAAGACTGACGCCCGTTCCCTTGGGAGGGCCCTTGCCTGCCACGGATACGGATCAATTGGTGTTCCTGACGGCTGGACGGCATCTGGATCTTCTAGCGACTCTTCGAGGAAGAATGCGGCGTTACGACGCGCCCGTATCGGGGTTCATCCATTCCATTAATTCTCCCCGCATTGCGTTGGCTCTTTTGCAGCAATGCTTTGTCGGTCTCACCAAGGCGGATATTCTCTTTTGTTCCAGCCGAGCTGGAATGAAGACGATCAATGGGTATCTTGATGAGATTGCTTCCTTCCTTCCAGGAATTGAATATTCTGCACGCCGAATTGTTGTCCCTCTTGGCGTAAGAGTTCCCTCAGTGCAGCCCGAAGCCCGCTCGCTGCTGCAACAAAAATCAAAGGCTGAGATCAAAAAAGAGGACTGTGTCGCTTTGTATCTTGGCCGTCTCTCTCAAACAAGCAAGTGTGATTTGGGGCCTCTTTTGGTCGCTTTCTCACAGCTGCGAGCTCGCGGAACGAAGCTGCGTCTTGTCATCGCAGGAGACGATACACAAACGAAAGAAGCGACGCGCTTGTCGGCCCTCGCAGGCGAATTATGCTGCCTGGAGAGCACAACCATTTGGCCCGATCCATCTTCAGACGAAAAGCATCTGCTCTATTCCGCAGCCGATATTTTCGTGTCACCTAGCGACAACACACAAGAGACGTTTGGATTGACAGTTGCCGAAGCGATGGCCTACGGCCTTCCCGCTGTCGTGTCAGATTGGGATGGATACCGAGACTTGGTGAAAGACGGTGAAAATGGTTTTCTGATTCCTTCCGTTTTTTCTTCGAACATAGAAACTCTTCGTCTTTGTGACTCTTCCATCTCAATGCTACAGGAGGATTTGCTAGCCCAGTCAACGGTCATCGATGTCGGCGTCCTCTCTCGAAGACTCGAGAAACTCGCTTCCGACCCCTCTCTACGTGTGAGCATGGGTCTGGCCGCGAGGCGCTACGTAGAAAGCAATTGCACTTGGCGAGCGGTTGTAAGGCAGTACGAGGATTTGTGGGAAGAGTCCTGGAAGCTTGCGAGAGCCGCCGTCGCAAACGGAGAAACCTCGCCTAACTTGTTATCATTGTCTTTGGAAAAATGTTTTGGTCATTACGCGACCGCAAAAGTGGATAAGAAGAGCAGATGTTTTATAACCACAGAGGGCCGAGAGTGGCTTGGCCGGTCTTGCCGTTTGTATTTTCTGTGTCAATTGTCTGCCGTTCCGAATCCGCGGCAGTTCTATAAGGTGTTGCGCCGAATTTCAGATACACCGGGGCTTTCGGTTATGGAATTGGTCGAACGTCTCGGAGCGTACCATCCCTCGCGAATGGAGGAGACGGAGTGGGTTGTTGCGCGGCTATTCAAATACGGCCTGATTAGCAACCAGCCAAAGGAGCTGGCCGCTTCAGTGACGAATGGTTCAGTTCTAAGGGAATAGTTCGACTCCACGAGGAACGAAGTCCTGAATGAATCTATGGCAAGAATCGTTGCCAATGCGGCTCTCTTTTCTGTGCCCGAAAAACAATCGCTCGATTATCGCTTCGTAAGTATCGATCCGCGACCGAGGAAATCTCGGAGGTTGTTACGGACAGAAACGTCTCCGGAATCGTATTGACCAGATGCGGGTTGTCGTCAAACAAGGTCAAGCACGCCAAGAAATGCATAAGTCCACACTTTGGAATATAGCCGCCGCCGCTTTCCAATTCTTCATAATACTTGGATAGCCATGTTAACTTCAGTTGTTCCAGTTCACGCAGGCTCACGCCGCTTTCCCGAACTTTGCGGATTACCTCATCAAACGATGCGAGCACTTGTCTTGCTGAATGTTCGTTCCTATGTTTGAGCTCAGTTGTCATCAATGCGGGACCGTCGGAGCCAAAAAGGTCATCGATTCCCCCGCAGGCTTCCACTGCAATTTGCTTCTCGATTACAAGCTCTTGGTAAATTCGACCAGCTCTTCCGCCATGGAGCGCCAGATCGAGCAGTGCCATTACTCCCCATTCAACTGTCATTCTCTCGGGGATGCGATATCCGACGGCCAAAGCTGGCAGAGTTCCAAATGTCTCTGCCACGAACCCGCACCTTTCTTCTTTTTGCTCTGGCTCGTTTGTATCAGGAAAATCGGGTCTGCGTCCGGCGGGAATGTCCGCAAAGTATTTCATAGACAAGGTAATGGCTTCCTCGGCATCCACATCACCAAGCATTACTAGAACTGCATTGTTCGGGACATAGTAGGTCTTAAAGAACGCCTGCACGTCTTCGAGTTCTGCCGCATCTAAATCCTCAAATTCTCCATACAAACTGTGCGCATTGGCCCAGTTGCGGAACGCAACGGCAGGCAGGTCCAACCATGGAAAGCTACCGTAGGGCTGATTCAAAAGGTTGCGTCGAATTTCCTCTTTGACCACGTTGCGTTGGTTCGTCAAATTATCAGCGTCCACTTTAAGCGCACGCATCCGATCCGCTTCGAGCCACAGCACGCGCTCCAAGGTATTCGAAGGCACGGCTTCAAAATAGCTGGTTACGTCGTAGCCGGTTGATCCGTTTGCTCTGCCTCCGCTGGAATTGATCAATTTGATGTGGGCTCCTTTCGGCACATTGGGGGAGCCTTGAAACATCATGTGTTCGAACAGATGCGCGAACCCGCTTCGTCCTCGAGGCTCCAGCCGGGAACCAACCCTGTAGAAGACGCCAACGGTAACCACTGGCGCGGCGTGGTCCGGCGCAGCGACCACTCTTAGTCCATTGCCTAGCGTGGTGTGTTCAATGGCGATTTCTGATTTCATGGGCTCGGCCAATGTGGTAAGGCCGCTGATTTCCAAACCTTAGTACCTAGGGAGGCCGGATTGTTGCACCTTTCCCATCAATTCAATTATCCCTGGATAGCTGGGAGAAGGACCCCGCGCCTATAAGCGTCCCTGGGGCATTGTGCAGATGCATATAAAGGCCGCCGTTCGAAATCAGTTGGTCGTGTGTTCCTTGTTCTTCGATCACTCCCCGGTTTAATACGACGATCCGGTCTACCCACTTGAGTGCAGAGATGCGATGCGAGACGAGCACGATGGTTCGATCTGGGAAGTGCTGCGCCAAATTCATAAAGACTCTGCGCTCGGAAGGAGCGTCCAGGGCCGATGTGGACTCGTCGAGCAGCAAAATCGCGGGGTCCTGCAACACGGCACGCGCCAAGGCGACGCGCTGTCTCTCTCCCCCCGACAACGCGTTCCCTCGTTGGCCAACCGGAGAGTCCCAACCTTGTGGTAACCGTCGCAATAGATCCTTCATGTCCGCAATTTCGGCGGCCCGGTGAAGTTCCTTTGTGGTGGCAGTTGGCTTCCCGAGTAACAAGTTTTCTTTCAGTGTGCGATCAAAGAGCACAGCGTCCTGCAAGAGATAACAGACCTTTGTTCGCAGGCTCTCCAGCCGCACATGGCGAACGTCCATCCCGTCGACATAAACCGCTCCGCGGTTTACGTCGTAGACTCTGGCGATCAGCTTTGCGATCGTGCTTTTCCCGCTACCGCTCAAGCCAACGAGCGCGACCTTTTCTCCTGGCTCCAGTTTCAGATGAATTCCATCAAGTATGGGGGACTCATGCCGATAGAAAAAACAAACGCCATCCAGTTCTACGTAGCCGCGGACAGGCGACGGGAAGTCTACGGCGCCGGGCATTTCGGGCACGCCGGGAGTTTGCTCTGTCACCTCGAGGATGCGGCGAATGTTGGTGCCAAGACGATTGAGTTGAGAGTAGACGTGTATGGCTGCGGCGAGAGGGTCGAACAGTGCGCCGACGTAACTATAAAACGCAACAACGCCGCCGATGGTCAAGGTCCCTATAAACACCTGATAGCCGCCGTAGCCCAGGATAGCGATGGTGCCCAGGGCGATGATGGCCATGTAGCATGTGCCGAACATGACCTCGACCAGCTGCCGGTGATTCAGCGCTTTCATGCGTTCTACTGCACGTTCCTCAAAAGCGCGCTTTTGACTCTTTTCTTGGTGGAGCAGTTGGACCTGGAGGACCGACGCAAGGTGTTCCTGAAGAAAGCTGTTCTCTTTGGCGGCTTTTTCTTGAACCGCATCCGACGCGCGTCGCAAAGGCTTTTCAAACTTCTTGCGAAAAACAAAGAAGAGAGGCATGAGCGGAAGCACCATGCATGTCAGCCTGTAGTCAAGCGTCAACATCGTTCCCATGACAAAAACAGTCTTGAACGCTGTTTGCAGAACAAAGGGAACTAGATTCGATCCTGCTTCTGCCACTTGGTCGACGTCTTGCTCGACTCGATAGAGCCTTTCTCCGACCGGGGTGGTCTCATGGTAGTCGGCCGAGAGTCTGTTCATCTTTTCCAAGATATTCAGGCGCATCCGCAGAACGAGTTTCTGAATGGTTCGGAAATTCACCAATTCTGACACCGTAAAAAAGCCCAGACGAAACACATAAAGCGCAAAGAAACCCGCAGCAGCAAAGAGCAAAAGGCGGAAATCCTTTCTCGGCAGAACTTGGTCAATCAACCACTTCATGAGCAGAGGATCGAGGAGGAACATGAGGCTGCTGAGTACAACCAGCGCTACGCTCACAAAGTAGGAAGGCAAAAGCGGCCGCAGTTGCCGAAAAAACCATCCCGCCTGCATTTTGAAATTAGGAGTCAAAGGTTATCTCCGGCTCTGACACGTTGTGGTTTGCCGTTAGCTTTCCTGAGGCTTACGGTGCCAGATATCCTGAATCGACACAAAACAGATCCCATTGTCATTTCAAAACTTCCTGAATTACTGAGGGCCGGACTTGTGTGGGGGTGAGTTTGCGAAGCGGAAAACAGGAGTTGCAGGTTAGTTCTGCGGATTCCTCCAAACGCTCATGCTCTGGGACGTCAGATGGTCACGTGAGCGATAGAAACTAGCGATTGTTCAGTGCTCTCAATGCGTCCTGCCTGTGAACAAACTGCCCCATTAGGATACTTGGTGAAAGATAGAAATTCCGGCGGGTGGTTGTCAATCCTCTATTCCGTAAAATGAAAGTAATGCTTCTTTTTTGTGGCGTGATTTCGTCGTTTTGTAGCGAACGAAACGGTGCGTGAGCCTCAAGAGGTAAGAGAGGGCGGAGCAGCGCTTTCTTCCGCGCCAAACTGCTTGTTCGGGTCCTTTCCCATTCTGAAAACAATCGTGGCTCCACTCACAATGTCCGCATGACGGAACCATCCTTTAGAATAAGACTTGCCATTGAATTGGATCGTGTGAATGTACTTCTCATCGGGAGACTGGCGCTCTGCTTCGATTATCAAGCTCTTGCCATTTCCGAGTTGGATTGTAGCCCGGTCGAACAGAGGGCTGCCAAATACATAATTTCCACTTACCGGATCGACAGCGTAGAAACCAATCGCGCTAATGACGTACCAGGCAGACATCTGTCCGCAGTCTTCGTTGCCGGCCAATCCGTCCGGTTGGTTGTCGTACATCGTCTCCAGAAGTTGACGTACGCGTTCCTGGGTTTTGTAAGGAGCTCCCGCGTAGGCATAAAGATAGGCGATGTGATGGCAAGGTTCGTTGCCATGCGCGTATTGACCGACCAAACCGGCGATATCGGGAGGAGCGTCCGGGGGAAGTTCCGAGCTTTGGTGGAACAGCGTATCCAGCTTTTCCAGAAACGCCTGCCGGCCGCCAAAAAGCTCAATATACCCTTTCAGGTCATGCTGGATGGCGAACGTGGTCTCCCACGAGTTGGATTCTGTGTAGTCCCGCCATCTTTTTGAGTGTCCCATTCCTCTGGGGTCAAAAGGCTCCGCCCATTCTCCATTTTCCAGGCGAGAGCGCATGAAGGCCAGCCTGGCGTCGAAGACATTGCGATAATTTTTCGAGTGTTCCCGCAAAAGCTTTGCGTCCTCCGTTGCGCCTACAGCTTGAGCGACGTGCGCGACTGCCCAATCGTCATACACATATTCGAGTGTTTTGCTGACGGACTCTTCCTCTTTGTCTGCCGGGAGATAACCAAGCTTTCGGTAGAAACCCAAGCCGCGGTAGTCATCCACCATGGCGCGCTTTTTCATTAGTGGATAAGCCTTGGCCAGCTCGAGTTTCGGAAAGTTCTTGACGCAAGCTTCGGCGATCACCGCAGCGGAGTGATAGCCAGTCATGCAGCCGGTTTCTTTTCCCTGAAGCGGCCATACGGGCATTCCCTCCGGACTCTCCTCCGCCATGCGGATCAGGCAATTTACGAAATCAGGAACGCGGTGGCCTTGAAAGAGGGTATAAAGTGGATGAGTTGCGCGATAGGTGTCCCAAAGGGAGAACGTACTGTAGTTATGAAATCCGGGCGGCACGTGATGAACGTTGCCGTCCATCCCTCGATACTGGCCGTCGACATCGTCAAACAACGTCGGCGCAACCATCATGTGATAGAGTGCGGTGTAGAAAATCTCTTTTTGTTTCTGATTTGAACTTTCGATTCTGATTCGCGACAACTCGCGCTGCCAGGATTGCTTGGCGGCCTTGCGGACTTTTGCAAAGTCCCAATCCGGAATCTCGGCCTCCAAATTCTTCAGGGCCCCTTCTGCGCTCACTCCCGAGATGCCCGTTTTGACAAGGATCACCTCTCCCGGCGAGGTTTGGTAGCGGATCAGGCATTTAAGATGTCTTCCCTTTGCTTCGTGAACTCCCGGGCCGAGTCCCCTGTCTTCGTTGAAGATTTCGAATTCCCTGAACGGTTTGGAAAACTTCATCGCAAAATAGATTTGCCGACCGCGCGCCCACCGATCGACAGTGCGTCCTCCCAAAATGGTGTCATTATTCTTGGCTTTCAACTCCGCGGACAGAACCGAGTCGGGAGAATTGCCAAAAGCATGGACAAGATCGAGGATGAAGTGGCTGCTGTCGTCGAGCGGGAGCGTGTATTTGTGAATTCCTGCGCGCTCCGTGGCGCTCAGTTCAGCCCGGATGTCAAAATCACGAAGGATGACCGAATAATATCCTGGCTCGGCAACTTCGTCTGAATGTTCAAAGCGAGAACGATATCCGTCTTCGGGCTTTTCGCGAGTCCCGGGAACGATCTTTGCTTCTCCCGTTCCGGGCATTAACAGGATGTCGAGCATGTCTCCGATACCCGTTCCGCATAAATGCGTATGACTGAAGCCCATAATGGAGTTGTCGGTGTAGTGGTATCCCGAGCACCAGTCCCATCCGTCGTTGTAGGTATCGGGTGAGAGCTGCACCATTCCAAAAGGTACCGTGGCGCCGGGATACGTGTGCCCGTGGCCGCCGGTGCCGATTCTGACTTTGACGTGGCGCGTCAGGTCGTCTTCGGACGCACTCTCCGGCATTGTCGGTCCCGTGAACAACCCGCCAATTCTTCCTCGCAAACCGAGGATTTGAGACAGCGCCATCATTGAGCCAAAGAACTTTCTTCGCGTAATCATAGTTTCTTGTTCAGCCGACTCTTAACCGTCGCGAAACTCGCGTAGTCCATCAAGTCTATCTCTGTGAGCTAGGTTCAAGCCTGATTTCCACCAGTACTTTTCCTGCCCGAACCAGGTGTTAGCCACGCAAACTTCGAACCATGCTGTCTTACGGCACGGAAACGGCTGGATGTCCTACCGCCTGAATGGCGGACGCGGAGTCGCTTGCTGTGGCGGTAACAGGCATCGCATTTTCCCTAACTATGCGATGCGCATGTGGATGTCTCCCCCGGATGGAGGCTTGGCAACGTAATTCTGTCTCCCGGGCGAAACGCCGAATCCTGGTGGCCTTGGCGCAACTCGGCTTTCTCTATATACAATAGGTCACTCCGTGGGCATTTATCGGGGTGTCAAACCAATCCCTCAGCCACCCGTCCTAAAGGGCTTACCGTTCTTCATTAACGCCGGCCCGAAATAGCCATCCGAGAGGTAATGCTTCTGCATTGCCGCAGCAACGCCTGGGAACCAACCGGTCATGGTCTTCGGCGAGGAGAGGCGATCGTGCTTAGAAAGCTTCTTCGCGTAGTCATCGCAGTTTTGGTCTCGGCGGAAGATCTCCCGCAGCGGTTTCATCGCACACCACCCTGTCTGGGGTATAGGAGAGAGATACGGAGTTTGCACCAAACTGCAATCTGGATCGAATCAGAAGAAGTTATGCCGGAAGTTGAGAATCCTGCCGAACATTATTCGGCCTGCCGGTCTTCCACGGGGCGGTGATCCCATGTTGCATCTGATACCGCTTGGGGCGCCTGCCAAAGGTTTGTTGAAAGCAGCGCGAAAATGCAGACGTGAAACTGTACCCAAAGATTCGCGCCGTTTCATCTATATTGAGGTTTTTTGATTCCTTGAGCAGTTTTTCGGCAGCTTTCATTCTGACTTGACGCGCATAACTACGCATCGTGACTTGGTATAGTTTTCTGAATTGCCGGCTCACGAGGGATAGACTGATCTGAAGCCTCCGGCATTCGCCCGACGGGCTGAACGAAAGACTGCCCCCCGACTCGTCTATCATTCGCCGAACTCTCTCTGCCACCAGTTTAGACTTGCAATCGGCCC
>Ga0209577_10000789_pt1 | contig 31722 bp, 30 predicted proteins | sample GraSoiAngelo_109_FD_185874 | JGI IMG/M metagenome (GOLD analysis project Ga0209577, IMG submission 185874) | Grasslands soil microbial communities from the Angelo Coastal Reserve, California, USA - 14_0903_12_20cm (SPAdes) (version 2) | ecosystem: Environmental > Terrestrial > Soil > Grasslands...
ATGGCATCGAGCAGCTTGTGCCGGATGAATTCGTCGGCGAAGCGCAGGCCGTCGCTGTTGAGGATCCGGTATTCGTCCAACACCAGCGCGTTATCGAGGCCGCCGCCCAGCGCAAGCCCGCTTTCGCGCAGGTCTTCGACTTCGTGCATGAAGCCGAAAGTGCGCGCCCGCGCGATCTCCTTCAGGTACGATGTCTCGGCGAAGTCCACGGCGACCGACTGCGTCGAGCGTTCGATCACCGGGTGCTTGAATTCGATCGAGAACGCGAGCTTGTAGCCGTCGTACGGCTCAAGCCGCGCCCATTTGTCGCCATCCTTCACTTCAATGCGCCGCGTGACGCGCAGGAAGCGCTTGGGCGCGCGCTGCTCCACGATGCCAGCCTGCTGCACCAGAAGCACGAACGGCGCGGCGCTGCCGTCCATGATCGGCACCTCGGGCGCATCGAGATCGACGTAGGCGTTGTCCACGCCGAGGCCGCCCAGCGCGGACATCAAGTGCTCGACGGTGTAGACCTTGACTCCTTCGCGCACCAGGCACGAGGAAAGCTTCGTTTCGCCCACCAGGTCTGCTCGCGCCGGAATGTCGACCGGCGATGCCAGGTCCACGCGTCGGAAAACAACTCCGGTGTCGGCCGGCGCCTGCCGCAGCGTCATGCGCACCTTCTGGCCGGTGTGCAGCCCGACGCCGGATGCGCTAACGAGGGATTTCAGGGTGCGTTGACGAAACATGCGAGCTGCCGATTGTAACGGACAACCGTCGCGGTCGCGCCTTCAGGCCCCGTTGGGGCTGCGCTCGATGTCGCCACGATGCGACCCACCCGGGCCGCATGATGACGAAGGATGAAGTCGGGACACCCCGGCAAGGGGAGATGTCCCGACACGGACGAAGGGCTAATCGGCCTGCTTGCGCAAAAAAGCCGGGATGTCGTACTTGTCGACGCCCGACTGCTGCAGCGCTTCAACCGTCGAAGCGCGGTTGCGCCGGATGACCGCCGGCACCTGATCGAGCCGATGGTAATCCACCGCAGCGCCGACCGGCATGTTGTCAGTGCCGGTCTTTTGCGAGTGCACGAGCTGGGGCTTGGGCGCTCGCGCCGCCGCCGTCAGTCCGAGGCCGGTGGCAACCACCGTGACACGCAGGTTGTCGGCCAGAGCGTCGTCGTACACGCCGCCGTAGATGATCGTGGCGTCCTCCGCGGCAAAGGTCCGGATGATGTTCATCACCTCCTTGGTCTCGCGCAGCTTGAGGCTCGGGCGCGAGGCAGTGATGTTCACCAAGACGCCGCGCGCGCCGGCCAAGTTGACGCCCTCGAGCAACGGGCAGGCGATCGCCTGCTCCGCGGCGATGCGCGCCCGGTCGATGCCGTTCGCTACCGCCGAGCCCATCATCGCCATGCCTTGCTCCGACATGACAGTGCGCACGTCCTGGAAATCGACGTTCACCAATCCGGGCAGGTTGATGATCTCGGCGATCCCGGCGACCGCGTTATTGAGCACGTCGTCGGCCGCCTTGAATGCGTCTTCCTGCGTCACGTCCTCGCCGAGCACCTCCTCCAACTTGTCGTTGAGGATGACGATCAGCGAATCGACGTGCGGCGCAAGCTCCTCGAGGCCCTGCTCGGCGGTCTTCATGCGCTTGGACCCCTCGAAGGTGAACGGCTTGGTCACCACCGCGACCGTGAGAATGCCAAGCGAGCGCGCGACCTCGGCGATGACCGGCGCCGCGCCAGTGCCGGTGCCGCCGCCCATGCCGGCGGTGATGAACACCATGTGCGCGCCGGCGAGCGCCTCCTCCAGGCGATCGCGCTCGGCGACCGCGATCGCCCGCGCCTCCTCGGGCCTCGCGCCCGAGCCGAGCCCGCTCGTGCCGAGCTGGATCTGGTTGCGCGACTTGGTGCGCGAGAGCACCTGCGCGTCGGTATTGACGGCGATGAACTCGACGCCCTCCACGCCCTGCTCGATCATGTGATTGACGGCGTTGCCGCCCGCGCCGCCGACTCCGATCACCTTGATGATCGGCCCTGTTGCTTGGCTCTCTAAGATCTCGAACATGTTGTTTTCTCCTTGCCGTTGGGACATCAAAAGTTTCTTTGAAACCACTCCCTCATCCTCGCCAGAGCGGCTCGGAACGAGCCGCTCTGGCGCGAAAGTTGCCCGTGCTGCACCTGCGACACGCCTTCCACCACCAATCCCACCGCGGTGGCGAAGCGCGCGCTGCGCACCACCTCGGCGAGGCCGCCGGTGTAGCGCGGAACGCCCACGCGCACCGGCATGTGGAAGATCTCCTCGCCGAGCTCGACCATGCCCTGCATGACCGAGGAGCCGCCGGTCAGCACCACTCCCGAAGACAGCAGCTCCTCGAATCCCGACTCGCGCAGCACCTGCTGCACCAGCGAAAACAGCTCCTCCACCCGCGGCTCGATCACTTCCGCCAGCGTCTGCCGCGACATCGAGCGCGGCGCGCGCTCGCCGATGCCGGGCACTTCGATCATGTCGTTCGCGTTTGCAAGCTGGCGCAGTGCCACGCCATGACGGAGCTTGATGTTCTCGGCATCCGGCGTCGGCGTACGCAGTGCCATCGCTATGTCGTTGGTGATCTGGTCGCCGGCGATCGGGATCACCGCCGTATGGCGGATCGCGCCGTGCGTGAACACGGCGATGTCGGTGGTGCCGCCGCCGATGTCGAGCAGACACACGCCGAGGTCCTTCTCGTCCTCCGACAGCACCGCGCGCGAGGAGGCGAGCGGCTGCAGGATCAGGTCATTCACTTCGAGCCCGCAGCGCCGCACGCACTTGACGATGTTCTGCGCCGCCGACACAGCGCCCGTGACGATATGCACCTTCACTTCCAGGCGGACCCCCGACATGCCGATCGGCTCGCGCACGTCCTCCTGGCCGTCGATGATGAATTCCTGCCGCAGCACGTGGAGGATCTGCTGGTCGGTCGGGATGTTGACCGCGCGCGCGGTATCGATCGCGCGCTCGACGTCGAGCGCGCTCACCTCGCGATCCTTGATCGCGACCATTCCCGTGGAATTGAAGCTGCGGATGTGGCTGCCGGCGATGCCGACGAACGCGGAGCTGATCTTGCAGTCCGCCATCAGCTCGGCCTCCTCCAGGGCGCGCTGAATCGCCGCCACGGTGGCCTCGATGTTCACCACCACGCCTTTCTTCAGGCCTTTCGACTCGTGTCCTCCCATGCCCAAGATCTCGAGCGAGGCATCCGTGCGCAGCTCCGCGACGAGGCAAGCCACTTTCGAGGTTCCGACATCGAGCGCCACGATGAGGTTCTTGTTGTCTTTCGGCATCGGCCCTCAGCCGCTCAGCTCCGGCATTCGCAATGCGAAGCCGTTCGGGTAACGCAAGTCGACGTAGGCATGACGGCGCTCGATCCTGCCGAGCGTTTCGGGATAAGCGGCGACAAAGCGCGCGAGCCGGAGCTCGGCGGAGTCCGCATCGCGCCCGAGCATGATGTTCAAGCCGCTGCCGAGCCTGAGCTGCCATGCGTGACGCGCCGTGAGCACCACCCGCTCGAGGCTCGTGCCGAGCGGCGCCACCAGGCTCGCGAAATGCGCGTAGCGCCTCGCCACTTCATGCTCCGTCCCGGCAGGCCCCAGGAACGCCGGCAGCACCGCCTGGCTGCGCGCGGGGAAGCGCTCGCCGTAGGTGTTGACCAGCGCCTCGTCGCCCCAGCGCGCGAGCGCAACATGTTCCTCCACCGAAACCTCGATCCGGTCGGGCCAGACGCGGCGCACCGTAACGCGCCTAACCCACGGCAGCTGCTCGATCGCGGCTCGAATGCCGGAGAGCTCGACGGCGAAGAAATTGCCGGCGATGCGGCCGCGTACGGCCGCCTCGATCTCCTGCCGGGTGGTGTGCTCCAGGGCCTGATCGAGCTCCAATTCCCGGATCGGAAACAGCGGCGAGCGAAGCAGCAGCTGCAATCCCGCGAACGCGAACAGGAGCGCAGCGACGACGACGAGCAGCCCGGCCGCCGAATTGAGCAGCCGCGGGTTATCCCACATGCGCGGCCTCCAGGATTCTCAGGCACAGGTCGCCGTACGACATGCCCACGGCGCGCGCCGCCTTCGGCACCAGCGAATGGTCGGTCATGCCGGGCACGGTATTGACTTCCAGCAGGAACGCTCGGCCTTGGCCGTTGAGCATCAGATCGACACGGCCCCAGCCCAGGCAGCCGAGCACCCGGAACGCCTTCAGCGCCAGCGCCTGCAATGCCACTTCCTTTTCGGAGGGCAGGCCTGACGGGCAGTGGTACTGGGTGGCGTCGGTGAAATACTTGTTCTGGTAGTCGTAGTTGCCCTCTGGCGCTTCGATTCGAATCAACGGCAGCGGCGCGTCCGCGACGATGCTCACGGTGTACTCGGGACCGTCGATGAACTGCTCGGCGAGCGCGAGGTCGCGGTACTTGACAGCGGCCAATTGATAGGCGGCCGGCAGCTGCGTGGCGGAGGTCACCTTGGTCAGCCCGAGCGTCGAGCCTTCGTTCGCGGGCTTGACGATCAACGGCAAGGCGAGTTCTTGCGCGACGGCATTCCAGTCGTCGTCGGCTGCGAGAATCCGGTAGCGCGGCGTCGGCAGGCCGTTGGCGAGCCAGATCATCTTGGTGCGCCACTTGTCCATGGCAACCGCTGAGCCGAGCACGCCGCTGCCGGTGTAAGGCATGCCGAGCACTTCGAGCGCGCCCTGGACGGTGCCATCCTCGCCGCCGCGGCCGTGCAACGCGATGAAGCAGCGCGCGAAGCCTTCGCGCCGGAGATCGAACAGATCGCGCTCGGCCGGATCGAAGGGGTGCGCGTCCACGCCTTTCGCGCGCAAGGCCTTGAGCACAGCATTGCCGCTCATGAGCGAGATCTCGCGTTCCGCCGAGCGGCCGCCCAGCAGCACCGCGACTTTTCCGAAACGCGTTGCTGCCGTCATTTCGCATCACCCACGATTCGCACCTCGGGGACCAGATCGACGCCTTTCTTTTCCAGCACGATTCTCTTGACCTCGAGGATCAGCCATTCGATGTCCGCGGCGCTCGCCGTTCCATCGGGATTGACGATGAAGTTCGCATGCTTCTCGGACACGCGCGCGCCGCCGCGCGCTAGACCCTTCAGAGCGCAGGACTCAATCAGGCGCGCGGCGTGATCGTGCGGCGGGTTCCTGAAAACGCTCCCGGCATTGGGCAGCGAAAGCGGCTGCGTCGCGATGCGGCGCGCGAGCAGCTCCTTGATCTTGGCGCGCGAGGCTTCGGCATCGCCGCTTTCGAGCTCGAACCATGCGGCGGCAAACCATTCCACTTTGGGCAAGCCGCAATGCCGGTAGCCGATGTCGAACTCGGCCTTGCGCCGGGTGTGGAAGGCGCCTTCACGGTCCACGGTGAGGACCTGCTCGACGATGTCCCAGGTTTCGGCGCCGTAGCAGCCGGCGTTCATGGCGAGCGCCCCGCCGACGGTGCCGGGAACGCCGGCAAGAAATTCGGCTCCCTGACGGGCATGCAGCGCCGCAAAACGCGCCACTTTGGGAGCGGCCACCCAGGCTTCTGCATAAATGCGGCCGTCGCGCAGCGCCGCACGCCGCGTAGCGGCATGCATCAGGATCACCGTCCCCGGGAATCCGCCATCGCGCACGAGCAGGTTGCTGCCAAGGCCGACGAACAGCACCGGCTGCGTTGCCGGCAATTGGCGCAGGAAAGAAGCGAGGTCGTGCAGATCGGCCGGGACGTAGAAGACTCGCGCGCGCCCGCCCGAGCGCCAGCTGACATGGCGCGACATCGGCTCATCGCGCCTGAGGTTGCCGCGCAATCCTTGGAAATTCACAGATTCGGCCATGTTCATGTCAGTTGCGCGGCGACATTGCCGATCGAGCCGGCACCCATGGTGACGACGACGTCGCCGCTGCGCGCGACGCGCAAGATGGCCTGCGGCAGCGCGGCGATGTCTTCCACAAATACGGGCTCGACCTTGCCCGCGACGCGCACGGCGCGCGCCAGCGAGCGGCCGTCGGCGGCAATGATCGGCGCCTCCCCCGCGGGATAAACCTCGGCGAGCACCAGCGCGTCGGCGGTCGACAAGACCTTGACGAAGTCCTCGAACAGGTCGCGCGTGCGCGTGTAGCGGTGCGGCTGGAACGCAAGCACGACGCGGCGCCCGGGGAAAGCGCCGCGCGCGGCCTCGAGCGTCGCCGTCATTTCCGCCGGATGATGAGCGTAGTCGTCCACCAGCGTGAATGAGCCGCCCCCGCCAAGCGCGACTTCGCCGTAACTCTGGAAGCGCCGGCCCACGCCGTGAAATTCGGCGAGCGCTTTCAGGATCGAGCGGTCCGCGATGCCGATCTCGGTGCCGACCGCGATGGCCGCGAGCGCGTTGAGCACGTTGTGGCGCCCCGGCAGATTGAGCGCGACGTCGAGCGCCGCGGCCTTGTCGCGGCGCGCTTTGAAGCGCATCCGGCCGCCGTCGTGCTCGATCGCCTCGGCGCGTACCGAAGCGTCGGCCGAGGTGCCGTACATGAGCACGGGCTTGGACACGAATGGCAGGATCTCGCGAACGTGCTGATCGTCGGCGCAGAGGACCGCGCTGCCATAGAAGGGCAGGTTCTGCAGAAACTGCACGAACGCCTGCCTGAGACGCGCGAAGTCGTGCTGATAGGTGTCCATGTGATCGGCATCAATGTTCGTGACCACCGCGATCACCGGCTGCAAGTGCAGAAAAGAGGCGTCCGATTCGTCGGCCTCGACGACGATGAAATCGCCGCCGCCGAGCCGCGCGTGCGAACCGGCGGCAGTCAGGCGGCCGCCGATCACGAAAGTGGGATCGAGCCCGCCCTCGGCAAGCACGCTCGCCACGAGGCTGGTGGTGGTCGTCTTGCCGTGCGTCCCGGCGATGGCGATGCCTTGCTTCAGGCGCATCAGCTCGGCGAGCATGAGGGCGCGCGGCACGACCGGGATGCGCCGCGAGCGCGCCGCGAGCACCTCCGGGTTGTCCGGCCGCACCGCGGTGGACACGACGACTGCATCGGCGCCGTCCACATTCGCCGGCAGATGCTCGGCGTTCAGCCGCACGCCGAGCGACGCGAGCCTTTGGGTGGCGGAATTGACGGCGAGGTCCGAGCCGCTCACCTGGTAGCCGAGGTTGACCAGCACTTCGGCGATGCCCGACATGCCTGCGCCGCCGATGCCGACGAAGTGGATGCGCCTCACCTTGTGCTTCACTTGGCGAGCTCCATGCAGCGCGCCGCCACCAGTCGCGCTGCATCAGGCTTGCCGAGCGCGCGTGCCTGCTTTGCCATCTCGAGCAGCTTCGGGCGATCGAGCGAGCGGATGAGCGCCGCAAGCCGCTCCGCGGTGAGCTCGCGTTGCGGCAGCAAGAGCGCCGCGCCACGGTCAGCGAGGAACCTCGCGTTCGCCGTCTGGTGGTCGTCCACCGCATGGGGAAACGGCACCAGAATGCTTGCCATGCCCCCGGCCGAGAGCTCGGCGATCGTCACGGCCCCGGCACGGCAGATGACCAGATCTGCGGCAGCGTAGGCGCGCGCCATGTCGTCGATGAAGGCCACCAGTTCTGCTTGCACGCCTGCAGCGCGATAGTGGCCGCTCAAGGATTCGAGGTGCTCCTCGCCCGCCTGGTGCAGCACTGCGGGACGCGGCAAAAGAAGCGCCAGCGCCTTTGGCACCACCTCGTTCAGCGCTTGCGCGCCCCGGCTGCCGCCCACCACGAGCAGCCGCATCGGCCCTTCGCGGCGTGCATAGCGCTGCTCGGGCGGGGCCATGCTGGCGATCTGCCCCCGCACCGGGTTGCCGGTCCACTCGGCCTTTTTCAGGGCGTCGGGGAAGGCCACCATGACCTTGTCCGAGACGCCGGCCAGCACCCGGTTGGCGAGCCCGGCGATCGCGTTCTGTTCATGCAGCGCGAGGGGCCGGGCGAGCAGCGACGCCATCATGCCGCCCGGGAAGGCGACATAGCCGCCCAGACCGAGCACGACGTCGGGCTTCAGCCGCACCAGGTGCCGGCCGCTTTCCCAGAAGGAAAGCAGCAGGTTTGCGGGCAGCAGGAGTTTTTGCAGCAAGCCCTTGCCGCGCGCGGCGCGCGCGCGGATCCATGCCGTGCGGTAACCGTGCGGCGGCACCAGGCGCTCTTCCATGCCGCCGCGCGAGCCCATCCACACCACTTCCCAGCCTGCGGCGCGCATCTGTTCGGCGACCGCCAGTCCCGGGAAGATGTGGCCGCCGGTGCCGCCTGCCACGATGAGCAGGGTGCGGCTCACGCGTGCAGCCCCCGTGCCAGCTGGCGATTCTCCCAGTCGATGCGCAGCAGAATCGCGAGCGCCACGAAGTTCGCGAGCAAACCCGAGCCGCCGTAGCTCATGAGCGGCAGCGTCAGGCCTTTGGTCGGCAGCAAGCCCATGTTGACGCCCATGTTGATGAGCGCCTGAAAGCCGATCCAGATGCCGATGCCCTGCGCGGCGAGCGAGGCGAAGTGACGCTCGTGCAGCGTGGCCTGCCGACCGATCGCAAAGGCGCGCGCCACGATCCAGATGAACAGCCCGATCACGAGGGCGACCCCTACAAAGCCGAGCTCCTCGGCGATCACGGCGAGAAGAAAATCGGTGTGGGCTTCGGGCAGGTAATGGAGCTTTTCCACGCTTGCGCCGAGCCCGACGCCAAGCCACTCGCCACGGCCGAACGCGATCAGCGCATGCGAGAGCTGATAACCGCGGCCGAGCGGATCCGACCAGGGATCCATGAAACCGAAAATGCGCTGCATGCGGTAGGGCGACACGACCACCAGGAGCGCGAAGCCGGCGGCCAGCATCCCGACCAGCGCCACGAAATGCCGCCCGTTCATGCCGCCCAGGAACAGGATCCCGAATGCGGTCACTGCGATGACGACGAGCGCGCCGAAATCGGGCTCACGCAGCAGCAGCCACGACACGACCAGCATGACCGCCAGTATCGGCAGCAGGCCGCGCTTGAATTTCTTCAGAACGCCGTGCTTGCGGGTGGTGTAGTCCGCGGCGTAGAGCACGGCAGCGAGCTTCATGAGCTCGGAGGGCTGCACGCCAAATAGCGGCAGCTCGAGCCAGCGCCGGGCACCGTTCACCTCGCGTCCGAATCCCGGGATCAGCACCAGTACGAGAAGCGCCACGCCGCCGAGAAACAGCGCGGGCGCCGCCTTCTGCCACAGCCGCGCCGGCGCGAGGAATACCGTAATGGCGGCAAGCAATGCCGCCGCGAGGAATATGCCGTGGCGCGCGAGGAACCAGGCGGCGTTGTGTCCGGTATACCCGCTCGTCTCCGCCGTCGCGATGGAAGACGAGTACACCATCACCAGGCCGGTGGCAGAGAGCAGGAGCGCGGCCCAGGCGAGCGAACGGTCGTATTCCGCGCTCGGCGCGCTACGCGCAAAGACATACGTGCGGCTCACGCGAGCAGCCTTTTCACCGCGGCAGCGAATACCTTGCCGCGCTGACGGTAGTCGCGGAACATGTCCCAACTCGCGCAGGCTGGTGACAGGAGAACGGCGTCTCCGGGCGCAGCGTTGCGCAGTGCTTTCTCGACCGCTTCCTCGAGAGAGCCGCAGTTCTCGAGGGTCACGCCGCTGCCTTTGAGCGCCTGCGCGATGCGCGGCGCATCGCGGCCGATCAGCAGGACCCTGCGTGCAAATTGGGAAACCGGTTCGGCCAGCGGCGAAAAATCCTGGCCCTTGCCGTCCCCGCCCAGGATCAGAATCGCTTTCTTCCCCAGGCCGCGCAGCGCGGCGACCGTGGCGCCGACATTGGTGCCTTTCGAATCGTCGTACCAATCGACGCCATTTCGGCTCGCCACGAGCTGCAGGCGGTGCGCAAGGCCATGGAAACTTCGCAGCCCTTCGGCGAGCGCCTGGTGGGAAACGCCCAGCGTGCGCGCCAATGCGCAGGCGGCAAGCGCGTTGCCGACGTTGTGCCAGCCGCGCATCGGCAGCTCATCGACTCGCAGAAGCGCTCTGCTGCCCTGCACGAGCGTGCCTGCGGCCACGCCGAAATCCTCGCCGGTCGCGGGCGCATCGAGTCCAAACGTAATCTGCGTTCTGCCCGGGCGCGCCATGGCGAGGGAGCGGCGATCGTCGCGGTTCAAAACCTGGATCCCCGAGCCGATGAAGATGCGCGCTTTGGCGGCGCCGTACTCGGCAAGGTCCTGATAGCGATCGAGGTGATCCTCCGTGAGGTTGAGCATCGCGGCGGCGTCCGGGTCGAGCGACCAGGTCGTCTCGAGCTGGTAGCTCGACAACTCAAGCACCCAAGCCGCGGGCGGCGCCGATCGCCTCAGCGACGCATCGAGAACCGCAGGCCCGATGTTGCCGGCGACTTCGCAGTCCAGGCCCGCCGTGCGCAGCAGATGGCCGCTGAGCGCTGTCACGGTCGACTTGCCGTTGGTTCCGGTGACTGCGAGCACGCGGCTCTTTTGCCGGGCATGCCAGGCGAAAAGCTCGATGTCGCCGACGACCGGGACGCCCTGCCCCAATGCTCTTTGCACCAGGGGCTCGGCGAGCGCAAGCCCGGGACTGAGGCACAGCAGGTCGATCCCCTGCAGCAGCGCCGCGTCGAACGCTCCGGTATGCAGCTCGCCCGCGAAATCATCTCTGCGCGGCGGCGATTCGCGCGTGTCGGCGACGCGCACCGTGCCGCCCTGATGTTCTATCCAGCGCGCGACCGAGAGCCCGGTGTCGCCCAAGCCGAGCACAAGAACCCGCCGGCCCGTGAGGGCGACCGGCTGGGGTCGCGGCAACAAGTTGAACAGGGGCTCTCGCATCATCGGAGCTTGAGAGTCGAGAGTCCGAACAGGACCAGCATCATGGTGATGATCCAGAAGCGCACCACGACCTGGCTCTCCTTCCATCCCTCCAGCTCGTAGTGGTGATGCAGCGGCGCCATGCGAAAGATGCGCTTTCCGCCGGTCCACTTGAAATACAGCACCTGGATCATCACCGACAGGGTCTCGGCCACGAACACGCCGCCCATGATGAACAGCACGATTTCCTGGCGCACGATCACGGCAGTGGTGCCGAGCGCGGCGCCCAACGCCAGCGCGCCGACGTCGCCCATGAAGACCTCCGCCGGATAGGCGTTGAACCACAGGAAGCCGAGGCCGGCGCCGGCGAGCGCCCCGCAGATCACCGCGAGCTCGCCGGCGCCGGGGATGTAGGGCACTCCGAGGTACTTCGAGAACACCGCGTGCCCGGCCACGTAGGCGAAGATGCCGAGCGCGCTCCCCACCAGCACGGTCGGCATGATCGCCAGGCCATCGAGGCCATCGGTGAGGTTCACCGCGTTGGAGGTGCCGACGATGACGAAGTAGGTGAGCGCGATGAAGCCGAACGGGCCCAGCGGGTACGCCACGAGCTTGAAGAATGGGACGATCAGGTCGTTCAGGGCCGGAATGCCTTGCGCGAGATGAGCGAGATACGCGGCGGCAGACAGTCCAATGACCGACTGCCAGAAAAACTTGGCCTTGGCCGAAAGCCCCTTTGGATTGCGCTGCACCACCTTGCGGTAGTCGTCGATCCAGCCGATCGTGCCGAACGCGAGCGTGACCAGAAGCACCACCCACAGCAGCCGGTTGGACAGATCCCCCCACAGGAGCGTGGTCAAGCAGATCGACACCAGGATCAGCGCGCCGCCCATCGTCGGCGTGCCGGCCTTGGTCAGATGCGAGCGCGGGCCCTCCTCGCGCACTGCCTGGCCGATCTTGTACGCCGTCAGCTTGCGGATCATGTAAGGCCCGAGGATCAGCGAAACCGCGAGTGCCGTGAGGCAGGCGAGCACGGCGCGCAGCGTGAGGTAGTTGAAGACGTTGAATACGCGCACCTCCTTCGCCAGCCACTGCGCGATCTCGAGCAGCATTCAGTGACCTCCTGGGTTGCCGCCGCCGGTCAGCGCAGCGACCACGCGCTCCATCTTCATGAAGCGCGAACCCTTGACAAGCACCGTCGTGCCGCTCACGTTGCCGGCGAGCTCGCCGACATCGGCGAAATGCCGCGCTCCCGCGCCGAAAGCCTCCACCGCGTGACGCATGGCGGCGCCGAGCGCAAGGAGATTGGAGATCCCCTTGCTGCGCGCGTACAGGCCGATCTCACGGTGGAAATCGGCGCCGTGCTCTCCCACCTCACCCATGTCGCCGAGCACCAGCACCGTGGGCCCCGGGCACGAAGCGAGCACGTCGATCGCGGCGCGCACCGAGTCCGGATTGGCGTTGTAGCTGTCGTCGATCACGGTGGTGCCGCCCCTCGCCTGCTTCACCTGCAGCCTCCCAGCGCTGGGACGAAACGCGGCCAAGCCCTCGCCGATCGCCTTTGCCGGCACGCCGACTGCGTGCGCAGACGCTGCAGCGGCGAGCGCGTTGCGCACGTTGTGCAGGCCCGGGATCGCAAGGCTCGCCTGCGCTTCGCCCGCCGGCGTGGTGACGCGAATCTCGCTCGAGAGCGGGCGCAAAGCGTAGCGAGCGGTAACGCTCGCCGCCCCCAGGCCGAAATCGACCAGGCGCCGTTGCCCTGCCTGCCGCCGGAAAAGCGCCGCGTGGGCGTCATCGGCGTTGACCACGGCGACGCCGTCGTCGCCCAATGCCGCGTATACGCTGGCGTTCTCCGCCGCGACCTCGTCGACCGAGCGCATGAATTCCAGGTGCTCGCGCTGCGCATTGTTGACGAGCGCGACGCTCGGGCGGGCAATGGCGGCGAGATGGGCGATTTCGCCCTTGTGGTTCATGCCGAGCTCGATGGCGCACCAGCGATGCGCCGGGCGCAGGCGCAGCAGAGTCAGCGGCACGCCGATGTCGTTGTTCAGGTTTCCCGTCGTCGCAAGCACAGCGTCGCTGCCGGCATGACGACGCAGGATCGCGGCGAGCATTTCCTTCACGGTCGTCTTGCCGTTTGATCCGGTGATTGCGATCAGCGCCGGGGAAAACCGCGCGCGCCAATGGCGGGCGAGCTCGCCCAGTCCGCGCTTGGTGTCGGCCACCGCGATCGCCGGAAGCGGCGCTCTTCCGGTGTAGCCGCGATCGACGAGCGCGCCGACGGCTCCGGCACTTTTCGCATGGTCGAGGAAAGCATGGCCGTCGAAGCGCTCGCCGCGCAACGCGACGAACAGCTCGCCGCGCTGCAAGCTGCGCGTGTCGGTCGACACGCCGGTGAACGAGGCGCTGCCGTCAGCTGCTTTGCTGCCCAGCACGGCGGCCGCTTCAGCGAGGCTCATCATCGAGTCCCCCGTCGCTCCAGCGCGGCGAGCGCCACGGCCGCGTCCGAGAACGGCAGGCGCTTGCCCGCGATCTCCTGAGTGTTTTCGTGCCCCTTTCCCGCGATCAGCACGACGTCCTCGGGCGCCGCTTCGCTCAGCGCTTTCTCGATCGCCCGGGCGCGATCCGGCTCGGTGGCGTGGGTCTCGGGGATGCCCGCGCTCACGGCCGCAATAATGGCGAGCGGGTCCTCGCTCCTCGGGTTATCCGAAGTCACGATCACATGGTCGGCAAGACGCGCCGCGATGGCGCCCATCCGCGGGCGCTTCGCGGCGTCGCGATCGCCGCCCGCCCCGAACACCGCGACAAGCCGCCCGCCGCGCGCTTGAGCCAAGGGGCGAAGCGCCTGCAGCACTTTTTCCAGCGCATCGGGCGTATGCGCGTAGTCGACCACCACCAGGGGCCGCTCGCCGATTTTCTGCATGCGGCCAGGAAGGCTCGGCAATGCGCCGAGGAGCTCGACCGCTTCATGAAACGGCATGCCGTACGCCACGAGGCAGCCGAGGACCCCCAGGGCATTCGAAAGATTGAATCGTCCCAATTGGTTGACCGCGCCGGTCGCGTTGCCCCAGCTCGAACGAAGCTCAAGCGTTTGGGCGGTGATGCTGTAGGCGGCGATGAACTCGGCCACGCTGCCCGGCGCAACGGCGGACGCCGCGAGGCTATAGCCGATCGTGCGCACGCCGCGGGCGGTGAGCCGCTGCGCGAGCTGCACGCCGAGCGCGTCGTCGAGGTTGAGCACGGCGCAGCCCAGTCCTGGCGTGTCGAACAGGCGCGATTTCGCCGAGGCATAAGCCTGCATCGAGCCGTGGTAGTCCAGATGGTCGTGCGAGAGGTTAGTAAAGAGCGCGCAGCCGAACGCAACGCCGTTGACGCGGCCCTGGGCGAGGCCGTGCGAGGACACCTCCATTGACACGCATTTCGCTCCGCCGGCCAGGAACTCCCTCAGCATGCGATGCAGCTCCAACGTATCGGGCGTGGTATTCGAAGCTTGCGCCAGTGCGCCCGGGTAGCCGCTGCCCAGGGTCCCGATGATCCCGGTCTTGATCTGTTTCTTGCCGAGCAGCGCAGCGATCCATTGGCTGCACGATGTCTTGCCATTTGTGCCGGTCACGCCGCACACCCACAGCGCTTGCGAGGGGCGGCCGTAAAACTCGTGCGCGATCGGACCCGCGCTGAGCTTCAGGCGAGGCACGGCGACGTTCGCTACGCGCCATTCGCTTGGCCAGGAGAAACCTTGCTCCTCCCAAAGCACCGCCGAGGCCCCGCGAGAGATCGCATCGGGAATGTGAGCACGGCCGTCCGCCGTCTCGCCTGGATACGCGAAAAACGCGACCCCGGGTGCGCAGCGGCGGCTGTCGGACGAGAGCCGCTGGATCATCGCCCCTTGGGCAGCGAGGCGTGCGAAGAGCTCCCTGGTTCCCACAGCTCCGCCCAGCAGCCGACGCCGACGCCGCCCAGCCAAAGCAGCGCATCGGCCATTGCCACCATGAGTTCGGCCATTACGTGTTCTCCTTCGCTTCGTCGCCCTCGGCCGGCGTTTCGAGCGGCTCGAGCGGGGCGTCGTGCGGGACGCCCATCATGCGCAGCGCGCCCTGCGTCACCTGTGCAAACACCGGTGCGGCCACGATGCCGCCGTAATGCTGACCGGCCGACGGCTCGTCGATCATTACCGCGACCACCACCCGCGGTGCCGATGCGGGCGCGAAACCGACAAACGACGCAACGAATTTGTCGGGCGCGTAGCCGCCGTTCTCCTGCTTGTGCGCGGTCCCCGTCTTGCCTGCGACGCGCCATCCCATGATGCGGGCCCGCGGCCCCGTACCCCCGGGCTGCACCGCGAGTTCGAGCATCGCGCGCATGGCGCGTGCCGTTTCGGTGGACAACAGCTTCTCGCCGCTCGCCGCCGTGCCGGTTTTGACCAGACTAAGCGGCACCAATTCCCCGTCGCGGGCGAACACCGTGTACGCGTGCGCCAGCTGCACGAGGCTCACGGAAATCCCCATTCCGTAGGCCATCGTCGCCTGCTCGATGGGTCGCCAGCTGCGGTAATGGCGCAGTTTTCCCGCCGCCTCGCCCGGGAATCCGAGCTGCGGCGCGGTGCCGAAGCCGACGCGCTTGAAGAGCCCCCAGATCGCCTCGCGCGGCATCGACAGGGCGATCTTCGCCATGCCTACGTTCGAGGATTTTTGCAGCACCTGCGCGGCGCTGAGCGTGCCGCCGGGGTGCGTATCGTGAATGGTGTAATCCGCGATGGTGAGGTAGCCGGGCGTGGTCTGCACCAGCGTTGCCGGCGTGAGCTTTCCTCTTTCGATGGCGAGCGCAAGCGTAAACGGCTTGAGCGTCGAGCCCGGCTCGAACAGATCGGTGATGACCCGGTTGCGCAGCTGCGCTCCGCTCAGATTGGCACGGTTATTCGGGTTGTACGAAGGCACGTTGGCGAGCGCGAGCACTTCGCCGGTGCGCACATCGAGCGCGATGATCGCGCCGGCCTTGGCACGGTGCTCCACGACTGCAGCCTTGAGCGCGCCGAAGGCGAGATTCTGGATCTTGCTGTCGATGGACAGCGTGAGGTCGCGTCCGTCCTGCCCTTCGCGGATCGACTCCACGTCCTCGACGATGTGGCCGAGCCGGTCCTTGAGGACGCGCCGGCTTCCCGGCTTGCCGCCGAGGCTTGCTTGGTGCGCGAGCTCGATGCCTTCCTGACCGTCGTCGTCGACCCCGGTGAAGCCGATGACGTGAGCCGTGACTTCGCCGCCTGGGTAGTAGCGCCGGTATTCGCGATGCTGGTAAATGCCCTTCAACCCGAGCGCCGCGACGCTCTCCGCGATATCGGGCGACACCTGGCGCTTGAGGTAGACGAAATCGCGCGATGGGTCCGAGAGCTTCCTCGCAAGTTCATTGCGTGCCAGGCCGAGCAGGGATGCGAGCTTGCGCCGCTCGGTGCCCGAGAGCTGCGCGTCGGCCGGGATCGCCCAGATCGATTGTACCGGGGTGGACACCGCGAGCGCCTCGCCGTTGCGATCAAGGATGCGGCCGCGCGTCGCAGGCACTTCGATGAGGCGCGAGTAGCGCGCGTCGCCTTTCTCCTGCAGGAAGTCGGTCTGCAGCGCCTGCAGGTACAGCGAACGCGCGCCAAGCACCGCGAACGCTGCCAGCAGCGCCGCAAGCACAAAGCGCGCGCGCCAGACCGGCAGGCGCACCAGGCCCTGCGTCGCAGCATTCAACGCGCAGCCCCGGGGGTAACGATGCGCACACGCCTCGGCTCGGGCGCGCGCAGGCGAAGCGTGCCGGTGGCGATTTTCTCCACCCGGGAATGCAGGCCCCAGGTACTCGCCTCGAGCTGCAGCCGGCCGTACTCGATATCGAGATCGCGCGCACGGTTCTGCTCCCGTTCGAGCTCCGAGAACAGTTTGCGCGCCTTGTGCTGAGAGCTGACGAGCCCGATCGCGCAGGCGACGAGAACCGCGAGGAGGAGGAGATTCAGTTTCGCCACCGCGCGTCGGGCTCGATTCTGTAGGGGAAAGGCACATAAGGGGCCGCGGTGCGTTCGGCCACCCGCAGGGTGGCGCTGCGCGCGCGCGGATTTGCCGCGCTCTCGGCAGCCGACGGACGAACCGCCCGGCCGATCAGCTTGAGCGCGGGTTGTGGCATTTCGATGGCGCGAAGCGGCAATTCGCGTGGCACATCGGGACGCGCGGCATGCTGCATGAAGCGCTTGACGGTGCGGTCTTCGAGCGACTGAAAGCTGATCACCGCGAGGCGTCCCCCGCTCGCGAGCCGCGCCACCGCCTGGGGCAGCATCAGCGACACTTCCTCAAGCTCCCGATTGAGGTGAATCCGTAAAGCCTGAAAGGTACGCGTCGCCGGATCCTGGCCCGGTTCCCGCGTGCGGACCGCCTGACCCACGAGATCGGCCAGTTGGCGGGTGCGGACGATGGGCCCGCGGCTCCGAGCAGCAACAATCGCCGCTGCAATCTGTTTAGCAAACCGTTCTTCCCCATAGTCGCGGATCACCCTCCTGATTTCTTGTTCTTCTGCCGTCGCGAGCCATTGCGCCGCAGACACGCCCTCGCCCGGATCCATCCGCATGTCGAGCGGCCCGTCGGCGCGGAACGAAAATCCGCGTGCCGGGTCATCGAGCTGCGGCGATGAAGTGCCAAGGTCGAAGAGCATGCCGTGGGCCGATCGGACGCCTGCCGCATCTAGCGCTGCGCTCAGCGTCCCGAAGTTGTGCTTGAGGAACATGAAGCGCTCGTCGCGCAGCTCGCGTGCCGCGGCCGCAGCCTGCGGATCGCGATCGAGCGCGACCAGCCTTCCCTGCGGGCCGAGGCGATTCAAAATTGCGCGGCTGTGCCCGCCCCGGCCGAACGTGCCGTCGACATAGATGCCCTGCGCTTGCACCGCGAGCGCCTCGATTGCCTCGGCGGCGAGGACTGGCCGGTGCATCGGCGTCGCTCACAGGGAAAAATCCTCCATGCCGGGGGGCGGGGCACTGCCTGCGGAGAGCGCCTGGCCCAGCTTTGCTGCCCACACGCCCGAGTCCCACAATTCGAAATATCGGCCCTGCCCGACCATCATCGCTTCGCGCTCGAGCTTGGCGTGGACTCGCAAGGCCGGCGAAAGAAGGATCCGGCCCGAGCCGTCGGGCGTCAGGTGCTCCTCAAAACCGAGCAGCAGCCGCTTCCACCAACTCGCTTGGGGATGAAAGCTCGGAAAGGCCTCGACGCGCAGGCGCACCGGCTCCCACTCGCTTGCCGGGTAAATCAGCACACAACAGTCCGGATGCGCGGTGACCACGAGGGACTTGCCGCCATCGAGCAGCGCGTCGCGATGGCGCGTTGGAATAGCGACGCGACCCTTGGCGTCGAGCGTAATGACCGCCGCTCCATGAAAGCCTCCACCCATATGGCTCTTCCCGCCACTTTTTCCTACCTTTTACCACTCTAAGGGCAAAGAGAACCTCAGGTCAAGTGAATTTTTCCCGCCGAGACAACCACTTAGCTGTGTTTTTTAACAGTATATTCCGGTACTTCACCTGCAAGAGAATCAATGAGTTACCAGGACAAGTAAATGTGTCTTCTCAGGAACTCGCTGGGCGAGAGAAAAAAAGGCGCAATGCGATAATTTCCAGTCGATGGTCAACAAGTTTTTTGCAAGTCCGCAAGCGGCACTGGCCGATCTGCCCGACGGGGCGACGATCATGATCGGCGGCTTCGGCAGCGCCGGTATGCCTGCCGAGCTGATCGACGCGCTCATTGCCCAAGGGGCACGCGACTTGACCATCGTGAACAACAACGCCGGCAACGCCGACACCGGGCTCGCCGCCTTGCTCAAAGCGAAGCGCGTGCGCAAGATCTTCTGCTCCTTTCCCCGCCAGGCGGACTCGTGGCATTTCGATGCGCTGTACCGCGCCGGAGAGATCGAGCTCGAGCTCGTGCCGCAGGGCACGCTCGCCGAGCGCATCCGCGCGGCAGGTGCGGGGATCGGCGCGTTCTATACGCCGACGGCGTACGGCACGCGCCTCGCGCAGGGCAAGGAGACTCGGCGCATCGGCGATCGCGATTACGTGCTGGAATACCCGATCCACGCCGATTACGCGCTCATCAAGGCGGAGCGCGCCGACCGCTGGGGCAACCTGGTCTATCGCAAGAGCGCGCGAAACTTCGGCCCGATCATGGCGAGCGCGGCGAGGTGCACCGTCGTGCAGGTGCGCGAGACAGTCGAACTCGGTGTGCTGGATCCGGAGTCGATCGTGACTCCCGGCATTTTCGTCAAGCGCGTGGTGCGCATCGCCCCGTCAATGCGCAAGGCTGCCTGATGAACAAGCTCGACAAGAAGCAGATCGCGGCGCGGGTTGCGCGCGACATCCCCGACGGGGCGTACGTCAACCTCGGGATCGGCCTGCCGACCCTGGTCGCCGACCACCTGCCGAAAGGCCGCGAGATCATTCTCCACAGCGAGAACGGCATCCTCGGTGTCGGGCCGAAACCCGCACCCGGCGAAGAAGACGAAGACCTCATCAACGCCGGAAAGGAGCCGGCGACGCTCCTTCCCGGGGGAGCTTATTTCCACCACGCCGATTCCTTCGGCATGATCCGCGGCCGGCACCTCGATTTCAGCATCCTGGGGGCGTTCCAGGTGTCGGTGACCGGCGACCTCGCCAACTGGCACACCGGCGGCGCAGACGCGATCCCGGCCGTGGGCGGCGCGATGGACCTCGCGGTCGGCGCGAAGAAGGTGCTGGTGATGATGGAGCACCTCACCAAGAACGGCGAAAGCAAGATCGTCGAGCGCTGCACCTACCCGCTGACGGGCGCGCGCTGCGTCAACCGCATCTACACCGACCTCGCGGTGATCGACGTGGCCCCCGAGGGGCTTCACGTCATCGAGATCGTCGAAGGCCTTTCGTTCGACGCGCTGCAGCGCCTGACCGGCGTGCCGCTCAAGCGACTCGCTACTGCGGCTTGATCCCCGCGTTCCTGACGACGCGCTGGTAGTCCTCGATTTCGCTGCGCACGAAGCGCGCGAATTCCTGCGGCGACATGTCCATCGTGTCGTTGCCCAGGTTCGCCAGCCTTTGCTTCACGCCGGAGTCGGCGAGCGCCCTGCGCGAGTCGGTGTTGATCTTGTTCACGAGATCGGCCGGCATCCCGGCCGGGCCCCACAGTCCGAACCACAGCGGCGCGTCCGCGTCCTTCACGCCCGCCTCGCCGGTGGTCGGCACATCGGGCAGCGTCGGATTGCGCTTCGCGGTGCTCACCGCCAAGGGGCGCAATCTGCCGCTTTTGATGTGCGACATCCCCGCGGAGATCGGCACCCAGTAGCAATCCACCGACCCGCTGAACATGGCCTGGATCACTTCCGGGGTGCCCTTGAAGGGAACTTGGGTGACCTTGAGGTTCGCGGCGGCGACGAACTTTTCCGTGTTGAGGTGAGTACCGCTGCCGATCCCGGCGTGCCCCCAGTTGATCGCGCCCGGCTTTGCCTTCGCCGCGTTGACGAGGTCCATCAGGGACTTGTAGGGCGCTGCGGCGTTGACCACCAGAACGTTCGGCTGCACCGCAAGCGGCGCGATGTCGGTAAAGTCTCTCGCCGTGTCGTACGGCAGCTTCGCGTAGATCGCCGGGTTGACCGAATGCGCGCTGGAGTTGATGAGCAGGGTATAGCCGTCGGCGGCGGCCTTGGCGACGACTGCCGAGCCGATCGAGCCACCGGCGCCCGCCCGGTTTTCCGGCACGACCGGCTGATTCCAGATCTCGGAGAGCTTCTGCGACACGATGCGGCCGACGATGTCGGTCGAGCTGCCCGGCGTGAACGAGATGATGACGTGCACCGGCTTGTTCGGATAGCCCTGGCCGAACGCCTGCGCCGCCAATGCGGCGCTCGCCGCCATCAGCAACCTGATCCACGCTTTCATGCTGCCCCCTTTTATTGCGGTTTTGCGCCGGCATCGCGCATCAGCTTGCCGAGCACCTGGTACTCCTGGCGCATGAAAGCGTCGAACTGTGGAGCATTCATGGACATCGGCTCGCCGCCAAGCTTGGCCAGGCGCTCGACCATCTCGGGCGAGTGCAGTGCGCGATTGATCTGCGCGTTGAGCCTGGCCACGATGTCGCGCGGTGTTTTTGCCGGCGCGAGCAGGCCCACCCAGAAATTGAATTCACCGCCCGGGAAACCCGCCTCGGCGATGGTCGGGACCTCCGGCAGCGCGGCGATGCGCGCCGGCGTACTGACGGCGAGCGCAACCAATTTGCCGTCCTTGAGAGGTCCTATGCTCGACACGCTCGGCACCCAGGCGAAGTGCACGCGCCCGCCCATGGTCTCGGTCAGGATGGGCGGGGTGCCCTTCAGCGGCACGTGCACCGCCTGGATGCCGGCCGCGACGTTAAATTTCTCCGAATTGATGTGCGCCGCGCTGCCTACGCCCGCGGTGCCGTAATTGAGCTCGCCCGGTCTCGCTTTGGCGGCGGCGACGAGTTCCTTGACCGATCTGATGCCAAGCGCGGAGGACACGACGAGCACGCTCGGCAGGCTCGCGAGCGGCGCGACGCCGGCGAGGTCCTTCAGCGTGTCGTACGGCAGGTCCTTGTAGAGAACGTGGTTCACCACGTGTCCGGTGGAAACCACCGCCAGCGTGTAGCCGTCCGGATCCGCCTTCGCCGTCTGTGCAATACCGATCGTGCCGCCTGCCCCGGGGCGATTCTCGACGATGACCGGCTCGCCCCAGGCCGCGTTCAGCTTCTCGCCCACCAGCCGCGCGATGATGTCGGTCGCGCTGCCGGGCGTAAAAGGCACGATGATGCGGATCGCTTTGTTCGGATAGCTCGCCGCGTGCTGCGCCGGCGCGGGGACGGCAACGAAGGCGAGTGCGGCAAGAAAATACTTGAGGCTCCTCATGCTGCGCCCTTCTCTTTTTTTGCGCCTTGCTTTGCCCAGTAGCTGTCTGAAGACTTGGACTGCCGCAGCGATTCGGCGGACTCGAATCCCGGCGCCATCGAGGCACTCGTCCCGGCGAGCACCTGGTGGTGCTCGATGTTGAGCAGGCGCAGCCAGCTCTGCTGACCCATGGTCAGGGCGATGAAGCAGCCGAGCTCGACCAGCTCCGGCTCGCTGAAATGCCGATGCATGCGCTCCCAGAACGCGTCGTCGGTGGCGAGCCGCCACGTGATCGCTTCGGCGTAGGCGAGCGCCGCCTTCTGTCTGTCGGAGTAGCGCGCGGACTTTTCGAAGTCGAGGAGGTCCTTGACGTCGTCCTCGATCACCCCGGCACCCGCGGCCTTGATCGAGCGCTGGTTGCCGCAGTAGTCGCACTGCACCGAGCGGGAAACGTAAAGCCGGCACAACTCCTTGATGGCGTGATCGCACACCCCGTTCTTGAAAATGTCCCGCCACGAGTTCGCGAACGCCCAAAATGCGCCGGGGACGTGGGCGCGCACCGCCGAGCTTTCGGGCCGCGGCGTGCCTTCGCGCTGGCAGCGCTGCATCTCCTTGCGCATTTCCGCGTCCATCCTATCGAGCGGGAAATAGCTGATGCGTTGCTTCGGGTTCATGTCTGTTCCTTTCAGAACGCGCCGCAGGCGCACTCGGTAGACCACAGCCCGCCGTCGCTGACGATCATTGGATGCACGTGCGCGCCGAACGTTGCCGCTGTCGCGGCTGACTTCTTATCGTACCCGCCGTAATGGCGCACCGGCAGCCAGTCAGGAAGCGCCGGCAGCGACGGTGGATCGAGCGTTGCATACGGGCCGGCAGCATACACTGGCTTTCCGCCCACCATGGTCAGCACGGACTCGATATCCTTGATGCCTTCCTCCGGGATTGAGAAGTAATCCGCCGAAAGAATGACCAGATCGGCGAGCTTGCCGGTCTCCAGAGTGCCTTTCTTGTTCTCTTCCGACGACATCCATGCGCTGCCGGAGGTGTAGAGCCGCAGCGCTTCCGCGCGATCGAGCAGATTGCGCTCGCCCTGCAGCTTGGCCCCGCCGAGCGTCTTTCCGGTAACCAGCCAATGCACGCCGATCCACGGGTTATGGCTCGTCGCCCGGTTCGCGTCGGTGCCGCAGGCAAGCGGGATTCCCATTTCCCGGATGCGCGCCACCGGCGGCGCATCCGCCGCCGCCTGCGCGCCGTACTTGCCCACGAACGCCTCGCCGTCGAGCGACATGCGGTTCTGGATATTGATGCTGCCGCCAAGCCGGGCAACGCGCTCGAGCGTTTTTGGCGACAGCGTTTCGCAATGATCGAGGCCCCAACGCAGTCCCTTCAGCGGCACGTCGCGGTTCACCTGTTCGAGCACGTTGAGCACGCGGCTGGCGGTGGAATCGAAGGTCGTGTGCTGCCTGAAAGGCCAGCGCAAGCCGACGAGGTGCCTGGTCACCGCGGTGAACTGGCTTTCCATGACGCCAGGAGGCGCCACGACCCAGTCCTTGGCGAAATTCGCGGCATCGCCAGCGGCGTAGAGCACATATTCGCCGGCACCGATCATGCGATAGTAGTCGTTACCCTCGCCGAGGCTCACCAGCTTCGACCAGGCGAGGTAGTTGTCGAGCTCCTTGCCGGGAGCCTGGGCAAACAATTCATAGCCAATGCGCAGCGTGAGGAGGTTGTCCGCCGCGAGTTTGGCGATCGCGGCGTAGTTCTCGGGATAGTTCTGCCCGCCGCCGCCGGCGTCGATGACGCTGGTGACGCCGAGCCGGTTGTGCTCGCGCATGAAATGGCGCGTCGAAATGATCTGTTCTTCGGGCGAAAGACGCGGCACACGCAGCCAGACTGCCACGAGGCTCGCGAGGCTCGTCGTCGACACCACCAGCCCGCTAGGCTTGCCACCCGCGTCGCGTTCCACGAATCCACCGAATAACTTCGGAATTTCCCGCTCCCAGCCGAGCACCCTGATCGCGGGGCGGTTCAGCCAGGCGCGATCGTAGAGATGCATGATCATGCACGGCGTGTCGCCGGTCGCGGCATTGATCTCCTCCAGGGTCGGAAAGCGCTTCTCGGCGAACTGCGCCCAGGTCCAGCCGCCGATCACCTGCACCCAGTGCGGCGGCGGCGTGCGGCGCGCCTGCTCGCTCACCCGCCGCATTCCCTCCGCGAGCGATGGCACGCCATCCCAGCGCACTTCGTTGGTATAGGTCAGCCCGCCGCGAATGAAGTGAGTGTGCGCGTCGTTCAGTCCCGGTATGACGGTCCGGCCTGCAGCATCGATGACCCGGGTGTTCTCGTCCCGCAAAGATTCCAGTTCGGCCTCGGAACCGACGCCGACGATGGTGTCGCCCCTGATCGCAATGGCTGCGGCGTTGGGCTGCCGCGGATTGAGCGTCGCAACACGAGCGTTCACGATCAGCACATCGGCGCGAGCGCGCGCCATGAGCGGCGCGCAGCCACCGAGCGCGGCGAGGCCCGCGAGAGCGCCAGAACCAGCGAGAAATTCCCGACGGCCAGGCCTCATCTGTCCTCCTCGTGCGGTAGCGCGCGAGGCGTCGCCGGCAAAGCATCCTGCGGCGGCGGCTCGAGCGAAGTGGCCTCGTGCGGTGCGTAGACGCTGTAGAGGCGCGGCGCGGCTCGGTTGATCTGCAGCCGGAAGACATCCGGCCGGTTGTAGTGACCGGCGAAGTCGTGCCGCAATTTGGCGAGCACGCCGAGCTCCAGCCTGCATTCGGCGTACAGGATGCCTTCCTCAGCGCCCATCGGACCTGCGATCACGCGGCTCGTCGGTGCGACGATCACGCTGCCGCCGCAACAATCGCGATCACGCAGAAATTTTTCTTGTTCCGGGTCGAGCTGCAGCCTGGCGATCATCGGCTCGTCCACGGTGCCGCAGGCCGAGATCACGAACGCCTTGCTCATCTGCGCGAACGCCTGCGAGTCGACCGACACGCGCTGGCGCATCGGATCGCCGCTCGCCGGAAAATGGTTCGGCCAGCTCATGACGTGGATCCGGCTGCCCTCCGCCGTGAGCGCGAAGACGGCGAGAGGATTGGAGTTCTCGCCGCAGATCAGTCCGCTCATCGGGCCGAACTCGCTCTGGAAAGCCCCGAACGTGTCGCCGAAGCCGCCCGCGTGCACCAGTCGCTCGCCGAGCGTCGGCACGAGCTTCTGGTGCTTGCCGATCAGCACGCCGTCGGGCCCGATATAGACCTGGGTGTTGAACATGGTGCCGATCGTCCGCGGCAGCTTTTCGCACACGCCGATCACGACGTAGGCGTCGGTCTCCCGCGCCGCGCCGCACAGCGCGTCGATCTCCGGGCCGGGAATCTCCACGGCGTTCTTGAACAGCGCGACGGCGAGCTCGTTGGCGAGCGGGCTGGTCGCAGGATGGTGGTGATACCAGAGCGGATGCGCGGGAATGAAACCCTCTGGAAAGCCGATGACCCGCGCGCCTTTGCCGCCGGCCTCGTGGATCAGCCGGCATGCCTTCTGCGTCGAGCCTTCCCGGTCAAGGAAAACCGGCGCCGCCTGCACTGCAGCGACCTTGACGACCGGGTACGTGTCGCCCATGGCCCCTTAGCTGGACAGTCCGTCGCCCACCGCGACGTTTTCGGGCTTCAGCTCGATCCCCGAAGCCTTCGCCTGCATCAGCAGGAGCGTGGAGAAGTCCTGCTCGGTCATGCCGTGACCGATCATCTGCTGGATCAGGTCGCGCGTGAGCGCCGCGATCGGCATCGGAACCTCGAAGCGCCTGCCCGCGTCCAGCCCCAGGTCCATGTCCTTCCTGAGGAGCTGCGGCGTGAACGTGACGTGAAAATCGAGGTTCACCAGCGCAGGCGTCTTGTAGCGCGAAAACATGGAGCCCATCACGCTCTTGTTCAGGAACTCGAGGAAGGCATGCCGCGGCACGCCCGCCTTTTGCGCGAGGATCGTGATCTCGCAGAGCGACTGGGTGACTACGCCGAGCATCACGTTGTGGCAGATCTTCACGATGCGCGAGAGCTCGCCCTCGCCGACGTAGCTCGAGCCCACGCCCATCATGTCGAGATACGGCCGCGCCGCCTCGTACGCCGGCCGCGGGCCCGAGACGACGAACGTGAGCTTCCCGGCCTTGATGACTTTCGCGTTGCCGCTGACGGGCGCGGCGAGATACTGGATGCCTTTCTCCTGCAGCATCTTGCGCAGCTCGGCCGAGCCCTCGAGCGAGATGGAGGAGCACTCGATGACCATTCCCGGTTGCTGCGAGCCCGAAAGAAGCTTTTGCATCACCTCCTTCACGTCGGCCCAGGTCGACACCATGCAGAACACGATGTCGCGCGAGGCGAGCTCCGGGAGCGTGTCGACGACTTTGGCGCCGTACTTGGCCAGAGGCTCGGCTTTGGCGCGCGTGCGGTTCCACAGCGCGATGTCGCAGCCGCCCTTCGCCAGGCGCGCGGCCATCTCGTAACCCATGCGCCCGGTGCCGATCCAGCCAAGCTGCATGTCCTTAATAGGGGTTGGCAATCGGAAGTTCCTCTGCGGGATAGAGCGAAATGATCTTGGCGCCTTGCGGCGTAAGCACGACTTCTTCCTCGATGCGCGCTGCCGAGATGCCGTCGGTGGCCGGGCAGTAGGTCTCGACCGCGAACACCATGCCGGCCTTCAGCTCGATCGGCTCGCGCAGCGAGGTCAGGCGCGAGATGAGGGGCCGCTCGTGCAGCCCGAGGCCAAGGCCGTGGCAGAAGTTCAGGCCGAAAGCATCCATCTCGCTCGCGAAGCCGATCTCCTTCGCCTCGGGGAAGGCGCGCGCGATCTTGTCGCTCATCACCCGCGGCTTGAGCAGCTCGATGGCGCGGTCCATCCATTCTCGTGCCTTCTTGTACGCGGAGCGTTGCGCTGCGCTCGCGCGCCCCACGTTGAACGTACGGTAGTAGCAGGTGCGGTAGCCCATGAACGACTGGATGACGTCGAAAAACGCCTGGTCGCCCGGCCGGATCAGGCGATCGGTGAAGTTGTGCGGGTGCGGCGAGCAGCGCTCGCCGGAAATCGAGTTGATCGCCTCGACGCAGTCCGAGCCCATCTCGTAGAGCCGCTTGGTCGCGAGCGCAACGATCTGCGATTCCATCACGCCCGGCTTGAGCGCTTCGGCGATCTCCTGGTACACGCCGTCGACCATTGCCGCCGCCATGTTAAGCAGCGTCAGCTCGTCGATGTTCTTCACCTCGCGCGCCTCCAGCATCACCTGCTGGCCGTCGCGCACCTCGACGCCGGCGCCCTGCAGCGCGAACAGCATCGGCGGCTCCACCACGTCGACGCCCACCGGCATGTCGCCGACGCCTTCGGCGTCGAGGATCGACTTGATCTCCTTCGCCGCGTCGCGAAACAGCGTCAGATCGGCTCCGGTCGCGCCCCGCAGGCCGAGCAATCCGGCGCGGCAATGGTCGGCGTGCAGCCACGGCGCGTACAGCTTGTGGTGGCGCGCCGCACTGCCGAAATCCCAGATGTACGGCTCGCCGTTTCCAGTGAGCAGCGAATAGCGCGTGAGCTTGTCGCGCGCCCACTCGCCGATCACCGTGCTGGTGGTGTAGCGGATATTGTGCTGGTCGAACGAGAGCAGCGCGCCCAGACCGGAGTTGGCGAGCGCGGCGCGCACGCGCGCGAGGCGATAGCCGTGCAGCCTGCGGAAATCGACGCGCTCCTCGAAATCGACCTGCGTGCGGCCCGGCGCCTGCAGCGGCCGGTCCCAGCGGTGCCCCGCATCGATGTCGTCCGGACGCACGATCTTCGGCTGCGGATGCCGGCTCTTGCTAGCCATGGGGAACTCCTCCAGCGGCCAATTTTATAACGAGCTAGCCGGAGATAAGCTCGATGCGCCGCCGGATGCGCGCCGCCGTTTCGCTGTCGCCGGCGTCCTCGGCGCGCTTCGCCTGCACGCCGAGCCAGGCAAGAAGCGGCCGCCGCCAGCCCTGCGCAGAGGCGATCTCGACCGCCTGGGTGATGCCCTCTGGACTGATCGCACCGGTCTTGAACTGCACGCCCAACCCGACCAGACGCGAGAGCGCATCGTCGCTCGCGGCACGCTGCGCCCGGCCAGACAGGTACTCGGCGTATCCGGTCTCCTCGCTGCCCGCCTCGCTTCGCAGGGCCTCGAATGCCGCGCAGTCATCGAACTCCAGGCTCGCGGTGCGCACCGCGCAGCGCGTCAGCTCCGCGCGCGCAAGCAGATCGCCGCGGCCGGTGCGCGCCAGCTCCGACTTGGCGCGCACGAACTCGGTCTCCGCCGAGCGCGTGTCGCCCGCGAGGTAATTGCTCTTGAACGATTCGAGCGCCTGGCGCGCGTTCATCTGCCAATCGGGGGGCAGCGGGCCGCCGGCACACCCGGCGAGCACCAGCGAGAGCAGCGCGAGGCGCTTCACGGCAGCTTGATCTCGGTGCTGCGCTCGAAGGGCCACTTGCGATTGATCTCGTCGATCAGGCCGCTCACCTTGCGCAGGCTGGCGTCGACCTCCGCGCGCAGCGTGGCAAGGTCCGTGGTTGCGGCCTTGGCGTTCGCGCCCACCTGCTGCGCATCGGCAAGCACCTGATCTGCCTTCTTCAGGGTCTCGCGCAGATCGCCGAGAATGCCGTTCGCCTGGGCGAGCGCGCGCTGCGTCGAATCCATCACGCCGCCCTCGCCGAATACCCGCTGATCGGTCTTGCCGAGCACGCCGTCGAAGCGCTGCGCTAGCGCGCTGAGCGAAGCAAGCAAGGCGTTGGCACGGTCGATCGCGGTGGTCACCTTTTGCGCCTGCTCGTCGCCGCCGAGCACCGCGGCGAGGGCCCCCTGGCGCCCCGCGAGGCGCTCGGTCACGGCTTGCAGGTTGGCGAGGCTCGTTTGCAGGCTGCCGCCGGCCGCGGTCATTTGTTCGACGTTTTCCAGCATGGTGCGCAGCGTTGCGACCATGCGCGGGATCTCCTCGGATGCGTCACCGCGCAGCACGGGACGCACCGCGCCGTCCGCAAGCGGCGGATCCTGCAGGTTTCCCGTGTAGGCGCGGATCCTGGCGCTGCCCACGACTCCGCGTTCGATGGTGAAGACGCTGCTGGTGCGCAGCCAGCGGGCGTCCTTGCGCGGCACGTCGATGTCGATGCGCGCGCGCCCGTCCTCGTCCAGCTCCATGCGGTTCACGCGCCCGATGGGGAAGCCGGAGAACGTCAGGTCCATGCCGATGCTCACGCCTTCGGCGTTGTCGGCCACCAGCGTCAGGCGCTGCCTCGCCTCGAACACGCCGCGCGCGTAGAGCACATAAACCACGAAGCCGACGGCCACCATCAGCGTGAGGCCAAGCAGCAGCCCGACCCTGAACTGCAAGTTTTTCGGCAGCGCCGTGAACCCGGGTTCGCGTTCCATCTAGACGTACTTTATAGCCGCATAGGACTTAACAGACTGAATCATAAATAGACTTTTGAATCTCCCCCCTCTCATACCGTCAAGCAGCGCTGTTATAGGAAGGCTAGGGCGCCTTCGTACCGAGTACGACTCTACCGCGCATTACCGGCGTTCGGAGCCCGCTCGCTCTAGTGCCGATTATCGTGTGGGCTCCCCGTAAATTGGGTCCGAATTGAACGAGAGTTTTCCGGCAAGATTAACCCTAATCGAAGGGGGATCTTGTCGTGAAGAAGAAGCGTTTCTCGGTCGAGCAGATCGCAAGACGCAAAGGCGAGTAGGCGCCCTGGTCCCAGACTGCTATGAACTTCAGATTCAACCTTGGTCTAATTGTGGTGACAATTTGACACCAGCATGCTAAGATACGCACCTAAACTCTTCACACGACCCCAAACTCCCAAGCCACGACAAGCCACTGCCAAACGCCATGACGCAAACGAATCAAGAACGAGGCCGGATTACGGCCAGGGTGCCGCAAGACATACAGGACACCCTCGAGCAGGCGGCTAAGCTGCTGGGGGCAACTTTGAATCAGTTTGTCGTGCAGGCTGCGCTTACGGAGGCGCGGCGAGTGATTGAGCGCGATAGGGTGATCCATCTGTCCAGCGTCGATGCGGCGTTCTTACTAAATTTGCTGGAAAAGCCGCCGGCGCCTAGTGCAAGGCTTCGCAAGGCGTTCCAGTCTTACAAGAAGAGGACGCTCGATGCTGAGCATTCAACCTTTAGCTGGGCGCCACGACCGGCGCGCGTTCGAGAGCGGAAGCGCGCAGCTTGACGCTTGGCTGCGCCAGACGGCGCAGCAGCACCAGCGACGCGGTATCTCAAGGACCTTTGTTGCCGTCACACACGAAGCGCCTTCGCGCATCCCTGGGTTTTACGCGCTGACAGTCTGCGAGGTCGTCGCGGACGAGCTGCCCGAGGATCTCGCCAAGAGGCTGCCGCGCCGCGTGCCGGCCATTAGGCTAGGCCGGTTGGCAGTGGATCGGTCGGTGCAGGGGCAGGGCTTAGGGGAGCATCTACTGATGGATGCGATCAGCCGTGCAAAGCTGGTTCTTGAGCATGTGGGCGTGCATGCGCTCTTCGTCGATGCCAAGGACGCTCACGCGGCGGCGTTCTACCGGAAATACGGCTTCCGGCCGCTGCCGTCTCATCCTTTGACGCTCGTTCTTGTGATTTCCGGACTCGGCTGAGAGGCCGCATGGCGTTTCCTTCCATTTGCGGCGCCGGCAAGGCATGGTCGAGGCGTTTTACCTATTTGCTAGTCTTCTTCCTAAACCCCACAAGACTCATCAGGGCAGCGCCGATGAGGAGAAGGGACCCAGGTTCGGGAACACTACTATTACTATCCGGGCCAGCTGAGGCGCCCGGTCCCGTGAAATTTGCCAGCGCATTCCACGAGCTAGAACTGAGCGAGACGTCAGTGCCAAAGGCCAGGTCGTCGAAGATGCCGTACACGATACTGTTTGGTCCCGCGAACTGGCTTGGCTGCTGCGATGAGAAATGCACTTCTGCGATGTCTGCGATGGATGTGTGCACAACTAACTTTTGGTATGTGCCGTAGTTGCTGTCGCCTTCATTCGGGCCATACAGCGCAGCAGCGCCGAGAAAGTTGCCTAGGCTGTCATAGGCAGTCAAGAAGGGCTTCGCTTTTTCGGGCTGCCCGAGGTTTTCTACAAAGGGCACGGCAGCAGCATAGATCCCGACGTCTTGCTGTGGGGTCGCAAATTTTGCTACTCCCGCCCCCCATCTGGAATCAAAGACGAACATGTCTGCCGCAATTCCAAACACATTCGGCGACGAGTGAGGAACCCCGGCTCGGTCTGCAAATGCATCCTGCCCGGGCGTTGGGGCGGTCGTACACGTTGGGCATGTCCGAATGCTCGACAGTGTTACGCCTAGGGTGGTGTAGGTGGTGTTGATAACTGTCCCATTGGCTATTGCGGCGTTGTTGGTATCAACGTCAAAATTGATGACTGCAGCACTTGCGACGTTCCAGGCTCCCATTAAAGCCATAACCAGACCGGTGCTCATTCCTATCCGGCTTTTGGCAAGTAGGCTTTTCATATCCGTATACCCCCTCTTTGCACTCATTGGTGTGCGTATCAATTGCAGCCAGAGATACGGCGGAAGCATTAAGCTGCGCCCTGCTCTGCGATAATAGGCAGGACGCGTGCCAGGCTAGAATAGTTATTATCTTTTAAGATGTTACCTAGTTAGAGGCTGCCGATAGACCGCCGTGTGTAAAGCGCATCGACAGCCGGCTCGGGCGGCGGCGATGCGGCGCTGGCCCGGGAGTTGGTATTGGGCCTGGCACTGGACCGCGTGGCCGGGCTCTTGCGCCTATTGGCTACGACGCTTTTCTGTCTATGGCCTGCGCCCGCGATGCGCACTTCGATCTTCACATGGTGCTGGCGCAGCACGAGATCCTGCGTAGCGAGCCAACGTCGGTACGGAATCGCAGAAGACGCTGTATTGCCAGCCGTCGAGGAAGTCAGACCAGTGCTGCATCATCTTGCGTCGCTCGTCCATCTTATCGGCGTAGTTGTAGCTCGCCCGAGTTTTATTTCGCTCAATATGTGCAAGTTGAAGCTCGATCGCCTCTGCAGCCCAGCCTTGCTTAT
>Ga0209577_10000795_pt1 | contig 31589 bp, 30 predicted proteins | sample GraSoiAngelo_109_FD_185874 | JGI IMG/M metagenome (GOLD analysis project Ga0209577, IMG submission 185874) | Grasslands soil microbial communities from the Angelo Coastal Reserve, California, USA - 14_0903_12_20cm (SPAdes) (version 2) | ecosystem: Environmental > Terrestrial > Soil > Grasslands...
CGCGGGCCTGGACCAGGCAGTGGGGTGCCGGGGCTCTACTCGATTTCGATGTAGTCGCCCGCGTAGACTTCGATTGAACTGAATGTGATCACCATCGTCGATGAATTGCGGCTCACGTTAATGACGATTCCTTCGCCGAGAATTTCGCGCGGCAAGTCATTCCATTCGAAGCGCGTGGGGGCGCTCCCGAAGCCGTACATCGAGTACTGATAACCCTTATTTTGTGGTACGGTCTCTGCCAGCGAACCCTGATACCGGAAGATTCGGAAGTAGTCGCCGACCTTGACCCCCTGGTTGCTCCCGAGGTTCACGTAGACCGCGCTGAGTTTACCGAAGACCTGTCCATAGTCTTTTCCAGCCACCACCATGGCCACTGGTTTGCCACTCACAGGCGCAAAATGATCGAAGGCGGCAGAATCCCTGAACACAGGTGCCAGACGATCTTGATAAGGCTGGAGGATATCCCCGCGCTGCATGTACCCGCACGAGAATATCACCTGGGCGACAGAAACCTTGGGCTGGACGTCCACCACCCGGACCTGTCCCGCGTCCAGATAAGGCGTGCCCATGGCTTTCAGGAGCTTCTCCTGCCACTTGAACCAAGGTACGTCCGTCGGATCCTTGTCCGGCCGCACAACCGAGAAGCGGTCGCCGACACGAACACCTTTGTCCTGGCCGCGATTGATGTGCACATAGTCGCCGCGCGCAAAGGCGATCTTGTAGTTCGATTGCTCTCCGGAGACGAGCCGGATCTCGTCTGGCACTTTCTGGTCCGTGACGAAACCTGAACAGTTCACGGTGCTGAAGTCGATTTGCGGTGCTGCCGGAGCAGCCTGGGGTGCGCTTCGTGCCGAACTCACCGCCCCACCCAGGAAGACCGACAAAGACAAGACAGCTATTCTAGCGCGCATTCCATAACTCCTTCGAAAACACGCCCTACGGGCCGTGCATGGGCTTTTCCTAGCGAAAGTATCAGGGCCTACCCCAGGCGTCAACAAATAGGCCAGCGTTGCTTTACACTTTTGATACGGGCGCACGCGGCGGATACGGCATACTACTAGCCGTATTTTCAATAGATTGGCGGGACACCGCAGAGTATGGGTCTGTTTGGCACAGGGGTACGGCGGATTTGTGCAGTCGTGGCGGCCTCCACGGCGGCCGAAATGTCGAAGATGGTGCGCTCCGCCTTACGGCAAACCAGGACCGTGGAGTTGCGCCTCGATTGGCTGAGCAGCGACGCGGAGCGTGCGCGATTCCTCGACTGGCTTGGGAAGGGCCAACCTCGGAATGCCACATTTCTCGCCGCCTGCCGCCGCCGCGAAGGCGGAGGCAAATTTGCCGGGGCCGTCGACCGCGAACTCTACTGGCTGATTCAGGCCCGCGAAGCCGGCTGCCAATGGTGCGATCTCGAAGTGGAAACGTTGCGCAAGCTTCCCGGCCAGTCCGTTCGGAAATATCCTGTGCCGCCGCGTGTCTTGCTTTCTGTGCACGACTTTGAGCGCACGCCGGACTTGCCGCGAAGCATGAACCCTCCGGCCAACGGCGGAGTCGATGCCGTGAAGATCGCGGCCGAAGCGCGAAGCATCCACGACAGCCTCCGGCTCCTTCGCGTGGCGCGCAGTTCGAAGGGTTTTGTCGCCGTTCCGATGGGAGAGGCCGGCCTGCCCGCGCGAATCCTCGCATTGCGCGAGGGAAGTGAGCTGGCTTACGCTCCTGTCGCCGAGGCGACCGCCTCCGGCCAGGTTTCCCTAGACGAGATGAAGCACCTCTATCGTGCGCATGCTCTCACGCGCCGCACGCGGGTCTACGGAGTGATTGGCGATCCCATCGGCCATTCTCTTTCTCCCTTGCTGCACAACCGGGGATTCGCGGCCCGCAGCATTGATGCCGTCTGTCTCCCATTTCTGGTGCACCAGCTCGGCGATTTTCTTGCGGCTGTTCCGGAGTTCGGTGTCCGCGGTTTCAGCGTTACCCTGCCGCACAAGCAGACAATCCTCAAACACCTGAGGGAATGCGAGCCGCTGGCGGCAGAGATCGGCGCGGTGAATACTGTTGTGGTTCGGCGCGACGGGTCGTTTCACGGCCGCAACACGGATTACGTCGGCGTACTTCGCGCGCTGGAGAAGAAGCTTCAAATCAAGGGGAGCCGCGCTCTGATTTTCGGTGCCGGTGGATCAGCGCGTGCGGCTGCGTTCGCGCTGTCGCGCGCAGGCGCTATCGTCGGAATTTGTGCCCGGCGCGAGAAAGCAGCGAAAGAACTGGCGCGGGCCGTGGGTGGAGAAGTAGTGCCGCGCCGGGCATTACGCACGGAATTTTTTGACGCCATCCTCAACGCCACGCCGGTCGGCATGCACCCGCACGATGGAATTTCGCCTCTCGCGCCCGGCGAGTTACACTGTCGCATCGTCATGGACTTGATCTACCGCCCGCAGAAGACTCATCTCTTGAAGCTCGCCGCGCAAAAAGGAATCGCAGCGGTCTCCGGTGTCGAGATGTTTCTCGCGCAGGGCATCGCTCAATGGGAGATCTGGACGGAAAAGCGCGCGCCCGAAGCCGCCATGCGGCGTGCCGTGCTCGGCGCCTTGCGCGCGGAGGAGTCCTATCACCAGGCGAAGCCGCGGAGGCGGCCATGATCCAGCCGGACTTCCGCGAATTTCAGCGCCTCGCGAAACAGGGCAACCTCATCCCGGTCTACGATGTTTTTTCCGCGGATTTGCTGACGCCTGTCAGCGCCTATCTGCGCATTGCCCAGGGTGCGCGCTACTCCTTCCTCCTCGAAAGCGTGGAGGGCGGGGAAAAAATCGCGCGTTACACGTTTGCGGGCGCTCACCCCGAGGAAGTTTTCCGCTATGCCAGCGGCGCATGCGTCCTGGAGAGCCGCGACCGCATGATCTGGGAAGAGCGCGACCCCATCTCGTTCTTGCGCGAGCGCATCGAGCGTTTCCGTCCTGTGCGGCTTCCCGGATTGCCGCCGCTTGTCGCGGGAGCCATCGGCTACTTCAGCTATGACATGGTGCGGCTGATCGAGCGCATCCCCAAGCGCCTTTGCGATGAAATCGGCCTCTACGACGCGATGCTGATGTTTTATCACGGCCTCGTTGTTTTCGATCACGTGCGGCACCGCTTATGGATCGTGCGCAATGTTTTCACCGAAGGCCATGGCAGCCTTCGCGCGAAATACCACGCCGCCGTGCGCGGGATTAAGGAAACGCGCCGGCTGCTCGATCAGCCGGTGGCCGCCGAACGCACGAAGAAGCCATCGAAAGCAAGGAAGCGCGGGCCGCTGAAAGTGACTTCAAATTTCCGTCGGCCCGAATACCTGTCTGCAGTGCGGAAAGCGAAGCAGTATATTCGCGCCGGGGATATTTTTCAGGTCGTGCTCAGCCAGCGGTTTTCTGCCAAAACACAGGCCGAGCCATTTGAAGTCTATCGCGAGCTTCGCGCGTTGAATCCCTCTCCCTATCTTTTCTACCTGCAGTTGAATGACGTCTCCGTGGTCGGCAGCTCGCCGGAAATGCTCGTCAAAGTGCAGGGCCGCGATGTTTTCTACCGTCCCATCGCCGGCACGCGTTGGCGCGGCAAGGACGAAGCCGAAGACCAGGGCCTCGAGCGCGAAATGCTTGCCAGCGAAAAGGAGCGCGCTGAGCACATCATGCTCGTAGATCTGGGACGCAACGATCTTGGGCGCGTCTGCGACTACGGCACGGTGAAGCCCGAGAAATTGCTCACTGTCGAGCGCTACTCGCACGTCATGCATCTGGTTTCCAGCTTGCGCGGGCGCTTGCGCGAGGACGTGGATTGTTTCGACGCGCTGATGGCCTGTTTTCCGGCCGGCACGGTGTCCGGCGCACCCAAAGTTCGTGCCATGGAGATCATCGAGGAGTTGGAGCGCACGCGCCGCGGAATTTATGCCGGCGGGATTCTCTATCTCGATTTTGCCGGCAATCTCGATTCCTGCATCGCGCTCCGCACCATGGTGGTGAAAAGCGGCGTCGCCCACGTCCAAGCCGGTGGTGGCATTGTTGCGGATTCCACGCCGGCGGGCGAATATCAGGAGAGCGTGAACAAGTCGAAGGCCTTGCTCACAGCGCTGGAAAAAGCGCACCATGGAAATCGATCGGTGAAGCTGTCATGATTCTGCTTCTCGACAACTACGATTCCTTTACCTACAACCTCGCTCAGTATCTTGGCGAGCTGGGTTGCAACGTGGAAGTGCATCGCAACGACAAGATTACGGTGGCCGAGATTGTCCGGCGAAGACCGGAGCGCATCGTAATTTCTCCCGGTCCTTGCACTCCGCAGGAGGCGGGCATTTCAGTCGAGCTGGTCGAGCGCCTCGCCGGAAAATTCCCCATCCTCGGTGTGTGCCTCGGCCATCAGGCCATTGGAGCTGCGTTCGGCGGCAAAATCATCCGAGCTCCGAAGCTCTTTCACGGCAAAACGAGCCAGATCCATCACGACCACAAGAACATCTTCCGCAAGGTGCCGGATCCCTTCACCGCTACGCGTTACCACTCGCTGATCGTTGAGCGCAAATCGCTTCCGCGCGAACTCACTATCACCGCCGAAACCGACGACGGCATCATCATGGGCTTCCGGCATCGCCGCCACAAAATCGAAGGCGTGCAATTCCACCCCGAATCCGTCCTCACCGAATCCGGCAAGCAACTCCTCGAGAATTTTCTTTCGTTGTAGATGTCCCTTTGCGCCGGAATTGTCCTGCTTTCCCGGTCTACTCTGCGTCTCTCGGGTTTTGTTCCTCTTCACCAATTCAAATCCGCTAAAATCGCCCCGTAGATCTCCATTCCCCTCCAAAATTGCCCCAACCGCAAATTCTCATCCGAGCTGTGCTGATGATTGTCGTAGTTTACAATCGGCACGCCCACCCACTGCAACCCCAGGTCCTCGAAGATATACATCGGCAGGCTGCCTCCGGACGACGGCATGGCCACCGTGTTGTTGCCCGCTGCCGCCCGCACAACTTCTAAGATGGCCTTGGACAGCGGCAGATCCATCGGCGTGCGCGACGCTCGATAGCCGCCTTCGTAAATAACTTTCGCGATTCGTGCATGCGCGCGGCGGTCCTCCATGGTGGGCTCGTGGTCAACCACGAAAAATCCTTGCTTCTCGATAAACGCCGCGATTTGCTCAAACTTCTTCTTCGGATCCTCCCCCTTCACCAACCGTGCCTCAAGCGAAACCTCCGCCCGATCGGGCACAATGTTCTGCGCCTGTTCGCCTACATAGGCGCTGCGCAATCCGCGAATATTCAGCGAAGGCTGCATGATCAGTTCCACGAGCTTTTTCCCGCCGCCTTCCGGTTTGGACATCCCCAGTTCCCGCTCGAGATCGGCGTCGTTTTCCGGCATTTCCGCGAGCGCCTTTTTCTCGACTTCGCTCAGTGGCGTGGCGTCATCGTAATAGCCCGCAATCAGCACCCGCCCTTCAGCGTCCTTCATTGATGCCAGTAGCCGCGACAACTCCATCGCTGGATTCGGCGCCCAGTTTCCGTAATGCCCGCTGTGCAGCGCGCGCACCGCACCGTACACCGTGACGTCGATCCCGATGTCGCCACGGTTTCCAAAGAAAACCAGTGGCCGCCCACTCTGATGTACAGGCCCATCCGCCGTGATGAGCAGGTCCGCCCCCAGCAGATTCTTGTGCAGCTCAAGCGTTCGTTGTAGATTTGTCGATCCGGCCTCTTCTTCTCCCTCAAAAATGACCTTGAGATTCACAGCCAACGGAATCTTCTTCGACCGAAGCGCATCGAGTGCTGCCAACAGCGCCACGATCGGCGATTTGTCATCCGAGGACGAACGGGCGTAGATGCGCCAGTCATCGTCATAAACAGCGCGATGCTGCGCGCTGTTTTCCGGGAAGGGGATGCGCTTTCCGCTGGCTTCGATCGCAGCATCGCGAAGAACCGGCTCAAACGGTTTCCCATCCGTCCACGCTGCCGGATCGACTGGTTGTCCGTCGTAATGCGCATAAAAGATCACCGTGCGCTTCGCTTCCGGTGTGACTAGTTTGCCGAAAACCACCGGCCCGCGCCCGTTAATTGGCAACAGGCGCGTTTCGATTCCGCGTGCCTCCAGCATCTCGAGCAGATGCGCCGCATTCTTCTGGATGTTCGGCGTGTCGCTTGCAATGTTCGGGATCGCAAGGAATTCGCTCAGTTCGCGGATGATGCGGTCCTCGTTGTCCATGCGGTAGTCGCGCACTTCCTGCGCGACCCTTCGAGGCGCCGGAGGAGTTGACTTCTGCGCGAGCGCCGGATACGGTAAAAGGGCAATCAACAGAGTGACCACTATGTTTCTCAAAGTTTCCCTCCTCTAAGGCTCCCGGCGGCTTTGCTGCCTGAGAGCAACACGGCTGGCCCGGCGTGGCCTGCCCAGCGATTCTATCTGACCCGTAAGGTCTGTGCTCGTTTGCCGGTTTCTTCCCGCGGTGTGAAGGTTCCGCGGCGCCATTTTGGAGTTGTAGATGAGTGAGTTTGCGCTGGAAGTCGAAAACCTCGTAAAAGTGTATACCTCACGTGGGAAAGCACCGATCCGCGCCATCGACGCTATCAGTTTCCGCGTGCCAAGCGGGATCATTTTTGGTTTGCTTGGACCCAACGGCGCGGGCAAGTCAACGCTGCTGCGTATGCTCTCCACGCTCACGCGACCGACCGAAGGCACCGCGAAGGTCCTGGGCTGCGATGTCGTGAAAAGACCCATCGAAGTGCGAAAGCGGATCTCTTCGGTGATTCAGGCGACGGCGGTAGAGCTGTTCTTGTCCGTGAAAGACAATTTGCTTACCTACGCGCGCTTCCAGGGACTCGACAAGGTGACGGCAGCGCGCCGCGCCGATGCCCTGATCGAGGGATTTCAACTCGGCCCGCAAGTCGACCGCAAGGTGCAGGATTTGAGCGGCGGTTTCCGGCGCCGCGTGCAAGTCGCGAAGGTCTTCATGGTCAATACGCCGGTGCTCTTCCTAGACGAATTTTCCACCGGAATGGATCCCATCTTGAAGCGCCAAGTAATGAATCTTCTGCGCACCGAAGTCGAGAAGGGAAGAACCATCATCCTTACGACTCAGATTCTCAGCGAAGCGGAAGAGCTTTGCGACGACTTCCTCATCATCAACAGGGGAAAACAGATCGCACGCGGCGACCTAAACACGCTGAAGCTGCTTTCCCAAGGCGTGTACGAGATCACGTTGGCGTTCGACCATCTGCCGGAAAACATCCAGGCAGAGATTGCCGCGCTCTCGCCCATCCGTTTCACCATCGAAGCAAACACGATTGATCTCGCTCTCAAGATCGAAGAAAGCCGGGTCATGGAGATTGTCAGCGCGCTCTCGCGCAACCGCCATGTTCTGCGCGTCGAAGTCCGGGGCGCAAGCCTTGAGGATATTTTCGTCGAATTGACGACCCGGGAAGGGAAGGAACTCACTTGAGCGCACTATCCGCCGTTGTCTATCGCGAAGCCAAGATTCGCGCGACGAACTTCACTTTCATTTTCTGGGATCTATTCTTCCCGCTCCTCTACATGCTGGTCTTCGGCGTGGGCGTCAATTCCGCTCTTGGCGCGCCCACAGGGATCGGGAATGTGAGTTACCACGAGTTCTTTCTGGCCGGAATTCTGGCCATGGCCAGTTTTGCGATTGCCTCCAATACCTCCTGGTCGTTTTTCCTCGACCGCGACAACGGCATCTTCTACGAGATGCTCACCTACCCCATGAGCCGCAGCGAATACCTGCTCGGAAGAGTCATCTTCAACGTTCTCATCGCCGTCGCACAGGGTGCCCTCACCCTTGCTGTCGGCCGTGGGCTGCTGGGCATTCGCGTCCAGTGGCCGAAATTACCGCTGCTACTCGCAGGCATGGCCATCGGCACCGCCGGCTGGTTTTTCTTCTATGCGATCTTTGCTTTGAGGATCCGCCGCAACGACATTTTTAACAGCATTACCAGCGTCTTCTACTTTGTCTTCATGTTCGCCAGCTCGATGTTTTATCCGCTCGAACCACTCCCGGTCTGGCTTCGCCGAGCCGCGCTCCTGAATCCCATTACCTGGGAGATCGATTGGCTGCGCTATACCTCCATCGGGATCGGCAATTTCCATTTGGTTTTGCTCGAGGGGGCGGCATTCCTGATTTTCTCGCTGGCCTGTTTTGCCTATGCCGTTCGCTGCCTGCAGCAGCAGGAGTAGTTATCTCGGTCGGGTTTGACCCTTTTGCCAATCGGTGCTGTTCCGGGAGAGGCAGCTCCCCCAAGCTGGGGACAGCCAGTTAAGGACTGATTGGGCACAGTACCATTCCTCAGGCCGTTCTATCTTCTAGACTTAGAGTGCGCTTCTCACGGAGGACTCGCATAGCTATGCCTCGCCGCGCTTTGGCTGCGATGCTGGTGTTTCTGCTGGTGGGCATTCCCCTGCCTGGCAGACCTGCAGGCTCTCCGAACCTCCTTCCGCTAGGCGTTGTCACGCAGGCCTCTGGCGCGCACTTCAATGCCGCCAAGCTTTCCGCAGGTGCCACCATTTACGACGGTGACGGCTTGTCCACGGAGGCCGAGGGGGCGCTGCAATTCCGTGGTTCGGCTGCGCAGTTGTATCTGCCTGGCTCCAGCGGCGTTACCTTCCATGGCCTTCCGATGGGAACCCAGGCCCGGCTTCAAATCGGTACTGTGGTCTTTTCGACGGCCAAGGCCGCCGCCATGGAAGTCCTTGCGGATGAAGCTTTTATTCGCCCACTTGCCGATGCTCCCACGGTTGCCCAAGTCACCGTTGTCGGCCCGAAAGAACTGCAGATCAGGGTGCGGCGCGGCGCCTTGCAATTTGCTTATGCGGGCGAAACCGAGAAAATAGCCGAAGGCGCGTCCTATCGAATCGTTCTGGATCCTGTGGCAGCTGCGCCGTCGCCTTTCCCTCAGCGGGGCCCAGTGAAGGCCGGACGTGAAAACAAAAAGTTCAAAATTATCATAATCGTGTCCATCGCGTGGGCCACGGAATGGGCCCTGCATGAAGTCTTCGAGAGTCCCGACCGCCCGTAATTGCGAAGTCTCTCTAAGCCTGAATTCTGAAGTTGGAAAACGCGAAGGCTATAAACCTATGAAAAATCCAACTTCGGCGAAATTGGATTTCCACAATCAAAGTTGATGATTGCATGAGACTTGGCCCTGCCCTTAAGAACCTCAATTTCGGAGTTTAGGTTCAATCGGAATCTTGGTTGTGAATCTAACTCCGGCTTGTGAACTCGACCAGACTCGCCAGTTTCTCGCTTGCTGCCCCTGATGAGATGACGAAGCTTGCGAGTCCTGCCGCCTCGCGAAAATTAGCAGCGCTCTCCGCAGCCACGAGCGCAGCGGCAGCATTGGCCACCACGATATCGCGCGCCGGTCCTGCTTCGCCTTCCAGTATGCGCCGTATGAGCGCCGCATTTTCGGCAGCCGTTCCTCCGCGAATGGCTTCGAGCGGCGCTCGCGCCACCCCGAACTCTTCCGGCGTCACCGTGAAGCGCCGGACCGCGCCGCCTCGGACCTCGGCGACCATCGTCTCCCCCGCGAGGGAAATTTCATCCAGGCCCCCAGCCCCATGCACCACAAACGCGCGCTCGACACCCAGCTCCGCCAGCGTCGCGGCCACTAAGTCAATCACATGCTCTGAAAAAACGCCTAGCACCTGCGATTGCGCCCCCGCTGGATTCGTCAGCGGCCCAAGCAAATGGAACACAGTCCGCACGCCAATCTGCCTTCGTGCCGGGGCCGCATGCCGCGTTGCCATGTGCGCAGCCTGCGCGAACAGAAATCCGATGCCAATCTCGCGGATCGCCAGCCCATACCGTTCGAATGGTAAGTCGATCCGCACCCCCAGCGCTTCCAGCACGTCCGCCGATCCGCTTCGCGAGCCGACCGCGCGATTTCCATGCTTTGCAACGCGTGCGCCGGCCGCCGCGGCAACGATCGCCGCCGCCGTCGAAATATTAAACGTGTTTGAGCCATCACCGCCGGTTCCGCACGTGTCGACCATATTCGCGGGCCGTCCCTCGCCCTCCGCAAACACGCGTGTGGCGTGACGCCGCATCATTCGCGCAAACCCTGCGAGTTCCTGCACCTCAACGGCCCGCCGATTAAGCGCCTCCAGCAATCGTACGATCTCCGGCGTCCCAAGGTGCCCGGAAAGCAGCTCTTCCATCACCGCTTCCGCTTCCTTGTGCGCAAGGATGTGGCCAGCCTCGACGTGCTCGATCAGCGGAGGTGTCATTCGAAGGCCACCCCAGTCGACCGCCGGACGGCTCTGCAGTTTCCACATTTTTTTGCTGCTCGCAGCCTCATCATTTCGCGCATCCTTGCTCCGTTTCCACCTTCCGAGTAAACTCCTATGTTTCAAATGAGGTCGAAATTCTAACACTAGCAGACTGTTTCAAAGTCGAACGGAAAAACGGAACCTCGATGAAGATTCATGAATACCAGGCCAAGGCCATCCTCGCTCGCTATGGCGTGACCACTCCCCGCGGCGAAGTTGCCTTCACCAAGGAAGAAGCGCGCGAGGCGGCGCACCGCCTGAGATCGCACGTCAATGTTGTCGTCGTCAAAGCGCAGATCCACGCGGGGGGCCGCGGTAAGGCAGGCGGCGTAAAGCTGGCTCGCTCCTCCGATGAAGCCGCCGATATCGCCAGCCACATTCTCGGCATGAAGTTGGTCACTCCGCAAACCGGCCCCGCCGGCCGCATCGTCAAGCGCCTGCTCATCGAAGAAGGCCTCGACATCAAGCGCGAACTTTATCTTGGCCTCCTCGTCGATCGCGCCATTGGCCGCGTCGTCTTCATGGCCAGCGCCGCCGGCGGCATGGAAATCGAGGAAGTCGCCAAGGAAAATCCCAGCGCCATTTTGCGCGAGGCCATTCATCCGGCGGTGGGCTTGCAGCCTTATCAGGCCCGCAAAATTGCGTTCGGCCTCGGCTTGCCAATGGAAGTGGTCAACCACGCCACCCCGTTCCTTCAGGCCCTTTATCGCGCCTTCATTGACACCGACGCCTCGATGCTGGAAATCAATCCTTGCGTTCTCACCGGCGACGGCAAACTCGTCTCGCTGGACGCCAAGATGACCTTCGACGACAACGCGCTCTTCCGTCACAAGGATATTCGCGAACTCCGCGATTTCGAGGAGGAAGATCCCCTCGAAGTCGAAGCCTCCAAGTACGGCCTCAACTACATCAAGCTCGATGGCAGCGTCGCCTGTATGGTCAACGGCGCCGGTCTTGCCATGGCCACCATGGACATCATCAAGTACGCCGGCGGGTCTCCGGCAAATTTCCTGGATGTTGGCGGCGGCGCGTCCGCCGAGCAGGTGAAAAACGCCTTCCGGATTCTCATGAGCGATCCGGAAGTGAAAGCGGTCTTCATCAATATTTTTGGCGGCATCCTGCGCTGCGACGTTCTCGCCACCGGAGTTGTCGCCGCCGCGAAAGATCTCCAATTGAAAGTTCCCGTCGTCGTTCGCATGGAAGGAACCAACGTCGAAGTCGGCCAGCAAATTCTCCGCGACAGCGGCTTGAACTTCACAATCGCCGACGGCATGAAGGACGGCGCGCAAAAAGTCGTGGCCCTCGCAGGGGGTGCGCGATGAGCGTTTTGGTCAACGAAAAAACCCGCCTGCTCGTCCAAGGTTTCACCGGCCGCGAAGGCACCTTCCACGCCCAGCAAATGATCGAATACGGCACGAATGTGGTTGGCGGTGTAACCCCGGGTAAAGGTGGAACGAAACATCTCGAGCGCCCCGTCTTCAACACCGTCGCCGACGCCGCGAAAGCCACCGCCGCAAACGCTTCCGTGATTTTCGTTCCCCCGCCCTACGCCGCCGACGCCATTCTGGAAGCCGCCGATGCCGAACTTCCGCTCATCGTCTGCATCACCGAGGGGATCCCCGCCATCGACATGGTTCGCGTCGCCTCCGTCGTGAACGTCAAGAAATCTCGGCTAATCGGTCCGAACTGCCCCGGCGTCATTTCTCCCGGTAAGTGCAAGATCGGCATCATGCCTGGCCGCATCCACAAACAAGGAAATGTCGGCGTCGTCAGCCGCAGCGGCACGCTGACCTACGAAGCTGTCCATCAATTGACGCAACTCGGCATCGGCCAATCCACCTGCATCGGCATCGGGGGGGATCCCATCATCGGCACAACGTTCCTCGACGCCATCCAGCTTTTCAACGCCGATCCGGATACGCACGCCATCATCTTGATTGGCGAAATCGGTGGCAACGCCGAAGAACGCGCCGCGGAGTGGATAAAGGCCAACATGAAGAAGCCCGTCGTGGGCTTTATTGCAGGCCAGACCGCGCCTCCTGGCCGCCGCATGGGCCACGCCGGCGCGATCATCAGCGGTGGCCAGGGCACCGCCAAGGACAAGTACGCCGCGATGGCCGCCGCCGGCATCCGCACCGTTGAAACGCCTGCGGACCTCGGCTCTACCCTCGCCGCCGCTTTGAAATAGTCCGCGATTTTGTAGGGGCGGGGCTTGCCCCGCCCGTTCTGCGGTAGCCGCTCTCTTACAGGGCGGACTTTTCGTGCCAACCAATCTATTCGGAGGAAGTACCTTGGCTCTCGAACGCACTTTCGCAATCATCAAGCCCGACGCCGTCAGTCGTGGTCAACAAGGCGAAATTCTCTCCCGCATTCACAAGGCCGGTTTCAAAATCATCGCCATCAAATCCATGCGCCTGACGAAAGAAGAAGCCGGGGGCTTCTACGCTGTTCACAAAGAGCGCCCCTTCTTCCCCGAGCTCACCGATTTCATGAGTTCAGGCAAAATTTTCGCCCTGGTCCTCGAAGCCGATGGCGCCATTCTGAAGTGGCGAGACACCATGGGCGCCACCGATCCCAAGAAAGCCGCCCCCGGCAGCATTCGCCACGACCTGGGCACTAGCATCGGCAACAATTGCACCCACGGCTCCGACGCCCCGGAAACCGCCGCCTTCGAAATCGGCTACTTCTTCTCCGGCCGCGAACTCATCTGACGACCCGATAGGGGTCTTGACCTCGGGGAGCTCGTCGCGCGTGGGCGACGAGGGATCTCTCTAGGTCCTTACTTCTTTACTTCTTTTCTTCTACACTCTTTCCATGGATCCCCTCCGCGATCTCGGCCGCATGCTCCTCCTCCTCGGCGGTTTTCTCGCCCTCATTGGCGCTCTCTTCTATCTCGGCGCAAAGCTCCCGTTCCGCCTCGGTCGCCTCCCCGGCGACATCATCCATCGCGGCGAACACACCACCTTCTACTTTCCCATCGTCACCTGCCTCCTCCTCAGCCTCGGCCTCTCTCTCTTCTTCTGGCTTTTTGGTCAACTCCGCAAGTAACCGAGTCTTTTCCTTTACCTCATTTTTCGACGCCGAACTCCGCCCGAATAAACGCCTTGATCCCTTCCTCCCCCGTCAATCGCAAGCACAGCAATTTGCCCTCGCGTTCCACGTCAATGTGAAAATCAAAAAACGGGCAGCACTTGCTTTCCGCGGCCACCCACGCCGACAACTCCGCCAGCGAAACGCTCTCGGGACTAAACTGGAATTCGTATCCTCTCGGCGTCCCCACGATCTCCTTCCGCGCGGCCATCAATTTTTCCGTCAGTTGCTTGTGCCGCCCCCGCTCTTCGGGCGTCAGCGCTTTGGTGTTGCAGTAGAATTTGCTTTGTGTCGTTGTCACTTCCTTCTCCTGACTCATAACCGTTGCTGAGTTTCGAGCAACAACTCCCGCTGCCTCGCCACCCGCAATCAGCAGCGCCAGCGCCACCCCTGCCGTTACCGCCCCCGCTCTTCTCCCAAGCACTATTCCAAACCGTTGCTTATTGTTCTGCATGGCTTTCCTCCAATTAAGATTTGCCACGTCCCATCCCCAAATGCTAAAACTTAAAGTCAGCTTTAAGTCAAGCGTCTTTATGTAGATTTTGCCGCGGCCGCCTGAGATTTACGCCAGCTCACGATGGGAGAGGCGGCCGCCTTGGACTGCGGCGGCTTGCCGCCCCTTTTCCGTCCGCAACTACGCTGCAGGCCCTCGAAGGGCCTTCGCGGCCAGTCGCCTCCGGGAGGAAAACGAACATGAAAATCGGCCAACTGGCCTCCGCCGCCAACCTCAACGCCTCCGCCATCCGCTACTATGAAAAATGCGGGCTCCTCGCTCCGCCCCAACGTCTCGGCGGCCAGCGCCGCTATCCAAGCGACGCCATTGACCGCGTCCTGCTCATTCGCTTCGCCACCGAAATGGGCTTCAGCCTTTCCGAAATCAAGCTTTTCCTCAACGGTCTCTGCCACAACACTCCCGTCGGCCCCCGTTGGAAGAGGCTCGCCGCCAGCAAGCTCGCCGAAGTCAATCAAACCATCGCCCGCGCTCTCAAACTCAAATCCCTCCTCAAGGGCCTCCTCCGCTGCCGCTGTGCCTCCCTCCAGCTCTGTGTCAATCGCCTCCGCCTCCGCCGCGTGGCCCGCGGCGCGATGTAGCGTCTGCCTCGAAGCAGCCATCATTTTCCCAGTGGCTTTCGTCCGTAGTCCGCAGTCTGCCGCTTGACACCTCGCCTCTTGTTACCAGCGCGGGCCGTAAGGCCTCGGCGTTTTGCGCCGGGGATATAAGGCCCTCCTCTTCGTCCAAAAGACCTGTGGGCGGGCAGCCCAAAAGCGAAGCCTCTTCATGGTCCTCGCCTGAAGTAAGGCGTTGTGGGAGGAACCCACCGAAGCCGTCCCGCAAAACCAGCGGGACGCCGCAGGAATCCTCTTGCATTCAGGGAGAGGAGAATGTCAATTTCTTAGCTGATGAGAACCCTGTTCCTTGTTCTGGCGATGCTGACTGACAGCCCATGTATGGTTGCCCATGACATGCGGACTAGCGCAAAGCCGTAATCTCGAGGACTATGCAGAACTCCAGCCTGACAACGCCTGACTCGCAGCCGTTCCACCTGAAACTGGTAGTGGCTGACGCAAGGAACGAGCATCCTGAGTTCAATACGGAAATCGAGATTTGGCGGTGCGCTCCCGACAAGTGGCCCTCTGTTTTCGCTTTCGACTTTCAATTCTCGACTTTCAACCTCTTCCCGCTCGCCACTCGCCACTCGTTTACCCTGCGCGGAGCCCAAGGGCCACTTGCCTGCCCCGAGCGGAGTCGAGGGGCCACTCATCCAAAGGGTGCCGCATGACCCAGCAGCTCACCTTCAACCTCATGCCCACCCGCAAGACCTGGACGGTCAGCGAGCTGACCGGCAAAATCCGCGACCTGCTCGCTAAAAACTTCACCGACATCAACGTGCAAGGCGAAGTCTCCAACTGCCGCGAAGCCCAGTCCGGCCACATCTATTTCACCTTGAAGGACGACCGCTCCCAGGTCCGCTGCGTTTACTTCAAGCAGCAGCAGCGCGGCATCAAGTTCCGCCCCGAAGACGGCTTACAAGTCACCGCGCGCGGCTCCATCAGCGTCTACGAGCAGCGCGGCGAGTATCAGATTTATGTCGAAAAAATCGAGCTGGTGGGGCAAGGAGCATTGCAGCTCGCCTTCGAGCAATTGAAAAAACGTCTGGAAGACGAGGGTCTCTTCGATGCCGCGCACAAGAAAGCGCTGCCGCTTCTCCCTAGCCGCATCGGCATCATTACTTCCCCAAAGGGCGCCGCCGTACGCGATGTCGTGCGCATCCTCGCACGCCGCTTCCCAAACGTTCATCTGACCGTATATCCCGTGCGCGTCCAGGGAGAAGGCTCTGCCGAGGAAATCGTCAAAGCCTTGAAATTCTTCAATGCCAAAAAAATGGTGGACGTGCTGATCCTCGCGCGCGGCGGCGGCTCCATGGAAGATTTGTGGTCCTTCAACGAAGAAATCGTCGCGCACGCTATCTTCGCTTCAGAAATTCCCGTGATTTCCGGCGTGGGCCACGAAACCGATTTCACCATCGCCGATTTCGTCGCCGACGTCCGCGCCTCGACGCCTTCCGCCGCCGCTGAGCTCGTCGTCCAGACGCGCCGCGAATTTGACAAGCACATTGCCGATCTCCGCGAAACCCTGGCTGGACAGATTCGATATCGCCTATTGGAATTCTCCCGCCGCGTTCACGAACTTTCCGCTCGCCGCGGTTTTCGCCGCCCGCTCGATCTTTTGCGGCAGCAGCGCCAGCGCGCCGATGAGATGACCTCACGTCTCGCCCTCGGACTTCGCGCCCGCCTCGAACAATCGCGCAAGCGTTTCACCGCCGCCCACCTGCGCATCGCTTCGTTTGATTTTCGCATGAAGATCGCAGCCTTTCGCTTGCGTCTTGAAAAGCACACTACCGAGCTCGGCGTCCGCGCTGAACGCTTCTTACGCGCCAAGCGCGAACGCTGGCAGCGCCTTACCGTGCAACTCCAGGAGCGCGGCCCGTTGAAGGTTTTAGAACGCGGCTACGCCATCGCCACCGACGCCGCCGGCAACCTCCTCCGTGACGCCGCCCAGGTCGCTTTCGGGGACACCGTAGCCATCCAGCTCCACCGCGGCCGCCTCACCACCGAAGTGCGCAAGAAGGAAACAACCTGAGCTCCTTCTCTCACTCTCGCTTACGGCTGACTCGGCTTTTCCGCCCTTTTCTGCTTGATCTCCTTAACGTTGTCGATCAAATATCGTCAGCCATTTTTGATCAGTTATTCGGGTTCGCTCTCGCCACGCGACTGCGTCCGCCTTGCATATTTAGAGCAGATTCAAATAGGCCATCGCGTCGTCGTAGTTCGGCTTAATCGCAATGGCGTGATTGAGCGCCTCCATGCCTTCATCGATCATCCACCCATACTCGCGCGTATATTCATCCTGCAAGTCCGGAGGAAGGGGCGCATCGTCGCGCCAGTTGCCTCCCGCGCACGGACAGATTGAACTTGGTCCGCGGCAGGCCGTTCGCGCGGAACGCAAGGGTTCAGTCAATGACGCCGATCCAGTAGCAGGGTTCAAGATCATCGGAGCGGAGAAAAATGTGTTTTTGATTCGACTCCTGAAAGAGATGCGAATCGAAGGGCCTACCGGGCATCTGGAACAGCGTCAAGCCCAATCCGTCGATCGCGGAGATATTTTGCCGGTCCAGGCTCAGCACGCCCCGGAATTCTTCGGTGGCGGCGTGCCCCATGCGAATGTTTTCTTCGCTCGGCGCACCTGAGATGTACTGCCAGGCATAGATCGTCGCGAGATACAACCTGGCAAGCACGAGTCGGGGGTAGAGCTGTTTTGCGTGCGCGAAATATCGCTCCGCCTCTTGGTATTGCCCGTTTTTGAAAGCTTGAACACCCTGATTCAGATCCTGCCGCGCCTGGTTCTCTTCCTCGGTCTGAGCAGGCTTGTCTTGGCCGAAGCACCTACTCGCCATCGCCCAAGGCAAAGCCAGAAAAGAAACTGTGACCAGGCCGCGAAGGGAATAAAGCAGACCGACAGGAATGACCATGATGAACATGGAGAACTGCGATCTTCCCCGCGGAGCTCGATTTTACTCGTCGTCGGAAGAGGAGGCCACCTTCAGGACGGCGAGGAAGGCTTCCTGCGGGATGTCCACCTGCCCGACGCGCTTCATGCGGCGCTTGCCTTCTTTTTGTTTTTCGAGGAGTTTGCGTTTGCGGGAAATGTCTCCGCCGTAGCACTTGGCGAGAACGTTTTTGCGGATGGCCGCGACGGTTTCGCGCGCGATCACGCGACTGCCGATCGCAGCCTGGATCGGCACTTCAAACATCTGCCGTGGAATGAGTTTTCGCAGCCGCGTCACCAGATCGCGCCCGCGCTCAGCCGCAAAGTCGCGATGGATGATCAGCGCGAGCGCATCGACCGGTTCGCCGGCGACCAGCACATCCAGTTTGATGAGCTCGGATTCGCTGTAGCCCGCAAGGTGATAATCGAGCGAAGCGTAACCGCGTGAAGTGGATTTCAGACGATCGTAAAAATCAAGCACGATCTCGTTCAGCGGCAATTCGTAAGTGAGCATGACGCGTGTTGGTGAAAGATATTCAAAGTTTTTCTGTGTGCCGCGCTTTTCCTGGCACAGCTGCAGAATCCCGCCGACGGAATCCTCGTTGGTGATGATCATAGCCTTGATGATCGGCTCTTCGATTTTTTGGATGTCGCTGGGGTTCGGAAATTTCGCCGGGCTGTCGACTTCGATGACTTCGCCCGTCACGCGCGTAATGCGGTAGCGCACGCTCGGGGCCGTGGTGATCAGGTTCAGGCCGAATTCGCGCTCCAGCCGCTCTTGCACGATTTCCATGTGCAGTAGCCCGAGGAAGCCGCAGCGAAACCCGAAGCCGAGGGCGACGGAATTTTCCGGCTCGTAGAAAAACGCCGCGTCGTTTAATTGCAATTTTCCGAGCGCGTCGCGCAATGGTTCGTAGTCATCGGCAAGCACGGGAAACAACCCCGCGAAAACCATCGGCTTGATGGCTTCAAATCCCGACAGTGCCGGAGCCGCACGGCAGGCATCCGTAACGGTGTCGCCCATGCGCGCTTCGGCAACGCGCTTGATGTTGGCGACGACAAAACCGACGTCGCCGGCTGCAAGTTCTTCAAGCGCGACGGGCTTCGGCGTGAGCGTGCCGAGTTGCTCGACTTCGTAAACCTCGTTGCTGTAGACAAGGCGAATTTTCATGTGATTCGTGATGCGGCCTTCCATCACGCGCACGAGGACGACGGCGCCGCGGTAAATGTCGAACCACGAATCGAAAATCAGCGCCTGCAGCGGATTTTCCGCTCTGCCCTTGGGCGGCGGCACGCGAGCAACAATAGCTTCGAGAACATCTTCCACGCCGAGTCCGCTTTTTGCGCTGATGAGCAGCGCGTCCTCTGCGGGAATCGCGAGCACGCTTTCGATTTGTTCTTTTGCGAAATCCGGCTGCGCGGCGGGCAAATCTATTTTGTTGATCACCGGCAGAATCGTAAGGTTGTGGCCCGATGCGAGAAATGTATTTGCCACCGTCTGTGCTTCCACGCCCTGGCTCGCATCGACCACCAGCAGTGCGCCTTCGCAAGCGGAGAGGGCGCGCGAAACTTCATACGAAAAATCCACGTGCCCGGGCGTATCGATCAAATTTAATCGATAAGTATTTCCATCTTTCGCTTTGTAATGCAGACGGATGCTTTTCGCTTTGATGGTGATGCCGCGTTCGCGCTCGAGGTCCATCGAATCGAGCACTTGTTCGTGCATCTCGCGCTGCGTGAGCGCCCCGGTCATTTCCAGCAGGCGGTCCGCTAGCGTAGACTTGCCGTGGTCGATGTGCGCGATGATGCAGAAGTTTCGAATGAACTTCGGGTCCATTTTTTCTTTTACCGGTTTTCTCTGTTACCGGCAGGAGCTTGATTCGCCTTGGGTTTCCCGGCGGGCCTGCTGCATTCGAACGAGCAACACACGCAGCGCAAAAAACCGGGCCGTATAAACATTCAGTTTGCCACAATTCGATGGCCCCGTCAGCTTGCCCACCCCGCTCATGCGAAGAGAAAAATTCGGAGAGTAGAACCTGACAAGTGAGGATCGCTCGTTGCGGTAATCCGGAGTTGCTTGACGGGCGCACTTTCCCGCCATAGAGTCTCGGCAATCCTTACGCATCTTCGGCCGGCGACGCCGGACGAGGAGACCCTTCGATCGGGGCGGACACGCGCCGAGGTGATTGTGGCCAACGAAACAGTTACCGCTGCTGTGCCCTTCGAAGCCAAGACAATTCACAAGGTGCGGATCAGGATTATTCCCTTTGTCTTTCTTCTCTACATCATTTCCTTTCTGGACCGCATCAACATCGGATTTGCGGCGCTGACGATGAACAAGGAGCTGGCCATTACCAGCCAGCAGTTTGGATTGGTAGCGGGAATTTTCTTTTTTGGGTACTTTCTGTTTGAAATTCCCAGCAACCTGCTGCTGCACAGGTTAGGGGCGCGGATCTGGATCGCGCGCATCCTGATTACCTGGGGAATTCTGGCCACGCTGACCGGGCTGGTGCAATCTGTGCAGCAGTTGTACGCGGTGCGTTTTTTGCTGGGACTGGCGGAAGCCGGTTATTTTCCTGGAATCGCGTTGTATCTGACGTACTGGTTTCGCCAACGGGATCAGGCGCAGGCAATTGCGCTGTTCCTGGCAGGCATACCTGTCACCAGCATACTGGGTGCTCCGGTTTCCGGTTTCATCCTGGACAAAGTGCACTGGTTGAGCATCAGCAGCTGGCGGTGGCTGCTGATTCTGGAGGGAATTCCAGCCGTAGTTGGCGGCGTGCTCACGTACTTTCTGTTGCCCAGCCGGCCGGCAGAGGCTAAATTTCTTAGCCAGGAAGAAAAAGATTGGATTGAAGCGGGGCTGGCGAGCGAAGAACGCGAGAAACTGGCAAACCACAAGATCTCAGCACTACAGGCACTGATGAACAGGCGGATCTGGCATCTTGGATTGATCGGCTTCACCTTGAATACGGGCATGTACACGATGAACTTTTGGATGCCAAAGCTGGTGAAATCGCTGTCGAGCGGATACTCCAACAGTTTGATCGGACTGCTGGTGATGATTCCGCATCTTGCGGGCCTGCCCGTGATGGTGATGGTGTCGCGGAGCTCCGACCGCAAGCAAGAGCGAAGATTTCATGCGGCCATTCCCGCCATCGCTGCTGGAATCGCTCTGGCGTCGCTGGGTGCAACTCATTCCATTTTCCCAATGATCCTGCTTCTGTCCTTCGCCGCACTTGGCATCTATAGCGTGTATGGCCCTTTCTATTCGCTCCCGGGCGACTTCCTAACGGGATTTGCGGCGGCCTCCGGAATTGCCTTGGTGAGTTCGCTTGCGAATCTTGGGGGATTTGCCGGACCCTACGCGACAGGTTGGATCAGCCAGAAGACCGGCAGCTTGTATGGCGGCCTGGCGGTTGCAGGTGTTTCGTTGTTCGCGTCGGCGACGCTCATGTTGCTGCTTCCAAGAAGACTGCGCGGTAACCCGCGGGAAAATGGGTGAGCGGTGGGGGCCATCACGTTTTACGTCCTACGCCTGGATTCCGGTTTGCGGGACCAGGCGCCGACGAGGGCCATCCAGGTGACAACTGAGTTTGCCGCGGAGACCTCGGCTTGGATCCGTTCTGGAAGAGTGTCGAGGTCACCGAGCGGTTTGAGGTCAAGATTGAACCGCTGAACTAGCGGCAGCAAACTGCCAAGAACGTCGGGGACCCAACGTATGAATTCTGGATCGTTCCCGAGCGGCATCTCCAGAGTCATGGTTGGCGCAGGCAGCCCCGCCTGCTGGAAAATCTGGTAAAGAGCGAAGCCCATCTCCGTGTTGGCACCGGAACGCCTAAAGGTCTCGTGGATCACGGAAGTGGCCGCTGACCAGAGCGGCAGGGGTGCCGCAAGCAAAAGGAAAGGCGCCCAAGACAGCTCGTGGAAAGCAACCACTCCGCCGGGACGAAGCAATTGAGACAAGGAGCGCAGGACAGCAAGGGGATCGGGGAGAAACATCAAGATGAAACGACCCACGACGGCGTCGAAGGGTTTGCTACTCGGGATTTGAGAGACATCGGATTGCGTGAAGGTCACATTGTGCAGCTCGGCCACGGCCACGCGAGCCCTGGCCCGGGCGATGGAGCGCGCGTCGCGCTCTACGCCGACGACTTCACCAGAAGGACCGACCAGCTTGGCCGCGAGCATGGCCACGTCTCCAACGCCGGACCCGATATCCAGGACACGCTGGCCGGTGCCGATGCCGGCGCCGCGGAAGAACCGTTCGGTGAACGGAGCGAGAAGCGCGGCTTGCCGGATGAGGCGCTCGTGTTCCGCGTCGGTGCTGCCGAGCGCGTAGTGAGAAGTGGGCCTGGTGGTCGTCATGGTGCCGGCAAATTGTACCACCGAGCTATCCCGAGGCCGGTGCGACGGATTCGGGCGGATTGGATTCCGGTGACGCATACCGCATCAGTGGATTTCGGCTGTTTTGCCCCTTCCCGATGGGGGTATATAGTTAATCAGGGCAGTTCGCGCCGGACGCAGCGTGCAGCCTGGAATCGTCGGCTATTTGAACATTGTTTGGCGCCAGTTTGGCGTCGGATTGACAGCTTTCAGTCACCGCAAAGGCAACCTGAACGGATGGCCGCAGACGTAAGCAAGCATCTGGATCGCGCCAAGCGCTTCCTCGAGAAGAACCGCGTCGAGGACGCCATCGAGGCCTATCTCGCCGTGCTCGACGAGATGCCGCACCATCAGGAAGCCACACAGGCGCTCGGCGATCTCTACGCGCGGATGGATCAGCCGGATCGCGCGGCGGTTTACTACGGACTTCTCTTTGATCTCCTCGTCGAGCCCAAGGACGAAACCAAAGCTCTTGCCATCTACAACCGATTTCTGCGCGTGGGTAACAGCCAACAGCTGCCCGAGCGCATTGCTCGATACGCCTTTCTGCAGCAAAAACAAAATCATCCCGACGAAGCCATCGAGCAGTACACAAAAGCCGCGGAGCTATTCACGGCGGCCGGTCGCGATGAAGACGCGCTCTTCTGCAGCGAGCGGATTGCCCAGCTGGATCCTGAGAATCTTGCTCGCCAGCTTCGTCTTGCGGAAGCGGCCGAACGCATGGGCAAGACTGCTCTTGCCGCACGAGCCTTCCTGCGGGCCGGGCAGCTTGCTTCGGCGAGCGGCGCCTCGACCGATGCGCTTCATCTTCTTGGCCGTGCGTACAAACTCGCGCCGCAAGAACGCAGCGTGGGACTTCTATATGCCCAAGCAAACCTGCAGGCTGGCAATGCCGTCCGCGCGGCAGCCTTGCTGGAACCGTTTGCCTCATCCGAAACTGACGCGGCGTTCGTGGCCGCTTTTAGCGACGCGCTCATGCGATCGGGAAATCTCGAGCGCGCGCGCGAGTTGCTCGAGCGGCTTCTCCGCGAAAAGAATGAAGGAATGACCCATCTGTTCGAACTCGCGGACCGTTACGTCGCCGCGGGTCAGGACCAGAAAGCCACGGAGATCCTTCTGACGCTCAAGCGGCGCATGTTTGCCGACAAACGGCAAAACGATTTCGCGGCGTTGATGGACGGTGTAGGGGCCAAATACCCCCATTCTCTAGCTATTCTTGAATTGTGGGCTTCCATCCACAACGAATTGAATCGCGAATCACAGTATTTCGAAGTGCTGATCAGGCTTTTCGACCTGTACCTGACCTCGGGGAATGTCTTGAAGGCGGCGGACTCTCTCGAACGGCTCGTAGACATCGATGCGTACGACTATCGCAATCAAGAGCGGATGGAACAACTGCGCGGCCGAGTGGATGACAGCCACCTGAAACGGATCGCAAGCCGGCTGATGAAATCGAGCACCCCCATGCCGGGTCATACTTCGCACACTTCTCCGGCGCAGGCTTCCACGGCTCCTTCTCCGGCCAGTGAAGAAGGTCGGCAGTTGCAGGCGCTGGAAGATTTGATCGTGCAGACGGAGATTTTTTTGCAGTACTCGCTGCAGAACAAGGCACTGGAGCGTCTGCAACGAATCGCGGCGATGTTCCCCGGGGAAGAAGAGCGGAGCGCGCGGCTGGCCAATCTCTACCAAATGGCAAACTGGTGGCCCCAAGGAGCGCCCAAACCGAAGACTGAGCCCGTTCCTGCGCAGCCAGCGCCAGCCACACCCGCGGCACCGGGGGCGCCTGCTGCCGAGGCGCCAACGCCCATCACCATGAAGACCGGAGTCTATTCGGCGGAGACGCTGCGCGATCTTTCAAAGATTTCCGAGGTCAATCAAACGATATTCCGCCAGCAGACGCCGCGGGCCATGCTCAACACGGCGGTCAACGAGGTCGGCACTTATCTGCGCGTGACGCGCGCGCTGGCTGTCGTGGGGCCACCGGGGCGGCCGCCGGAAATGGCCGCGGAATATTGCGCTCATGGGGTGAAGCCCGCACCCGGCGCCCAGGTGGTCCTGCTTCTCGCCTACATTGAGAAGGCCGAGCCGGATGAACTCGGCGGACTCGTGGTGCAAGCCTCAGAAGGATCGATTCTGAGCGACCTGGGGCTGGACACGGCGCTGGGCGTGACCATCATGGACAAAGAGACGCAGATGCCAGCGGGGATGCTGATCGTGGGGCACGCCGAAGAGCACAAGTGGAAGCCGAATGAAGCGTACTTCCTGCAGGCCATTGGCGACCAGATGCTGATGAGCGTCAGCCACACGCGGTTGCGGTCGCTGGTGCGGCGCATGGGCGTTTCCGATGAGCGCTCCGGTTTACTGAGCCGCAGTTCGTACCAGAGTTGTTTGCTGACAGAAGCAGACCGCGCGCGGACGCAGAACACGCCGCTGGCGCTAACGATTCTGCAGATCGATCGCGGCGCAGAACTTCTCCGGCAACAGGGCGAATCGCCGCTGGAACGTTTTTTGGAGCAACTGGCGCGGTCGTTGCTGCCAATCGTGCGGCAAAACGACGTGGCGGTGAAATACACTTCGTGGTCGCTGGCGTTTATCCTGCCGGATACGACGCTCGCGGGTGCGCAGAATCTGGCGGATAAATTGCGCCGCGCGGCTTCCGGGCTGCGGCCGCCTTGGGACTCGACGCAAATTACGCTGAGCGCGGGAATTGTCGCGGCGGTGGCCAAGCACGAGTACGACAGTGAAGACATCGTGACGGATTTGATCAACCGCGCGGAGTTTTCCATCGAAGAGGCGCGGAAGCGCGGCGGGGATACGGTGGTGGCGCTGGAAACGCCGAAACTTTGAGATGCATATCGCCAATGAATCATGTTTCTAATTCTCGTGGGCAAGATTAAGGGAACATTCCCGAGTTAGCGCTGATTGCGCACTGGTGTGAGCGGACAACTCAAACGATGGCAAAAGAGATGCGCGCGAATTCCGGTTGAAGGGCTGTCCAACCAAGAGCTACTGGAGGAGTGGACCCGGCGGGAAAGATTCATTTTTTTTGATCTTGCTGCCGGGTAAGTCACCAAGGTGGCAGGATCGACGGTGAATTTCAAGGATTGACGGCAGACAAGAGCAACCAAACCGGTGGTTTCTGCTCGGGCTGCTCACGGGACTCGATCGGGCGGGCATGGCAAAAGCAAACGGCCATGTTTTGGTTTCCAAAAGCCGCCTATTCTGGGAGGCAAAATCGAATTGTCCAAGGTCGAGTCCAAGATTGAATAGGCATCGAAACTCCCGGCGTTTCCTTCGAGAGATTACGGCTCCACAGGTAAATTGTTCCTTTGATTTTCTGCGGTAAACTATGAATTGGGGATTTAAGGAGTGAGAGAACCATGTTCCCAACGGATGCGGTGATTGTGGCGGGGGCGCGCACGCCGATGGCGCGGTATATGGGAGCGTTTTCGGAGGTAAGCGCGATTGATTTGGCGACGCATGCTTCGAAAGAGGCGATTCGGCGGTCAGGCGTAGATCCGGGAGAGTTTGACCACGCGATTTTTGGCAACGTGATGCAGACAAGCGCGGATGCGCTTTACGGTGCGCGGCATGTGGGATTGAAGGCCGGGCTGAAGATTGATACACCAGCGGTGACGGTGAACCGGCTGTGCGGGTCGGGCATTGAGGCGATCGCGCAAGCGGGGCAGCGATTGTTGCTTGGTGAAGCGACCATGGTGCTTGCCGGTGGGATGGAAAACATGACCCAGGCACCGTTTGTGGTTCGCGGGGCGCGGACGGGATTGAAGCTGGGCGGCGGAGCGCTGGAAGACTCACTGATGGCGGGACTGACCGATACCTATTGCGGATTGCCCATGGCCCTCACGGCGGAAAAGCTCGCCGAACAGCATGGCATCACGCGGAAGGATGCCGATGCGTATGCGCTGCGCAGCCAGCAGGCGGCGGACGCGGCTTACAAGGCGTGCCGCATCCGGGAAGAGCTTGTGCCCGTGGAAGTGAAACAGGGGAAGAAAACGATTGTGGTGAGCGAAGACGATCACCGGCGGCCGGAAACGACGATGGAGATTCTGGAGAAACTTCCGCCGTCGTTCAAGAGAGATGGGATCGTCACCGCCGGGAACGCCAGCGGGATCGTGGATGGCGGGGCCGCAGTTGTGGTGACGAGAGAGAAAATCGCGAAGGAGCGGGGATTGAAGCCGGTCGGCCGCATTGTGTCCTGGGCCGTCGCGGGTGTCGACCCGAGCATCATGGGGATCGGTCCGGTGCCATCGTCCCAGAAGGCGCTGAAGCTGGCGGGACTCACGCTGGAGCAGATGGATCGCATGGAAGTGAATGAGGCATTCGCGGCGCAGTATCTCGTCGTGGAAAAAGTGCTGGGACTGAATCGCGAGAAGACCAATGTCAACGGCGGGGCGATCGCATTGGGGCACCCGCTCGGGGCTTCGGGAACGCGGTTGGTGATTACGATTTTGAATGAGCTGCGGCGGAATGGATTGCGCTATGGGCTGACGACGGCGTGCATCGGCGGCGGGCAGGGAATCGCGATGATCGTTGAGGCGCTGATCTAGACGGGGGAATGAGGCAAGGGAAGTAAAGGACGTAAAGGAACTTCGTCTCTGGTAGAATTTGGACGCAATCGAAGAGGGCACGAGGTATCGTGCCCCTACGGTACGCAAGATTGCATGGCTCCTCCTGCAGGTGTGGTGGCGGCATTTCCAAGAGGAAAAAATGGCGATTCGAAAAGTGGGAGTCGTGGGGTGTGGCTTGATGGGTTCGGGGGTCGCGCAAGTGGCGGCTGCGGCGGGATTCGAAACTGTGGTGCGAGAAGTGAACGCGGAGTTGATGGACAAGGGACTCAAGAGCATCGAGAGGAATCTGAATCGTTTGGTGGAGAAGGGCACAATCACCGAAGCCGTTAAGGGCGAAATCCGGTGCCGGTTGAAGGGCACCACTTCCATCGGCGATTTGAACGATTGCGACGTCATCATTGAAGCGATCATCGAGCAGCTTCCGGCGAAGCGCGAACTTTTTGGGGCGCTGGATGCGATCTGTCCGCCATCGACGATTTTTGCGAGCAACACCTCATCGTTGACGATCACGGAAATCGCTGCCGCTACGAAGCGCCCGCAACGTTTCGTCGGGCTGCACTTCTTCAATCCTGTCCCGGTGATGAAGCTGGTCGAGGTGGTGCGAACGATTGCGACGGAACCTGTGGTTTACGAAGAGATGGTTGCATTTGGCACGAAGCTGGGCAAAACGCCGGTGCGCGCGCATGACCGTACCGGCTTCATCGTGAATCGGTTGCTCGTGCCGTATCTGCTGGATGCGATTCGCGCACTGGAAGAAGGCGTCGGGTCCATTGAGGATATTGATCATTCCATGAAGCTGGGCTGCGGGCATCCGATGGGGCCGCTGACGCTGTTGGATTTCGTGGGGCTGGATACGACCTATTACATTTCGCAGATTATGTTTGAGGAGTTCAAGGAGCGGCGATTCGCGGCTCCGCCGCTGCTGAAGCGGATGGTGCTGGCGGGGTGGAACGGGAGGAAGTCAGGACGGGGGTTTTATGATTATTCCGACCCGGGGAATCCGAAGGCGATGAAGTTTTAGTGGCAAGAGAAAATAGCACAGAGAGATAACGCAGAGGCGCATAGTACGCAGAGGAGCGCGGAGCCGGGAAGAGGGAAGAGATGGGTTACCAGAACATCCTGTACGAGAAGAAAGACCGGATTGCGTACCTGACCTTCAACCGGCCGAAGGTGCTGAATGCCCTGAACCGCAAGACGGTCGAGGAGCTGCAGCAGGCGTTGCTCGATGCGCGCAATGACGAAACCGTGCGCGTGCTGATCCTCACGGGCGCGGGAGAAAAAGCATTCGTGGCGGGCGCGGATATCAGCGAGCTGGCGTTGCAGACACCTGTCAACGGCAAGGAATTTTCGCTCTTCGGCCAGAGTGTTTTCCATCTGCTGGAAACGATGGGAAAGCCATCGATCTGCGCGATCAATGGATTTGCGCTCGGTGGCGGCTGCGAGCTGGCACTTTCCTGCACGATTCGAATCGCCAGCAAAGCCGCGAAACTTGGGCAGCCGGAAGTGAAGCTGGGCATCCTGCCGGGCTACGGCGGATCGCAGCGGCTGGCGCGGCTGTGCGGCAAGGGAGTGGCGCACGAACTTTGCCTTACCGGCGAAATGATCACGGCGGAGGAAGCCCAGCGCATCGGGCTGGTCAATCATGTCTATGAGCCGGCGGAGCTGATTCCCGCGGCAGAAGCGATGGCGAAAAAGATTATTGCCAACGGGCCACTCGCCGTGAAATTCACCATGGAGGCGATCGAACGCGGCGTGGAGATGGCGCAGCAAGAAGGATTGTTTCTGGAGGCGACGCTTTTCGGAGTGGCTTGCGCGACGGAAGACATGCGCGAAGGCACCAAGGCATTTTTGGAGAAGAGGCCGGCACAGTTCAAAGGGAAGTAAGAGAAGTAAAGGAAGAAAAGGAAAGAAAAGGAAAGAAAAGAAAAGAAGGGCCGCGCTGGCTGCAATGGGAGAAAAGCTACAACCTGGGAAGATTAGCGGCGAACTGAGCGCGGCGGGTTTTCGCTTTGGCATCGTCGTTAGCCGATTCAATAGTTTCATAACTGAGCGGCTCCTAACGGCGGCGGTGGATGCGCTGGAGCGGGCGGGCGCGGCCAACAAGGATGTTGATGTCGTGCACGTTCCTGGAGCATTCGAATTGCCGCTGGCCGCGAAAAAACTCGCGGCGACTGGGAAGTATGATGCCCTGATTGCGATCGGCTGTGTGCTTCGCGGAGAAACCATGCACTACGATTATGTTTGTTCGGAAACGGCGCGGGGATTGCAGCTCGCGCAGATGGACAGCGGCTTGCCGATTATTTTCTGCGTGCTGACCTGCGACACGCTGGAGCAGGCCATCGACCGCGCCGGACTCAAGGGCGGGAACAAGGGGTTCGAAGCGGGGCTCGCCGCCATCGAAATGGCGCAGCTGTCTTGCAAGCTTGGTGCTTCTCATGCGAAGCCGGCCGCCGCTGGAAAGCCGCGGCGCAAGTAACGTGTCTCTGCGCACAAAATCCCGTGAGTTTGCGATGCAGATGCTGTTCCAGTGGGACATGAGCCAGCAGGATTTCAGCAAGCTGGAAGTGAAATTCTGGAAGAGCGCGAAAGCCGCGGACAAAACGCGCGCTTTCGCGAACAAACTTTTTGAAGGCACGGCAAAGGATGTCACGGCCCTCGACGCAATCATCGTCAAGCACGCCGACAACTGGCGGTTCGAACGGCTCGCGGCCATTGATCGGGCCATTTTGCGGCTGGCCATTCATGAAATGAACGGCACGGACACGCCGCCGAAAGTGATCCTGAACGAAGCTGTGGAATTGGCCAAGAAATTTTCCTCCGAAGAGTCCGGGGCGTTTGTGAATGGGGTCCTCGATGCAGTCCATAAGTCATTGAAAGTGAACTAGTTATATCGCATTCTGCTCCGCTCAACTCCTTCCGGGAACGTCCGTGCGCGGAGTCGCAAAACTTTGCGCTGCTCGCGGTGTTTGATTTTGTAAGTGTGGTGGTGACGCCAGGAACGTTTTCCATAGGAGAACACAATGAACGCAGAACTTGTGGTCCTTCGAGGTGTGCTCGCGATTGCTTTTGCCGGTTTGCTCGCCGGTGGTGCGTATGCCCAGAGCCAGGATCCGACTCCGCAGCAGCAGGACATTCAGAACGACAAGAAAGACATTCGAAAGGATAAAAAAGATCTAGCGAAAGATCGTGCGGATCGCAACGCCGATCAGCGCGATATCAATCACGACAAGCGCGACCTGGGCAAAGACCGCGCCGACCGCAACGCGGATCAGAAGGATATCAATCGGGATCGCAGGGACCTGAACAAGGACCGCGCGGACCGCAATGCGGATCAGCGCGACATCAATCGCGACAAGGCACAGCTTGTGCGCGACGACAAAAAATACGGCGTCAACAGCGCGCAAGTGCAAGCCGATCGCAAGGATCTCCATGCGGATCGCGTCGACCGGAACAAAGATCAAAAAGACATCAATCATGATCGAGGTGATTTGAACAAGGACCGCGCGGATCGCAATGCGGATCAGCGCGACATCAACCACGACAAGAACGACCTGGCCAAGGACCGCAAGGATCGCAACCACGATCAGCGGGGCATCAACAAGGACAAGAGAGACCTGCACAGGGATCGCAAGGACTTGCGCCACGACAAGCACGGGCACTAAATGCAGTTTTCGGTTGGTAGTTGCGGAAAAGCAAAGAAGGCCGCTCGGTGTATCCCGGTGGCCCTTCCTTAGTTTCAGTTGTCAGCTTTCAATTCAGCGATGATGCGGGATTCGCGGCGGGAAGTCAGCGGCATGAATGTAGCCGGAAAGAGTGCTTCAGATTTGGCAACGGCTGGAGTGCGGGAGCACGGTTCTAGCACTCCAAAGTCAGATGCGGATGGTGCCTTCGAAGACTTTCACGGCGGCGCCGCTGACGCGCGGGGCGAGTTTCTTTCCACTCTGCGTGACATCCACTTCGAGGTGGCTTGGGCGTCCCATTTCCGCGCCCTGAAGAATGCTCAAAGTGTGGCCGGGCGCTAATTTTCTGTTTCGCACCAGATACGCGCCAAGCGAACCAGCAGCGGAGCCGGTCGCGGCGTCTTCATAGAGCTCCCAGGGGAGCATGCCGCGGGAGAAAGCTTTGCCATTGCCGCCGAGGGCGAAGCAGTAGGCCATCGTCGCGTTCTTCCCCTGAAGGCGCCGGAGTTCGCTCATGTTCATCGCGATTTTGCCCAGCGCGGCGCGATTGCGCAGCGGTACCATCAAGTTGAAGATGCCGGTGGACACAAACTCAGGTTCCAGTTTTGGGTCAAAGTCTTTCAGCGAAATTCCCAGCGCGGAGGCAAGTTTCTTCTTGCTGATCTTCGCGGGCTTAAAGATCGCTTCTTTCTGGGTCATGGTGACGCGCTGCGGGCGGCCGTCCTTGAAACGAATTTCCACCGGCAAGACACCCGCTCCGGTCTCTTGCAGAATGTGGACGCCGCCATCCTGCGCGGGAACGACACCCAGCTCCGCGAGCAAGAACCAGGTCCCAATCACGGGATGACCGGCGAGCCTTAGTTCTTCTTTGGTCGTGAAGATGCGCAAGCGCGCGAGGGCTTCTTCTTCCGTCGGCTTTTGCACAAAGACCGTCTCCGAGAGATTCATTTCGCGCGCGATGGCGAGCATTTGGTCGTCCGAAAGCTCGTCGCCATCGGTAAATACCGCGAGCGGGTTGCCTTCGAAGCGGTTATTGGTGAAAACGTCGAGGGTGTAGAAGCGGTGTTCCATGGCTGGTCGCAGATCGCCGCAGGAGCACAGGAGCAGACTACCGGTTCACATGCGCTCGAGCTGGGCGACCGTCCTTTCGTTGGTGATATTGCCGGTGTTTGACGTCAATTTTGGTTCGATTAGCATGATGTGGACTTCCTCGTCAGTGGCGGGGCTGTCGCCGGGGCCACGGGCAGGACGACAAATTGGCGTTTGTTGACGACGGCTTCGCGGCCTCGGAACTTCATCCGCGGCGCGCCTTTCACGACCAGAAACAGTTCGTCTTCGCTTTGGTGATGTTTCATGATCACACCTATAGATTGTGAACCATCTGAGTTACGGCTTCGAGAACGCGGCGAGTCGTTTCGCGTTTGCCGGTTTCAGAGTATACGCGCAAAAGACTCTCGGTTCCTGAGGCGCGGACCATCAGCCATCCGGTCTCTCCTAGATAGAGCTTGATGCC
>Ga0209577_10000796_pt1 | contig 31553 bp, 23 predicted proteins | sample GraSoiAngelo_109_FD_185874 | JGI IMG/M metagenome (GOLD analysis project Ga0209577, IMG submission 185874) | Grasslands soil microbial communities from the Angelo Coastal Reserve, California, USA - 14_0903_12_20cm (SPAdes) (version 2) | ecosystem: Environmental > Terrestrial > Soil > Grasslands...
TCGCCGTGGCGCTGCTATTCGTCGGCACCCTGCCCGTGGCCGCCGATCTATCGACCCACGCTCCTGAGCCGGCCGCTGGGCTCGCCGATGGGTCGACGCCCGCCCTCGCCCTCACGGTTGGCGCCGGGCCCGCGGTCGGTGGCTGGGTCTCGAGCTCCGCGGCTGCTGCCCTGCCGCCGCCGATCGGTTCGGGTCCCGCCTCGGCATCGGCACAGCTGTGGATCCTACCGCCGATTCCAGATGTCACCATCGCCTCGGATGTGGTCGCCTTCGATCAGTCCGCGCCAAAGAGCGCGACCAGGATGGCGCATGACGCGGTGCTCGACCTCATCATCGAATCCGAAGCGCGCCGCGCCCACGACCTGCAATTGGCAGAAAGGGGGGCCACCGGCGATGGGCTCAAGGAATTCACCGACGTCATCAAGCAGGACATCGCCGCCGGAAAGATCATTCAGAAGACCTACAGCTTCGACAAGGTCAGCCTTGACCTCTTCCTTCCCAAATTCAGCAGCCAAGCGTCCCGACTGGTCGGCGTGACCCTCAAAGGGACGAGCACCTTCACCACCAGGGATGCATCGGGCGCGGTGCTGTCGCGGTCGAGCACGCCCTATTCGAAGAGCTGGGGTCTGGATACGGTGGCAAACGTCAGCCAACAGGTCATCATCAATGACTACACAGATCTGGCACCCGCCCCCTAGATGACCCAGTTAGTTGCAGTCGCGCGCGTCGACCTATCCCGTCAGTCGGCCGGCTGAAAGCCGGTCTCGCCAAGCACGATCTCCACCGTCCCCAGGCGGTCGGTCCGGAGCACGGTCGAGCTGCCCAGGCCCTGGAGGAAGGCGCGAGCCGGTAGGCCGCCACGGTCGCTGGCGCCGACCTCGATCGCCGCGAAGCCCTGCGCCCCGGGGTCGTCCCACTCCGGCGGCCCACCCTCGGTGAAGATCGCGCCCTGAATCCCGGCTGGGAGATGATCCCAGGAGCAGTAGGGTGTGACCACCGCCAGGGCCGCCCCGCCGCTGCGCACGCTCAGGGCGCCCTGATCGGGGAAGGCTGTCACGGTGACGCCGTCCACCGAGGCGACGAGGCGGTGGAGCTCGACCTGGACGTGCAGCGCCAGGGCCCGGTCCACCACGGCGCGCAGGCTGGGCGTCCAGGGATCGGGGTCGGCGACCAGGACCCGATCGACGTGGAAGCGGTCCAGGACGGCGCTCGCGGCGCCGATCTCGGCCGTCCTCCCGCCGGTTACGATCCAGGCGCGCAACCGTCGTGCGGTCGGCGGCAGGGCCCGGCCGAGCGCCTGCGCCAGACGGTCGGGGTCGGCTCCCCCGTCGACCAGGACCTGCTCGCCATCCGGGGTGCGCACCAGCACCGCCGAACCCGAGCCGACGTCGAGCGCGTAGACGTGGAGGCGGCCGTCCGGGCGGATCAGCAGCAGGGCGACGGCCAGCAGCAGCAGGCCGGCCAGCACAGACCAGGGGCGGCGCTGCCAGAAGAAGACGCGCAGCTTGAGCGCCAGCAGCCCGGCGCCGTTGAGGAGCGCGGCGGCGGCCAGCCAGCGCTGGGGAAAGTAGGGGACCACCAGCGCGGCCGCCGGCAGGGCAGCCGACAGGCCGATGACCAGCTCGAACCAGTGGGCGATCACTCCCGCGCCGTGAAGCAGCAGGAAGCCCACCGGCGGAAGCGCCAGCGCCGCGGGCGCGCCCAGGCCTCCGAGCACGATCATCGCCGGCAGCAGCGGAAGCACGAGCGCGTTGGCCGCCGGGCCGACCAGCGAGAGCTGATGGAAGTTGGCCAGCATCAGGGGCCAGGTCGCGAGCTCGGCGGCGCAGGTGGCGGCGAAGGGATCGCGCACGACCGCCGGCAGGAAGGTGAGGCGGCGGGCGATGGGGTCGGTCAGGGCCGCTATCCCGAGCGTGCCGGCGAAGGAGAGCTGGAAGCTGACGTCGTGAGCCAGCGCCGGTCTCAGGCTCAACATCAGGGCTGCGGTCAAGGCCATCGAGACGTAGACCTGGGCGTCGCGCCTGAGGACGCCGGCCGCTACCACCAGAGCACCCATGGCGGTGGCCCGCAAGGCCGCGGCCGAGGCCCCGGACACGAGAGCGTAGAGGCCCATCATTCCCAGCGCGACCAACGGTCCTCCGGCTCGCCAGACGCGGCCCACCGACCGCTGGACGAGGCGCGCCAGGAGGGAAACCTTGAGCCCCGAGATCACGACGATATGGATGAGTCCGCTGGTAATCATCGCCTGGTCGAGGGCGGGAGGCAAGGCGGCACGGTACCCGAAGGCCACACCCAGGACCAGCGCCGCCTCGGGCTCGGGCAGGACGCGGTCGATCCCCTCGACGAAGGCATGACGGATGGTGAAGATCCAGGCGTGCGCCGGATCGACGGCGCCGGGCAGGCTGTCCACGAGGCGCGGGCTTTCGACGACTCCGGCGATGCCTTCGTCCGCCAGGAAGGTTCGGTAGTCGAACTGCTCGAAGCGGCTGGGCCGGCGGATCTGGCCGGTCAGCAGAACCCGGCTACCCGCCTCGACTACGGCCGCGCCGTAGAGGCTCGCGATCAGGCGCAGGCGCACCGGCCTGGAGCTGCCGCGCAGGCTGATGCGGTCGACGGCAACCGTGATCCGCAGGCTGCGGCCCCGGCGGACCGGGTCGTCGTCGACCAGGCCCTCGAGGGCGGCACGCTGCCCCCCGATCCCGGGCGGAAGGCTGACCGCGGGACTGAGCGCACCCCGGGCGGCGCCGAGGAGGAAGCAGGCCAGGAGGAGGAGCATCAGCAGCCAGCCCCGACCGCGGCGGAGGAGCGCGACCACGACCGCGGCCAGCCCGGCCAGGCCCAGCCAGGGAGCCAGCGGGTCGAGCAGGACTCCCGCCAGCACGCCGGCGGCGACGCTGCCCAGGGCCGCCCCCAGCGCCCACCAGGGGGCGCCGCCTCGGCTCAGGGCGCCGTCAGGGCTTTGGCCAGCTGCTTGTAGAGGGCGGCGTCGACGCCAAGCTGGCTCTTGAGCTCGCTCAGCTTCTGGAACCCGCCGGCCGAGGCGCGGTAGGCGATGATCGCGTCCGCCAGGGAGGGATCGATGCCGGGAATGGCAAGCAGCTGCTCCCGGCTGGCGTCGTTGACGTCGACCCGGGCCGAGCGGGCCTTGCTGCAGCGGCCGGCGAAGGGGATGACGATCTGCCTGCCGTCCTTGAGGCGGGCGGCAAGGTTGGGCATGCAGGAGGGGTCGGCCGCGGAGGTCGCGCCGCCGGCGGCGACGACGGCATCGACCACCCGCTGGGTCAGGAGCAAGCGGTAGATCCCGGGCCGCTCGACCGCCCCGCTGACGAAGACCAGGACCCAGCGATCCTGGGAGCTTTCCAGCTCGGACGCGGGAATCGCGGCAGCGGCGGGGCCCGGCGGCCCGGATCGTGGCCAGAGGGCAACCAGGCCGAGAACGCCGGCCGCCACGATGACCGCGGCCGCGATTGCCCAGTCATAGCGGTAGACCCGGCCCCGAAGCCGCGCCATCAGCCCCTTACACAGTCCGGCTAGATTGTTCTCGCTTAAACCCATGAGCAGCCGGGCCCCGCGCAGTCAGGCAGAGGCATGTCCGGTTAGGCGGAAACCAGGTTGATCAGCCGGTCGGGGACCAGGACCGCCCGGGCGACACTCCGGCCGGCCAGGGCTCGCTTGACCCGTTCGCTCTCCAGCGCCCGGCGGCGGACGTCGTCCTCACCGGCTCCGGCGGCCATCTCGATCCGGTCCCGGAGCCGGCCGTCCACCTGGACCACCACGGTCACCAGGCTGCGGGCCAGCAGCGCCGGGTCCACCGATGGCCAATCGCCGAAGGTGAGCAGACCCCGCCCGCCCTGCCGTTCCCACAGCTCCTCGGCCAGGTGGGGAGCAAAGGGGGCGAGCAAACGGGTGAGGCCCTGGGCGACCGTGGCCCAGGCCTCGTTCCGCGCGCCGCCTCCCCGCAGGTAGTCCTGCATCCGGTTGACCAGGATCATCAGGGCCGAGATGGCGGTGTTGAAGTGAAAAGCCTCGATATCGCGGGTCACCTTGTCGATGGTTTCGTGCAGGCTTCGCAGCAGCTCCACCTCCCCCACCGGCTGGCCCTGGTGCGGCGATCCTTCCTCTTCCCCGACCACTATCCGGAAGACTCGATGGAGGAACTTCGATATCCCCTCGACACCGCGGTCGTTCCACTCGGCGTCCTGGTCCGGCGGGCCGATGAAGAGCTCGTAGATCCGCCCGGTGTCCGCACCGTAACGCTCCACGATCTGGTCGGGCTCGACGCCGTTACCCTTCGATTTCGACATCACCGCCCCGTGCCTGAGGATCATGCCCTGGGAGAAGAGGGCGGCGAAGGGCTCGTCGACCGCGACCATGCCCGCGTCGTGCAGCACCTTGGTGAAGAAGCGTGAGTAGAGCAGGTGCAGGATGGCGTGCTCCACCCCGCCGATGTACTGATCGACCGGCATCCAGAAACTGGCCTTCTCCGGATCGAAGGGCTCGCGCTCCTCGCGGGCCGAGGTGTAGCGAAGGTAGTACCAGGAGGAGTCGACGAAGGTGTCCATCGTGTCCGTCTCCCGTCGGGCCGCCTTGCCGCAGCGAGGGCAGGTCGTGTTCACGAAATCCTCGACGAAGAGCAGCGGGTTGCGCCCATCGGAGCGGAACTCGACGTTCTCCGGGAGGACCACCGGCAGATCGGTTTCGGGCACCGGGACGATGCCGTGGTCAGGACAGTAGATGATCGGGATCGGTACACCCCAGTAGCGCTGCCGCGAGATCAGCCAGTCACGGAGCCGGTAAGTGACGGTGCGCACGCCGATGCCCCGCTTCTCCGCCTCGGCGGCGATGGCCTCGAATGCCTGCCGGCTGGGCATTCCGCTGTAGGGACCGGAGTTGACCGCGTATCCCTGGTCCAGCTCCAGGACCGTGCCCTCCACCGTCCCAGCCGGCCTGGGCGAGCGGCTCACGATCTCCTTGACCGGGAGCCGGTATTTGCGGGCGAAGGCAAGATCGCGGGTGTCATTGCCCGGGACGCCCATGATGGCTCCGGTGGCATAGGTCACGAGCACGTAGTCCGCGATCCAGATCGGAACCCTTTCTCCGTTCCAGGGATTGATCGCGTAGGCACCGGTGAAGACACCGGTCTTCTCGTGCTCGGTCGAGAGCCGCTCGATCTCGGTTTCGCTGCGGGTCCGCTCCACATAGGCTTCGACGGCGTGCCGCTGGGCCGGGGCGGTGATCCGGGCGACCAGGGGATGCTCGGGGGCCAGCACCATGAAGGTGACCCCGAAGACCGTGTCGGGGCGGGTGGTGAAGACCCGGATCGGTTCCTGTCCCTCGACCGTGAAGGCCAGCTCGGCCCCGTGGCTGCGACCGATCCAGTTGGCCTGCATGACCCGGACCCGCTCCGGCCACCGATCCAGCTTGTCCAGGTCGTCGAGCAGACGGTCAGCGTAGGCGGTGATCTTGAAGAACCATTGCTCCAGGTCCTTCTTGGTGGGCCTGGTCCCGCATCGCCAGCAGACGCCGTTGACGATCTGCTCGTTGGCCAGCACGGTGTTGTCTTTGGGACACCAGTTGACCGAGGCCATCCGCTTGTAGGCGAGGCGCCGTTCGTAGAACTTGAGGAAGAGCCACTGGGTCCAGCGATAGTAATCCGGGCTGGAAGTCGCGATCTCGCGGTCCCAGGCGAAGCCGATGCCCATGATCTCCAGCTCGTGCTTCGAGATGGCGATGTTCTTCTCGATCGAGACCCGCGGGGGAATGCCCGTCTGGATGGCGGCGTTCTCAGCCGGAAGCCCGAAGGCGTCCCAGCCGAAGGGGTTCAACACGTTGTAGCCGCGCATCAGCTTGTAGCGGGCGAAGGTATCGCCGAAGACGTAGTTGCGAAAGTGCCCCATGTGGAGCGGCCCCGAGGGATAAGGGAACATCACCATGTGGAAGAACTTGGGGCGGCTGCGGTCCTCGGTCACGCGGAAGAGCCCGGCCGCCTTCCAGGCGGCCCGCCACCTGGGCTCGATCAGCTGCGGATCGTAGACTGGTGCAACGGTTCTGGCCATGGCTGAGGGGTATTGGTGGAGCTGACGAGATTCGAACTCGTGACCTTCTGCATGCCATGCAGACGCGCTCCCAGCTGCGCCACAGCCCCATGCCGGCGAGTCGAGGCACAAGTTTACCAAGAGCTCCAAAGGGTGGCTGGTCGCCTGGCCATCGGCTTCGCAGTATAACACACCATTGTGGTAGTGTCTGGGCTTAGCCTCAACCGGCCACCGCTATCATGGGTGGGTGCCCCGTCAGCTCTGGGCGCCCTGGCGGATGGAATTCATCGAAGGCCCCAGGCCGTCGGCGTGCTTCTTCTGTGAGGCAGCCGCCCTGCCCCAGGGGCAGGAGGCTGAGCGCCTGGTGCTGGCCCGATCCCCTCGCGCGCTGGTCCTGATGAACCTGTATCCCTACAGCAACGGCCACCTTCTGGTGGCTCCGACCGCCCACGTCGCCGACCTGGAAGAGCTCGACCTGGAGGCGGCCGGGGAGCTGACGGCGCTGACCCGGCGCTCCCTCCGCGCTCTGCGGATGGCGCTTTCACCGGACGGTTTCAACCTGGGCATGAATCTGGGCCAGGTGGCGGGGGCAGGGGTGGCCGACCATCTGCACCAGCACCTGGTGCCGCGCTGGAGCGGGGATACCAACTTCATGCCGGTCCTCGGTGACGTCAAGGTGATGAGCGAGCACATCCGGGTCACCTACGACAAGCTCCGCGCCGCCTTCGACGCCCTTTCGTAAGGTCATTCGCAAGCCGTCCAGGCTGGAATTGGTCCGAAAGGCGGATGAAACCAGGAAATCCCGATGCTAGGCTGCCAGAGTGACCACGAGGAGACGGCGACAGGCGGGCCAGGCGCTGATCGAATATGCGTTCCTCTTCATCATGGTGGCCACCATCACCATCGCGGTCATCGCCCTGGCGGGCAACCAGGTGCAGGCAACGGTCAACAAGGTGCAGACCTGCATCCTTCACGTGGGCGACTACCAGGCGCAGGTGGATAACCAGTGCTCCCAGTGATACGTCAGCGTCCCCGCCGCCCCGACGAAACCGGTTTCTTCAACAACCGGCGGATCTGGAAGCAAGCAATCTACTCGCTCGCCTTCCTGTCCTACCTTTGCTCTTTCCTCTTCTTCGGCATCGGGACCGCGGCGGTCCTCCACGGAGAGGCGATCGAGAGCGCCTCGCTGGACATGCTCGTGGCCATCTACTTCCTGCTCCAGGTCATCTTCCTCTTCGTCCTCTCCTGGTTCGTGGAGCGCCGCCGGCACAACCTGCCGATCCATTTCCCGGACCGACGCGGCATCTGATCGGGCCTTGCCGCCCCGGAGCAGACGGTCGGTCGGGGCTAATCCAGGCGCTCGATGACGGTGGCGATGCCCATCCCGTAACCGATGCACATCGTGGACAGGCCGTAGCGGGCGCCCTGGCGCTCCAGCTCGTGGAGCAGAGTCGTGATCAGACGGGCCCCGCTGGCGCCGAGTGGATGGCCCAGGGCGATGGCGCCGCCGTTGTAATTGACCTTCTCCATGTCGGCCCCGGTCTCGTGCTGCCAGGCCAGAACCACGGGAGCGAAGGCCTCGTTGACCTCGAACAGGTCGATGTCCTCGAGCCGAAGCCCCGCCTTGCGCAGCACCCTGGCGGTGGCCGGGATCGGTCCGGTCAGCATGATGGTCGGATCCGAGCCGACGATCGCCTGGGCGAGGATGCGCGCCCGCGGCCGGAGGTCGAGCTCCTTCGCCTTCTCGGCTGTCATCACCAGCACGGCGGCGGCTCCGTCCGAGATCTGGCTGGAGTTACCGGCCGTGACCACACCGTCTTCCTGGAAGGAGGGCTTCAGCTGCGCCATCTTCTCCCGGGAGGGAGGGATGCGCACCCCTTCGTCCGTATCGACGGTGTAGCTCGAGCCGTTCTGCTGGACCGTGATGGGCATGATCTCCCGCTGGAAGCGGCCTTCCTGGATAGCCTGCCCGGCCTTGGCATGGCTCTGGAACGAGAACTCGTCGAGCCGGGCCCTGTCGAAGCCCCACTTGCGGGCGATCATCTCCGCCGAGTTGCCCTGAGGGATGATCTCGTAAAGGTCGGAGAGCCTGGGACTCAAGGGGCCCTCGCCCGGACCCAGGGCGTCCGATCCCATCGGCACCCTGGTCATGCTCTCCACGCCGGCCCCGATCACGACGTCCTGGGCGCCGGAGAGCACGCCCTGGGCGGCGAAGTTGACGGCCTGCTGTCCTGAGCCGCAGAAGCGGTTGATCGTGGTCCCCGGCACCTCGATCGGGAAGCCCGCGATCAGGACCGCCGCCCGGCCGATGTTCAATCCCTGCTCGCCCGTCTGGGTGACGCAGCCCACGACCACGTCATCGACCTGGGCTTTGTCCAACCCGGCCCGCCGGGTGACCTCGTCAAGTGTCAGCGCCAGCAGGTCGTCGGGCCGTACTGGGGCCAGCTTGCCGCCGCGCCGGCCGATCGGTGTGCGAACGGCTTCTACGATTACGGCTTCGCTCATTCCCTTCTCCATTGTAAACACCGGGCGACGCCCGTCTGTTCCGCTCCTTCGCGTACAATTACCGGCGGCCTGCGGCGCCCCCGCGGCCTGAGTCGACTGACGCTAGAGAAAAAGGAACGGCAGGGAACGATTGGGATCGGTAATCAAGAAACGCCGCAAGAAGATGCGGAAACACAAGCACAAGAAGATGTTGAAGGCGACGCGCTGGCAGCGAAGGACCAAGTAGGGTTCAGACCAGCAACCTCTGATTGATCAGCGTTCGAAGCTGGCTTTCGGACGCTTCACCTGGGTAGCGGGCCACCACCATCCCCCGCCGATCGACCAGCAGGATGGTGGGCGGGTAATCCACCTCGAAGGCGGCGGTAAGGCTCCCCGATCCGTCGTAGACGCTCGGGTAGGGCACGTTGAACTCGTGCAGGAAGGCGACCGCCAGGGCGCGGTCGTGGTCCAGCACGTCGATGCCGATCAGCCGGACGCCCCGCGCCTGGTAGTCGCGTGCGATCCGGTTGAGCCCCGGCTGCTCGCTGCGGCAGGGGCCGCACCAGGCCGCCCAGAAGACCAGGACGGTTGAGGCCGAGCTGTAGTCGGCCCGGATCGAGCCGCCGTCCAGGGTCGAGCCCCGCAGCGCTGGGGCGGGCGCGCCCACCCTGCCGCTGGGGCTCGCGGTGCTGACGTCCTGCTGGAGCGAGCAGCCCGAGAGCAGCAGGGCCGCGAGGACGACGGCGCAGGTGCGCATCACGCCGGCGGCGCGGCTCTAGTTCACGGTGCCGGTCGGGCCGGCGAGCGGACGGTGGAAGCCGAGCGCGCGTCCGCTGGCCGCCGGACGCACGTGGGGCAGGAGCGCCTTGGCCAGGACCTCGTCCACGTGCTTGACGAAGATGAGCTCCATCGCCTCCTTGACCTCCGCCGGCACTTCGTGAAGGTCCTTGCGGTTCTTCTCGGGGAGGATGAAGGTGGTGATGCCGGCCCGGTGGGCGGCCAGCAGCTTCTCCTTGAGACCACCGATGGGAAGCACCTTGCCCCGCAAGGTGATCTCGCCGGTCATGGCTACGTCTCGCCGGACGGCTCGTTCGGTGAGGACCGAGACCACGGCGGTGGCGATGGTGATGCCGGCCGACGGGCCGTCCTTCGGGATGGCGCCCGCCGGCACGTGGATGTGGAAGAAGTGATCGCGGAAGAAGTCGGACTTGATCCCCAGCTCGAGAGCGTGGGCGCGGGCATAGCTCACCGCCGCCCGGGCCGATTCCTCCATGACCTTGCCGATCTGTCCGGTCAGGGCGAACTCGCCCTGACCTTCCATGGCGATCGCTTCCACCGTCATCACGTCGCCCCCGTACTCGTTGACGGCCACGCCGGTTGCCGCCCCCACCTGGTCCTCGAGCTCGGCCAGGCCGAAATCGAATCGGGATGGTCCGAGGTAGCCGACCAGGTCCTCGGGCCGCACCACCGCCGTCTCCGTGTCACCCTCGGCGATCCGTCGCGGGATCTTGCGGCAGATGTTGGCGATCTCCCGGTCCAGGTTGCGCACGCCCGCCTCGTGCGTGTAATCGCGAATCAGGGCTCGCAGCGTAGCCAGAGGCAGCTCCAGGTTCTCGGTGGTCAGGCCGTGCTCTCGCAGCTGGCGGGGCTTGAGGAACTGTTCCGCGATGCGCAGCTTTTCCTCCTCCGTGTATCCGGGAAGGCGGATGATCTCCATCCGGTCGCGGAGTGGGGCAATGATCGTGTCCACTACGTTGGCCGTGGTGATGAAGAGGACCTGAGAGAGGTCGTAGGGCACCTCGAGGTAGTGGTCGGAGAAGGTGTGATTCTGCTCCGGGTCGAGTACCTCCAGCAACGCCGAGGAGGGATCGCCCCGCCAGTCCGCCCCGACCTTGTCGATCTCGTCCAGCATGAAGACCGGGTTGCGCGCCCCGGCAGCCTTCATCTGCTGCAGGATCCGGCCGGGCATGGCGCCGATGTAGGTCCGGCGATGGCCTCGGATCTCGGCCTCGTCGTGGATGCCGCCCAGCGAGAGGCGCACGAAATTGCGTCCCAGGGCGCGGGCGATCGAACGCCCCAGGCTGGTCTTGCCCACCCCCGGCGGCCCCACGAAACAGAGGATGGGCGAGCGCAGGCTCTGTGACCGCTGGCGCACCGCCATGTACTCCAGGATCCGTTCCTTGATCTTCTCCACCCCGTAGTGATCCTGGTCCAGGACCCTGGCTGCGAGCTTGATATCCCAGGTCTCCTGGGCGGGCGGGCCCCAGGGCAGGCCGACCAGCCAGTCCAGGTAGGTGCGGATGATGCCGACCTCTGGGGAGGCAGCCGGGATGCTCTGCATCCGATCGACCTCCTTGAGCGCTCGTTCCTTGACCGGGTCGGGCATGCCGGCGTCTTCGATCTTCTGCCGCAGGTGGGCCACGTCCGCGCCCTCTTCGTCCTCACCCAGCTCCTTGCGGATCGCCTTGAGCTGCTCGCGCAGGATCTGCTCCCGCTGCAGCTTGCCGATCGTGCTCTGGACCTCGTTCTGGATCTTGGCCTTCAGCTCCAGGATCTCGATCTGCTTGGTGAGGAACAGGGCCAGGAGACGGAGGCGCTCGATGACGCTGGGCGTCTCGAGCATGGCCTGCTTCTGGTCCAGAGTCTGGTCCGGAGCCGCGGCCACCAGGTCGGCGAGATAGGCGGCGTCGTCGGTCTTGGCCACGGTAGCGGCCACCTCGGGCGCAACCGCGGCCCCGGATTCGACGTACTTCTCGTACAGGCTCTTGACCGAGCGCATATGCGCCTCCAGCTCCAGCCCCGGCTGCACCTGGTCGGCGATGGGCTCGACCTCGACCTCGATGTAGGGCTTGAACTGCCTGAAGCCCAGGATCCGGGCTCGAAACTGGCCGGCGACCAGCATCTGCACGCCCGCCGGGGTCTGCCGCATGCCGTTGATCTCGGCCACCGTGCCCGTCCCGTAGAGGTCGCCCTCCTTGGTATCGTCGATCTGCGGGTCGCGCTGCGCGACGAGCAGCACCTGCTTGTCGGCATCCATGGCCGCCGTGATCGCGGCAATGGAGGTCCGCCGTCCCACCGAGAGGGGCACGATCAGCCGGGGAAAGACGACGTCGTCGCGAAGCGGCACCAGCGGGAGGCGTCGGGACGCCGGCTGGAGGCCGGCCTCCTCCCCAGCCGCAGGCGCTCCCGTGGCGCCGGCCTCCCTGCGCATGCGTTCCTCGGAGCTGGTCATATCTGGGAGCCCCCGTCCTGCACCGCGGACTTGCGAAAGGGACGGTCGATGGCGCCGCCCTCGAGGGCGCGAGGACCTACGATGCGGGCGATCTGGTCCTCTTCCAGGACCTCCTCCCGCAGCAGCGCCTCGGCCAGCAGCTCCAGCTTGGCCCGGTTGGCGGTCAGGATCCGCTCCGCGGTCTGGTAGCCGTCGTCCAGCAGCCGGGTCACCTCCTCGTCGATGATCCCGGCCGTCCTCTGGCTGATGTGCGGATTGCCGGTCAGCTCCCGTCCCAGGAAGACGGCGTCCGGAGAATCGTCGAAAGAGAAAAGGCCGAGCTTGGGGCTCATGCCCCAGGAGATGACCATGCGCCGCGCCAGGGCGGTCGCGGTTTCCAGGTCGTTCTGGGCGCCGGTCGTTATCCCGCCCAGGGCCAGCTGCTCGGCGGCCCGGCCGCCCAGGGCCATGGCGATCCGGGATTTCAGGTAGTCCTCGGAGAGGTTGTGACGGTCATCGGTGGGAATCGACTGGGTGACGCCCAGCGCCTGGCCGCGGGGGACGATCGTGATCTTGTGCACCGGGTCGGACTGGGGCTGATACCAGGCGACCAGCGCGTGGCCGCATTCATGGAAAGAGATCACGCGCCGTTCCGCCTCGCTGAGCATGATCTTGCGCTCGGCGCCCAGGACCACCCGGTCGAACGACTCCTCGAAATCGTGCATCGTGACCGTGGTCCCGTTGGTGCGCGAGGCGTGCAGGGCGGCTTCGTTGACCAGGTTGGCCAGGTCGGCGCCGACCAGCCCGGGCGTGGAGCGGGCGATCACGTCGAGGTCGCAATCCGGGTCCAGGGGCACGCCCCGGGTGTGGATCTTGATGATGGCCAGACGCCCGCGACGATCCGGCCGATCGACCACCACCCGCCGGTCGAAGCGGCCGGGGCGGAGGAGCGCCGGGTCGAGGACGTCGGCCCGGTTGGAGGCGGCCAGCACCACCACCGCTTCGCGCTGGTCGAACCCGTCCATCTCGACGAGCAGCTGGTTGAGGGTCTGCTCGCGCTCGTCATGCCCGCCGCCCAGGCCCGCGCCGCGCTGGCGACCGACTGCGTCCAGCTCGTCGACGAAGACCACCGCCGGGCTGTGTTTCTTGGCTTCCTCGAAAAGGCTGCGCACCCGCGAGGCGCCGACACCCACGAACATCTCGACGAACTCGGAGGCCGAGATGCTGAAGAAGGGTACGCCCGCCTCACCGGCGACGGCCCGCGCCAGCAGCGTCTTGCCCGTTCCCGGTGGGCCGATCAGCAGCACACCCTTGGGCATCTTGCCGCCCAGCCGCTGGAAGCGCTGCGGGTCACGGAGGAAGTCGACTATCTCCTGCAGCTCGAATTGCGCCTGCTCGACTCCGGCCACGTCCTGGAATGTGGTCTTGGGACTGCCGGGAGCCTGCATCCGGGCGCGGCTCCGACCGAAGGAGAAGATCCCCTGGGTCGCCTGCCCGCTGCGGCGCAGGATCCAGATCCAGAAGCCGATCAGCAGCAGGAAGGGCAGGAAGTTGATCAGCAGGCTGCCCAGCCCGCCGTTGTCCTGCTTGTAGTCGTACTTGACGTGGTACTGGTCGAGCAGGGGATAGATGCTCGGATCGGTCGCGGGGACGGTGGTGCTGAACTGGGTGTTGGAGGCGGCGCCGTCGACGCTGGCCGCGTTGTTGAAATCGCCCCAGGCATCCTGGCCCTGGATGGTCAGGTCCTTGACGTTGTCGGCCGCGATCTGGGTCTTGAGCTGGGAATAGGTGATGGTCTCCCGGGAGGAGCCGCCGACCGAGCGGCCCAGCGGCGACTGGAAGACGAGGAAGAGGACGTAGAGTCCGACCAGGGCGGCCATGACTCCGATCCGCAGCCAGGGACGCTGGGGGGGCGGCGCCTGCGGGTTGGGGACCGGCGGCGAGCCGCCGGGCCCGAGCTGAGCCATGTCCTTAGTCTATGTCCATCCGGTCAGGGCCAAACATGCGTAGCGGCGCCCATCCAGCTCGAACGGCGAGGAGAGGCCCCGCCGGCCGCCGGCAGGGCCTCCATGGGGTCGTTCTCAGCTCGCCTCAGGAGGTGAAGCTGGCGCAGCTCGTGGCGTAAGAGCAGTCGTTGAAGCCGTCGGTGTCCGTATCCGGGCTGGACGGGGTGGCGAGCACCTGGCCGTTGAAGTCGATCAGCTGGATCTCCTCGGTGGCCAGCAGCCTGGGATTGACGCTGTTCGCCAGGCCGGTGTCGAACTTGACGGTCGAGAGCTTGGGCAAGGGACCGACCGAGGCGTTGCCGTTGCTGTCGATCACGATCGGCGTCTCTTCGATCCACTCCGCGGTGGCGTAGCTCGAGGAGTAGGGGACGGTGGTGCTGAAGCTCTGGCCGGTGGTCAGGTTCTGGATCAGGATGGTCCACAGCTGCGGCGTGCCTTCGCGAATGTCCACGTGGATCTGGTCACCAGCCTTGACCGGCAGGGACACCGAGAGGCTGGGCGCGGGGATCAGCTCGTACCAGGCGCTGTAGCTGGCCGTCCCGGAGCTGCTGACGTCCTGCTCGGTACCGGCCTGGATCAGGGTCGTGTCACCGACCGTGCAGCCGGCGTCGACGCAGCCGCCGCCGATGCCGACCCAGGTCGAGGAGTACTCGTTCTCACCGGCCTTGTGCCGGGTGGCCGTGGGCACGGCCCAGGTACCGGAGACCTGGTGGAACTGCACCCCCTTCTCCAGGGCGCCCTGGTTGTAGCCCGACCAGTTGTTCGACTGGTTGGGGTTGACGGCGACGATCGGCCGGTGATAAAGAAGCGCCTGCGGCGCCGGGGCCGCGGCGAGGAGGAGAGAGGTCGCGGCCGCAAGGGCCCCCGTGATCAAAGACGTCGCTTTCGGCATCGTGGACCTTCCTTCCCATCTGCTGATGGCGTGATGATGCCATTCTTATTCGCACGGCGGCTGTCAGCAAATAGCTGCGTTCGATATAACTATTTGTTCAGGCGTTGAGCGCGTCGAGTGCTCGCCCAGCGAGCGTTCACTTGCGGGCGCTCAGGCTGAGGGTCAGGATCGCCAGCGCGGCAAAGGCGATGCCTAGCCACTGCAGCGACGTCAGCTTCTCCTTGAAATAGAAGAGTCCGACCAGAACGGCACCGATCATGATCATCAGATTGACGAGCGAGCCGGCGATGGCCAGGTTGACCTTGCCCGCCAGGAGCCCGAAGAGCAGGTAGGCCGTCGGAGAAAGGACGATGACCACCGCCAGGCTGAGGCGGCTTCCCACCTTGGCCCAGTTGGCGCTGAGCGAATCGCAGAGGATGAAGAATCCCGAGCTGACCAGGGTCAGCCCCCAGACGACGATCAGGGACGCGCCCGGGTGATTCACAGCTGACCCGCGAAGGCGCGGCGATAGGAGCTGAAGCGCTCGTCCACCACCTCGTCATCCAGCCCAAAGCTGCCTGCCTGGTATCTGTGCACCCCGCGACTCTGTTTGCCGTCATGGCTCATCCAGTTCCGCATTCGCTCTTCGGTAGCCTGGTCTGCTCGAAGACCGAGCCGGCCCCGCAAATCGAGCACGAACGGCACTGTAGCAGCCACCAGCGCTCGATAGGAGAGATGAACGATCCGTTCCGAGGGAAGTCCGGGTAGCAAACGCAGCGCCCGGTCCATCTCCCTGCCCAGCCACTCGAGAACGGTTTGTCCCAGGCGACGGACTCCGTCAGGGCAAGCGTCGTTGTAGATCTCACCGTCGATCCGGTTGAGGCTGCACCAGGACGGAACTACGCTTCGCGGGTCCCGATGAGTCCAGAGGACGGTCGCATCGGGGAAGACTCGGAAGAGTGCATCCATACCCTGCAAGTGCATTGGAGACTTGAGGAGCAGGCGCTGATTCGGAAACTTCCAGGTCAGTAGCTGCAGCTGCCGCCGGTAATACATGTAGGCAGCGGTCAGCTCCTGATCGAGCAGCCACATGATGTAGGAAGGGATCGCGTCGGCAAAGAAGAGGACGAACTCCTGGCTGAGGAAGGAGTTCATGAAGAGCAGCTGACACTCTTCCGGCTCGGACATCTCAACCCAGTGCGCTGCCTGACGCTTTTGAACCGTCTCGCGTCCGATGAGCCAGTCCTCCAGAGCACAGAGCCTGCCGAGCATCCCGGGCGCGTCCGAGTTGTTGTATGCGCGCTTGGAGCGGCGAGGGTCGGCTCTGTAGGTATCTGGATCCGGCGGCGGCGCCGGCTGCCATACCTCCCACATCTGGAGGTGGCGCAGCGACGGATCCTGGGCCATGAGTCTATGCAGCAGGGTCGTGCCCGTCCGCGGCAATCCGGTGATGAAGATCGGCGCTCGAATGTCTACCTCCAGAATCTCGGGATGACGACGCAGGGAGTCGGTCAGCAGGAGCCGGTTGATGAGCTTCTGGATGAGCACCTCCCTGGCAAAGAGGCGGCCCACGAAGGTCAACGTTGCCTCCTCTCCCAGGCAGCGGACCAGCATTTGCAGAGGGCGCCGGAAATCGTCTTCTCCAAAGTCATTGAGACCGACCCTTCGCTGCGCTTCCGCGCACAGCTCGTCCGGATCCAGACCGAGCTTGACCAGGCCGCGGCGATGGAAGGTGCGGCCGATGCCGTCCACCAACCGGTAGCTGAGCGTCCTTCTCATAGCCGCACCACCTGGGGCAAGCGATGTCTTCCGGTCAGCATCGCCTTTGAGGGTCCAAACACCCGGAGAGCGACGGCAAACTTTCCCTCAGCCGGCGTCGGCAGCCAGTTGGAGCTCGAGCCTGCCGGACAATCGGGCTGCAGCAACACCTCCAACTTCCCATCAGCCGCGGGGTCCAAGCGGCCTCTGACGCTGCCCCAAACGTAACGGCTCAGGGAATTCGCCACCAGGCGGTAGTCAGGCAGCTCATAGACGGTGACCCACCAGAAATATTTCGCCTGGGGCAACTCCTGGGGAGAGAAGCTGAGCCGATAGCTGCATCGGCCATCGAGCGGATGACCCTGGGCATCGACGTAGGCGAGCGGATAGATGGCCTCCTCGGCGCAGAGGATGCCCAGACCCGCCTTTGCCGACGCCGCGCGGCTGAGGTGGTCCCGGGCGCCGCTGCCGGCGCTTAGCCCCTCCCAGATCCATCCTGGGCAATAGGTTTCGAACTGCGACTCGCGCTCGGCAATACGCTGCTGCCCGATGGCAACCGCTCGTTCGAGGATGCCCCTCAAGCCAGGGTCGATGGCGTCGGCCTCGAGGGATTGGTCGCCAAGCAAGCCCAGCTGCCGCAAGCGGGCGATCCAGCCGGCATCGCCCGGAAGTGGCGGATTCCGGCGTAAGACCTGATCCAGGTTTACGAAGAAGTCGATGGCGCTGCGGTTTCGGAACCGCGGCCACCTCTCTCCCACGGCCAGGCTCTGGCCTGAGGCCCTTAGAGGCGCGACCTCAAGCTGGTCCTGCAGGGCATTGACAGCCGGAAGCGCCTCGCCATCCCGGACGTGTATGCGGGCCAGAATCCAGGCGAAGCTGGTCGGCGATTCGAGAACCGTCAGTCCCTCAGGCACTTGGCCCGACCAGCCAGGACCTTCGATCACCAGCCGGCCTCCCCGGTTGCCCAGTGTGCGGCTACCGAGATGGGCATAGCTGTTGGCAAAGAAATCGAGCAGCTGAACCACGTAGTAACGACTCCCCATGTCGGGGATCTCCAGCAAGACAGGACCCTGACTCAGGTCCAGCCAGGCATTGGAATAGAGCATTTCGGTGTTGGGCGCGGCGAGCCACTTGCTGTCGCTCGCCGCCAGCCGTCGCGCGTGGGTGAATCGGTTGAAATCCAGGCCGAGACCATTTCTCTCCGCTCTGGCCAGGTCGTCCATGGTGCGGAACATCTCGACCGAGGCGAAGCCGAACAAGTAGGCTTCGACGGCCAGGCTCAGGAGGTGATCCTGATCCGGCCTGCCGCTGCCCTGAGCCTCCTTCTGGCAGATCATCCTTCGATACTCACCAGCGCCAGTCGGTCCGCCCTGGGCTGACCCTCAGCCAGCTCGAACGGGGCCACGGTCGTGCGCATGATTGCCGACGGCGGCATGCCACGTTCGAGGGCCGCCGTCAGGGCCTCCTCGTCTTCCGCCATGTCGGCCTCCGGCTCGGCCCGATCCCGGCTCGCTGCCAGCCTGGCGAGCTCGAACGGATCGTTGAGCAGCGTGAATCCGCTGGCGATCACCTGTCCCCGCTCCAAGGTCAGATAGGACTCTGCCAACCGCGGGTCATCCGAATCCGCAACCGCCCACGGTGAAATGTCTCTTGGCAGATGGGTAACCTGGATGGGCGACCTGAGTCTGGGCGCCACCTTCCTTAGAAAGACCAGGGCGACACACCGGCCCCAGGACGGATGGCCGGCGATCTCACATCCCAGAAGACGAGCCATTTGACGCGCCTCCTCGTCGGTTTCGATGCCGGAATAGGAGACACCGGTCTCCTGCTCGATCACCGCGAGCACCGGTTGACTGTCGAACGCGCGACCAGGCCCGCCGGTGCCCTTGGCCAGCAGACCCACCTGGGTCAGGCGCCGCGCCGCCGATCCAATCAGTCGTTCCGTAAGGGCCATCATGTCCCGCCAGCCGGCGAATGCCTGGGCGGCCTCGACCATCAGGACGCTGTCAGGCTGCGAATCGGAGGCTTGAACTCGCTCATGTACGCGATAAAGGCGGTCAGTCAGACCATTAGCCAGCAGCGAGCTGAACCACGGCGGCCTTCCGCTTTCCATCTGGGCTCCGGGAACGACTGCCTGTCCCGGCTCGAGCGCCCAGCCGGCCGCATCTTCAAACATCTGAGAGTGCATCACCTGCCGAACTGCGGCTAGAGCCTGGGTGTGGATGAGCAGCCTCCGCTTACCATCCACCGCCTGACGATTCAACTGACCTCTCAACACCGCCGCGCCCAGGGCCCGGTCTGACGTCGGGAGGAGGCCCTTGGCGAGCAGAGCAAGCTCCTCGGCCTCAATCGTCAGCTCCCCGCGCTGGGTTCTCCTCACCGTACCGGTTACACCAAGCAGATCTCCGGGGCTTACCAACTTCAGAAGTTCGACGTCGCGCGCGCGTAATTGCGAACTGTGGCAGAGGACCTGTATCTTGCCGGACGCGTCCCAGAGATCGAGGAACATGCCGCTGTTGCGGCAAGCAAGGATCCGTCCCGCCACGGTCACACGGCAGGTGGTCGATTCGCCGTTGACGAGATTCTCGTATCGCTGGACGAGGGCCCCGGAATTCGTGGAGGGAACGAAATGTGGCGTGTAGCACCTTACGCCCAGACCGCTCAATTTCCGCACCTTGTCGAGTTCCGTATCGCGGGCGGTCCTTGACCTCGAGCGCGGTTCTCTCTGATTGCCGGACTCCATGCCCTGGATCCCGACGGCGTAACGGTAGATCTCTCGCTGCGGCAGGATTGGTGATGGCCGTTTGCTTCCGGCAAAGTGGATGAAAGAAGCCTCCGGACCATAGCCGCCGTAAGGACGAGTCCCCGTCTCTTCGAGGTGCAGATCCCGGTTGTGGAGCACGGTATCTGGCGGGTGGAGCTCAATATCGGCCACGGCGTCGATCCGAGGGTCAGTGCCAAACACCATCACGTACATGGCGTTCGGCCGGTATCTCCGATGGCCGAAGTACTGGCGCAACTCCGCCTCGTGGTCATAGTCCTGCAGCATGATCACCGGCGCGAAAAACTCCGTCAGATGAGGACCGGCAGCCAGCGGTTTCCGGAAGATCGTGGGGTAGATCAGCTGGCTCTTGACCTCGAGGGACCCGCCGTGAACCAGGTAGGGCCGCAGCCTGAGAAAGGCTTCCGCGGTGGCAACCAGGTGCGGACCATCGGTGTTCGGGGCGATCATGTTCTGCGGATGACGGCCTGATTTCATCGCCGCCTCGACCCACAGGGTCCGCCTGAACAGCTCGTCGAACAATGCCGGAAAGATGGACCGATGGACCAGGATCGCGTTGGGCGCGGAGCAGTCCTGTCCCTGGTTGTGATAGCAAAGGCGGATGATCGCCTCTGCCGCCTGGTCCACATCCGCATCCTGGCGGACGATCACGGGGTTGTGGCCCGAGCCGCTGAAGAGGAACATCGCGTCGCTTCGCAGTTGCTTCCTGACGGCCTCACCATTTGGATAGGTACCGGTGAAGATCACCACGTCCGCGGTACGGGCGTTGCCGGTGACGAAGTCGGTCCGCCTGCCCACGAAAAAATGGAGATTGGGAAAGAATCCGGCGAAGTCGACGGCCTGGATCAGGCGGCGGTATGCAGGGTGGGCCGATTCGGGTGGCCGCACATGACATTCAGCCGACATCAGGGCGGGCACCACACCCATGTAGGTGGTGGCATAGAGCAGCTGGTTGCGGGGAAGAAACGCAGCCACACGTCCGACCCTAGTCTCGAAATATTTCCGGTTCTCCTCCAGGTGTTCGAGCAGATAGGTTGCCCGTGCCAATTCATCCTCGACCGCGGGCATGCTGGCGTAGAGCGCCAGGGCTGAGTCAATCTGCTCCCGCCGATCACGAAGATGATCTGCGAAGAGCGCTGCCATGTGCGCCACGTCTTCGAAGTGAATTCGGCCGTTGGACCGCATGCTGGCTCCGGCTTCCCTCATCTGTGCGCAGGCCGCGGCCCTACCCGAATCTCGACAGAGGGTGCCAGGGCCGACGGGAACGCCCCCGCCAACTCGTCGTCAAAGTAATGGTCGTTGCCACCACATGGGGCAGTTCTTGCACACTGCCACCCCCCGGACCCTCATGGGCCTATCGCCCGCCGCCTACTCTCTTTGGAGCGTACAGAGATCCTTACGACGCTGTCAAGCCACAAGCGGTTTGACTACCGACCGCGCAATTTGCTTACACGGTCCGCCAAGATCGGCCTGGGAGGCGCAAGCGTTGTCGCTCGCGCCTCCTCCGTCTGTCACGTCAGTTCACGTTGACTGCAGTGTCGTCGATGACGAAGGACGTCTGGTAGATGTAGTCTTCCGTGCCGGTGAACTTCAGGATGACGGCCTGTCCGGCGTAGGAGGCCAGGCTGAAGCTCTTCTGGGTGTATCCGGTGTTGTGGTCCAGATTCGAGTACGTCGCCAGGGTCGCCAGGACCGTACCCGAACTGCTAAGCACCTGGACCTTGAGCGTGTCGTACGCAGTCGTGGTCGAGGTCTCCGCGGTGTCGACGTGCAGCCAGAAGCTGAACTGGTACGAGCTGCATCCTGTCGGCAGGGTGATGGACTGGGACAGCGTGTCGGTGTGGTTGGTGCCGTAGCCGTCCAGCCAGGCGTCCCAGCTGCCGGAATGTGGCAGCTCGCTGCTGCTGTTGTCGATCACACTCGCTGTCGCCGACCACGGTGCGGCGCTGCCGGTCTCGAAGCCGGGGTTACCGAGCAGCTGGGAAGGTGTGCACGAGGACTTGACCGTCCAGGTGAAGCTCGCGGATCCCGACGGGCCGGTCGAGTCTGTCGCCGTGACCGTGACCGAATACGTGCCGGCGATGGTCGGAGTGCCTGAGATCAGGCCCGTCGAGGAGTTGATCGTCAGACCCGTGGGGAGGCCGGTTGCGGAGTAGGTCAGCGCGCCGCCGGCCGTGTCGGTGGCGGAGATCTGCAGGCTGGTCGCGGCGCCGACCGTACCGGACTGCGAGCCCGGGTTGGTCACGGTGACGCTGCCGGCGCCGGCCTGCACGACGACGTCGTCCACGGCCCATCCGGGGTAGCTGCGCGGATAGGTGTCCATGCTGTCGAAGCTGAACCGGACCTGGGTGCCGGTGGATTTGAAGGCCGACAGGTCGAGTGTGACTCCGGTGAAGGTGGTCTGGGCCGGGTTGGTGCTGTCCCGGGTCCACAACGTCGTCCAGGCGCCGGTGGCGGTCTTGGCCTGCACCTTCATCTGGTCGGTGTGGCCGCTGTACGACTCGACGTGGTACTTCGTGTTGAAGGTCAGGGTCGGGGCCGATGCCGTTGAGATGTCGAAGGCGGGGCTGGTCGCGAACCCGCTTGAACGTAGCGGGTTGTAATCACAGGTCGAGGCCGAGTTGAATTGCAGCGAGTTCGGCGCGGAGGCCGCGCCCAGGCAGTCGGAGCCGACGCGCCACAGGCCCGTCGCTGTCCAGCCCGGCGGGATGGCGCTGCTGCCGTCGAAGTTCTGTGACAACGGGTTGGCTACCGGCTTGGCGCTCGCCTCGTTGCTCTGCGCGCCCTCGCCTATCGCGTTGACGGCGCTGACCTTGTAGAAGTACGACTGGCCGTTGGTGAGGCCGGTGTCCGTGCACGAGAGCACGGCGCTGAGTCCGCTACAGCCGCCCGCCGTCAGCAGCGTCTCGGCACCGCTGGCCGTACCGCGGTAGACCTTGTAGGAGGTGATGGAGACGCCCCCGTTGCTGGCGGGCGCCGCCCAACTCAGGGAGATCTGGGCGTTGCCGGCGCTGGCGGTCAGACCCGTTGGCGCGCCCGGCGGCGTTCCCGCGACGGGTGAGGCAGTGATGGTGACGCTCGACGTGGCCGTCTTCACCGGCGAAGAGCTGTCCGTGACCGTGAGGGTCGCGGTGTAGGTCGCCGCGGATTTGTAGGTGTGGCTGGGGTTCTGGAGCGTGCTCGTCGCGGACCCGTCGCCGAAGTCCCAGCTGTAGGAGTAGGGTGGGGTTCCACCGGTTGCGGTGCCGGTGAAGGCGACATCCAACGGGATCTGGCCGGACGTCGGCGTGGCGGAGGCGGTGGCCGCAAGCGGGTTGCCGACGGCGCTGACCGTGATCGTGACGCTCGAGGTGGCGGTCTTCACCGGCGCAGAGCTGTCCGTGACCGTAAGCGTCGCCGTGCAGGTGCAGGCCGAATTGTAGGTGTGGCTCGGGTTCTGGACACTGCTCGCCGCCGACCCGTCGCCGAAGTTCCAGCTGTAGGAGTAGGGGGCGGTGCCGCCGGTGGCCGAGCCGGTGAAGGACACGCTGAGCGGCGCGTTGCCCGTCGTCGGCGTGCCGGAGGCCGTGGCCGAGAGCGGGGTGGCGCCCTGGGTCCAGACGTCCTCGAGGGGGTCGCCGAGAGCCGCCTGGTCGGCGGTCGTCATGGGAAACGTCCCCAGGCCGATGTTGTTGTTAGGGTCGATGACGCCCGGATGGACGTTCTCCATCACGCGCTCCATCGCGGCCAGCACGTTGCTCGTCGTGTAGGCGACGTGACTGAGGTAGTGCTGCTTCATGTAGGTCGGCGATGCCACGACGACGATCGGCACGCGGTAGGTGTTGCTGACGTGGTCCGGGCCGTTGTTGCCGTTCTGGGTGTCGTCCTCGGTGACCACGATGAGCGTGTTGTCCTTGTAGGTCGCGTTGTTCATGATGGAGTCGACGACCTGCTTGGTGACAGCGTCGTTGGTCGGGATGTCCTGGTACGTGCCGGGATGGTCGTTGAACAGCTCGACGTAGGAGTAGGTCGGCAGGCCGTTCGCCGTCACGAAGCTCATGTAATCGTTGGCGATGGTCTGGTCGGGGTCGTTCTGGCCGCAGCACGTGTAGTGGTTGTAGTTGAGCTCCTCCGGGATGTTCGTGCCGGGCCGGTTGACCGGCAGCACCTCGATGGCGTTGGTGGCAGGGTTGCGCCAATACCCGCTGCCGCTGTTGAGCATCCAGTAGAAGTCGCCGTTCATGATGAACGGGTAGCCGCCGACGGGGCCCTTCAGGAAGCGGTCGAACTCCGTCCCGGTCGCGGCCGGGTAAGACTGCTGCTGCGAGCTGGAAGACGACTGGGCCGAGAAGAGCCACCAGTGGTTGGGGCCGCTCGGGGGCTGCGTGCCCGTGCTGTAGGCGTCCATCATCGAATAAGTCTTGGCGAGCGTGTGGAGGTTGGGCACGGAACTGATGTGGTTCGTTCCCTGCACGACGCCATTGCAGCCGGCCTGAATCGTAGTGGCGCAGTCGCCGAGGTAGTCGTCGAAGGTGTGGTTCTCTCGGTAGAGGATCACGAAGTGAGTGAACGGCGGGAAGTACGGAGCGAGCGGGTTGGACGTCGCGGCGGCTTGCGTTAACGGCGAAAGGATCGTCCGCTGGTTGCCAACGCGGAAGTCGTGCGACTGGAAGTTTTGCGGCTGGGGGAAATTCGCGAACTCGACGCCCGGTGCGGCGAACTTGGCGCCGGTGCAGTCGTAATCGTCAGGCTTGTACGTTTGCGGACGCATGCCTTGAGGCAGGTCTGCGGCGTCGTTGGGATCGGAGTTGGGGTTCCAGCCTTTGAGCGTGCAGGAGCCTACGCCCGCCGCCGGGTGGGCGCTCGAAGCCTCGGCCTGGCTCAATGGAATTCCCTGGGCTGCAAAGAAGAGACTCGCGACCAGCGCAAAGACGCCTATGCCCGACTTCCCTCGAATCATTTGGCCACCCCCTAGATAGTCCGCAGCGTGCGCTGCAAAGAGATCGAGACTTATCTATCATCCGGATTGTCATGTTCGGTGACAAGGGACAAACCGGCCTAAGGAGAGGAATTAACTGAGCGTGATCGAACGTGGCCTTGCGGTGGCAAGTTCATCAGTTAAAGGCCGCTAGGCGCTTGCCAGTCGGCAAACATCTGAAACAAGGAGACCTCTTGCACGTCGAGCTTCGGGACGGCAATGCGCTCGTCGAGCGGATCATTCTGTCCCTCAGACAAGAGGAGGTGTGGCTCCAGGACTACGCATCTTTCGCCGAGGCGCTGGTCCCAGTATCGAGCTGGATCCTCGACTACAAGCGCGAGCGCCCGCACCAGTGGCTCAAGTACCGGAAGCCGGTCGAGGTCCGGCAGGAGGCATTTGGGATCAATGCAATCCGCAGCCTGAAGTGTCAACCGCAGGAGGGGTTACGACGCCACCCTCACGACATCACTCCTGCACTGCCGGCACAACTCTGGGAGCGCGCTGCGCCAGCATGACGGCGGCCAGAATCAAGGCCGCCCCAATCGTCTGAAACCACGCTGGTGGCTCATGCAATACGACAGTTGCTAGGACCAGCGTGACCACAGGCTCAACTGTTGCCACAATGGCTGTTTTGCTTGGCCCTAAGCGCTCCAGTCCAGCCAGGAAGAGAGACGTAGCTATGACTGTTGAAAATAATGCGATAGCGGCAATCGAGGCCCCGGCGCTTGCTGAAACGCGCAAAGTCGCACCGTCGCCCGCCAGCGCGCCGAGGCCGAACACAATCGCCGTGCCCGTCATGCTTACGGCGGCAGCCACATCTGACGGTATCCCCGCCGTAAGATGGTTGCCCAACACAATATAGATCGCGTAAACGACTGCCGCACCTAGCGCCAAGACGAGGCCTAGGGCTATGTGACCACCACCGACTCCGGGTAAGGCCACTGAGCCTGGTGGACCTACGGTCAGTGCCGAACCACTCACAGCCAGCATCAACGCCGTCAGCTTCAATATCCCCAGCCGCTCATGGAGAAAGACCGCGGAGAATATCAAGACGATGGCAGGGTACAGGTAAAACAACAAAGCCACCACCGCAACATGGAGGTAAGTGAGGGCACTGAAGTAGGCCGCCGCATTGCCCGAGAAGACGGCCCCCAGCGCAAACAAGCCCAGCAGACGCCCTCGGCTCCGGATAATGTGCCAGGCAAACTTTATTCGTCTGGTCACCGCGAGGGCACCCCATAAGACGGCAACAGCTAGCAGAAACCGCAGCAAAAGGACTGTAGAGACATTGGCTCCGGCGGAGTATGCCAGCCGAGCGAAGATGGCCTGCGATCCATAACCCGTCGCCGAGACGAGGACCAGTAACAAACCCAAGGTCGTGCCTGGCTGCTCTTCAGCTTTCACTCGTCCCCAAGTTTGCCCGAATACTCACAGCCTGGCCGACTCGGGCTTCGATCCATTATGAGAGACGTCCAGCCATCGCCCTATCGCCTAGGCAGAAACAGCTGAGTCGCTCGCACGACCGAATCACCGTTCAGTGCGTTCGGTGACGTCTTGGAGCGCTACCGCGTACGCGCGTCGGACAGCGCGGAGATACCTCTAGTAACAACCCTGCGGATCTTCAAAGATGCATTGAGTCAAGGCTCTGGTCGACTGCATCTACAAACGTGTCGATGTCAGCGTTTACCATTGGGGTCGACAGACATCCCATTCCTCGCCCAGTGAATACTACGCCGTCGTTGAATAGGGCCAGCGCCAGCGTCTTCTGCAGTGTCCGGTTGCCTCGCAGGACATCCTCATAATTTCTAACCGCCCTGTCAGTGAAGTGGATGTTGAAGAGCGATCCAACTTGAGTAACCTGAGCCTTCAACCCCCTGTCATGGAACAGGTTCTCCAATCTTGTTCGCGCATAGTCACCAAGTCTGGCAAGCAGAGCGTAGATGTCAGGCGTCAACTCCTGGAGAGTGGCCAGACCGGCGACAAGCGACATCGGATTCGCGTTGAATGTTCCTCCATGGCCTATGTAGTTGTCTCTTCGTGGATCGAGCTGCTCCATGATCTCTGCCCGGCCTCCGAACGCGCCGATCGGGAGTCCGCCACCGATAATCTTACCGAGCGCGGTGAGATCGGGACTTACACCGAAGTAACCTTGTGCTCCATTGTAAGAAAGCCTGAAAGCAATCACCTCGTCGAAGATCAACAAGATCCCAAGGTCGCGAGTGATCTCGCGCAGGAACTCAAGGAATCCCTCTTCCGGCGGGATTACGCCACCGGCGCCAATCACCGGCTCCACAATGAGCGCAGCGATGCGGTTGCCGTTTATCGTAAGAGCCCTCTCCGCGATCGTCCGTTCGTTGAACGGTAGCACAATCACCGTATCCGAAACCGCCGAGGGGATGCCGGCATCGCTCTCGCTACCGCCGCCTACAACCCCTGCTGCGGCGGCCGCGTTTACCGCCGCGTAGTCGTGGGTTCCGTGGTAGCCGCCTCGGAATTTAACGATCAGATCGCGACCCGTGAACGCCCGAGCGACCCTTAGAGCCATCATCGTAGCCTCGGTCCCCGAGTTCGTAAACCGCAGGAGCTGCATGCTCGGTAGCCGTTCCTGGATCTTCTGACCGAGGCGGATCTCCAGCTCGGATGGAGCGGCGGCGCACGTCCCTCTCGCAGCCTGGACGCTGAGGGCCGCGACAACCCTCGGGTGGGCGTGCCCGAGGATTAGGGCGGAGTAGTTGTTGATGAAGTCCAGCCGTTCAACACCGTCAGCGTCGCGGATTCGACAACCCGAGCCGCTTTCGAAGTAGTATGGGTAAGGGTCCAGATAGATCGAAGTCCTGCTGTTTCCGCCAGGGAAAGTGCGCAGGGCAGCGTTGAACAGCTCACGGGATCTGGGCGTCCCTTGTCGGTAACGTTCGACGACACTCTCTACGTTCTGCAACGCTGTAATCATTCATCTACTCCATGGAATGGTGGGAATTCACTGCCAGATCTGTCACCCGGCCGAAGGCGCGTTCGGCGTTTGCCTGAGGGAAAACGACCTGTGCTGGCAGCACCTTCATTCCCCTAGCACCAGGGGGATGTCAGTTAAAGCGCGCTCTTCGGTGTCGCCAGCGACCCGAGCCCCTTGACGATACCAGCGAAGAACAACGGACCCGAGCGTCATTCCTCCTCCGAAACCAACCAGAAGCAGCCGGTCACCATCCCGCAGCCGGCCGGCGCGTACGGCATCGTCTATCGTGATCGGTATTGACGCTGCCGCTGTATTTCCGTAGCGGTCAATCGTTCGATGAATCTTGGCAAGATCGACGCCTGCAGCCGTCAAACAATCGTCAAGTAGAACACCGTTCGCTTGATGAGTGATGATCAGATCGACCTGATCTACCTTCAGCGCCGCTGACTCAAGGACCCGATGGATAGCTTGCGGCACCTCCTCCTTAACGAACCGTTTGACCCCTCTGCCGTCCATCTTGAAGTAATGTCCGCCGGCCTTGACCGTGTCGACTGACGCAGGTCTGCGACTGCCGCCGGCTGGCACCTGCACAAGCTCCGTCTTCGTGCCGTCTGCCATTAAATCCGTCGCAAAAATGCCGTAACCGAGCGGCACTCGACCGACAATCGCGGCGCCTGCTCCATCACCAAAGAGAACGCCGGTCGCTCGATCATGAACGTCGAGAATCCGCGAGTAGGTATCGGCGCCGATGACCAGGGCGAATCGGAAACCCGAATCGCGCAGTAGGCTCGCTGCGGCTACAAGTGCATAGACAAAGCCTGTGCAGACCGCGTTCAGGTCGAATGCCGGAATCTTTCGGCACCCAAGCAAAGCTTGTAGACGACAGCTAGTTGCTGGCAGTGGCCAGTCTGGGGTAGATGTGGCTAAGATGATGAGATCTATCCGGTCAGCAGACAGGTCAGCCCTTCTCAACGCTCGACGTGCGGCCACTACAGCCAAATCTGACGTTGCTTCGGCATGATCGGCAACCCGCCGTGAGTGAATACCTGTCCGTTCGACGATCCAGCCCGGATCGCAACCAGTAAGAGTGGCCACTTCTGAATTGTCCAGCCTACGCCTGGGCAGGTACGCACCCGTACCAATGATGCCGATACCATCGGTAGTCTGGTTCACCTTCCCTCCTTCTCGTTTTCCGTCCGGGAATCGCATGGTCGTTCAAGGTTCTTGCGCGAGATCCTTTCTAGGAAGCGCTGCCTGTTCAAAAGGGCTCGCGTGTGCGTGCCACTGAAGACATCCTCAACTCCGTCATTTGCGGCGACCTCAAAGATGAGGACTTTGCCGCGTATCTGTTTGAGGGTCGCTGTGACAGTTACCTGCCAGCCGACGGGTGTGGGCGCCTGGTGCCGAACCCTGTGACCCACGCCAACGGTCAATTCTCCAGAGCCCAGATGCTCCGCCAAACATTGCATACACGCCAATTCCGCAAGCCAGAGCAAAATTGGTGTCGCCATAACGTCGAGCTGGTTTCCCCAGCGGGCTGCGGTCTCGGACGGGGAGACCGTGTGCAGCAGGCGAGCGCTCAGGTTTGCGCGAAGCCCGTATGGCATGTAGCTTCTTGGGCCTTTGCTGGCCGGCCCACGACCTGATGGAAGATATTCTTGCGCTGCATTTCAGCAGTGCCGCCCGCAATTCTGGTACCCAGTGCGTCAGCCGCTGCTCGACTAATGGGACCAGCCATGTAACCGATGTGCCCGAAGATCGCCATAACATGCTGAGTGGCTTGACAGAGACCTTCGCATGCTGCGAGCTTCGCTACAGAGCAGCTCGCCGACGCTTCAGGGTGGCCCGTCAGTAGCCGACCGAGAGCGCCGTAAGAGACCCATCGAATCGTGTCACGGAGTATCACGAGATCGGTTACGCGACCCTGGACATATTGATGTTCCGCAATTGGCGAGCGGAATGCCTGGCGCTGTTCCACAAACCTCAGGACTTGGTCGACTAGCGGATCTATGAAAGCTGCTGCGACGATTCCATAGAGGACTCGATCGTGGGAGATTACGGAATACATCGGCTCAAGGCCGTTGCCGATACTGCCGAGGATCTCATCCGCTGCGATTACCGCGTTCTGAAGGGTAATGGACCCTGTTGGACTAGTACGATTGCCCAACATCGGCTCCGGTGGCCCCATCTCGATCCCGGGCGTGGTTCGCTCGATCACGAAAATGGTAATGTCGCGCCTGCCGAGGCCGGCAACGCGGGCTAGAAGCAACGCGATATCGGCTATCGGAGCGTTCGTAATGTGACACTTTTGTCCCGTTATCGCATAACCATTGGCAACGGCAACCGCGCCTGTCCGAATCCGCGCCACGTCAGACCCCCCAGAGGCCTCCGTGATAGCAGTCGACGCGATCGCCTTGGCCATAAGCGGCTCGAGATGGCGCCTCCGCTGGCAGTCGGTGCCGAATTCCACAAGACCGCGGAGAGTTCCGCTGTGAGCGATTACAGAGAGCAGGAAACCAAGATCACCCGCACCGCTCGCGAGCCCCTCGAGAGCTGCGACGAAGTCCCAGTACGACGTTCCGGCGCCTCCATATTTAGCCGGCACGGCAAGCCGCCAGAATCCACATTCCGTGAGCGTTTCCCACGAATGATGGTCAAGGGTGCCGGCCTGGTAGCATTCCGCAGCTCTCAGCGCCACTGTTGAGCGTGCTAACTCTTCGTATTCGTGCCTAAGCCGATCTTGTTCGGGCGTCCACTCCATTCGCATGGTTCATAGTCGCTCCCTAACAGGCGACCTCTGCCTTCCGCTTGCAAATATTTTCCACCGCGAAGACTTCGCCCGAGTTCCGGCTATGGCTCCCTCCGCAAGCGGTGACGATCTAAGAATGGTCCTTCATGCGCGACGGGTCAATTCCCCAAAATGGGGGACAAGGAGACCCGGAGAACGCTGCGCTGATTTTCCCAAAAGCCGGGCGCCGCTTAGCCGGACTCAATCCTAGAAGCAAACCTGGTGACGATGATTGCCGACTGGCAACAAGCTTTGGCAAAAGTCATAGGCCGCTCAGAAACAGTACCTGCTACCGCTCCTTCATTTCATCATGCGCCGTCACCAGAAATTTCTCCCGGAGTGGCGTGTTTGTGCGCGCGATGATCTGAGGCTGGGATTTATCGGTCGTTGTTGAGTAGCGGTACCTTGCAGCCTGTAGAGTGTAATGAGCATGATTCACTCGCCAGCGGGAAAACGGTCGCTAGCCACCCCGCTGAACCTACGCCGTGATCGGTAGTGCGATGAAGGTCACGCGACGGCAAGCCGAGATTCTAGAACTGATCGGATCCGGCCTCTCTGACAAAGAGGTCGGGCATAAGCTCGGTGTCTCCCAAAGCACCATCCGGACGCACCTCAAGCGTCTCTATCGACAACATGGAGTGCACAGCCGCGCGGAGGCTGTGGTCGAATGGTTTGCCGAAAAAGACCGGTAGCATACGCGGCGAGGCATGCGCACTGGGCCCGCGGTCATGGCGCGGATCACCATAGCTGTGGATGAGTCTGGAAGTCTTCCCGAGTAGACCAAGCAGCTCGCCGAAGAAGGACCACCTTTTGAAAGGCAACCTTGTCAGCGATACTCGCTCGGAGACGAGGCCATAATGATAGGTTTTGGAGCGAAAGAGACTCGAACTCTCGACCTCCGCGATGCGAACGCGGCGCTCTGCCAGCTGAGCTATCGCCCCGCCAGGGATTATACCCAGGCTGTTATTGACCATCAGCTCGCGCCGGATGGCAGCGCTCCGGCCTACGCGGCCGGCGGAGGCTCGCCTCGCTTGTCGCGCTCGCCGAGCCTCAAGGCCTCACTCGGCCGGGGACCAAAACGCGCGGCGCAAATCGAGTCACCGTCGGATCACGAGACGGGCGCGTTATCTTCTGACCTTGCGCCTGGCGGCCGAGCTCGGAGCTCGCCGCTTGACTGCGGCTCGCTCGCCAGCGATTATACCCACGGGTCCTCGAACTGACAGCCCCTATGCCGCGGCCGGGAGGGCGCGCGTGTCAGCGGCCGGCACGCTCGCCCGAATCTGGGCGAACATGGCCAGGATCACCATCGGGGCCGCGCCGCAGACCACGATCGCGATCCGCGACAGGAGGAGCTGGTCGACCGGCGCCGCCAGCAGGAGGAAAGCTCCGATGCTGAGCACGCGGCCGGCTCCCAGGCACAGCTCCTGGTGGACGATGTACTCGTAGCGCCGGTCGCGGGCCCGAGGGTCGCGATCGATCACCTGCAGGGCGATAGGCGCCAGCGCATTGCCGTGGAGGGGACCGCCGAAGGCCCGCAGCACGCCGTAGGCGAAGAGCGCGGTTGCCGAGAGATAGAGCGGCAGCACCAGGGTCGAGAGCACCAGCATGGCCGCGCCGACCAGGGCGACGGGGATCCGGTAACGCGGCCGCATGAAGGCGGCAAGTCCGACGCTGATCGCCACCCCGATCAACCCGAGGAGGCCGTTGAAGG
>Ga0209577_10000800_pt1 | contig 31486 bp, 23 predicted proteins | sample GraSoiAngelo_109_FD_185874 | JGI IMG/M metagenome (GOLD analysis project Ga0209577, IMG submission 185874) | Grasslands soil microbial communities from the Angelo Coastal Reserve, California, USA - 14_0903_12_20cm (SPAdes) (version 2) | ecosystem: Environmental > Terrestrial > Soil > Grasslands...
AGAGAAATTACAGTCACTTTAGTCACTATTCTGCCTAATTTATGCAATGCGTTGTGAAAACAAACCACTTCTCCAAGACGATCCCCGCTTTTTTCAGGACATCACCTCGACTGCCGTGGAAGTTGGGTTAGGCTGCACGACCTCAACGATGCGGTTAGACGCCAATGGCTGCACCCGTGGTCCCTGGAGTCGACCGCAACGCGGAACATTCGGAACTGTGACTCGCAATTCGTTTTTCGGACCCCACTTTTTCAATGCCGACGCCTCCTTAAGCAAGCGTTTCGCAATAACCGAACCCCTCAGTGGTCAATTCCGAGCGGAGTTATTCAATGTTTTCAATCACGTGAATCTTGGACAGCCAAACACGCTTGTGGACTCGCCATCAGGTGGCAAGATCACCGGCCTTGCCGCGCTGGCTCAAATGAGGAGATGGCAGTTCGGTTTGCGTTTTGACTTTTAGAGCCGGGGGGTAAAAAGAGTAGGCAGAGTGCTGTTCCTCGGCGGTGGTACCCGAACCGCCCGTCCTCTCCCCTGAAACTTCTGGTTGAGCCAGTGCGGTAGGCGCGCTTGGCGCTGACAAAGTTGAGGAACTGCAAGGAAATACCCGGAGTGAATCGCGACGAGATAGAGAAGGAGGGCCTCGTCCTCGGTGTACCCGAATGCTCCTGGCACAAATAGCGTGACGGAAGGTGCCTCTTCAGATGTTGATCGAGTGAATTCAAAATCGGCGGTACTCGAAACCGCACGGCGGTGCAATGTCCCGATCATGCCCTTTCGGTCAACGCTAATTTTCTGCGTCAACACCAGTGACGGCGGCAGTGTTGGCTGTCTGTAGTAGCTGGTTTTGAGCAACTGGCGCTCAGGTGAGGATCTTTTTCACCACTAAGCCGCCCACATCGGTCAGCCGGAAGTATCTTCCCTGGAACTTATAAGTCAGCTTTAGGTGATCAATTCCGAGGCAGTGTAGGATCGTCGCCTGCAAATCGTGGACGTGCACCGGATCTTCGACAATGTTGTAGCAATAATCGTCCGTCTTGCCGATGGTCAAACCGCGCTGGATGCCCGCGCCTGCCATCCATATCGAAAAACACCGGGGATGATGGTCGCGGCCATAGTTGGTTCCGGTGAGCTTGCCCTGGCAGTACACGGTTCGGCCAAACTCGCCGGCCCAGACGACTAGCGTGTCATCCAACATGCCTCGCTGCTTGAGATCGAGGATTAGAGCGGCCGAGGGTTGATCGACGCCTTTGCACTGCAACGCAATATCTCGTGGCAAGTCGTTGTGCTGATCCCAGCCGCGATGATAGAGCTGAATGAAGCGCACGCCACGCTCGGCAAGCCGCCGCGCGAGGAGACAATTGGCCGCATACGTCCCCGGCTTCCGCGAATCCGGCCCGTACAATTCAAACGTGGATTCAGGTTCCTTTGAAAGGTCCATCAGATCAGGCACCGAGGTCTGCATGCGATACGCCATTTCGTATTGAGCGACTCGTGTGTCAATCTCCGGATCGCCATATTTCTCTGCCAGCAAGCGATTCAATTTTGAGATGCCGTCCAGCATGCGGCGCCTTGTCCCACTTGGCACGCCCGGGGGATTCGACAAATACAGCACCGGGTCGCCACTCGCGCGAAATTTCACTCCCTGGTACCGCGATGGCAGGAATCCGCTCCCCCACAGGCGCGAAAACAGCGGCTGGTCCGGATTCAATGCATTGGCCTGCGATATTAGGACCACGAACGCCGGCAGATTCTGATTCTCACTACCTAGCCCATAGGTGGTCCATGCACCCATACTTGGACGCCCAGGCTGTTGGAAGCCGGTCTGTAGGAACGTGATCGCCGGATCATGGTTGATGGCTTCTGAATAGACAGACTTGATGATGGTGATGTCGTCTACGATCTTCGTGTGATAGGGGAGTAGCTCGCTGGTCCAGGCACCCGACCGTCCATACTGGCTAAATTTGAAAATCGATGGCGCCACCGGGAACGACGACTGGCCGGACGTCATGCCTGTAATGCGCTGGCCCATGCGCACGGAATCGGGTAACTCAGCACCCTGCCACTTAACTAAGTTCGGCTTGAAGTCGAATAACTCGATCTGCGAGGGCGCTCCGGATTGGTGCAGAAAGATGACTCGCCGGCCCTTTGGCGGGAAATGCGGCAGCCCAGCCAGTCCGCCAGTTTTTTCATCGATTGCGGTATCAGCCCCAAAGCCGTCGGTGGTAAGCAGCGTCGCCAGCGCAGGAATGCCGATAGCAATTCCGGCGGTGCTTCGCCGGAAAAACTGGCGGCGCGTCATCGCTGCGCTGATTTCCGGAGTCAACGAGTCAGTCATACTTTGCCTCGCCTTCCGCTATTCCTTCGTAATGGTCTCATCAAGATTGAGGATCATGCTCGCTAACGTCGTCCATGCGGCGAGTTCACGCGGGGCCAGTCTCGAATCCGCCTTCGTTTCACCAACCGATAGCAGTTTGCTTGCGTTTGCCTGGTCATGGCGGTAAAGGGACCGGAATTCCCTGAGTGAGCCGAGAAGTACGGCCCGTTCCTGCGGATCGGGTGTTCGTGCCGTCGCCAGCTTGAAAGCAAAATCAATGCGTGCGTGATCGGACCTGCCGCCATTACGCAACGTGCGATCCGCCAGCGCACGGGAGGCTTCGACGTACGTGGGATCGTTCAGAAGTACCAGCGCCTGCAGCGGCGTATTAGTCACTGCTCGCCTGGCTGTACATTTTTCGCGGTCGGGCGCGTCTAATATAGTCAACGAGGGCGGCGGAACCGTGCGTTTCCACACGGTGTACATACCGCGCCGGTATAAATCAGGTTTCGGTGATTGCGTATAACTCTGACCCGAATAGCCTTCACCGAAGGCCATCTCTTCCCACAGGCCCTTTGGCTGGTATGGATATACGCTCGGACCGCCGATCCTGTCGTTCAGCAATCCACTGATCGCGAGCGCATTGTCGCGAACCATCTCGGCCGGCAGGCGAAATCGCGGACCTCGCGCCAGAAGCCGGTTTTCGGGATCGCGCTCAATGAGTTCGCGCGATGCGCGTGAAGACTGGCGGTAGGTCGCTGAGGTAACAATCAGCCGCTGCATTGCCTTGATGTCCCAGCCGCTCCGGACGAACTCGGTGGCAAGCCAGTCGAGTAATTCAGGATGGCTCGGCGGTTCACCCTGCGAGCCAAAGTCCTCGGCGGTCTTGACGATCCCGGTCCCGAAGTACTGTTGCCAATACTGGTTAACCACAACACGCGCGGTGAGCGGGTTCAAGGGGTCGACGATCCATTTCGCGAGTCCCAAACGGTTGGGAGGGAGGTCGCGCGACATCGGAGGCAAGAACGAGGGAACACCCGGCTTGACCTTCTCACCCTTATTGTCGTACTCACCGCGGCCCAGCACGAATGTGTCGCGTGGCTTCGACATCTCCCCCATGACCATGCTCGTGGTGATCGACTTTTCGAGCTTGTCGCGTTCCTTTCTGAGTTCTGCCAACCGAGAGTAAAGCTGTCTGTACTTCTCGGGCGCGTCGTGCTTCAGAAAGTATTCGCTCAGACGGGCCTGGCGCTGCTTTTCGAGCCGCGCTTGTTTCTGTTCCTTGCTCTCTGCTTTCTCCAGTTCTCCGATATCGCCTTCTTGCGGCGGTTTGTCGGGCTGGAGCGTCGCAATTTCTACAGCGGGAGTGCCTGCAAGCTCGGTCAACAGCACGCGTGCCGGCAAATGCACCGCGAGATTCTCGACTTCTGTGTCGGTCAGTGTGCGCGTGTAAATACGCAGGTCATCGAGTTGGCCTTGAAACAGGCCACCAATGTTCTTATTCCCAATCTCTAGCGACGCGGAAGTATGGAAGGCGCCACGGAGCACATTTTTTACTATCTCGGTTTCCCACGGCTCACCATTAACAAAGATCTTCAAGCCCTCAGCCTTACCCGACCCGTCATAGTTAACGAGCAGATGATGGGCGGCATCCATCGGCACACGATTCCTGGTTCGCACTTCGATCGCAGTATCAGGCCAGCGTGCTGCGAGCCGTACAACAAGGCGAAGACTCCGTTGGTGCCTGCCCGTGTACGCGACGTCGTCAAAGCCAAGCTCATAGCCGGTCCAGTGCTCGGAGCCGTCTCTTTTCTGAAGAACCTCGCCGCTCTTCAATCCGTAGAGATTCACCCACAGGCCGAGAGCAAATGGCTCGTGCAGGTCGAAGTCCCCGGCCTGGCCGAGGCTGACTTCAGTTTCGCCCCTGAATTCAGCAGCCTTGCCGGTCGGCCCATCTTCATAGCCAACTTCCCCTCGTACGAGCTTTCCATCGTGGAGTGAAAAGGCGTCCGACAGGTCGCCGTTGAATGCATAGTACGTCGCCAGTCCCTCGCGCGGCGGCTCCGGTAATGTCGTGATCCGCGTCTTCTGCCATTCGTTCCGCAGTGCCAAAACCTTTTTCTCGGGCATGGCTGTCAAAACACCAGCGATCTGCTGGTTGAGGTCGTCCATCTGTCGCTGCTGTTCCGGACTGGGCAACTGCAGCACCGGAACGGCATTCCCTTCATAGCCATCGAGGCCGCGCTCTGGAACAGTGTTGAAGAATGCATAGAAACGATAGAATTCCTTCTGCTTGATCGGATCGTACTTGTGGTCATGGCAGCGCGCGCAGCCCATGGTGAGTCCGAGCCATGTAGTTGCCGTTGTACTCGCGCGATCGACGACATACTCCACGTGATACTCCTCCGGAATCGCCCCGCCTTCGAAGTTGATCATGTGGTTGCGGTTGAATCCGCTCGCGATTTTCTGTTCGAGCGTCGAGTTGGGAAGCAGGTCGCCAGCCAGTTGCTCGATCGTGAACTCGTCGAACGGCATGTTGCGGTTGAAGGCGCCAATCACCCAATCGCGCCACGGCCAGATCTCGCGCAAGCTGTCGATGTGAAAGCCATGGGTATCGGCGTAACGCGCCAAATCGAGCCACTGCATCGCCATTCGCTCGCCGTAGTGCAGCGACTTCAGCAACTGGTCCACTCTCTTTTCGTATGCGTCTGTAGACGGGTCAGCTATAAACGAATCCACTTCGGCGGGAATGGGCGGCAGACCGGTCAGATCAAAGGAGACGCGTCGCAGCAGAGTGGCCTGATCTGCCTCGGCCGAGGGTTTCAGCCCCTCGGCCTCCAAACGCGCGAGAGTGAAATAGTCGATCGGATTCCTCGGCCAGGTTTTGTCTTTGACCTCTGGTATTGCGGGGCGTTTCGGCGGATCAAACGCCCAGTGGGATTGCCATTTCGCACCCTGATCGATCCACTTGCGGAACAATTCGATCTGTTTGGGCGTCAGGCTTCTTCCTGTCGACGCCGGCGGCATGCGAGACGTTTTGTCCGTTGAACTGATCCTCTGGTACAGCCGGCTGGCGGCGCTGCTGCCGGGCGCGATGATCCGGTACCCGCCGCGATCGGCAAACATGTTCTCCTTGATGTCCAACCGCAGGTTCCCCTGGCGGCTCTCTTCCTCCGGGCCATGACATGTAAAGCAGGCGTCCGAGAGAATTGGGCGAATTTCGCTGTTGAAGTATACCGGCTTCTCTGGAGGGTTCGGCGGTGCCTGCCCGGCGCCCAAGGAAGCAAGGCACAGCGCCAAGGCAGCAGCCCGCAACCATCGGCACACGATCGGTCGGATCAAGAAGCTCCTCCGCCGTTTTGCATTGCGCAACGCGAATCGAACCAGGTCCTGCCCATACGTCCGTTCCTTCCACTGCCCCTACGTCATCAGCACATGAGAATACCAGACTTCATGTGCTACAGCGACTCCGAGAGTTTGGATGTTGCATTGCCGCCGGAGGCCATCAAGGCTTTTCTATTTCGCTGATATCTGCAACTCGCAGGCGGCTTCGAAGTTTATTTTAGACCCGCGTTGACGGGGTTCCATGTCCAGCGGCAGTGTTCGCGCACAGCCCAGTCCCTTCCCGTGGCCGGGAGCCGCATATGCGTCGAGCACTGTTCGTGAGGGTCTGTTGTGCCTAGCCTTATCACCAATCCTGGTGGCGCAGGGATGTGCAACTGAAGTCATGACTAAAGCGTGGGAAAAGTTCTTTTATTTGGCGCACTGACAGGATTCGCAAGCTGGGAAAGACCGATGCAAGGGACGGTGAGTAGGCCGTTTTCTCGGGGCAATGACATTGAGAAGAATGCTGATATGGGTTGTTAGTCGCGCCCGAATTGCTGGCGCAGGAATGGAAGGTGGATCCGAGCTAGTTGCATGAGTATGTTCCGAGTGTCACCCAGCAGGAAACAGACCGTACAACCAAGACCTGCCACTACAGGCCCATCTTTGGAGAGGGTGACACAGAAACGCATGTTCTGCAGAACGTGGTCGGCTTCGGGGAAATATGTGGATAATCAAGGTGACTGTAGGTCCACTCTCTACGAGCGGCAAGAGGAACTCTATTTCGTGCTGGACGGAAATGGCACATTGCGTTACGAAGATCGGAACTATTCGTTAATCCGGCAAGATTTTGACTATTTACCGCCTGGCGCGCAAACACATAGTTTCGAACAGCTCCGATCGACCATTGCTGGGTCGGCCACCTTCTCTGCTAGACTAGTTTCTGGCGTGAAACTCAAATCCCCGCATGAAATCAACCGGACCGTGGTCACCCTGGAGAGCGATGCCGCCTGGCTTGCCTTCATCGGCGTCGTGCGCCATCGCGGTCAGACCATCGATGACGCCCTTTTCAATCACCTTCTTGCCGTTGAACACCACCGTGACCTGGCGGCCGACCAAACGGATGTCGTAAGTTTCCCATTCATTGGCAGGCTTGCTGGCGTTTTCACTCGGTGCAATGCGGCTATAAAGGGCGCCGGCGCTGTGAGCGTTCGGAGGGCGGCCGTAGTCATCCAGGATTTGCACTTCATAGCGATTCCGCAGCGCGACCCCGCTGTTGCTGTGCTGGGCCAAGCGGAACTGGACATGCAGCTTGAAATTCCAGAACTTCTGCTGGGTCACGATGTCCTGACCACGGCCCGTGGAGGCCAACGCACCATCTTTCACTGACCAACCGACTGGTTCGCGACCGTCCCACGACACCCAGCCGGTCATATTCTCGCCGTTGAACAGCTCAATGGGCATTCCTTCTTGCCAAGTCCCGTCGTCTGTATCCTTGATCATGGGCGCGCGTACGCCGGTCCATTCGAGCGGCTGGTTCGAGCCTTCCACTTCGAAAGCCCCCTGTAGCTTCCCATTCACGAGTTTTGCCGTGTAGACCAGTTTCCGCACAACCAGCTCGGCACCGGGACTTGGGTGCTCCTGCCGCGTCCAACCGAAGCGTAGGGTACCGTTTTTGATCGAAATTTCCTCGATACCATTCAGATCGCCGGAAAAGGCGGTGATAAACTTGCCTTTTGGTGTAGGCGTCCCCGCGTTTTCAATCTCCAGCCACCAGGCACGAGAACGCTCCTCACTGGTTTTGATGTCCCAGCGGCCGTTGAACTGTTCGTCTTCGTTAGCAGTCGGGGGTCCCTGTGCGGCCATAAACAACAGGCCTGCTGGGAAAGAAAACAACAGAGCCGCCGCTAAGCTGACGCCACGCCTACGCATCGACAGATGGTTCCTTATCACAATGATACGTCTCCAGTGCCGCTCTGATTGGGCACTATAAGGCAGTCCGGCGAGGTGTCAAAGAGGAATCGCCAATGGGTCACCAGACTTAGGCTTGACGACCGCATTCGCAGCCGGGGCGGCTTGCGTAGTGCGGCAGTTGTACCTAACTATGTGTGCACTTTCCCCTCTTTTTTTGGTGTTTTTGTCGCGCCGTCGATGGCACGATCGTACTTTCCACGCCGCTTGAACCATAATTTCGGCACCCACAACTGTCTCGCAACTGCTCAATTTCGTGGGATAATTGCGACTCGAAATAACGCCGGCGGCGCAGCGGGCCGTGACGCCAGCGCTAAATCGATACTTTGGGAGGCAGACTCTCATGGTCTATGGTTCACTGACTCGTCGCCAATTCATCTGTGTAGGCACAGGCGCAATAGCAGCAAGCGCAGCCGCGAAAGTTACAGCCCTGGAACCAATCCCGCTGTCCTCTTACGCTGGCGCGGTTTCGCCAAGCGACACGGTACGCTTCGCCTCCATTGGCACAGGGGTACGAGGTTGCGAGTTGCTTCAGGCTTCGCTTCGTGTGCCGGGCATTGCGTGCGTCGGCGTTTGCGACCTTTACGACTCACGGCACGACGCGGCCCGGGAAGCCGTTAAGAAGGACGTTCCGGCCACGCGCGACTATAGAAAAATTCTGGACCGCAAGGATGTCGACGCCGTCATTGTTGCGACAACCGACCACCAGCATCGAAAGGTGGTTGTCGATGCTTGCGCCGCCGGCAAGGACGTCTATTGCGAAAAACCAATGTCCCATACGGTGGAAGATGGATTTGCCATGGTCGACGCGGCGCAAAAGGCAAATCGCATCATCCAGATCGGCAGCCAGGGGGTCAGTTCCATTCTTTACGCGAAAGCCAAGGAAATTTTCGGCTCGGGAAGACTCGGTGATGTATTTATGATTGAGGCGTGTTCGGACCGCAACACCGCTAGCGGCGCTTGGGTCTACCCCATTCCACCAGACGCAAACGAACAAACGATCGACTGGAACGCCTTTCTGGATGGAGCGCCAAAGCGACCCTTTGACCCGGTCCGGTTCTTCCGCTGGCGTTGCTTTGCGGACTATGGCGAAGGCTTGGCTGGCGACCTCTTTGTTCACTTGATTTCTGGGATCCAGTTCATTACAAGCACGAACACGATTGCGCAGCGCGCGCAATCTACCGGTGGCCTTTTCCGCTGGAAAGATGGCCGTGAATTTCCAGATCTGATCGAGACTTTCTACGATTACCCCAACTTCCGCGTTGTCCTTCGCTGCAACCTGAACAATGAAGGCGAGGGTCTTTTAGGGTTTTACGGCACCAAAGGAACGATGGTTATCAAGGACTCGACGCTGACGTTTAAACCGCAGGACACACGCCCGCAGCCGGAGAGCTACTCGATCTACGGGTGGCCGGCTAAATTACGTGATGAATACCTGAAGAAATGGCACGAAGAAAATCCGTTACCCGCCCCTCTCGATTTCCGCGTGGATGAAGAAGTGGAGACGTTCACTACGCCACCGAGTTACGACCCCGTTGTAGATCATCAAGCCAATTTCTTCAACGCGGTTCGCAGTCGAAAGCCGGTTGTCGAGAACGAAGTTTTTGGCAACAACGCGGCGATCGGCTGCCACTTGGCCAATTATGCTTATTTCGGCAAGTCCGTGGCGGTGTGGGACCCGGGAGTCAAAAAGATTGCAAGAAGCTGATTCATTTCGTGACTGATCGTAACTGACGCGCTCGCTATTTTCATGGCTTCAGTCAGTGATCTCGCACCTCGCGGCCAAACTTCAGAGGGCGGCGTTATATCGCAGCTCCGCGAGCAAGCGAGCCTCTCGAACAGCGTGAGCTGTTTCTCCGCAGATCCCTCCAATTCATATCGCAACAATTACCATATTTGATCCAATAGTCGCTTGTTCGCGCACCTCAACTGCGAACTCGACATGGGTATCCTCGATATCTCCCACGATCTCCTATCTGTCGTCGCGCTGTGTCATCGCATCGCCATTCTCAACTCCAGCGAAATCGTCGAATGCGGCCCCCTGCCGCAAATCTTCGGCGCCCCCCAACACGCCTACACGCAAAAACTCGTCGCTGTTCTCCCCCGCACCACGGTCTTTCCTCTCGAACTTCCCTTGCCTCCAGCCGCGAGCCCAAAGGCTGGTGTACCTGTTCTTCGTACCCCGGCTGGATACCGGATAGAGGCTCCCGCCCTCCCTGTACCCCTCGAGTGCCCTTCCTTGGGCGCAGGTCCTCCCTTTCCCTTGGTACCGGAAAGTTCAATCTTCGGCATCTTATCCTTCTGAATCTTCACTGCGATCCTTCCGCAAGAACTGGAAACCGTCAAACACAATGCTTTGATGGATTACCAAGGTTCTCAGGCCGGGGTTTGTGAAATCTTTGGACTTTTCTCGACTCTTCTCACTCTTCTCCTGGACCATTGCCAAGTCCTCACCTCTCATGTATGCTTGGCTTATGTGCATTTTCGGCCAGAAGAACGAGCAGCTCTGCATCTGTTGTATGTGCTGTATGCGTGTGTCTTCTGGCGCGGGGAGGCTGGCTATTTAGCGTTTCAGACAAGCCTCGAAGGTCTTGCAATCCCACCACCAGAATGAACTGGCAGGTGGGTTTTTCATTTGGGGAGCAGACGATTTTCTAACCGAACACAAAAGGAGATGGCAATGTCTGACTACAAACACCCGGAAGTCCTCGTTTCAAAACTCTACGAGTCCAAGGGCATCACCGCCAAAGACGAAGTCATTGCCTACTGCCGCATCGGCGAGCGCAGTTCGCACACCTGGTTCGTCCTGAAGTATCTGCTGGGCTTCAACCAGGTCCGTAACTACGACGGTTCCTGGACCGAATGGGGCAACCTCATCGGCGCTCCCATTGTCAACGAAACGCGTGCCGCTTAATCTGAGCTGGCAGCCACCGTCCGCTAACGGGCGCGTTTTTTTCTCTTTTAGGGGAGCCCGCTGCGGCGGGCTCCCATCCCCGCTCAAACTTTAGTCAGGAGAATTTCTCAGCAAGGCAAGAAGAGTTTGCAGGTGCAACACAAAACAGGGGCTTGGGGCGAAGATTTCTCTCCGGTCTTCGCCCCCGATCTCTAATTCCGGGGCGCGGTAGCCAAGTGGCAAGGCAATGGTCTGCAAAGCCATTATCGGCGGTTCGATTCCGCCTCGCGCCTCCAAAATCTTCCTCTCGGTCAGTTTGATGCCGATGGAAGACATCGTGCTGATTTCAGAGACAAGGGCAAGCTGGCTTTGCCGCTTGTCAAGGCTCAGGAGAAAGTAAGGCTATGATTGACCTCTCGCCGCGCGGTCGTTCCCTTCGAACGGATATGCTCGTATTGCCACTTTTCTTTTGTGCTGTCGCCGCCGTGTTTTTTCGCTATTCGCTGGCCGCAGAGGCAAAGATCGACGGCCTCTGGGATGCTTCGGTTGTCGTTGGACAAGCGGAAATCCCATTTCGCTTTGAAATTGTCTCGAGGAACGGTCAAGTCAACGGTTTTTTCTTTGAAGGCGATAAGAAAATCGGCTCCACTTCCGGCCGCTTCGTCAACAATGAACTCCAGCTTCAATACGAGTTTCTCGACGCCACGCTCACCGCTACCTTTGATGGAGAACAATTCCAGGGCACCTATCGCTACAACCGGAAAAATGGCAAACAGTACGCTTTCCGCGCTCGCCGTTTTCGCCCTTCCCACTCCGAATCCGCCTCCCACCCGCAAATTGCCGGCAGCTGGGAAATGCAACTGGTGGGCGAGGACAAGGGCCCCACAAAAGATTCGCGCTCCGTCCTTTCCTGGAAACTCTATCTCCGTCAGTCCGGTCCTGAAGTTACAGGCTCCATTCTTCGCGTCGACGGTGACACCGGTACGCTGGCCGGCCGCTGGCAAGGAAACACCCTTGTGCTCAGTCATTTTGCCGGAGAGCGTCCTGTTCTTTTTGAAGCCTCACTCCAGCTGGACGGCACACTAGACGTAACCTACAATCGACTCAACAAATATATGGCCGCTCGGGCTGCGGAAGCGCGCGCCAAGGGCATCCCCGAACCTCCGGATTCTGCGCGTTTCACCAGCATCAAGAATCCCAGCGACCCTTTTCAGTTCCAATTTCCCGATCTCGACGGAAAGATGATCTCAAACTCCGACGAACGATTCCACGGCAAGGTCGTTCTTCTAACCATTGGCGGGACCTGGTGCCCCAACTGCCGCGACGAGGCTCGCTTTCTCGTCGATCTGTACAGGCAATATCACGCCCGCGGCTTGGAAATTGTCAGCTTAAGTTTTGAAGCCGCAGGCGATCCGGTAGAAGACAAGCCCCGCATCGTCTCCTTCATCAAGGAGTTCGGAATTCCATATCCGGTCCTGCTCGCGGGGGCCATCGGGGAAGTCCCCGAAAAACTTCCTCAACTCGTCGGTTTCGGCGCCTATCCCACAACGATTTTTCTCGGCCGCGATGGCCGCGTCCGCCGCATTCACGCCGGCTTCGCCAGCTCCGCCACCGGGGAAGCCGGCTTCACCCTCATCCGCGAGACCCAATCCAGCATCGACCATCTCCTCGCGGAAAGCTCCAGCGCGACGGTGACAAGCCGCTGAGCGAAGGGCGCTCTCATCGCGTGCTGTCCTCAAGAAAAAACGTTCGCCCGCGCCACTCGCCGGTCAATTTGACATTGCGCCCTCGATTCCCAATCAGCGTCCGATTGGACCGATTCCCCAACCAAGCGGCTGGGAGAAGCGCTTGGAAATGAAGCTCAAGCGGCAAGCCAAACAGTTGGGTTGCCAACTCGTTCCCATCGAACACAAGGCTGCATAGCGAACTCGTTCACCACGGCTAAGTTGCCATAGCGACTCTACATCAGAGACTTCAGTAGCTTGGTTGCCTCCGCTGCTGCTCCGATTGCTACCGGGTGGAGCGAACCAGTTCCCGGGCGGGGCTTCTACGCGCTGTGGACCACCGCCATTCCACGGCGCGCTTAGAATGAAAAACATGGAAGATGTTATGGATAGCGTAATTTTCTGAGGGACAAGTTGTCCAGAGGAGCAGTGCGACGAGGGACCTGGTCCACGTCACATTCCAAACGGCATGTTTTCGGTCCTCCAGATGGAGTTTTGATTCGCGAACTCTACGCAGTGGCCTGATCCTTCAGCAGCGCCTTGCCTTTGCGGAACCATGGGCGCTCGCGTCTCTGCATGTACCTCGGCAGTGTGTGCTTCTTCGCCAGCAACTTCTGTGCCCACTCGCGCGACTCATCGTGCCGGTTTGCCGTCTTCAGAAAGTTCGCGTAGTTGTACAGCGTCTCCGGAGTCGTCGAAATCTGCGTGACTTCCGCGAAAAGTTGATCCGCGCGTTCAAGCTGTCCCGTTCGCGTGTACGCATCGGCCAGCAGCCCCCCGGCACGGTGATAGTCAAATTTTCTGTCCGCTGCGACCACCCGCTCCAAATCGGCGATTGCGCCCGCCAGATCGTTCATTCCCAACGAACACTGTGCTCGGGAATAAAACGTGTACGGAGATGCGCTCCGCGCATCGATCGCGTGAGTGAAAGCTTCTCGCGCCTTCTCAAAATGCCCGAGATCTTTATAGAGTTCGCCCAGCTCTTCGTAATTGGCCGGAGACGGATTATCCAGGATTTGCGCCTCGACAATTCTAATGCGCGACCGTCGCCCAATTCCCTGAAAGACACCGCGAAGAAGCCCCAGATCCGGAATCACTTCCGCGACGATATACACGCCCGCCCCAAGGAAGCCGCCGAAGAAAATGACATAGAACCAGTAGTTCTCCGGACGTCGTCGCACGAAATGCACAATAGCGAAGATTTGAACCAGGAATCCCCAGGGATAAAAGAGATGGCTGAGCCCAAACATGGATGACCGTCCTATCAAGAGCATCGCTTTCCTTCATCAGCCGGTCAAACAGAACCTCAAACCTGCGGATGGAGAAGTAACTGCCTGTCTGGACCATTCTCGCCTGCTATGATGGTCCTGCATGAATCCCCTGGAAACCCTCGGCCTCGCGCTTGGCGCTGGATTTTCCTCCGGGTTGAATCTCTATGCCACAGTTGCCACGCTTGGGCTTCTGCAGCGCTTCGACGTTCTTCACCTGCCGCCTGGGCTGCAGGTTCTTTCTCATCCCTGGGTACTCGGGATCGCGCTCGCACTCTACGTGACTGAATTCCTCGCCGACAAGATTCCGTACTTCGACACGATCTGGGACGCCATCCACACCTTCATCCGTCCGCCCGCCGCCGCGCTTCTTGCATATGCCGCCGCTGGAGGAGCCGCACCGGAATGGCGCTGGGGTGCCGCGTTAATCGCCGGCGGAATTGCCCTCACCGCCCACAGCACAAAGGCCAGCGCACGCGCCGCTATCAATGCCAGCCCCGAGCCGTTCAGTAATTGGGCGTTAAGTTTCGGAGAAGACGTCTTAGCTGTTTGGCTGACCTGGATGGCCAGGGCCCATCCGCTCGCGACAACGGCCGTCGTTGCCGCACTCGTCGCGTTTTCAGCCTTCTTGCTCTACCATCTCTTCCAATTCGCCCGCCGCGCCTTTCAGCGCCTTTTCGCGACATGAGTCCTTTGTAGGAGGGCAGCACCGCTACGCCCTTTCTGGCGAGGCTGATCCGCTATTTCACATACGTCGCAAGCCAATCCAAAAATGTCTTGTACCAAAATTGCGCATTCTGCGGCTTCAGCACCCAGTGCCCTTCATCGGGAAACACCACCAGCTTAGACGGTACCCCCTGCCGCTGCAGCGCGCTGAAAAACTCCACTGACTGCGTGTACGGCACGCGGTAATCTCTTTCGCCGGCAATCACCAGCGTCGGAGTCTTGAATTTCCCCAGTTCGCCCGCGTAAGTTACAGGCGCCCACTTCTTGTAACTCTCTGGATTCGACCACGGCGTGCCCTGCATATCATGCTCTTCGAACCAGAGTTCCTCGGTCGCGTACATCGCCACTTTGTCGTACACGCTCGCGTGGCTCACGATCGCCTTGAACCGTCCCGTGTGCGTCGCAATCCAATCCGCCATGTATCCGCCATAAGATCCGCCCGCCGCGGCCATGTGCGTCCCGTCGATAAAAGAATATTTTTTCAGCGTGTAGTCCACGCCATCCATCACGTCTCTGTATGCTTTACCGCCCCAGTCATTCGTGATTTCATCCGTGAAGTTTTGGCCGTACCCGGTCGATCCGCGCCGGTTGATCATCAACGTCACGTATCCCGCCGCGGAAAAAACTTGCGCATTCCACCGGTACCCCCACGCATTCGACCACATCGTTTGCGGCCCTCCGTGCAGCAGCACCAGCAGCGGGTATTTTTTCGTCGCGTCAAATTTCGGCGGCCGGATCAGCATCGCCTGCACTTTGGTTCCTTCGGCGCCGTCGAACCAGAATGTCTCCGGCGCATTCATCTCCAGAGCTGCGAGAATCGAATCATTCTGATGCGTCAGTTGCCGCACGTTCGAGCCATCGCTCGCCGCAGCGAAAACCTCAGCCGGCATCGTGAGACTCGTCCGCTCAAAAACAAGCGTCTTTCCATCGCCGCTGAATGAAATCGCAGAATTGAATCCTTCCGTGATTACTTTTGTCGGCAAGCCGCAGCTGCATGCCGGAATCGAATAGACTGGCTGCAACGTTTCGTTCTCTGCGGTGAAGTAAATCGTCTTGCTGTCGGGCGACCAAGCCAAACCGTCTGCGCTCCGGTCAAACGTCTCGGACAGGTTTTGGATTTTCCCTGTTTGCCGATCGTACAGCATCACTCGCCAACGATCCGCCTCGTATTCTGCCGTCAGTTGCGCGTGATAAGCGATAAATTTTCCGTCCGGCGAGTACACGGGGTCCCCATCAAATCCCGGCTGCGTGGTGATGCGTTTGGCCTCGCCACCGGCAAGCGGAACGATGAACAAATCACCGTTGGTGCTGATTGCTTCCATTTTGTCGGTGACTGCGGTAAAGCAGATTTCTTTCCCATCGGGAGAGAAATTGAGGTCTCCCGGCCCGCTCCGCTCATCCGGTGGAACGTCGTAGTTTGCTCCCGCCGTGAGATCCCGCGGCGCGGCACTTCCATCCGCCGGAACCACAAACAGATGGCTGCGCTTCCCGTCATTCCAATGCGTCCAGTGGCGATAGAGAAGATGCTCCGCCACGTGTGCTTTCACCTTGCTCTTTTCTTTTTCCGCGTCGCGCTTGCCGTTGCAATCGTCGTCTTTGCAATCCGGATACACCGAAGAAGTAAACGCAATCGTCTTTCCGTCCGGCGACCACTTCACAATGTCCGCACCGGTCGAGAGTTTCGTCAGCGCGTGCGCCTCGCCCCCTTCCATCGGAAGCAAGTACACTTGTGAATCGCCTCCGCGTGAGGAGAGAAACGCGAGCGTCTTTCCGTCCGGCGACCACACCGGCGAAGAATCATGCCCGCTCTGAGTCAATTGCAGCGCCGCGCCGCCCGTCGTTGGCACCATCCAGACGTTGCTCGCGTTGCGGTTTGCTTCCATGTCCGGCGTCGTCATCGTGTACGCCACCCACCTTCCATCCGGCGACACCTGCGGCTCTGCAATGCGATGCAATTTGATCAGGTCATCAAAGGCGATGGGATGCTTCGCAGCCTCATGCGCGGAAACAAAAAACGCACATCCCAGCAGCAGCGCAATCACAAACTCGCATCGAAGAAAAACTTTCATCTCTCGCTTCTCCCTTAAAACACGGTGAGCGGCAACACACCATGCGGAATCAGGCATATTGGCACGTTTTGCCAATGATTCCAATAGGTGCCCGCCCCGTTCATCAAGGAATCGCCATTCGATTTCGCGCCCATAGCCAGTTCACAAATGCGAGACCGGTGGTAATGGAGATCACGATGAGCTCCCCCAGGTGCATGCGCGTCACCAGCACGCCCGTGAAGAGCAGCGCGAGTCCGGCAATCAGTATGCCGTAAGGCAAACGGAATGCTTCGGCTTGAGGCTGTTTCTTTCTCAGCGCACGCAGCGCCGCGGCAACCGAACCATAGACAAACAGCCGCGCGACGCTGGACAGCATCGCGTTCCAGCGGAAATTTCCTGCAATTGAAAATAACAGAAGCACAATGGCGAAGATCACGATCGAAAGATGCGGCGTTCGGAAGCGCGGATGGATTTTTCCGAAGAATGCCGGGAAATCTCCGCGTTCCCCCATGGCAAACGTGATTCGCGGCGTGTGTAGCATGTTCGCGCTGAGATATCCGTAGGCGGAGACCAGTGTGCCGGCGGCGACAATTCGAACGCCGAGCGGCGCGAGAAATCGCCGCGCGGAGTCCACCGCTGGCGCGCTCGACGTCGCGACGTTCGGAATGGTGTGAATCACCAGGTACTGCACGGCGATAAACAAGAGTGTCGTTGCCCCGATGCCGGTGAACAGTGCAAAAGGAATGTCTTTGCGCGCGTCGCGCGTCTCTCCCGTCGCGATGAGGGCCGCCTCGAATCCTCCATAGGAGTAAATCATCAGCAGCACCGCTTCAAACCAGTCCGCGGCCGCCGTTTGCGTTGCCGCTGGCGTCACCCGTATTGCTGGATGCAGCGCCAGCGCCGTAAGTCCGGTCACAACGAAAAATCCCAGCAAAGCCACTTTCGTCACCGTAAAAAAATTGCTGAGCCGGTTTCCTCCCGTCACTCCACGATAATTCACAACCGCGAGAAACCCGATAAGAATCGTCAGAACTCCCGCCTTCGCAAACGGCGTTCTTACACGCGGGAAAAACTCGGCCAGATAAATGATGAAGAGATTTGCAACCGCGGAAACCGCCGCAATCCGGCTCAGCCACGTCAACCAGCCATTCTGAATCGCAAGAAATCGTCCGAACGCCATTCTGGCGTAGAGGTACGGCCCGCCAGCCTCTCGGAATTGCGACGCGACTTCCGCCATACACGCTGCGATAATCGTGATCCCCACAAATGCCACCAGGAATCCGATGGGACTCCACCTCCCCAGTCGGGCGGCGATCAACGCGGGCAAACCAAAAATGCTCGCCCCGATCATCGTGTTGATGATCAACGCCACAAGGCTCCAGCGCCCGATGGTTCGAACTAGCCCCTTTGCGGGTTCGCTCAAGTGCGCTTCCGCGGGTTCATGGATTTGCCAAAAGGTTTTCGCATCATCATCAAAGGAAATGGCGCCAGCGTAGCACAGGTCTCTGCGCCGGACATATCCATTGAGGCCGCAACTCGCGACGCGGAAGACTTACGTCGTGGCGCGGATGCAGCTCTCGACTCTGGTACAATCCTTTCCCGGACATCTCATGCCGACGAGCAACGGGCTTTCTCCCGTAATTTCAAGAAAACCTTTCCTATTGCCTCTCGCGGGGAAGGTTGCTGGATCATCTCTTCCGACGGCCGCCGCTTCCTCGACGCTTCTGGGCAAGCCGCCGTTGTCAGTATCGGTCACGGCGTCACTGAAATTGGCCGAGTCATGGCCGAGCAATCGTCGCAGATCGCTTTCGCGAACACCTCGCAATTTCACACTGCTCCGGCGGAAAAACTTGCTGCGCGCCTTCTCGCGGTGGCTCCAGCGAATTTTCGAAACGGCGGCCGTGTCTACTTCACTTCCGGCGGCTCTGAAGCCACCGAAACCGTCATAAAGCTCGCGCGCCAGTTTCACATGGAAAGCGGCCAGAAGGATCGCTACCGGGTTCTCTCGCGACGGCAGAGCTATCATGGCAGCACTCTTGGGGCAATGTCCGTCAGCGGAAATGTAGCTCGCCGCGCGCCGTACGAACCGCTCATCGTGGAATGGGGACACATCGCGCCATGCTTCTGCTATCACTGTCCGTTCGAAAAAATCTTTCCACAATGCCAACTTACCTATCCGACGCAAGGCTGCGTTGACGGAATGCGCGGCGATCACATTCTTCTCGCGCCGCCCTCACGATTTCGCCGGGGGGAATGCGCGCTGATCGCTCGCGCGCTACAGTTGGCTGTCGCAAAAGTGTTTCCATCTTGATAGGCTGTCTGGCCATTCTCTTTCGTTGCCGTCTGTCCGACCGTTTTTTGTGGAGAACAAAATAACTATGCCTCTTGGTTATCGCAATCTCTACGTTTTCTTCTGTTCCTTTGCCGTTCTTGCGTTTGCGCTCTCCGCTCAGCAGAAACAGTCCGAACCGCCTGGCTCTCCGATTCTTGGTTTTTCCCCGCCGCACGCCGCCGCTGAACACCAACTCGAATCCACGTTTCAGTCGATTCCGTCTCCCGACAAAGCACGCGAATGGCACCGCGCCTTCACCGCCGAACCTCACCCCGCCGCTTCCGACCGCAACAACCAGCTCGCCGATTTCGTCGCTGACGAATGGCGCAAACAGGGATGGGAAGACGTCACGCTTCGCCGCTACGATATCTTGCACTCGCGCCCGAGCAGCGTCTCTCTCGAAATAACCGCACCGGTCCACTTCACCGCGTCTCTGCGCGAAGATGCTTACCAGGCCGATCCCGATACGAAGAATCCTGCGGTCTCCCGATCCTATTTTGGGTATTCGGCATCGGGCGACGTCACCGGCGACGTGGTCTACGCGCATAGCGGTAATCCCGAAGATTACGATCTCCTTCGGAAAAACGGCATCAGCGTGAGAAGCAAGATCGTTCTCGTCCGCTATTCGAATCCTTACAGCTACCGCGGCTTCAAAGCGCTCACTGCCGAACGGGAAGGCGCTGCTGCTCTGCTCATTTATTCCGACCCAGCAGAAGATGGCTACACGAAAGGAAAAGTCTTCCCGGACGGCCCGTGGGGCCCGGAAAGTCACATTCAGCGTGGCGCGATCACTTACGACTACATCGTTCCTGGCGATCCAACCACGCCCGGCTGGGCTTCGGTCCCGGGAGCAAAGCACATCGCTCCGGAAGAAGCGCGCTCGCTCCCGAAAATCCCCGCGCTTCCTCTCTCGTGGCGCGACGCCAAACCGCTTCTTGAAAACATGAACGGCCCTGAAGCGCCGAAGGATTGGCAGGGCACCTTGCCCATCACGTATCGATTCACCGGGGCCGTGAAAGTTCACATGAAAGTGGACATGGACACTAGCATGCAACCGTACACGGTTGCCGAAGCGCGTATTCGCGGCAGGGAGCTACCCAATGAATGGGTGTTGCTCGGCAATCATCGCGACGCCTGGGCCTTCGGCGGCGTCGATCCTTCCAGCGGTACCGCCTCGATGATGGAACTCACGCGTTCTCTCGGTGAACTCAAGCAGCGTGGCATTCGCCCGCGCCGCACCATCGTGGTCTGCAGTTGGGATGGCGAAGAATACGCGCTCACCGGCTCGACCGAATGGGGCGAGCAATTCGCCAATGACCTCAAGAAAAAACTGGTCGCCTATCTCAACGTGGATGAATCCGTCGCAGGAGCGTCCACTACCGCTGGTCCCGACGGCCTGAGCTTTTCGCCCTCCGCAGTCGCTTCTCTCGCACCGATGCTCGTAGAAGCCTCTAAAGACGTTCGCGCGCCAGCGGGGAGATCTCTGTACGAAGCGTGGCGCGCAACGACGATGCGCGATTCGAAAGCGAGCACTCCGCCATTCGACAGCGCCCTCGTCGAAACGCGCATCGGCAGTGGCTCCGACCACACCGTGTTTCTGAATCATCTCGGCCGACCGGTGATCAATCTTGGATTTACCGGCGACTACGGCGTCTATCACTCGATGTACGACGATCATTACTGGATGTCGCACATCGGCGATCCCACGTTCGAATACCACGTCACCCTTACTCGCATCTGGGGTCTCGTTGCGCTTCGTCTCGCCAACGCGGACATTCTTCCCTTTGACTTTGGCTTCAACGCCTCGGCGCTTGAACAGTTCCTGCTCGAGCTCGAACAAGAAAACAAGGTCGAGCCGCGGCGTCTTCCATTGAAGCGGCTTCACGTTCGAATCGCCGAATTCGAGAAAGCGGGCAACCTTCTGCGCGATGCCGTCGCTCACAATCTCTTGTCAGGCTCGGCCTCACCGGAGAAGATTCAGCGCCTGAACGAACAGCTGCTGCAGGTAGAATCCAACTGGCTCGATCCCGCAGGCATTCCCGGCCGGCCGTGGTTTCAGCATCTTCTCTATTCTTCGCGTTACACCTACGCCCACTTGGAATTTCCCGGGCTCACCGAAGCCATGGAAAAGCAAGATTGGAATTTAGCGGCGCAACAAGCTACGCTGCTGGAAAGAGCCTTGGAGAAAAACACCAAACTGCTGCGTTCTACGCGATCTTCCCGGGAGAAGAACAAACCATGATTCGTGCAAATTATTTTCGCGCTCTCGTTATTCTTCTTTGCTCTTTTGCGGCAGCTTCTTTGGCCTCAGCTCAGGACGCTCCGCCTGCCAAGCCCCGCGCGCGTGATCTTGGCATCCCTTTTGACGGCGCGCCCGGCCTGTTCAACGCCATCACCGATGTTTCCGGTGTCACTGTCGGCCACACCACGCTTATTTCAGGCGAAGGAAAACTTCAAGTAGGCCAGGGGCCGATTCGAACGGGAGTTACCGCAGTCCTTCCGCGTGGAAAAGACTCGATGAGCAATCCCGTTTTCGCCGGCTGGTGGTCGCTCAACGGCAATGGTGAGATGACCGGCACGACTTGGGTCGAAGAGTCCGGCTTCCTCGAAGGCCCCGTGATGATTACCAACACGCACAGCGTAGGCGTCGTTCGCGACGCGGTCATTCAATGGCGCGTCGCGCACGGCCAGCCCGATCCCACCGGTTACTGGTGGTCGCTGCCTGTCGTCGCGGAAACCTGGGATGGCTGGCTCAACGACATCAACGGCTTCCACGTCAAAGCCGAACACGCATTCCATGCCATCAGTTCCGCACACAGCGGCGCGGTCGAAGAAGGCAACGTCGGCGGCGGAACGGGAATGGTCTGCAACGAATTCAAAGGCGGCATCGGCACGTCTTCGCGACAGATCGAATCGAAAATCGGCGTCTACACGGTCGGCGTTCTTGTACAATGCAACTATGGCTCGCGCAAAAATCTCCGCATCGCTGGTGTGCCGGTCGGCAGGGAAATTCCTGAAGACCCCGCGTACGGTTCCACACCATTCAATGCATTGGACCGAGGCTCTATTATCGTTGTGGTCGCTACCGATGCGCCGCTCGTTGCGCATCAACTCAAGCGCCTCGCTCGCCGCGTTTCGCTTGGCCTCGGGCGCAACGGCAGCATCTCGGGCAACGGCTCTGGTGACATTTTCATCGCCTTCTCGACCGCCAATCCGGGCGCGGCCGCTGGTGACCACGTCGTGGACCTGAAAATGCTTCCCAATGATCTGCTTGAGCCGGTCTTCTCGGCCACCGTGCAGGCCACAGAAGAAGCCATCATCAACGCCATGATCGCGGCCGAAATGATGAACGGCATTGAGAATCACAAAGTCATTGCGCTGCCCCACGACAAACTCCGCGCGGTTCTCAAGAAATACAACCGTCTCACTCAATGAGGATCAATGCCTAGTTGAATTGGCGTTGCGATTGCGTTGCGAAGAAAACGCGCTTGAGCACGCGTCAGATCACCGGTACCGCCGTCTTCCTCGGCGGATTGAAAAACGGCAGGGGCACCACCTTTGCGGAAACCGTGTGGCGCACAGCTTCCACCGTCATCTCCATATTTAATGCGGTTCCTGCCAATGCACTCTCGCGGCTTAGGCAGGCTAGTGCGATCATTTTTTTCAGAGTCGGCGACCACGTCGTCGACGTGGCCTTACCCACTTGCCGCCCGCCTCGGTATACAGGTACGGCAACACGCGATGCCAAGCTCGGCACCTGCGGCGCCATCTTCAGCTTGTCGTACAGCGCTTCGACTTCGTTCCAGTTGATATCCAGTCCTACGAGGGCACGTCCCGCGCCTTTCTTCGCTTCCTGTGCCAGCGCTTCGCGTCCTACAAAAGTCTCCTTCTTCAAATCAACGAGCTTCCCCAGCCCGATCTCCGCGGGAGAATATTTCTGCGAGTCGATCAGCGCCTTCTTGCTCGAAATGTAGTCTACTTCGATCAGAATCAGCCCGGCTTCAATTCGCGCGATGTCCAGCGCGATCATTCCTGCGGGGTGAATATCAAACGCCTTGCCCTTGGCCATCAGTGCGTCCCACACTTTGATCGCATCTTTCCACGGCATCCACACTTCAAATCCCAAGTCGCCTGTATAGCCCGTTCGCGAAATGTCCACGGGCACGCCCGCAATCTTCCCTCGCGTCACGCGAAAATACTTCAAGTTCGTAATGTTAGCGTCCGCTGCCGCATGCAGCAGTTTTCCCGAGGTCGGCCCCTGCAACGCCAGCGCCGCCGTCTGCTCCGAGATATCTTCAATCCTTATATCCAAACCAAGCGCGATTTGCTGAAACCACCGCAGACTGGGATCTGCCGCCGTCCAGCGATACTCGTTTTCTCCTAGCCGCGTAATCGTTCCGTCATCGATCACTTTTCCTTCGGGATCGCACCAGCAGCAGTAGATCACCTGATCCACCGCTATCTTATTAATGTCGCGCGAAATCGCGCGGTTCACGAACTTCGTGGCATCCCGCCCCGTCACGCGATATTTGAAGAGTGGAGAAATATCGATCAGCGCCGCGGAATTGCGGATGGCATTGTACTCGTGCTCGTGGTGCATTTCGTACATGCTGACCGTGTAATAGCCCGACCATTCTCGGTAGTTCAGGCTCTCGCACAGCGCCATAGTTCTCTCGTGAAACGCAGTTCCTACGGGCAAGGACCCTCCTGATACGCACGCGGCCGACGCCGCAAGACACTGGATTATAGGTGCGGACTCGCCACGCTCGCAAGGCATCGATTTGCAGATGACCGCGAATTCTACACCAGTGCGAGTCGCTTGCGAATTTCCGCGACGATTTGTTCAGGGGACTGCGCGGCGTCGATGGTGATGGTATCAGTGGGTTCCTCGAGATCCGCGAATTGGCCCGCAAGGATTTGCTCGCCGGCGTAGTGCCCCTTCCGCGAACGCAGCCGCGCGCGAAGTAGTTCGTGGGAACCTTTTAAGTAGACCAGCTTTACATTGGAATTAATTTGCAGCATCCCGCGATAGCTGCGCTTCAGCGCGGAGCATGCCAGAACGACATTGCGGCCTTGCGCCTCCCACTGAAGAATGGCGTCTCGAATGGAATGGAGCCAAGGGATGCGGTCCGTGTCACTGAGCGGTATGCCGTGAGCCATTTTCTCAACGCTGGCTGGCGAGTGAAAATTGTCGCCATCGGCAAACTCCCATTGCAGTTGCGCAGCGAGCAGTTTGCCGACGGTCGTCTTTCCAGATCCCGCGGGGCCCAACAAGAGAATGATCACGGGAACTTCATTGCCGATTACGGCTGCCCCAGGAACTCGCCGAGCAGCATGTGGAAATGGTGAACGCCGTTTTCGCGCTTGACGGAGTAGCGTCCGCGGTCATAGGTCGAAGAGCGCAAGCCACGCTGAACATTTTCGCAGAGGCCAATATCTTCCTGCTGTACTTCATCGCTGAACGCCACTGAGCGCTTGATGCGCTCCTGATTCTTCTCCGAAGCCGTGTCGTGGAAAAACCATTCGAAGATCGTGAGCGTCTTTTCCTGGGAGAGAGGCACGATCAGGTTGGTAGAAATGTTGTCCGGATAAATGTTGAGCATCAGGTTCGGGAAAACCCAGAAGTAGAGAGCCTGCCGCAGACCCCTGCCGGGCGCGTAGAGGCGCTCGCCAGCGTCTTCCGTTTTCATGGCACGGATTGGCGCGAATTGCTGTGAATAGTAACGGAAAGTGTCGGTGCGATACTGCGCGTAGTCGATCTCCTTCATCAACCCAGGATGGGCGATGGGGATGTGATAGCCTTCGAGATAGTTGTCAATGTAGACCTTCCAGTTGCAATCAATGACGTAGTCGCGGCGCTCGGTAAATTGGAGCCCGTCGAACTGGAAACCCTGCGCCTGCTGGGGAATCTGACCGAGGTAAGTCGAGAGTGACTCAGCTTTCAGATCGAAATTCACAAAGATGAACTGTTCCCAGGTCTCGCACCGAAGGGGCACCATGCCCATGGTGCTGCGGTCGAAAAACTCGACGCCCTCAACGTCAGGGGTGCCGATGAGGCGACCATCGAGCGTATAGGTCCAGCCGTGATATTGGCATCGCAAAACATTTCTGCAGCCGCCGCCGAGCGCGATTGGCCCGGCGCGATGGCGGCAAACGTTGCTGAAAGCGCGCAACTCTCCTTGCTTGTCGCGAACGACGATGATGGGCTCGCCGGCGACATCGGAGGTAAAAAAACTTTCGGGGTCGGCGATGGTGCGCTTCGCGCCGTTTACTTCCCCACAAGCATGGCTGAGAGTTCCGACGAGCTGCCAGGTGCGCTGGAAAATGCGCGACTTCTCAATTTCGAGAATTGCCGGATCGATGTAAAAACGCGATGCGGGCGTGTGTGCACACTCGATTTGCTCGTGCACGTCCAGATGAAGAGGTTTCGTTTGCATGAGAAATGAAAGTTAAAGCCTAAAGTCAAAAACTACATCTACCTCGTATTACTGCGCCGACCGCATTCAACTACAGAGCGAAAAGACGCTCCCCTGCTCCGCTCCGGATGACAACCGGCGGGGCTTCCACGCCCCTCTAAAACTTGCGCGTTTCCTGGCGCGACCAGCGCTCGACGACGATCTTCGATTCGGTGAAGAATTCGACGGCATCGCGTCCTTGCCCGTGAAGGATACCGAAAAAGCTTTCTTTCCATCCACTGAAAGGGAAATAGGCCATCGGCGCAGCGACGCCGATGTTGATTCCGATATTTCCTGCCGGCGCTTCGTAGCGGAATCTGCGCGCCGCTGAACCACTTGTGGTGAAGAGCGATGCCTGGTTGCCGTAGGCGCTGCGGCGAAGGAATTCCATGGCTTCATCAATGGAATTGGCGTGAATCAGGCTGAGCACGGGACCGAAGATTTCCGTGTTGGCGAGCTGGCTGGTGGTGGGCAAGCCGTCGAGAACTGTGGGCGTGAGGAAATATCCCGATTCGTATTTGGGGATTTTGGTGTTGCGGCCGTCGACAATGGCTTTTGCCCCTTCGCCAACGCCCGCGGAGATCAGCGATTCAATGCGCTGCTTGCTTTCCTTGGTGATTACCGGGCCCATCTGCACGCCCGCGTCGAGGCCATTCCCGACACGAATTGCGGAAGCGGCGTGTGCAATAGAGTCGCGGAACGTTTTTTGTGCCTCGCCAATCGTGACAGCAACGGAAACGGCGAGGCAGCGCTGGCCGGCACAACCAAATGCGCTGTCGCTGATGATTTGTGTCGCGAGTTCCATATCCGCGTCGGGCAAAATGATAACGTGGTTCTTCGCGCCGCCCTGGCACTGCATGCGCTTGCCGCTGGCGGCGGAGCGTGTGTAAACATGCCTGGCGACGGGAGTGGATCCGACAAAACTAATGGCGCGGACTTGCGGATGGTCGCAGAGCGCGTTGACCACTTCTTTCCCGCCGTCGACGAGGTTTACGACGCCTTTGGGCAGGCCGGTCTTTTCCAAGAGTTCGAAAGCACGGTGCATCGAAAGGGGAACGCGCTCGGATGGTTTCAGGATGAAGGTATTTCCGCACGCGATGGCATAGGGGAGGAACCAGTAGGAGACCATCGCCGGGAAGTTGAAGGGCACGATGGCAGCAACGACTCCGAGCGGCTGGCGAATTTGCATCTCATCCACGCCAGGCGTCACGTCCTCGAGGTTGTAGCCCTGCATCATCATGGGGATGCCGCAAGCGACTTCGACATTTTCGATGGCGCGACGAAGCTCGGCGCGGCCTTCGGCAAGGGTTTTTCCGTTCTCCATGGTGATAAGCCGGGCGAGTTCGTCAAGATTTTCTTCGAGGAGATTTTTCAGCCTAAAGAGATATTGCACGCGCTCGCCGGGAGGAGTGCGGCGCCATGCAAGAAAGGCACTGGCGGCGGCTTGAACGGCAGCGTCGACGTCACCGGGTGTCGAAAGGGGCGTGCGCGCAAGGACTTCAGCGGTGGCGGGGTTGGTGACCTCCACATATTCGGTTGCCGCGGATCGGCGCCAGGTGCCATTCACATAGTTCTGAAGATCGGTTATCTGGGTGGTTACGGCACTGCTCATGTTCAGCTCCTTGGCCACTGCGTGGAATGGGGGCAGTGCCCCGCAGGGCCAACTCTATGAAGAATCGGATCGATGTAGTCTACCAAACAATTGCCGCGTCGAGATGCGAATCACCTGCGAGGCCCTGCGAGGCGAGGCCTCAAGCCGGGCTGACGAATGAGAATGGCGGCGCGAGGAATGCATGCTGAAATTGGAGTTAATCATTTCTTGGTTCATTTTGATGCTCGGTGAAAAAATGATGGGCTACACCCCGTCGCGACAGAAAGAGTGCGGAACGAACTGCTTCGAAAGGAGTTGTGACGTGCCCGTTGGGCAAAAGAGTTCGGAAGAGTATGAAAAGGAAGGGGATAGATCCAAACAGGTTGGCAGGTTTGAGAGTTTGAATATTAGGGAGCGCCACGGAGCCTGGAGGTTACAGCGGGTGCAGGGTGCTATACGGGCATAAATACGTCGTGTCGGTGGTCGCTCCGAGAGGTCTAATTGACTTTGCGGGCAACCCGATCACGGGATTTCCGAGGTTTGGCGGCATCTCCGCGGCTCAGACGCTGGCATATACTGCGGCCATGCAGGAAAACGGCGTGCCCGTCATGTACTCTTGTGTTTCTGACGCACACGAAAGCCACAAGTCTCCTTTCCGCGTTTTCGGGCCCAGCGAGTTGGGCTAGGTCCAGCAGCCAGTGGCGTGCGATGATGCCTTTGACAAATTCTTCACGCGCTTCGCCAATGACGGAAATTATGGCCAATAACACGGTTTTCATCGTTACCGCTGATGAGGGCGATCATTTTGCTGGAGGGCCCCCAACCAATCCTGGTTGTGATGGTGTCAGCGGGCCTTGCACGCACGCGCCCGGGGCAGTCGGCCCCAACACCATCGGCGAGGTACTGAGCAACATCCAGTCGCTCCTCGGAAAAGAAGACCCCACGCTAAACTTCACAAACACGCCGTTTGACATGCACTTCGACGTGGCGAGCCGTTTGTGGCAGCAACGAGCAAAAACCATTTATTGAGGCTTGAGACTCAAGTCATTGATTTGACTCTGAGTCTTGACGGGTACGGTAGCCCAGCCAAGCGATGGTTGCGAGCATTCCTAGCCAGCCGAGGGTGCGCATGAACCCGCCGATTTTCTGGTCCTGGGCGAGGAGGCCCCACTGGCCGAAAAGGATGCTCCAGTCGCTCTCCTCCGCGCCGACGAGAGGCAGTGCCGCACTGCGCGCGTCGGCCATGTAGCCGCCAATGTAGGGGAAATTTTCGAAGAACCAGAAGAAGGAGAATGCAAAGCCGGTGGCTTCCCTCTGCCAGAAGAAGTAGATGGCGCAGAAGAGAGGCACCAGCAACTCACCGAGGGTTCCGCCAAGAATCGTGATGGTGCTGCCAAACCAACTGAAGAAGAAATGGCCACCTTCGTGAATGATCAGATTGACGTAATCGAGGATGAGAAATCCGGAACGGTCAGTGAAGGCATAGAGAAGGAAAAGAGTGTAGAAGCAGAGCCAGCCGATTCGGGCACCGCGGGAGACGGGCTTCCAGTCGCCGAATTTTTCTTCGAGAAGGGTCATTGGGGTAAGCGTAGCAAGCGACATGCCGGAGGGAAAGTATTAGCGCGTTTTTCCCAGAAGGAATTTAGCAATCGAATACTAGTAAGCTGAGTTACGCTTTCTTGGGCGAAGTTCGCAGCGGGTAAACCGCCAGAAGGGATGCTGGCGCTACAAGGAGTCGGCGATACGGCGCATGGGGAGCGGGGTGGCGGTTACTTATCGATCGCTGCCAGCGCTTCGTAGGCGGCGCCCAGGAGCGGAGCGGATTCATTGAGGACGATGGAGACAGGGATATTGCTCAGAAGGCCTTCGAATTTCCATTTGTCCTTGAAGGCATGAAAGAAAATACCGTCTTTCATTTTTTCAAGAATTTTGACCGCGATGCCCCCGGCAACGTAAACACCACCCAGCGCCAGAACTTTCAACGCCAGATTTCCGGCTTCCGCGCCGTAGATGGCGGTCCAAAGATCCAAGGTGTCGCAACAGACGCGGCAGGACTTATCCAATCCGCGCCGCGTGATTTCCGGGGCAGGGTCGGCATCGGGGTCTTCAAACGTGGCATGGGTAACTTTTGGCGCGAGAAATTCATGAATGGTGCGGAAGCCGCGGCCGGAGAGAATGAGTTCCCAGCTTACCTGAGGATAGCGACGGCGCATGAAGCGCAGCAGTTCAATCTGCTGCTCGGTGTGCGGCGCGAAGTCGGAATGCCCGCCTTCGGAAGGAACAACGCGGTAGCGGCCGCCGTCCCAAACCAGAATTGACTGGCCAAGGCCGGTACCCGCCGCGAGCAATGCCCGGGTTCCACCCATCTCGGGGTTACCCGGATTCAGGATGCAGAATTCTTCCGGCGGAAGATGCTCGATACTGTGGCCGGTGGCGCCAAGGTCATTCAAGAGAACGACGTGCGGGACATTCAGCTCCTTGATGAGAGACTTGGTATCGACGATCCACGGGAGATTCGTTGCTCTCACCGTACCATTGATCACCGGCCCTGCAATACCAAAGCCGGCGGCAACGACGCTTTCCTTCCCCAGATGTTCGGCCGCCTGGCGCGAGAATTCCTTGACGATGCGCTCGAATTGCGCGAATTCCTTGCTTGCGAAGCGCTGCTTGAAGACGGGCGTGAGTGTGCCGCGTTTTTCCGAGAAGAGCGCCAAATTACACTTTGTCCCGCCAACGTCGCCTGCAAGGATCACCTGTTCCCCCTACCCCGGTCTCTATCTGTGCTGCAACTACGGGTTGTACCACTGCCTGCCGTCACGTTCGAGCAGAAGATCGGATTCTCTTGGTCCCCAGCTCCCCGCTGGATATTGTGGCACGACGGCGCTCTTGGCGGCGCTCCAGACGTCGAGGATGGGATCCACAAGCGACCAGGCGGCCTCGACGCTGTCGCCGCGATCGAAGAGCGTGGCATCGCCTCGCACACAGTCGTGCAAGAGTGTCGCGTAGGCGCTGCGCGTCCCCTCTCCAAAAGCTTCGCGATAGCAGAAATTCATGGTGACGTTTCCGATGCTCATTTCGGTTCCCGGGCGCTTTGCGCCAAAGGAAACGGAAATGCCTTCGTCCGGCTGTATATTCAAAATGAGACGGTTGGGCTCAATCTCTTTCTCGCGGAAAACGATGTGCGGGGCGCGGCGGAATTGGATCATAATCTCCGTGCTGCGCTTGGCGAGTCGCTTGCCCGTTCGAAGATAAAACGGAACACCGGCCCAGCGCCAGTTGTCGATCAATAATTTGGCTGCAACAAAGGTCTCGGTCTTGGAAGCTGGATTCACGTTGGGCTCTTCGCGGTAGCCGGGCACCCGCTTGTCGCCCAGTTTTCCGGGAGCATATTGTCCGCGAACGACCGATTGCGCCACCATTCCCAAATCGAAAGGACGGATGGACTGCAGCACCTTCAGTTTTTCATTGCGCACCGCTGTGGCATCAAACGAGGCAGGAGGTTCAACGGCCACCAGCGACGTCAGTTGTAGAACGTGGCTTTGAATCATGTCCCGGAGCGCGCCCGCCGTTTCATAAAAACCGCCGCGTCGTTCGACACCAAGCGTTTCCGCCGCGGTGATTTGCACATGATCGACGTAGTTCCGGTTCCAAAGAGGTTCGAATATTCCGTTGCCAAAGCGGAGCACGAGCAGGTTCTGCACCGTGTCTTTGCCGAGATAGTGATCGATGCGGTAGACCTGTTTTTCGTCGAAAACGCTGAGGACTATCTGGTTTAAAGCCTTCGCCGACGCCAGATCCCGCCCGAAAGGTTTCTCGATGATGATGCGCACCCAGGAGTTCGAAGTGGAAGGGCGAGCGAGTCCTGCCCGGCCAAGCTGCTCGACTATGTCTGGATAAACTTCAGGAGGCGTGGAAAGGTAGAACAAACGATTGCCGCCAATGTTTTTCGAAGATTCCAGTTCCGCGAGGCACTTGGCAAGCTGCGTGTACGCTTTGGCGTTGCCGTAATCCCCGGGACTGTAATAGAGGTTGGATGCGAACTCGTTCCACTTTTTCGGATCGATGGGCCCGACTTCCGAGATGCTCTTGGCCGCTTCACCCAGAGTGGTGCGAAAAGCGTCTTCGGACATGGGCGTACGCGCAAAGCCCACGATGACGTAACGTGGTCCCAGCGCATTGTGAATCGCCAGGTCATACATGGCAGGAATGACTTTGCGCTTCGCGAGGTCTCCCGAGGCACCGAAGAGAACTACTGTGCAAGGCTCAGCCGCCCCTCCGTACGCTGAACCGGAACGATCCGTATCCCCAGCCATCGTCTTTCCCTCCGCCAAGTTGTGCCCTGTTCAGGTATCTGATGTAGCGTCCGCCCAAAACTATACCTCAACCCCATAGTTTCCAAGTTCCGAACGCAATTGCTCCGCGTTCTGATGGTGAATGGTGTTCATCCCCAGGCGCCGGGGGCTTTCCAGGTTCAGCGGCCGGTCATCAATGAATACACACTCCTCCGGCGGACGCTGGCTGACTTCCAGCGCGACGCGAAAGATCATCTCTTCGGGTTTACGGGACCGAACGTAACAGGAGCTGAAGAAAACCAGAAAGTTCCTTCGAAGGCCGAAGGCCTCAATCCGGTACTGGTTGAGCTCCCGCGGCTCGTTATTGATGGCCCCGACAAAGTACTGTCGGGAGCTCGCGACCTTGTCAAGAATTGCGCGCGTCTCCGGGTATTCCTTTGACTGCGCGTACATGAAGGCAGTGAACTCTTCGCGCGTGAAGCTGCGTGGGCGATAGAACAATGTCCGATCGAGATATTCATTCAGGGTGATCTGTCCGGAGTCGAAGC
>Ga0209577_10000802_pt1 | contig 31448 bp, 23 predicted proteins | sample GraSoiAngelo_109_FD_185874 | JGI IMG/M metagenome (GOLD analysis project Ga0209577, IMG submission 185874) | Grasslands soil microbial communities from the Angelo Coastal Reserve, California, USA - 14_0903_12_20cm (SPAdes) (version 2) | ecosystem: Environmental > Terrestrial > Soil > Grasslands...
GTACCCCAGAGCCGCATCAAGGTGATCTTCAACGGAGTTGATCCCGAGAAATTCTATCCCTATAAGCGGGAAAACAGTGGCCGAGCACGGATTTCGAGTGTCGGCCTTATCTATCCTCTGAAAGGGCAGCTCGATCTGATTGATGCGGCTGCCATGCTAAGACCCAAGTTCGACAACCTGGACGTACGCTTCTATGGAACGCCTGCCGACCGCGAATATTTCGATTCCTGCATGTGCAAAGTCGCTGAGTTCGAACTGGACGACTGCGTCACGTTTGCAGGGTCCACAAAGGAACCGTGGAAAGTGTACAACGACGCCGACGTCATGGCTTTCCCTAGCATTTCAGAAGCCTTTCCCTACGCTGTGCTGGAGGCAATGTCGTGCGGCGCCGCGATAGTTGCTACGGACGTGGGAGGGGTGAGCGAAGCCCTAGGGGATTGTGGGCTGCTTGTCCCCGCCAGGACGCCGCACGCGATGGCCGACGCCATTTCTTTCTTACTCAACAATGCGACGGAGCGCGAACGATTGGGCCAGATGGCTCGGGCGCGCGTCCTCAAACATTTTACGGAGGAACAATTCTTGAATTCATACGAAAGCACTTACGGCAAATTACTGTCGTGCCGGCCCCAGCAGCTCTTGCCGGCATATAGCTCGTGATCGGAGTGTGCGTGCTGTTGCCTCCGCTAGGGTTGGCCACTATGACGCTCGCAGCGTCAAGTTTGCTCTTCAGTAGGAATATCGTGCCCGCTGCTACCGTTGCTACCGCTGCCGCGCGCCTGGCAATCTATTACGGCTATCCCAGTCTGGTAAATGGGGCCAACGGAGATGTAGAGAAAGCAGCCAGGGTGTTCAGCGCTTACGACGTGGTGATCTTGGGCGATGGCCTGGAGTTCCCGGACAAACAGTCCGGGCGCTATCCTCCCGGGGACCCAGACGAGCACCAGAAGACCCTCAGGATAATCGCGGCCGTCCGGGATCGCGGGTCCGGGACGCGTTTTTATGGCTACGTCTGCTTGGGTGAGATCCCATCTCCTAAGGAAGAAAAAATATCTCTCACTCCCGGGCAACTCGAAGAGCGCGTACGCCTGTGGAAGCGTATGGGTGTGGCGGGCATTTTTCTGGATGAGGCTGGCTACGACTTTACCGTAGTCACTCGCAAGCGACAGAATATGGCCGTCAGGATCATCCATGAGCTCGGTCTCAGCGCGTTCATGAACGCGTACTTTCTGGACCACTTGTTCAGCCTTGAAGACAAGCTCCCTTACGCGGATGGTACCGCGAAGAATCCTGAACATTTGCCGCCGCCCTTAGACCGGCGTGATTTTTTCCTGCTGGAATCATTTCAAGTGAGAAATGGAAACTATGAAAGTGTTTCCGAGTGGCAGGCACGCTTGAACCAGGCCCTCAAATATCGTCGACGCTATGGGGCCCACATTTTTGCCACCACCACAACGACAGAGCAGGAGCCTTTCAGCGCGGAAAAGTTCAATTATGCATGGTGGACTGCACTTCTCTACGGCCTAGACGGTTTTGGCTGGGGAGAACCGAACTTTGCTGCCCTGAGCAACACTTTACCTGATCGTCGCTGCAGCTTGGAGAGTACCATGCTCCGCGCTTTGGACCAGTCATCCGCGGTCGGTTCTGATAGCACACGCTTCTGGAAGAGGGTGGGCAATTTTTTGGTTGTCGGAGATACCGCCACTCATTCTGTTCATCGCCTCCCCTTTGTTGGCTCCGGGGAATCAGAGGACGTCGAAACTTTGTTAACTTCTCCTCGAGGAGGATCACTTTTGACCTGCGGGGGAGGCGCATGAATCATAACGAGGACAAAGACCCGCTGATGAATGGTCGCGAAAGCAGGCTACAGCTCGTGCATGCCCGCGAGGTTGCAGCCCTGATTGAGTCTTTGGGGTATACCGATCGGTCCGCGAGAGAGTGGGGCTTCCCGGATATCTTTTCTTTAGCCGAGCATCTCTTCGCACGTCTCCAGCAAAACCCTGCGCCGGATGAGAGGGCCAGCCAGAAGGGCCGGTGGCTTTCCCTCTGGGAAGAAACAAGATGCGCGCTGCACAAGTTTTCACTGAGCCTGGCCTACGCGATCCCTTGGATGGTGATGCTAATCTTAGAGTACTTGCGGCCGGACGCTCTGCGGGTTTCCCCCGAGATTGGTGGAGCACTGAGTCTTTCTCTGATTGCCAGTCTTATAACCACCGGCGGATTCGTCCAGATGATCTCCCGCAGCGGGAACTTCTATTACGGGCTGAAAGAGCCCGTTTTGGCGCATCATACTTGCATCTCACTCCTGAACATTGGGCTGACCAGCAGCCTTTTCCTCACGTTGTTAGGGATAATGGTGGGTTCTTACTTTCATTTATTTGCCGGCAACTACCTTGTGCTGGCTGCCATCAACTACCTGGCCCTGAGCCTTCTGTGGATGCTCTGTGCCGTCCTTTCTGTGCAGGGGAGCGGCTGGTGTATCCCGTTCATTTTTTTCATCAGCATTCTAATGAGTGGGTTGATAAAAATTTTCGTTCATTTGGGAACAACAATGCTTTTGATACTCTGCCCGTTGCTGGCAGTGTCGTGCGCGATCGCGTGTGTGCTGGCCGGTTCTTATCGCGCGGAGAGAAAGAACCCACAGAGCAAGGATAGCGCGCGTCCACGAGGCGGAGTCATGTTCATCTCGCTGGTGCAATTCTATGTCTACGGAACCGTCTATTTCAGCTTTCTCTTTGCCGACCGACTGACTGCGGGAAGCGCGGTTCCATGGGTTTCTGGCCTAAGTTTCGGAATTGACGCCGCATATAAGAAGGGTACGGATCTGGTACTGTTGGCTTTCCTGATTACCGCCGCACTTGTGGAATACCTCGCTGATTCTTTCTTGCGGTTCTGGCAAAGGCTAGCTACGGAACTGCCGCAAGCCGCAAGCGAGCAACTGATGGTAAGCCTGTGGAAACGTCACTCGAAATCGATGTTGGCTATCTTTACTGCGTTCGTGGTGATTGCCTTGAGCGCTTGGTTCGCCTTCTCTCGTTCGAGCGGCCTGGCCCCTGCCCCCCGATTATTGCAGACCGCTGTCCTCGGCGGTCTTGGTTACCTCATGCTCAGCGTAGCTTTGCTAGAAATCATAATTTTGGCCAGCATAAATGCCATTTCGATGGCCTCGCTGGCCGTAGCAGCGGGAGTCGCAGTGAACCTGCTGACTGGCTATGGACTCAGCCATTTGTGGGGAGTGCAATATGCCGCCGTCGGACTGCTCGCTGGGTCCGCTGTCGTTTTATGGATATCTAACGCGGCGGTTAAACGTGTCCTGGGCCACCCTGATTATCATTATTCCATTTCGTGAGCTTTCCTGATGCTTGCTCTCGATGCACTAAAGGCTTTTTGGATCCTCGGCGTCTTCCTTTCAACGTTTTTGTGGTTGCCAACACATCTCTTTTCGGGCCGGCCGAATTCTCCCAGGGTCATTCGGATTGCCGGCAACTGGGCCCGTACCGTGCTGTGCGTAACCATCTTAGTTTTTCTCTTGAGCCGTTTGAGGGTGCTCGGTGCGATCACGGTTGTTTTGTTTTTTTTGGGCGCGATAGCCGTCAGCTGGTTTCGCAAGCGTGCTGGGATGCCTCGCCGTTTGTTGACGAACCTGCAAGCAACCACAATAAAAATAATGCGCCTGGTTGAATCTCGGTCGTTTGGCCTGTTTTTCCTGCCCCGCAAGCGCTCGCCCACCTCGGCCCGCCGGCCTTGGGGATTACGCGTAAACTCCGTGCTGAAAGTCCTGGATGGCCGGGAACTGCTGGGCGCATGCTTTGTTGTGGTGCTGGGAACAACCGTCGTTGTGCGCGCCGAGCATGCGGTTCGGGAAATGCGTTTTGATCAACCTGAGCAATACTCTGCTCTGCTGCGTGCGCGAGAATTGATGCTCAATACCCACCCTGCCGGCCGACCGTTCGTATTTCCGGCCGTGATCGCAACCACATCTTTGCTTAGCAGTACGGAGCCCACGCAGGTAACGCGTTTCCTGACACCTGCAATTGGCCTGTTGGTCGTTCTGGCCATCGGCTTGCTCATTCAGGTATGCGCCCGTGTGGGTGTTGCGTGCGTCGCCGCTATCTACTGCTTAGGAGCAGCTGTGTTCCCGCCTGCGAGAACCCAAACGGACGTGGCAATCTCCGCGACGGAAAAAATCGAGAGGTTCTTCAGCGCTTCTCCGGCAACCATCCAAGCCAGGCCCGAATTTGCGCTCGGCTTGCTATTCCTTCTCTTAGCACTCGCCCTTCTCGCGGATTGGTATAGGAACTCACGGGGTTGGGATTCATTGCTGGATTTCACCTGCTGCCTGTTGTTGACGGGCATCGTTTCGCAAGTCTTACTCGTAGTATTGATGATGGCGGCTGGGGTTCTGCTGCTTCGACCAATGGCGGGAATGTTCGCCTTCGTGATGCTGTGTTATGGATTGGTAGCTTGGTCGACTTTGTCCACCGGCCTCACCATCCTTGACGAAATACGCACGATCTTACCGGTTGCCGCCGCCATCCTCGTGGGTTGCATCCTTGCGTTTATAGAAGGGGAATTAGTCGCCCGCACCAGCAGGAGGGCTGAAACGGTACTTCTCGCTGCCTGTCTGTGCGTTGCCGTGATTTGGTTACGACCGCAAAGGTTGCTTGGCCGATACCTCGAGTATGAAGCCGCAGCCCGTGCGACGCAGGAAATCGCAGATAGATTTCCCCGGCAGACGTGGGTTGTGGCAGCACCTGTAGAGCAGTTAGCCGAAACATTTGGCTTGGGAGGGCATGAAGATCTGGCCGGATTTGTCGAGAAATATCACAGCCAGGTCTCGAGCCCGGAGTTCCGCTTTCAGGATGCACGGGAAGATTTGTTTATTTACGTGGAGAAGAGACCGTTTCAGATTTTCTCCCGTGAACCTGAGACCGTCTCTTTCTCCGTGCTGAGCGACCCTACGTACCGCAATTATCGCTCACCGGGAGGGCGAGCCAGCTTGGAGGCAGCGGCGCTACAACTCTGTGAGAGCTACCGGCAATACCACTCCAACACCGATGTATTTTTTGAGAACGAAGTTCTCCGTATCTACCATATACACCAGCAACAAGCTTCGGACATCAAGGCAGGACAGTGAGGGCATGGTGAAGTCAAGATCACAAAGTCTCACCCAAAATCATGTATAAAGAATTTTACAAACTGCGGCTTAATCCCTTTGAAATCACCCCCGATCCCTCTTTTCTGTTTCTCACTAGGAGACATCAAGAGGCCTTGATTGCCCTTTACTATGGTGTTCACCGGCGGAAGGGGTTCCTGGCACTGACAGGGGACGTTGGTACGGGCAAGACCTTGCTAATCCGTTGCCTTTTGCGAATGCTCAAAGATAACGACATCGCCTGCGCCTATGTCTTCAATAGCCGCTTGTCGACGCTGGAGTTCCTGCACTACGTTGCCACGGAATTCGGGCTTGCGGCATGGGGCAAAACCAAGGGCGAAGTTCTGCAGGACCTCCGTAAGTGTCTTATTGCTCGCCACCAGAGAAAATTGACCAATATGATTGTGGTGGACGATGCCCAGGATCTCTCGATCAAACTGCTCGAAGAGATCCGGCTTCTGACCAATCTGGAGACCGAAGAAGAGAAATTGCTCCAGATATTGCTTGTGGGGCAGCCCGAGCTGGACGAAAAGCTGGATTCCTTTAAGCTGAGGCAATTGCGGCAAAGGATAGCACTGCGCTCTCACCTTGAACCATTAGACTTAGAAGAGACCAGCGGCTATATACGGCATCGACTGCAACTTGCGGGCGCGGCTTCTGAAGCGCGTGACTTGTTTGCCGAGGAAACGATCGAAAGAGTCTATCGTCATTCTCGTGGTGTTGCGCGGCTGATCAACACAGTTTGCGAAAACGCCTTGATCACCGCCTTCGCAAGACAGCTAACCAGCGTGCCGCCGGATATCATCGATGAAGTAGCATACGACCTGCGCCTCAGCGTGGCCAGTCCAACGCGGCCGGAACTCAGCAAGAACAACGACGAGGTGCCGCAAGCGCATGAGGATCCTGCTGCAATTGTATAGCCGACCGCGAGGCACGTAACGGGGAGGGACGGTGCTCATTTCCTGAGCCAGGCGCGTGCCGTCCCAATAGGGCAGCCACACGCTTACCTCTTGCAAGTAATTCACGTCGCCAGTGTCATCAGTGAATTTTCCCGAGCGCTCGGAAGGTCTGGCTGAGAGTCATAAGGGAGGCGGTGGCGACCTTGAAGACCTGGCCGACAAGCTGTGGCGCTGGCAGGCCACCAGGCTGGCGCTGATTTTATTGTCGATGTAGGCGAGCTAGACGACAGTGTAGGGAGAAGGCAGAGTGGATGCGTCTTCATATGCCCAGGGCGACGTCGCGCACACGACGGACTGCACCTAGGCATGGCATAACGCAACCATTCACGTTAACTGCCGGTGGACGTTGGACGGGTTGCTACCGAGCAATCCGGCTCGATCGTGGAACCGAAGGAATGGCCGCAATGCGCACGCGACGTCTTGGGTCTACGTGCGCGAAGCACATAGCCACCTTTTTCTATTCTGCAACGCAAAAAGAAAGCTCGGATGCAAAGGGGACATGTACCAATTGTGTTCATACGCAGGTAATGGGGAAAGCGAGTGGCTGCACGGTGCTAGGCTAGACTTTGGGATGCAATGAAAACTGATGGCTGTGGTTGCAAACGAAAAACGAGAGACCTACTTGCGTCTTGCGTGTGGCTCGCCGGAGTGGCAATAGGTATATTGGAGTCCTTTGGCTGTGCGGGCGTGACGACGACACGGACGCCTCTTCCGGTGAGCGTCACGATTGCGCCTATCTCGGCGACGGTTGGAGCCGGGGGCACCCAGCAGTTTACGGCCACGGTGCAGAACACCAGCAACACGGCGGTGACCTGGCAAGTGAACGGGGTAACCGGGGGCAATGCAACCGTAGGCACGATTTCCAGTTCGGGTCTGTACACAGCGCCTGCGAGTCCGGCCACAGTGACGGTGACGGCCGTGTCTCAGGCTGACACCACAAAGTCGGCCTCGGCTCAGGTCACAATCACGGCGCCCACTGCGGTGAGCGTCACGATTGCGCCTACGTCGGCGACGGTGGCAGCCGGGGGCACCCAGCAGTTTACGGCCACGGTACGGAACACCAGCAACACGGCGGTGACCTGGCAAGTGAACGGGGTAACCGGGGGCAATGCAACCGTAGGCACGATTTCCAGTTCGGGTCTGTACACAGCGCCTGCGAGTCCGGCCACAGTGACGGTGACGGCCGTGTCTCAGGCTGACACCACAAAGTCGGCCTCGGCTCAGGTCACAATCACGGCGCCCACTGCGGTGAGCGTCACGATTGCGCCTACGTCGGCGACGGTGGCAGCCGGGGGCACCCAGCAGTTTACGGCCACGGTACGGAACACCAGCAACACGGCGGTGACCTGGCAAGTGAACGGGGTAACCGGGGGCAATGCAACCGTAGGCACGATTTCCAGTTCGGGTCTGTACACAGCGCCTGCGAGTCCGGCCACAGTGACGGTGACGGCCGTGTCTCAGGCTGACACCACAAAGTCGGCCTCGGCTCAGGTCACAATCACGGCGCCCACTGCGGTGAGCGTCACGATTGCGCCTACGTCGGCGACGGTGGCAGCCGGGGGCACCCAGCAGTTTACGGCCACGGTACGGAACACCAGCAACACGGCGGTGACCTGGCAAGTGAACGGGGTAACCGGGGGCAATGCAACCGTAGGCACGATTTCCAGTTCGGGTCTGTACACAGCGCCTGCGAGTCCGGCCACAGTGACGGTGACGGCCGTGTCTCAGGCTGACACCACAAAGTCGGCCTCGGCTCAGGTCACGATCACGGCGGTCATTGGCATAGCTTTCTACGTTTCGACCACAGGTAGTGACTCCAATCCGGGTACGGTCACCTCTCCGTGGAGAACTATCCAGCACGCGTCCAATTCCGTACAGGCGGGTGACACCGTTTACGTGCGTGGCGGCGTGTACAACGAATCGGTGAACATTTCGGTATCAGGGTCAGCGACAGCAGGTCCGATTGCATTCCAAACTTTCCCCGGTGAGCAAGCGATTGTAGATGGCACAGGACTGATACCCTCCACCTCGGGCCCGCAAGGCTTGATCAACATAACGAATCAGAGTTACATTTCCTTCCAGGGGTTTGAGATCCGCAACTACCAGACCTCGAGCGCGTCTGCCACTCCAGCGGGGATCTGGATATCGGGCTCAGGCAGCAACATCCAGGTGCTGAACAACCTGATTCATAACATCGTGACCACCTCAGAAACCCTCGGCAACGCTTTCGGCATTGCCGTGTATGGCACGGTAGCACCCGCTTCCCTCGATAGAGTCACGATCAGCGGCAACCAGGTTTATAGCCTTAAAACCGGCAACAGTGAATCGGTAAACGTGGACGGAAACGTCACCAACTTCGCCATCACGAACAACGTCATCCACGACAACGATAACATAGGCATCGACATTATTGGCTTCGAAGGCGTTTCGCCCGACCCAGCTTACGACTACGCTCGCAACGGTACGGTCACGGGCAATACCATCTACAACATTTCGGCCATAAACAATCCTGGTGAGCATAATCAATACGATGCCAATGGTATTTACGTGGACGGCGGCTCTCAGGTTGTCATCGAGCGCAACCTGATCCATGACGTAGACATCGGCATCGAAATGGCCAGCGAGCACCAGGGCCGCGTAACTAGCTTTGTGATAGCGCGGAACAACCTCGTGTATTCGGCGAATTCGACCGGGATAACCATTGGAGGATATGCCAGCAACGTGGGCGGCACCGACCACTGCACGATTGTCAATAACACCCTGTTCCAGAACGATACCAAGAACACGGGGAGCGGTGAATTTCAGATTCAATACTACGCGACCAACAACACGTTCAAGAACAATATTGTATATGCCTCATCACAAGGCCTATTCATCAACAACCACACGAACAGCGAGCCCGATCCGGCGGACGTGGACTACAACCTCTATTACTCCTCGTTGACCCCCTCAATAGCAGCCTTTCTCTGGAATGGTACGAACTACGGTGGTTTCTCGTCCTATCAATCAGCGACCGGGAAGGATAGCCATTCTCCATATGTGAATCCGCAGTTCCTGAGCCTGACGACGCCTGACCTGCAAATCCAGCCGACTTCACCGGCAGTCAATGCAGGAATCGACCTAGGATCGACGGTCGTTGGTACCTTAGACTTTGCTGGCAATCCACGCGTGCAGGGAAGTAATATCGGCATCGGCGCCTACGAGCACTAGCACACCCGCGAATTCCAGCGCGGGGGAACGGGCCAGAGGTTCATTACCACGACCAACGATAGTGGCTCGTGCCGCTTTCCTTGCTGATGCCGGGCATGCCTTGGCCCTTTCCCGCGTCGGTAACACAGCTGGATAGTGCATCCGCCTTCTTAAGAAGGCGTAGAAGGATACGGTCGCGAACAAAATCGGGGCATCGGACTTCCGTCAACCACCCAAATTCCCAAATTCACGCCAAGGAAAGCAAACGCAATCTCATAAACTAGATGTAACACTACAAGGCGGCAAACATGCAAACTCCACCAGCACAATTGACAGCAAGCTTGGCAGGAAACCTTACGCCCCCGACCAGCCTTTTCAGGGCTGCGTATCTCACTTGCCGGACCGCGATCCAAAACCGGTGCGCCGGATTGAGTGTTCTATACCGGATTCTGCAGGTCTTCCTTGCACCGTGCCGGCAAGAACAAAGGACTTATTTCAGCCTCCCGAAAATAGGGTTTTCCTCCTACAGCTCATCGGGTCTTTTGCGTATTCAAAAATAGATATTTGACAGGGTTGTGTTTTGCAGGTGAGCGACTAACATGTGTGCAGAGGGAGTCGGCCGCCTTCATGCTTCGCCCCAAGGATAACTCCTAACCAGAGGGGGTTACGCCTTCCCAGGAAAGGCGCGCGCAGAACGAATCCGACTGGATGCCCTGAGAAGGCGGCTCACAGTAAACCACGCGAGCTTTTGCTCGCAGATTTTCTCGTAGAGGAAGTAACGAACAGTCATGATTTGAGAAATTGGAGCCGAAGGGGAGAAATGCAGATGCATCGTTCCTTAGTTTTCGTTTCTACAACGCCAAAACTACAGGCCGTATGCGGCCAGGAATAGCTCCCAAGGAGTGTGGCTTGGGCGACCCTACCCCTCCACTACCGGTGAAGAAGATTTCGGCCGCCCAAGCAGACGAGTCGGCGCCGAAGAAGGGAGAGTCTCCGCCCAAGACTGCGGCAGGATTCCTTCTGATGGACTCCTCACTTCGCCCCGTCTCGTTCAATGCCGAGGCCATCGAGATTCTTAGTTATCCGGATAAGCACCGAAGCCTAACGCACTCTGACGGCCTCCTTGCAGCAAAGATTCGGTCGAGCTTAGTAAGCCGTCAGGCCCGCGGTGAATCGCCCTTTGTGACTGAGTTCCGGTCAGGCAGGAGACGTTATTTTTGCCGAGCATTCTTTGTGCGTTCATGCGCCAAAGATCCTTCGCACCCCGGCATAGCCGTCCTGCTAGAACGAGGGCCTTCTGGATTGGTCCCATGGTCGCAAGTCTCGCGGCAGTTCAACCTAACGCAACGCGAGCGAGAAGTGTTGGAGTACCTGCTGCAAGGTCTAACCAGCAAGGCAATTGCAAATCGTATGCACATCAGCCCCAATACAGTGAAGGCCTTTCTGCGAACGACCATGATCAAGACGGGCGCCTCTTCCCGGTCCGCGATGGTAGGCAGAATTATCTTGGCCCAACCGCAGTAATGGGTGTGCGACCCAGTTCCGGTCAGGCTGCAGTAGCACTTGCTGTAAGGCGTGACAGCAAGGAGATTGCGAATCGGATGAAAGTGAGCCGCTACAAGGTGAAGGCTTGCTACGCTCGTCATGATCAAGACGAGAGTCCCCTCCCGCTCGACGGTTATAGCGACTATTATCGTGACGCAATCGTGGTTGTGACTCGATCTTTTTCCCCCGTGGCCATTCACCCATTGATGTTTAATTGTTGCGACAGCCCAGACCTTTATTTTTCTTCTTGGTTCTCTCTAGGAAATTGGAACGAATTGTGCTAACGGCGTAGTCCATTGTGCTAATCCAATGGGCTAATTTGATCGGCTAAGCCCTTGGTAGCAGAGTCTTTCGTTAAGCCAATTGGAACAATCACCGGATTGCGGGCTGCTTTGCGGTTCGTTAGCCTGACTGCGACTTGCCCGGCCAAGTTTTGTGTGGCGCGACGCGACGCTATCCGGCCAGAGATCATCCTCCCCGCTGAACTGGCCTACTCGGACGTAGCCGTAAAACTTGCCGAGCCTGTGGTTTGAAGTCTAGGACCGGTTTCTGAATGAACGCAGGTATGATTATGAACCAGCTACGCTTTTGTATTATTTCCACCGGAGTTCTTGTCGTCTCCTTCGTGCTCTTCTCGGCCACAATACCAACCGCGCAAGCCCAGCTTCCCATGCCCCTCCCGACCGCCTGCTCGACACCTACGATCGACATGAAGCTGCTGGTGGTCACCAATGGAAAAAGGGAAGCGGATTTCCCGGCGATCAAGCAGATCCTCGACTATTTGGGCACGCCTTACGACGTGTTGGACATGACCGTCAACACCGGAGGAATCACTTCCGCAATGTTGTCCGATGGCAGTTGCCACGGTTACTACCAGGGCGTGATCTTCGCGTATGGCGCTTACATCTACACGCTACCCGGGATGTCGCTCCTGACCTCCTATGAGCAAACCTTCGGGGTGCGCCAGCTGAACTGGTACATGTATCCCAACAACGACTTTGGGTTCAACTATCCGTATAACGGGACTATTAGCTCTGCCGGTACGGATAGCGCTAGCTTTAGCTCTGCGGGGGCGTCGGTTTTCGGGTACGCGAACACCGCCACACCGGTTGCCATCTCAAACGCCTACATCTATCTCGGCACGCCTCTCGGTGCTGCAGCGTTGCCGACGGGGGCTTCGGTAACGCCCTTGCTTACGGACGCCGCTGGTAATGCCCTCTCCTTGCTCTATACCCTGGGCGATGGGCGGCAATATCTCACCCAGACCTTCGATAGCAGTCCGTATCTGATGCACGACTTAGTCTTGGCATACGGTCTGATCAACTGGGTCACCAAGGGCATCTTCCTCGGCGAATACCACGTGTACGCCGCCGCGCAGGTGGACGACTTTTTCATCAATGGCTCGGAATGGATACCGGGCACACCGTGCACCGATCCCATCACGCACGACCGCACACCGCCGGATGCCACCTTGCTGCCGTTTTTTAGGATCAACTCCGCTGACATGACTTCGTTGGTGGCTTGGCAGAACAAGGTGCAAAGCGACCCCTTGCTTGCAAATTTCAAACTAACCCTGGCCTTCAACGGCGTCGGCACCACGGGCAACACTGACTGGACCAGCCTCCCCACCGCCGGCGTTGCGAATGACGACTTGACCAGCAACGTTCAGAACTACCAAAAGTACTTCCACTGGATCAGTCACACCTACGATCATCCAAACAGTCTTAACGGTTTGCATAAGTCCGATCCTGGTGGTGACCCAGACACTCCACAAGTAGATTCGATCGACCTGGAGATCCTTACAAACCAGTATGTAGCCACAGGCGCGGGCCAGAACCTGGACCCAGATCCCCGTGACACCGTCAGCCCTCTCCATCTGAGCGACTTCAACCCGGCCAACCTCGTAACTCCGGGCGTCACGGGTCTGAACGATACTTTGGTCCCCACTTATCTGGTTCAAGATGGCATCCGCTACGTGGTGACCGACACCTCGGTCATCGGACAGGCCAATAACGGTCCAAATCCGTCGCCGAATGTAGGCATCGTGAACGGTTATGCCCCCAGCCTTTACGAAGTACCGCGACATCCCAACGATATCTTCTTCAACGCAGTTAACTGGGCGGACGATCAGGCGGAGTTTTCCTGCATCTACAACAATCCCGTACAGCCACCCTACAGCACCTTCACTGCACCACAGATTCTCGATTACGTCAGCTCAGGCTTCCTCACAAACATGTTAATGGGAGACATGGATCCCCAGATGTTCCATCAGAACAACCTGCACAACTATGACGGGCAGGGACACTCGCTGCTCAGTGATGCCTATGATCAGACCTTCACTAAATACGAACGGCTCTACAAACTGCCGGTGGTCAGCCCAACGCTCGATCAGTTGGGGCAGAACATGCAAAATCGCAACGCCTACAACCTGTCGACCGCGACGGCCAGCCTCACGGGCCTTTCCGGGTCGAATTTGACGATCAGCATCACTGTGCCGGCGACGGCCAGCGTTCCGAGCGCGATCATCCCGATTACCGGCCTGAACAGCGTCGGAGCGGAAACCTACGGAGGACAACACATCTCCCACGTACAGGTGAGCAGGGGCCAAACGATATTGCTCCCCGTGACGCCTCCCACACCTCTTCCAACCGTCTCTTCGCTGACGTTGAACCCAACCAGTGTCGTCGGCGGCCTGCAATCCTCTACGGGTACGGTGACGCTGAGCGGGCCAGCTCCCACAGGCGGTGCGCAAGTTATGCTTTCCAGCAGCAACGGAGCGGCCAGCGTTCCTTCCAGCGTGACCGTTCCGGCCGGAAGCAGCAGCGCAAGCTTCACGATCAGCACCAGCGCGGTGGACGCATCGATCCTAGTTGCTATCTCCGCGTCCTATGGTGGCGTGAGCACATCGGCTCCGCTCACCGTGGCGCCTGCCCCTCTTCCAACCGTCTCTTCGCTGACGTTGAACCCTACCAATGTCGTTGGCGGCCTGCAATCCTCTACGGGTACGGTGACGCTGAGCGGGCCAGCTCCCGCAGGCGGTGCGCAAGTTATGCTTTTCAGCAGCAACGGGGCGGCCAGCGTTCCTTCCAGCGTGACCGTTCCGGCCGGAAGCAGCAGCGCGATCTTCACGGTGAACACGTCTATAGTTCTCTTACCAACTTCTGCCACGATCTCGGCTTCGTATAACAGTACAACTCGAACAGCAAGTCTTGCAGTATTGTTGTAGCCACATGGGAGCGTAGAGAATCCAAAGAAGCTGGTTCAATGATCCTTGCGGTCTCGACTGGATGCTGTGCCCTTGTTTTGCCCTGCGGTCGGGCGATGGCGGACGCTGCCGCGACATCTGCGGCGCAACTACGGCACCGGGAATCCAAACAGGGCCATTCTGACGATTCTGCCATCCTCGTCCCATGCGCCATCACCCCATTGGATGCGCGGGCCCTCGCAAAGCTACGGGTTTCTCCGCAAGAGTGACGTTAGGTTTTGGACGCTTCTTGCAAGTTCTGCGACTTCACCACCTCCGTGGAGTTCGAATTCTACTTCATAATTCCCTGTCGCAGCGTGATCCACGGCTTCTTTGAGGCTGACGAGAGGTTTAGTGACTTGGCGAGGCAGGATGATGCTGACCCACACGCTAAACAAAAGAGTGACAGCTGAAACGATGCTTAGGGCCCATTCAGCTCGACGGATCAACTGGCGAGCTTCCTGGTGGTCTGTTTGGACACGCCCCCAATTTTGCTGTTCCAGTTCGGACGCCAGCTGCAAGGTCTCTTGACTGGATGCCTGGAGGTCCGGAGTGACTTGCCGCAAGGCGGGATTTGCTTCTTGTATAGCTTGTGTAATCCGCATATCAAACGAACCGACTCGGGCGCGAAGGTCCTGAATTAGCTGGGCCCGTCTCTTATGTTTGGCCTCTTTGACAAGATTGTCCAAGTCTTTTTCATAGGCCAACACTGCCTCCCGAATCTGGTCGACTGGTTCTTGCCTGCGTTGTCCCATCGTCGAAACTGCAGATGCGAATCGCTGCTGGTATCGATCGACTGCATCCAGACCCTTCTGAACGATGGTTTCTTCGCCGGGCTCAAGATCCTTGATACGAACCAGAATTTGCCTCATCTTCGTAAGCGATTCCTGGTTTGCCCGAAGATATTCCGGGTCCTCGAACAGAATGTAGTTTCGTGCTGCGCGGCGGGCCTCCAATATCTGGATGGAGGCTTGTTCTGCCAGCTTTGCCGCTGGCGCATCGACATTCACGATGTGGTCCACGATCCGGCCCATCGCAAACAGATAGTAAACAGCCAAGAAAATAACAGGGACGAGAATCAACCTCGCGGCGGCAAGGCTATAGGCAACCCTTTTTCGAAGTGAGCTACCGGGCGCGAAGACCTTGAAGGATTTTCGGATTCTCCATCTCATGGGTGGCAACCTCCCAAGGTATTACAATCCGTTCTCGCGAGACTTCATGGTGCAGCATCGAGTCTAGGCACATGAGCGTCATTCGCCGCGCAGCTTGCCTGGCGGGATGTCATTTGCGGCGGGCCAAGTCTTCCAGCGCGTCGAGCTTCGTTTGTGCTGCCTTCACTCGCCGTTGCAGGATTTCAATGCCGGCTTGGGGAGTAATGCGATGACGCCTTCATCGAAATTCATGCTGCTCGTCACCGTCTGGAGGTTCCTGGCAACTTCGATCGCTTTAAGTATTACGCTTTATGACAGCGCTGGCACATGGATGCTGAAAATAGAGCGACGGCATCGAACGGACTGAAGAGATCAAGTTATTTTCTTCACCTTGGCCACGTGAATCAATTTGCGCAAGGCCGTATTGACGGACCGCTCGTCAGGAAAATACTCAGCCACGTCCGGTGACAAGAGCGCGAGATTGGTCCCCGCTTGATAGCGCGTGGCGTACTTGCCGCTGACGCAGCCCTTCAACTCGGACAGGTGGTACTCTCGATGCAGTTCGTCAGTTAGTTTCCGTCTCTCGGTTCTCTTCTTCATAATGTTTTCGCTCGCGCAGCGTCGTCTTGCGGGTGCTGATAATCCTGATGTTCTCGCCGCGGTCGGAATGGGTCACAATCAAAACCCGGCCGGCCCTCTACATTCCAACCCTGATGAACCGCTCTTCTGAGATCGAATAATCCGGATCATGATAAGTCATTGCCAATGGATCGGCAAAAACCGTAACAACCTCATGGAATGAAACCCAGTGCTTCTGAGATTCTGCGTTGCTTTGTCGGGGTCCCATTCAAAATTCACTGTCTCATTTTAACCCGCCGCCGCCAACCACACAACGACTCCGCAACTCGTCGATCTGTCTACCCTTGGCACCGAATGCATACGAATTGTTGCCTTTCAACTTCTTGCAGAAAGAGTTGCGTTCCCGAAATGGATTTGACAGCTCGAGCAGGCAAAGGAAGTAATACGCATTCTGACAGCGGCGCAAGAGGAGAAGAGCGCTGTCTGTGAGTGACCGAAGAAGAAAGATGTGGCTCCCCGGGCTAGATTCGAACTATCGGCAAGCTCTGATCAATGGGGCTAACTAGGATTCGCCTTCTCTTTTCGGTTTTTGTCGTCATTCGCCGCTATTTATCACAATTCACATGACACTGGTATTACGACAGCCCGTGTCCGCTTAGCAGCTCGGCGCGACTGTAATTGAAGCCAGGCAGGCGGCGGAACTCCCGATTGTCGTGCAGGTGGTAGAGATCATCTGGGAGGATAATGCACGAACGGCGAAATCACCCTGGCTGAATGGGAGCATGTTCTTATTTAGTTGATCTGTGTGCCCGCTGCAGAGCCAACCTTGCCCGGCAGCTAAGCCCCTCGATATAGTAGGTGGCTGATGGCAGGTTGAGATCGGTCCTTCCTGCCTTGCACTCAACTCGTGGAGGTCGTTGTCACTGTGGCGAAGGCGGGCGCGGCCAAGTCGAAGGAATCAGAGAGCGGTAAATTGCGGATCGGCGACGACTGGAATGCTATCCGTATCATCGCACTCTCGCAAAGCAATCCGCTCAAGGCCATCGCGGAGTTGGTCGAGAACAGCATCGATGCGCATGCCAAGACCATTGCCATCACGCGCGGGCGCGAGCAAGGCGAGCACTTTCTAACGGTCAAGGACGATGGCGACGGCGTCCCGCGCGATCTGAACGGGCTGCCTGACTTCAAGTACGTCGCAACTCATATCTGTGACTCGGTGAAGCGACGCTTGAAGGCCGACGGCGCTGGAGGCGGCTTACAAGGCGAATTTGGTATCGGCCTTTTGAGCTTCTGGACCGTGGGCGACACGCTCACGATGACTTCTTCCGGTGCCGATCAGCGTGTCTATCAGATGGTTATGCGCAAAGGGGATCCGCGCTACATCGTGAAGCTTCGACGCGTGCTCTTTGCCGAGCGGGGCACCGAACTCAAGATCAGGCCCTTGCTCGAGGGCATCCGCGGATTGAGCGGCGAGAAGATCCAGTGGTATCTGGCCTCGGAGCTGCGCGATCGTATTCGCAATACGCAGGTTCGTGTAACGGTGATCGATAAACTTGCGCGCAAGCAGTACCAGGTCGAGCCGCGACAGTTTGAAGGCCGCTTGCTCCACCAACTGCCGACGGTTCGGTCGCCATTCGGCGAGGCGTATGCCGAACTGTATCTCACGGAACCGGCCGAGGACTTCCGGGTCGCCCTTACCCGAGATGGCACGCGGGTGATCGCGGATATCGGAACGCTGCCCGGTTTGGAGCGCCCGCCGTGGAGTTCTCGTTACCTGCAGGGCCTGATCGACGTGCCCTACCTTAACCTCACACCCAGCACGCGTTCCGGGATCGTCCACGATGAACGCTATGGGGCCTTCGTGGAAGCGCTAGTGCCGCTGGAAGCGCACCTCAATGGCCTCATCGACGCACAGCGCCGGGCCGAGGAAGAACAGGCAAACCGAGAGTCCCTTCGTGCCATCCAACGTGCGTTTCGCGAGGCCATGCTGGCCTTGCCGCGCGAGGAATACGATTGGTTCGACATCCAGTCACGCTCGCCGCAGACGGCCAGTCCCGGCGGGTCATCGGAGCGGGGCGCAGAGGCCTCTGGTGCAGAGGAACAGGGGGGCGTTCCGGAACCGAGCGGAGGCGAATCTACCCAGCGCCAATTCTTCGACTATGCAGGGCCTTTGCACACCGTCGTGATTTCCCCAGCGGCAAGCACATTGACAGTGGGCCAAAGCCGGCGCCTTCGCGCGCTGCCCCGGGATCGCTCGCGCCGGCCGGTCGAGCAGGACTTGACATTTGCCTGGGAGATCGTCGAAGGGGGTGGCACGATCTTGTCCACGTCCGATCAAGAAGTGAGCTTCGAGGCTCCCTCGTCGCCCGTTCTCGTGCGTTTGTCCGTCGCGGTCTCACAACGCGACATGCACTGCAGTGCCGAGGCCCTGATCACCGTCACCGACAGCCTTGATGTGGCTATCGGCCCAGCGGTCGTCAATGCGCGCGGCTTACCGGGCTACACCTTTGAACGGGCCGCCGGGGAACTGTGGCGCTCGCGATTCGATGCTGAGCGCAACCTGATCGTCGTGAATAACGGGCATCGCGATTTTGTTTTCGCCACGCGCAGTCGCGCGCTCCAGCTGCGTTATCTCGTGCGGCTCTATGTCAAGGAGTTGGTGCTCAGGAACTTTGCGGGTCTGCCGGTCGAACAAGTGGCGGAGCGCATGATTGAGCTCTCGCTGTATGTCGAGGAGAAATTGAAGTCCGCGTGAAGGGTTGTGCCGGAGACGCAGGCAGAAAGGTGCGACCAAAAGCGGCGCGACGCCGAGTACTCGGCAGAGAACGAATAGGCGATGATGAGCGCCGGCTCTTCCCGGCCTGTCAAGGTATATTGCGCCTCCGTCGATGCCGCCAGGCCCTCGAAGACGTGGTTCTGCGATCGCCAGTCAGCAAAGTCGAGCGGCGATACTAAAAAGAGCCGACATTAAAACTCCAGCCGCTGAAGCCCGCCGCGGCCTCAAAAATGTCCCTATGCTCCGCCAACGCACGGACTATCGAAGACGAAAAACTCTCCATGGGACTTCTTGCACCGGCCGACTGCATCTTCAGCGGGACCAAATTCTGCGGGTCGCGCACGGGCAGCCAGCGCAGCATTAGCGCGTCCATCAAGCTGAAGATCGCGGTGTTTGCCCCGATGCCCAGCGCCAACGACCGAACGGCGGTAGCCGTGAAACCTGGATTCTTGCCCAGCGCGAAGCTCACGGACGAACAAAAGATGATTACCGACAGCCTTATCAAAGGAAGAGTGAGGACGATGAGGATTCCAGCGGGACGACAAAGACTGGGTTTTTCGCGAACTCGAGGATTTTTGCAATTGCGGGGGACAAAATAAGGCCGGGTCTTATCCGGGTGTGTTAGAATGAATTTGCGTTAGGAAATTGCGCTAAGATTAAGTAGGTTCCCATGCCATTAGCGCTGCCGATTTTGCGCCCAGCCCAAGGCTTCACTTGAACAGCCCGTTGACCGCGGGTCCCGCCGGCAAAGTCTGAGATAGCTAGAACAAAAACCCGATTAGCACCAGGCCAGACTGCCTGGAGGAGGAATATCGCCGATGATTTCCCGCAGAATCATTGCTTGGGGCACTCTATTCACGCCTTTGCTCGCTATTTTGTGCGTGGCTGCTTCTGTTCCGCCACGGACAAGAGTTTCCGAACGCACCTTCGAGTTTACGTATCTGACGAAAATTCCCGCTTCGCCTGTGGGCGCAAAGACTCTGCGCGTTTGGATTCCGGTGCCGCAATCGGATCCCTATCAAGCCATCGGAGGCCTGCAGATCCAATCTCCTTTCCCTTATGTGAAGCATCGCGAAGCAGAATACGGCAACGAGTACCTTTATCTGCAATTTTCCGGCCGCGCAAGTGAGATCCCCCGAAGAAGTCCACATAAGTTTTCAGGTAACGCGTCAGGAACACCGCGTTGAGCTCGAAGCCCGCCCAGCCACCGCGCAATCGGGTGCGGTAGACTCGCCAGGTCTCCAACGTTTCCTAGGCCCCGACCGTCGCGTGCCCGTCCAGGGGGTCATCGCGGAACTCGCTGCGCAAGAGACGCATGGGCTCCAAGACCCGCTGGAGAAAGCGCGAGCAATCTACAACTACGTCATCGCCACCATGCGCTACGACAAGTCAGGCACCGGTTGGGGCAACGGCGATGCGATATGGGCCTGCACCGCCAAGCGTGGCAACTGCTCGGATTTCCACTCGCTGTTTATCGGCATGATGCGGGCGGCCGGAATTCCTGCGCGTTTTGAAATTGGCTTTCCTCTGCCCTCTGATCAGCACGATGGGGCTGTGCCGGGATATCACTGCTGGGCGCAGTTCTATGTCGAGCCGTATGGCTGGATCCCGGTTGACGTGTCAGAGGCTTGGAAGCACCCCGAGAAGAAAAACTATTTCTTCGGGGCCCATGACGACAATCGCCTGCAGTTTACTGTTGGACGAGACATCCGTCTCAACCCACCCCAACAGGGCGATCCGCTCAACTACTTCATCTATCCCTACGCGGAGGTAGATGGAAAGCCGTTCACTTTAGAGTCTAAGTTCTCGTTCCAAGATCGAATGAGCAGCAGCGATTGAGGCTCAAGTTGCATGGTCAAAGTCTTGCCAGAAAATCGCCGCTAGCAAAATAGATTCCGCAAACCGCCTTATTGTTGACCAAACCGATCAACTCCCGGGTGGCAACCCGGAAATTGCGATACTTTATGGACTGGATTCCGGGCGGGCGAGGAGGTCTACTTGCTGCTCGCAACCGGGGTCCATTGGGCTGACGCTATCCTCCAATTGCCAGAGCTTTGTACGAAAACTACCGTCGTCGCCTCCCGCGAGTTCTCTTTGGCTGATTTGGTAGTGAGAATGCCGGTGAGTATAGCTGTATCCCCGAATCGCCGGACAGACACATCGCTCAACGTACACTCGGTCTGCGGATTGAGCTTTGGCTGGCTGCCTGCTCTTGCCGTCGTCTTCGGCCATATAAACCCTATCGGCATCACAAGCACTAGATTATCCATCTCCATTTGGTCCATGGCGGCACCATCACCGCCGTCGAAGGCTTTGAACCATTTAGCGTGCAGGGCTTCAAGTTCGGAGCGTAGGTTGGCGTCTGTGCCTTGGGCCATAAGAGACGTGGAGCACAGAAGAGTAACCAAGACGAGGATCGCCGAGCGCATCTGACCTCCTTCGCCTTCCCGTAACCCGCTGGCGCGGGCTGTTGGGAGCAGAGTGTAACGCAGCTCGCTGCGTTTCGGCAATCGACCCGGCCAGCAGCCAGCAGTAATGGGTCATCAGTTTCCGAGTGCTGCATCTTCTTCTGGCACTTGGCTTCCGTTTCATGACCGGCGGCCTCCATGCCACCGATGCATGATCGGAGTCAGAGTATGACTCGGGCGGAGTCCGGCCTTGCTTCCATCCACTTGGTAGAAGGGAGAGCCTGGCCAGCTTCCGCCATTTCATTCCACGAGGCGCCTGTCGTAGGCCCCGTCAGAGCCGAGGGTATCCGGCGATGATTCCCTGAGGCTATAATCACGGCCACTTATGCCTCTCGCGGCAGGCACACAACTTGGCCCCTATGAAATCACGGCGCCGCTCGGCGCGGGCGGGATGGGGGAAGTCTATCGCGCACGCGATACGCGGCTCGGCCGCGACGTGGCCATCAAAGTCTGCGCAGAACGTTTCAGCGAACGCTTTGGCCGCGAGGCTCACGCAATCGCAGCTCTGAACCATTCCAATATTTGCCATTTGTATGACGTTGGGCTGAACTACCTCGTGATGGAGTACCTCGAGGGCGTGCCCCTGAAAGGGCCTCTACCGCTCAAGAAAGTGCTGGAATACGCGGCGCAAATCCTCGATGCGCTAGACGCCGCGCACGGCAAAGGAATTGTCCATCGCGACCTCAAGCCCGGCAATATTTTTGTGAGCAAACAAGGAATTAAGCTCCTCGATTTTGGCCTGGCCAAGGAGTCCGGCCTGTTGAAGGATGCGGAGGTGACTCAATCTATTACACAGCAAGGTCAGATTGTCGGAACGCTGAATTACATGTCGCCAGAGCAGTTGCAGGGCAAAAAAGCCGACGCGCGAGGGGACATCTTCTCTTTCGGCCTTGTGCTCTACGAGATGCTGACTGGAAAGCTCGCGTTCGGGGGATCGAGCGCCGCCAGCGTGATCGCAGCCATTCTGGAACGAGAAGCGCCGTCGGTTGCTGGAGTTGCACCGCCGGCGCTCGACCGCGTGTTGCGCCGCTGCCTCGCCAAAGATCCGGAGCAACGCTGGCAATCCGCGCGCGATTTGAAATCGGCGCTGGAATTAGCGGTTGAGCCGCAGCTCACCGCACGACCAAAAAGCACCACGCCTTTGCCGTGGATTGTGGCCACATCTGCGGCAATCGTCGCGGTTGTAGCGCTCTTTTTAGTTTGGCGTCAACCCCAGATTCAAGAACGACCACTTCAATTCAAGATCGACCCGCCTCCGGGAACCGAGTTTCTCCTCGGCGCTGGCGGGGGCAACGCAATCTCGCCTGACGGACGCACGGTGGCTTTCGTGGCCGCGTCCGCGGGCAACCCGAAGCTATGGGTCCGGCCGCTCGACTCGACCGTCGCGCGTGAGTTACCCGGCACGGAAGGAGCACAGTTCCCATTCTGGTCACCGGACTGCCGGTCGGTCGGTTTTTTTGCGAATGGCAAGCTCCAGCGAATCGATCTTGCAGGCAGTCCTCCTGTGACCCTCGCCGACGCTCCTAACGGCCGTGGGGGAGCGTGGGGCTCGCAAGGAATCATTGTGTTTACGCCCTCGGCCGCTAGTAGTCTTCTGCAAGTGGCTGCCACCGGAGGCTCGGTGACAGCTTTGACCTTCCTGGATCCGGCTCGGGGTGAAAACACGCACCGCTGGCCCCTGTTTTTGCCAGACGGCCGGCGCCTTCTTTACCTTGTCCGCGGCGACAGGCCTCATATCAGTGGGATCTACCTCAGTTCTTTGGAACGGCCGCGGGACAAGACCCAGGTACTCGAGACTTCGACGTCCGCTGCCTATTCACCCGCGCACGGAAAGCACCCGGCGTATCTTTATTGGGTCCGCCAGCAAACACTACTGGCGCAGCCTTTCGATACCGAGCACGCACAATTTTCCGGTGATGCTGTGCCGGTGCGAGGCGCACACATAGTCGCTTTGGCGCCGGGATACGGTCGCTCTAGTACTTCGGTTTCCAGCGATGGCACAATTTTTTTTGGTACAGGAAGCGATCGGTATCAATTAAGTTGGTTGAACCGCGAAGGCAAATTGCTGAGCACGGTGGGCGAGCCCGACCGTTATGCGGCTCTGCGTATCTCACCGGATGGGAAGCGGATTGTCGTCGTGCTTGCGGATTCTTCCGCAAACCCGGATACCTGGCTTCTGGAATTGGCACGCGGAATTCCAAGCCGCCTTACTTTTAGCGGGTCGTTCGGAACCGGGGCGTGGTCTCCTGACGGCCAGCGGATTGTCTATCACCTTCTCAATAACACAAAGCTTCTGGAGAAGAGCGCGAGTGGCGCCGGCCACGAAGAGACGGTGTTGCAATCGCAATATACAGTCTATTTGAACGACTGGTCTCCCGATGGTCGTTTTCTGGTGTACACACAGCTAAGTCTGGAGGGGCGGTCTGAGTTGTGGTTGCTGCCACTGAGCGGCGATCACAAACCCCTGCCATTCTTGAAGAGTGGGTTTAACGAATTCCAAGGGCAAGTTTCGCCCGACAGCAAATGGATCGCTTACACCTCGGATGAATCAGGCCGCAACGAAATTTATGTTCAGAGCTTTCCGGCGGCCGGCGCCAAATGGCTAGTTTCAAACGGCGGCGGCAATTTCGCGCGCTGGCGCAGGGATGGGAAAGAGCTGTTCTATCGCGCGCTCGACGGAAAATTGATGGTCACCTCGATTCGAAACGTTGCGCGCGGCCTGGAATTCGGGACGCCAGCGGCCCTGTTTCGAGTCTCGGAGCCACAAGGACAGTTCTCCTATGCTTACGATGTGGCGCCTGATGGACAGAGGATTCTCGCGCTCGTGCCTGCCCGAGTCGCTGGAGATAACGCGTCGTTAACTGTGGTGGTCAACTGGGATGCAAAACCAAAGTTTTGACTCATCGTGCATTTATTTTACTTTCTTGCTGGCAAATGACTTGGGTCGCAGAATTGAATAAGCTGCGCGCCCTCGGCCCAGGTTACTCGACACTGACAGCTTTCGGAGCGGTCCACGCGCTTGCGGGGAGGAGAGCCGAAGCGCAACGCATTCTCCAAGAGGTGAAGGATATTTCGAAACAGAAGTACACATCCCCATTCCAAATGGTGAAATCTTATGCGTGTCGGGGTGAAAAGGACACCACAGCGATTACCCCAACCTTTGCATACCTTGGCAACATTAATACCGATGAAGTAAAGTACGGCACGCGCGCAGGGTTCCGATCCGGACGGATCCGCCAAGGTGGCGCGCCTCACAGAGAAATTCTGTAACCTTGCCGCTGGCTGACTCAATCTGCCGGCCCAAGCGTCCAATGGGTTTGGGATTGCCCATAGGTCCGTGGGCCGCGCTCGAGATTCGCCGTCCGCCGTGAATCGCTTATAATTTGTGTTTGGCCATGAACGACAACAATTCACATAATGTTTCAGTTGGCCTCGAATGGGCTCATCCGCTGGTTCGCGAATGGTTCGTCGGCCGGTTCGGCACGCCCACGGAGCCGCAAGAGCAAGGCTGGCCTCACATTCTGGCGGGCAGAACTACGCTAATCTCCGCCCCGACGGGCTCCGGTAAGACTCTGGCGGCGTTCCTGGCCTGTATCGATGGCTTGGTACGGGGAGCGCTACGCGGCGAGCTGGCGGACCGCACGGAAGTGCTCTATGTTTCGCCCCTCAAGGCACTCGGCAACGACATCCGCACGAACCTAGAAATTCCTCTTGGCGAAATTCAGGAGCTGGCTGCCAATTGTGGGATCCGCTTGCCGGAAATCCGCACGGCGGTGCGCACGGGTGATACGCTGGCCCACGAGCGCCGCGCCATGCTTGCTCGCCCGCCGCATATTTTGGTCACCACTCCGGAATCTCTCTACATCTTACTAACCGCGGAGAAGAGCCGCGAAATCCTGCGGGACGTCAAGACTATTATTGTTGATGAAATCCACTCCATTGCTGACGACAAGCGCGGCGCGCACTTGGCGCTTTCTTTGGAGCGATTGGAGTGTCTGGCCGGTAGGGGCCCTGTGCGGATCGGTCTCTCAGCTACGCAGAAGCCCATCGAAGTTGTTGCGCGCTTCTTGTCCGGCTCCGATCGTCCCGACCCAGCAGTGGTGCAGATAGACCACCGACGCGAGTTGGACCTGGCGGTCGAAGTTCCTCGCAGCGAGCTCGGACCAATTGTCACCAACGAGATGTGGGACGAAATCTACGACCGCATCGCAGAACTGGCAAGGCAGCATCGCTCCACACTGGTCTTTGTGAACACGCGGCGCCTAGCGGAACGCGTGGCGCACCATCTGGGAGCGCGCCTAGGAAGAGACGCGGTAGCCACACACCACGGAAGCTTGTCGCGCAAGTTGCGGCTGGCAGCCGAAAAGAAACTGAAAGCCGGAGAAGTGTGCGCTCTTGTTGCGACGGCCTCTCTTGAACTGGGTATCGACATTGGTTCGGTAGACCTTGTCTGCCAGGTCGGCTCTCCTCGGTCCATCTCTGTTGCTCTGCAGCGCATTGGGCGAGCGGGTCACTGGCGCGGCGCCGTCTCTAAGGGCCGCATCTTCGCTACGACTCGCGATGAATTGCTCGAATGCGCCGCCCTCGTGAGAGCGATCCGCCAGGGTGAGTTGGATCGCATCGAGATACCCGATGCGCCGCTGGACATCCTGGCCCAGCAGATTGTGGCCATGTGCGCTGCCGAAGATTGGGGCGAGGACGAACTGCTCCGAATCGTCCGCCGCGCTTATCCCTATAGAAATCTCGCGCGTAGCGATTTCGACGCTGTCGTGGAAATGCTTTCCGAGGGCATCGCCGGCAACCGCGGACGGTACGCCGCCTATTTGCACCGAGACCGCGTGAATGGCGGTGTCCGCGCGCGCCGAGGCAGCCGGCTGACGGCTATCACCAGCGGCGGCGCAATCCCCGACAATGCGCTTTATTCTGTTTTTGCCCAGCCCGAAGGCACGTTGGTTGGCACCGTGGACGAAGACTTCGCGGTGGAGAGTCTCGCGGGCGATATCATCCTGCTCGGAAACTCCTCCTGGCGGATCCGGCGTGTGGAATCCGGCCGGATGTTGGTCGAAGATGCGCATGGAGCGCCGCCCAATGTGCCGTTCTGGCGCGGCGAGGCACCGGGGCGCACGTCTGAGCTTTCCGCATACCTCACCGACCTGCTCGAAAAAATCAGTTTGCTTGTTGCGGGGGCTGTGCCGGGCGACACGCTCGAACCGCCGGCGCAAGCCGCGGCGGCGGTCGGCTGGCTCAAGAGCGAATGCGGGCTTGACGATGCGGGAGCCGAGCAGGCGGTCGAGTACGTCGTGGGCGGGCGCGCGGTGCTGGGCGCTGTGCCCACACAGAAAACCGTGATCGCCGAACGCTTCTTTGATGAGAGCGGAGGCATGCAGCTCGTAATTCATGCTCCGTTCGGCGCTCGGATCAACAAGGCCTGGGGGCTGGCGCTGCGAAAGCGCTTTTGCCGTACATTCAATTTCGAGCTGCAGGCCGCGGCGACAGACAATGGGCTGAATATTTCTCTTACTGAGCAGCACAGCTTCCCCTTGGCCGACGTTTTTCATTTTCTCCACCCTGCGTCGGCACGGGAAGTGCTGGAACAGGCGGCACTAGCGTCGCCATTATTCACATCGCGGTGGCGTTGGGACGCGGGACGTGCCCTGGCACTGGTGCGCTTTCGAAACGGGAGAAAAGTTCCGCCCCCCATTCAACGCATGCGCTCGGACGACCTGCTGGCAGCGGTTTTCCCGGAAGCCCAGGCCTGCCAGGAGAATGTCTCCGGGCCGATTGCCATCCCGGACCATCCGTTGGTCCGCGAGGTGATGAAAGACGTTCTGAGCGAGGCGATGGACCTCGAAGGCTTCGAACGGGTGCTAGGCGATATTGCAGAAGGCCGAATTCGCTGCGTTGCGGTAGACTCGCCGGTGCCCTCGCCGTTTTCGCACGAGATTCTCAACGCCAATCCCTACGCTTATCTCGATGATGCTCCTCTCGAGGAGCGCCGTGCTCGGGCGGTGGAAATGCGCCGCACACTGCCCCAAGCGGTCTTGTCCGAAGTTGGCCGGCTGGACCCTGCGGCGATTGCGGAAGTGCGCGAGGAGGCTTGGCCTGATGTTCGAGATGCGGAAGAACTACATGACGTACTTTTGACCCTGGTTGCGCTGCCCGCATCGGCAAATGCCGGGCCGCCAGAGAACCACCACTTGGGCCAGAAGCTCCGGGCGTCAATTCCCGCATGGGCTGAATTTTACGAGCAGCTTGCCGCCCGACGCCGTGCCGCGCTCGCCCACGTGGGCCCCTTGAAGTATTGGGTCAGCACGGAACGCGCCAAGGACTTCGTGCAGATCTTTCCTGCCGCGTGTTTTGAATCATCACTCCCCGACCTAGGATCAAAAGCAGCTTCGCGCGAAGATGTGCTTCTCGCTCTCGCGGCGGGCTGGGTGGCGCACTGTGGTCCGCTGACGGCAAGCGCGTTAGGCGAAACGCTGCAAGCACCCGTCGCAGATATGGAGAGAACTCTTCTGAGAATGGAGGCGAGCGGCGCTGTTCTGCGTGGGCGTTTCACGGATTCTGCCGCCGGCGAAACGGAGTGGTGTGATAGGCGCCTCCTGGCGCGTATCCATCGACTGACGCTCGGGACGCTGCGGAAACAGATTGAGCCTGTGACCCCGGCGGAGTTCATGCGCTGGCTCTTCGGTTGGCAACATGTAGGGCCGGGCACGCAACTTCTGGGCGAGCGGGGAACGCTAGAGGCGCTGCGGCAGCTTCAGGGTTACGAGGCGCCCGCAAATACATGGGAACGCCACATCCTGGTACGACGCATCGGTGGATACGATCCAAGGATGCTCGACCAGCTTTGCCTCACAGGCGTAGTTGGCTGGGGAAGGCTGTCCCCTCATCCGGCGACACTCGATTCTGCGATGAGCGGCAAACGCCGCGTTGTGCCTACTAGCGTCGCGCCTATCACATTCTTCGTGCGCGAGGATGCCGACTGGGTGATCGCGCACCGCGAGGCAGGCGAGGAAGCGACTCGCGGGCTAAGTCCTGATGCGCGGGCGGTCATGGAGTTTCTGCGATGCCAGGGGGCATCGTTTTTCACCGATATCGTGCGCGGAACAGGCAAGCTGAAGGCAGAAGTGGAGACAGCGCTCTGGGAGCTAGTCGCAGCGGGCCTGCTGACTGCGGACGGCTTTGACAATCTTCGGGCCTTGATCGATCCCAAGCGTCGCGCCGGACAGGGGAGGGGTCGGAGCGCGCGTCCCCGACACAGCGCGGGCCGCTGGTCGCTGCTGTATGCCGGCGAAACGGTAGATCGCGCGCGGGCTCTGGAAGCGATGTGCTGGATGCTCTTGCGCCGCTACGGAGTCGTCTTTCGCGACGTGCTTGCGCGCGAGACCCTGCTGCCCGCATGGCGCGAACTGCTGATCACTTTGCGGCGCCTCGAGGATCGCGGAGAAGTCCGCGGCGGAAGATTCGTCAGCGGCTTTCTCGGGGAACAATTCGCTCTGCCGGTCGCGGTGGAATCCATCCGGGCACTGCGCAACCTTCGGCCCTCGGGCGAGACCATCGCTGTTTCCGCTGCCGACCCGCTCAATCTGGCGGGCATCCTGGTGCCGGGCGAGCGCAGGCCGTCCACCTCCGGCAGATTTGTTGCTTTTCGCGACGGCGTTGCCTTGCCGCCGGAGGAAAGGGCGGGAATCATCGCCATGGCCGCGGCACCCTGAGCCTCTCGTCGTTCGATCGCATACGGTGTCATCATGATCGCGTCCATGCGCCGGTTTGTCGAAACTTGCGAAGCGGTTTCCGCAACTACAAAGAAAACAGAAAAAGTACGCCTCGTAAGCAAGTGCCTGCGCTCGCTTCCTGTCGACGATGCGGCCCAGGCAGCCATTTTTTTCGCCGGGCACGCGTTTCCTCGCTGGGAAGAGCGCACCCTGGCGGTTGGTGGGTCGCTGATCTGGCAGGCCCTGGAAGCGTTGAGCGGTCTGCCTCCAGAAAGGCTGTCTCAGACATACCGCCGATATGGCGATGCCGGCGGAATGGCCGAAGAGGTGCTGTCAAGTGACAACCCTGGGGGAGAGCTGACGCTTCGAGATGTTGCCGCGACTTTCGAGAACCTGGCTGCGCTTCGCGGCTCCACACAGAAACTCGAAGCTTTCAAGCAGCTGCTCCGCCGCGCAGGCCCTGGCGAAGCGAAATACATCATCAAGATTGTCACCGGCGATTTGCGGATTGGCCTCAAGGAGAATTTGGTCGAGGAAGCTATCGCCCAAACCTTCCTTCGGCCTCTCGATTTGGTCCGGCGCGCGAACATGATCACCGCGGATGTCGGGGCAACCTTCAGACTCGCTGCCGCCGATGATCTTGCCGCGGCTCGCTTGCGCCTTTTTCATCCCATCGGGTTCATGCTGGCTACTCCGGCGGAAACTCCGGCCGAGGTTTTCGAAAGTTTTCCCGCGGACGCGCTGGTGGAAGATAAATACGACGGCATTCGAGCGCAGGCCCACAAGAGCGGCCGAACGGTGAAGCTTTTCTCCCGCACGATGGACGAGCTCTTGGAATTTCCCGAGCTGTTTGAAGGACTGGCTGCTCTGCCAGGGGAATTCATCCTCGACGGTGAAATCCTTGCCTGGCGTGACGCCCACCCCCTGCCCTTCCGCGAGTTGCAACGGAGGCTCGGACGCAAACACCCAGATATGTGGCTGCTTCTCGACATTCCGGTGAACTTTGTCGCCTTCGACCTTCTTTATCAAGACGGCGATCTCTTGCTGGATACTCCGCTTCGGGAAAGGCAGCGGCGTCTCGAGCAACTGCTCGGCCCGGCCCCCGGAGCGCACTTTCAGCTTGCAGGCTCGCAGCGCTGCCAGACCGTCGAAGAACTGCGGGAGACTTTTGAGAATGCGATCCTTCGGGGGCAAGAAGGTCTGATGGCCAAGGAGCCCGGTTCGCCATACAGCCCCGGGCACCGCGGCCGCTTCTGGTTCAAGCTCAAGCAGCCGCTCGCCACTCTCGACGTCGTCGTGACCGCAGTGGAGTACGGTCATGGCAAGCGTCATCGCGTTCTCTCCGACTATACGTTCGCAGTGCGCGACGCCGGGCGCCTGCTCAATATCGGCAAAGCTTATGCCGGCCTGACGGATGCGGAAATCCGCGAATACACGGATCATTTCTTGAAGCACACGGTTGAGGACCGCGGGCATTGGCGGCGCGTCGAGCCCAACGTCGTGCTGGAAATCGCTTTCAACAATATCCAGCGGTCAGATCGCCACGAAAGTGGCTATGCGCTGCGTTTTCCAAGAATCGTGCGTCTGCGCCCCGACAAGACGCTCGGAGAAATCGACACTCTGGAGCGCGTCAAAGAAATTTACGCGGGACAGCGCGCCGGGACCCCTCCAAGAGACTAAGGTAGCGACTCGGGTAATGGATTTACAGAGAAACCAGCGCTGGAACTTCAGTATCATCGTAACGCTCTCGGGCTAAATCAGAGGTGCGCTTCGCTCCAGCCGACCGAGTCGTTACCGCAGCAGAATATCGTCTATCTGGATGGTCGAAACGCCCGCCAGAACTACATTCAGGTGTATCGAGGGGATGCCGCTCTGTCTCATGGAAAGCCTCGAAACGGTCAGAAGCGCCGCTTCGCGAATCCTCGAAGGTATCCACGACGATTGCGCCGCCTAGCTTCCTCGCCTCTCGCGCTGACCTGTTACGTCCTCCCGGACGACTCGATCGCCCCTTGAAGGATGGGCTTCGCCCAGGGCGGCACAAGGGAAAGGTCGGCTGAACTCACGATCTTGCCCCATTTCATGTGCAGCAGGAGTTTGGGTGACGGAGCTTGCCCTTTTTGTGGATCGCCTTCTTCGGTGTTGTCAAAAACCTTGAGCTCTGCAAGGTAGGGCAGGAGTTCAATCAACTTCATCCTGCTCCGGGCGTACCGTTCACGTATCTTAGCCTCGGGGATGTCGTGCCCGCCCATGCCCACCCTCGACCGCACGCGAGCGATGTGCAAATCGGCGCTTTCCAGGCCCACATACCAAATTCGCACTTCGATTCCTGCAGCGCTCCCCTTCTTGAGCAAGGAAACCATCGTGTTTCCCCCGAGCGTGGTCTCAAAGGCAAAGTCCTTACGCTCGTCGATGGCTCTTTCGAGCAGACGGCGGCCTTCCTGCCAAGCCAATCCATTTGCTTCTTCCTGGCTGATTTCGGGGAGTTTCGAACGGAACTCGCGCGCGGCCGTATCCGGATTATAAAACGTGACGCCGGCTTCCTCGAGCATCGCCCCGCCAATGCTGCTCTTTCCTGCACCGTTCACACCGGCCAGGACATGAATGCGCGGTGTTTGAGCCAGGTCAGGCACGCTTGCGCGCAAAAGTTACAGCGGCCTTGGCCAGCTG
>Ga0209577_10000805_pt1 | contig 31324 bp, 21 predicted proteins | sample GraSoiAngelo_109_FD_185874 | JGI IMG/M metagenome (GOLD analysis project Ga0209577, IMG submission 185874) | Grasslands soil microbial communities from the Angelo Coastal Reserve, California, USA - 14_0903_12_20cm (SPAdes) (version 2) | ecosystem: Environmental > Terrestrial > Soil > Grasslands...
TACCCCATACTAATGTTCTTGGGTTTTGATAAGATCCATAATATAAGCCTCTTCCTATGTGCAGATAAACTAAGAAAAAGAAACCTGAAGCTGTATTAGAATGTAAATAACGAATTAATCAACCATTGTTAACATCTCTCATGATCTAACAGAAATTTAGACCGAGTCTGTTCCTCTTTATATTTTTTTTACTCGCAATGATTAAACGGTATTATAACAATACTTTTTAACTAATTTTACTAACAATGTTTAAATAAATAAACTTAATAACTTATTTTTGTATCCTAATTATTTTTAACTAATCCCATTATTATAATGGTTCATAGAAAAAAATATAACTACCTTTTAACTAATTTCATTTTTTGATAAAGGTACAGAAGAAAAAACGTATTTACCTTTATAAGCCTTACCTGTATCAATGTATCTTCCAATTACTCTGCTACCAGCTTTTAAACCTATTGCTACATGTCCTGCACCAAAAGTTGAAAAAGGTGAACCTGTTAGTTCTTTACCTCCTTCTTCACTATCATAAACATAGACAGTGAAACCTTTACGTCCTCCTTTATTAATTGTGAACTCTCTAGCTAACTTAAAGTAAGTTAAACCCCTAGAGATGTCGAAAGGAGCTGGAAGAGCTAAAAGTTTAGATATAGAATCCTCACTAGGTAATTCTACTTTATTTGCTGCATTAGTGTAACGAAATTTATTAGTAGCCGAAGATATTTGTAAAGCAAGTTTTTTACCTTCTGGTAGGTAGTAATAACCGAATTTATGTATTATAACAGATATGACTCAATACTTAAAATCTAATGATTTTCTAGTATTAAATGACATAGGAATGAAACAAGGAACTATATAGCTAAAAAGAGCATCAATATCCAAAACAGTTATACTGTATACACCTGTTTTGGTGTTTAATGTAAAATGTACATTTAATTTTTTGTTACCCTCAGTATTTTGTAAAGGTAATTTCAATAGGAAGGATTCAATAGCTTTTAAAACAAAGAGATTCTTTTTGTGTTGAGCTAATTGAAAGTATGGTACAAGGTGTTTATAACCGAACGTACCTTCTCCCTCTACAAATCCCAATAACCACCAGATGTTAATAGATACTTGATTAGTTAATTTATATAGTTGACTTACTTTTAAATCCACTCTACCTGTATTCATACTTGCTCTTAATTTTCGGATTTTAGTTAAGTTTGTTTTACTTATTTTTACTCTTAAATTAGAACCTCCTGAATTTAATTTTATCTTAGCCGCTTCCGAAAAACAAATGAAATCTAAATTTTTAGAAGTCTGTAAAGGGAACTCCTCAAAGATAGGTAAAATGACTTTAATTATCTCATTTAAGTCATTAACAATAAAAACAGCAGAATATCGATTATTAACTAGTTTTACCTTTCCTATACCTAATGTATTAGCTATTTTGTGAAGGATTTCTATGTCATCCAAATGTAAGTTTATATTGAAACTAAAACTGACGGCAGTTCAAGTACTGTTAGGATGAATAGAAAAGCAACCTTCACCGTCTACAAAACCTATAAATCAATGTATAAATTCTTTAGAGGCATTAGGTAATAATTTAATTATATGTCGTGGTAAATCTTTTGCGTTATCAGGGATGTTACTAAGTTTAGATTTATTTAAGAAGTTAGTTATTATTGCTGGAGTAGTTAATATAATGGGCTCTCTCATGATCGTTTGTTGATCTATAGCCTTCTCTGTTGGACGGCCATTCAGAGTTTACATCTTTATTCTCTAGGTGTAGATGTAAAAACATATTTTGATTTATATATTCTATTAGTGTCAAGGTATCTATTGCATGTATTACTTGTTGATTTTAAACCTAGTGCTTTATGTGCGCTAACGTAAGAATTAAAAGGAGAACCTTTTATTAATTTATCGTTTTCGTAGATATAAATAGTTTTTGGTAAATCAGACTTATTTTCTAATCTAAATCTTCTTACATTATCTACATGAGGTATATTATCTTCTATACTAAAAGGAGGATTTATTAATAATATTGCTTCATATCTATTAAATATATCTGCTATTATTGCATCCAAATTATCTATAGATCCTGTACTATATCTTTTATTTAAAACATTAGATATATCAAGAAATAATTTTTTACCTTCTGGTAGATAATAATAACCGTGTATTTTTAACATTAATGCCATTCTCCATAACTTAAAATCCATTGCCTTATATGTACACATTTTAGAATTATCTAATAAAGGTAACATATAGTAGTAAAGAGCATCTACGCTACTTACAACTAAGGATATTACATCTGTTTTTTTATTAATTGTACTTACTACATTTAAAGGTAATATTTTACTATCTTTTGGCAATTCTAAGGATTTGAAAAATGCTATTATTGCATTTATACAATCTAGACTAGTGTTTTTTTGTGCTACTTGCAAATACATAGAAGATCCTGTTTTTATACCAAAAGTACCTTCACCTTCAAGAAATCCTATAAATCATTCAAGACTTACATTAATTTGAGAAGTTAGAGAAATACTTTTGAATATCTCTCTTTGAGAATTCATACCATTTTTTAGAGATATTATTTTCTCTTTATCCGCATCGGATAGAAATTTTTTATCTTTTATTTGAACAGCTTGATAAAAATCTTCAAAATCTAATTTTTTACTAGTAAGTAATGGAAATTCTAGGAAAATAGGACATATTACATCTCTTATTTCTACAAAATTTTGTACAACAAAAGAGCATTTATTTTTACTTTCTTCTACAATTATAATACCTACATTTAATTTAGATTTTATGAGATTTAAAGCTTCAAGATTATCTAGATGCATACATATTTTAAATCTAAATCTAACATAACCTCTGTCTAAACTAATTAAAAAATTACCCTCAGCATCTGTAAATCCGACAAATCACTTTAGAAATGATTTATCTTCTTTATCCGAGTTATTTGGCTTATTCTCTTTATCTCCGCTTTTACTTTTAGGTAAAGAGCTTACTGACTTACAATTTAGTAAAGTAGTGGAGAATTTATAAAATCCCATTTTAAAGTTCATCTTGAATACTTTAATAATTAATATTACTAAAAATATAATTACTAAAATTAATAGGCTAATGATCTTTATATTTTTGATTTTTTTTCCAAAACTGGACTATATTATCGTAATGTCAAGCGTATAGTCTCTGGGGATCCTACTTATTATTTATATATTTAAATAAATTTGAGTTTCCTGCTGATTGTCCATTGTTATATCTTTAAAATTCTACGTATTATAAACGTATTTAAAGCTTTAGGATTTTCAGCATATAGCTTGATTTAATGAACACATCATTGCATGCTCAACAGAACTAAATGCTTCATTTACACTTGGATTGTAATGCCATTTTTTTTATTCCAAAACCTAGCCCTACGGAGCAAGGATTATAAATACTTCGTGGGTTTATAGACTAGATAAATCTTTGATTAATTTCTCAACTTTATTGTCTCTGTCTGTTGTTCTAACTTGTTCCATTGCTAAAATATTAACAATTTGAATTCAAGTTGAAAACTGTAAGGCTTTATGACCATATAAAGGATAATTTTCAAAATACGGAACTATTGTATTAATAATTTCATCTTTTGATGTCAATCTAAATCTAGAAACCCCACGAGTGTCAGTATAAACTTTTCCTACTTTAAAATAGTCTTTAATTGAATTAAGAATAAATAAATCTTTATTGTCTTGAGAAACTTCCATAACTATAGTATAATCTTTAACTCTGTTTCCTTTAGAGTTTACACGGCTTCTTGTAAAATAAGTGAAACAGCCTTCGCCTACAATAAACCCAGAAATTCAATTTGGATTTAGTATAGGATTCTTATTAAGAATAGGCAATTCAATTTGTACAACCTTGGGGCAAAACACCTAAATAAGCTAATTTATCTAAAACAGAATTATTTATTGGTTTGTTTAATTTATTGATTAAAGATATTAACTTTAAAAATCCATTAACTTTAGTGTGAATTTTAGAAGCCATAAGATCCAATATTTCACAAAAATATGCAAAATTTATCATTTTTGACGTATGTAATGGATATTTATTGAAATGATCTATAATAACAGGCAATTCCTGTCTATTCCGAACTCTATATTGTGCAAATTTACCATTAACAATACTAACACTACCTACTTTAAAAAATCCATGAATAGCTTTTAATAGCTCTAAATCTTTAACGTGTAAAGTAATGATAAAACAAGGTTCAATTGTTCAACCAATTGCAGCAGTTTTAGATTTTAGAATAGACATAGAAAAACTTCAGTCTATATTTTCTTGAAAGTATATCTACCTTTATAAGGCTTAGTTTGATTTCTACTAAAATACTTAGAAATTACTGCTTGTAATATATTTAAGGCTCTAGCTGCCTCATTAATTGAATCGTAAGAAGTTTTCTCATTTGTATTAATATCAGTTACTTCTATTTTATTACGATTAGAGGGGTTAGAAAGCGAAGATTTCAGTTTGTATAGCATAGAGGAGTGCATAAAAGGAGAAACAATATTAAGGAGTGAAGCCATAGAACATTGTTTAATGTAAATACGATATTGATTTTGTCTATGAGCTCGTAAGATACATTCTAATCTATATTTAATTATAAGTACATTTATTAATCGAATAGTATCTTCTATTGAGTAAGAATCAGTACAGAGAATTAAACCGTGACGTGACACAGATCCATCTCCCATTATCATATGTGCTAGAGATACAGGAGTTAACATATTATAAATATTATAAGGAATTTTTTTTACACCATTAGGGTAAAAGAGAGAACGTAGTTCAGTTAAACATGGCATTGCTCGAGTAAAGAATTGTAAAGCATAATACCGATCCCCTACTCTAATACCGGTTGTTACACGAGGACTACTACTACAATAATGAGATAATATGTTAAAGACAAATAAAACATAACTTGCATGACCTATTTGTTGTTTAAATCCTAACCTTGCATTCTTATTAGTTTTAGAAGCAAAAGTTAATCACCCATCAGACAAAAGCAATCCAATTACAACACTATATTGATAAGGAGCAAGTTGCACCATTGCTAACTGAGTACGATTAAATTTAATACCTACTGTTGATGTTAAATTTGTACCAAATACTACTATAGATTTTGTGGAGGCATCCGTAAACCCTGTAATTCAATAAGGATTTAAAGTTGATGGTAAAATATATTTATCTAGTTTAATATAAAAATTTTTGTTTGAATAAAATCTATTATGACATATATTTACAATAGGCTGAATAATTAATTAATTTTTCAATTAATGTCGGACTATTTCTTAACTTAATCTTCTTCTCTCTTCCCAATAAGGAATTCATTACACTATCTATTTTTGCCCAGCCAAAGGCGGAATAAAATTTAAAACAAAAATGAAATAATTAAGTGTCCCACGTATAGTCTCTAAGGATGCTTAGGGGAAGTCGCAGTATTTAACGTCCAACAAGTTTCCTGCTGATTGTCCATTGTTATATCCCAATCATTATAACTTAACAAGTAAATTGGGCTTTAGGTATTTCCAGCATATAGTGAGAATTTGTAGCTACGCCTAATCATAGCTAAAGTGACACCGCTAATTATCTGAATAACAAGGCATAAACCTAATAAAGAACCAAAATTTCACCAATAACTAATATTTGAAGGTTGAGGAGAATCTATTATATAAGAATTTACCATTCTTAATAAAGGATGACTTTTTAAAATTCTCATTTTTTTTTTTTTTTTTTTTTTTTTTTTTATATAGTATATTATTACTACTGATTATATTATTACCTGCTGGTTATAGGTATATTAAATGTTAAATTTAATTAAACTAGTAAAAAGAAAGTTTAATAATTTACTATATCATTATTTTTTGTTATATCATATTTCCTATTTTATTAACTAATCGGATTTATGGATAAACAAAAATCGAGGGACTTTTTAATATTTTAGTTTTTCTTCTTTTTTAGCTGAAAGCTATTACATAAACTGTTATTGCTGTATAAAGTATATTAAGCTAATGCTCTTTTTTTTTGTTATATATTACTTATAGTATTAAAAATTGTAATAATTTTTAATTATATTTTTAATATTACTATAAACTTAACCTTAATATATAGCTAAGGAGGAAAATACACACGATATGGTATTTATACATAAAATAAAATCGCTTACATCTACCTATAGATGAAAAATGTTATTATTAGAAATCACTTGAGATAAGCAATTATATCTAATTGAACAGGATCAGAACTAATGATAGTTCGACATTTTTCATCTTATACTACTCTTTTACAAGAACATTAAGAACTTTAATAAAAATTATTTGTACAAGAACAAAATTGATAACAATTTAGATATTATTGACGACTTTGAATGCCCAGACGAGATTATCAAGCTATTATAGACGAAAAGCTATGTTAACAAGTTTTACAATTTAAATTACTCTTTAGAATGACAAGATTTAAATTATAAAGATATTTCTTACCCCTTCTCTAAGAGATAACGGGGGGAGATTTGGATTTGGATTTGGATTTTGGGGGGATTTGGGGGCGGGTTTGGGGGCGGACCCTAGCCATTTGAATTAACTATGGTCATTCTAAACTTAGTCTTGTTTTATATAAAGAACCTAAGTTAAGTCTATTTAATTTAGAGAAAGTTTCTAACAATAAAGATCATTTGCTTTGCGGAGCAATAAGAAGACGCTGTGGAGTTTGAGGATAATATATTTTCACTTCAGCGTTTAGTCGGCAATACCATTAACAATAAGGATCTTCTTAGAAGAGCGAAGAGAAATCTGTAAGTGAAAAAGATTATTTTTACATAAAAAAATTAAGTACTTACATGGATAAGTTAATTAAACTTATTCATGAAAATAGTAAGAAAAGAACTTAAATGTTGAATTAACTGAAAAAGGGAAAATATTAAAGATTAAAGAGGAAGGCTTCGCATGAAGAGCGAAGACTATTGGATGAGGTCGTTTCCAAGGATTCTAAGGATTTAAATTTATATACTCTTTGATTTCTAATAGTTATACCTAACGCCCAATGACTACCTTAAAGGGCTTAGCAGCTAAACTAATTGAAGGATAATATTTAATTTTATTTGTCTCTAAAACCTCAACCCTTAAAGAAAAGCTGATTTTAATTTGTTTTTAGTCTCTTCAGATCTTTTAATACCTGTTAGAACTTTGCTTATTTTAGCTTTATGTTCTTCCAAATATACACGATTATTTAATTTATCGATAGCTTCAGGTGAAAGTTTAAAACCCTATCTAACTTCTCTAATTTTGCCTTGTTTATTGAGAAACTACGCGATTAAGTTTAGCAACTCTCATTTTATCCTTTGTATCAGCAGTGTGTTTATAACCAGTTGTATTACCGGCAGTATTTCAAATGTTATACTCAGGATTTAACGTATCAATTAAAAATTGTTCCGCTCAATAATATTTTCATCAGCTGTATACTATAATATATAGAACATAAAACTACTAATTTCATATTTTTGAATGCTTTTAAAATAGTTAGGTTAGACATAACAGAACGAGAAAAATTACTATAATAACCACTAATTATTTTATATAAGGAAATACTACTTCCTACATACATTTTATTAAACCAAGCATATTTTCCTTCCTTATTAATGAACGTTCATTAATAAGATCAGTATATACTTTCTCAGGAATGTAAGGCTTCTAAGGAGTCTAACCAAGGTTTCAGCTTTTTAGAAGTAGATTTAACTTTGATAAAAGAATTTCTTATTCCAAAGTAACGATTATTTTTTTCCTTTACTTTAGGGGTAAAGGTTTGCTTTTACAAACCCTTTTTTTGTGAAATCGGCAGGGTGCGTCAAACCAGCGAAGCCAGGACCTCGAAGCAACACTAGAATAAAAATATAAACTAAGACCGATAAAAACAAATTATTACAACAAATACCTGTGCCTTTTTCTAGAAGAAAATAAGACTAAGAGAAGAATATCTATTTATATTAATTTTAGAAATAGACAAATCAAGAGACATACGCTATTCTTATGTAAAACTACTTAAACCTTTACCAGAATTTTTACTGCGGATTTAAATACCAAAAAGTCTAAATGTTTTTTCACATTTAAAGGGTAAGTATCAAAAATAAATAACAAACTTGGCCTACTCTTTTTTTTTATCTCTAATATTTTGATGGATTCTAAAATAAGCATGATGATTTGGCCATTTTCCAGTATAATATAGCTTAGTTGTACTAAACCTTCCATCCGCCCCTATAAACCCTAGTATATAATATTATCATTTAATGACGAAGACTGCATAATATTTTCTGTATTATATAGTATAGTGTTAGAAGTCAGATTAAAATACACTAGCATCTAAACTTTTTTTAAGAGGCTTTATATATTAGTAATTCCTTAAAACCTGACTTTATTAAGTGTAAACCCTTTATCCAGATTTGTATCATAATGTGAAATATATAAACTTAGTTGACTGTAAAGGGTAAAACAAAAAGTGTGGCATTATTAAATTAATAATATCAAATAATTTTGATACTCTATAAAATACAAATCGCTTATCGCCAGTATACTCAATATTACCTACATTTTTGTAAAGAAAAAAGCTTTTAGACTGTGCATTATATCAGCTTCACTTTGTGAGCTGTTATTTAATAAATAAGTATTACAGAATAACCTAATTTAACATTATTACTTTTGCAAACTTTACCCTAAAACAAGCATCAATATAACCTGTAACCCATGAAGGGTGTAATATTTTAAAATCCTTATTGAGGCCTCTGTGAGGGGAACTTGTAGAATAGGATCTTCGCTGGTTAAAAGTTTTTAGCTCGCTCGTGACTCTTATCGATTCAGGAAAAGGGGGTAAAGGTTGAAGAGATTTCAACCTTCTTTAAACTGAAAAAGCGAAATAAAGGAATAATACGAGTACAAAAGACTTTCATTTTAATTAATGTAAATCTAAAGCGTCTTTTATATAAGAAGCAGTCAAAACTACGAACACCTGAGCTTGAATGAAAGCTATAGCAATTTCTAAACCACAGAAAGCAATGATAAAAGACAAAGGAAGTAATCCAATTATAAATGATAATAAACCGGTAGCCATGATGTTATATGTTAAACCACTTAGAATTGCAAGCAGTAAATGTCCTGAAACGATGTTAGCTGCAAGTCTTAAACCTAAAGATATAGCTCTAGATAAATACGAGATAAACTCTATTAAAACTAGAAAAGGTAGTAAGCCGACGCGGACATCCTGCAGGTACGAAGAGAGAAAAGAATTTAATAGATTTAATTTCAGCCAGCCCTGGTAAAGTTAAATGAGATTTATTTTTCATCAACCTAGCAACTTTACAGAAATCGCGGTAGTCTAAAAGCTTTGATCCTTGTAATAAATATTTATCAAAAAATGGAATTATTTTACTGTCAATGTCAGTAAATTTTTCTAACCTAAAATTAGATACAGACCTTCTAGGATCTATTTCTATTTTCCCACACCCAAAATACTTTATTAGATTATCTAGTAATTGTCTGTCCCTTGAATGCTGAGTGATTTGAGATAATAACTGTACCTTATACCCCACTGAGTTTGTGCTACTTTTCTTATAACTCATAGAAGTTATCTTATATAACATAGAAGAATGAAAATAAGGAGTAACAATAGTACGAAGTAAAGGTATAGAACTATGTCTAATGTAAATCATATGTTCAATTTTATTATTTTGTCTTTTTTTTGGTTATGTATTGTGCATTCTAATCTATAACGAATCATAAGAACATTCATTAATCTAACTATATCTTCTAAAGAATAACTATTAGTACATATTATTAAGCCATTAGTTGTACAGATCCATGTCCCATTATAAGATGAGCCAAAGATACCGGTGTTAAAAGCTCGTAAATATTCTTTGGTATTATTTTAACTCCTTTAGGGTAAAATAGAGAATGTAATTTGTACAACATTGAAGTGTGCATATATGGAATAACTATAGTTCGCAATAAAGGCATAGAACCTTCTCGAATGTAAATACGTAGCTGAGTTGGTCTATGAAAACGTAATGTACAATCTAATCTATACCGTATAATTAGCACATTCATTAATCGTACTACGTCTTGTGTTGTATAGGAATCAGTACAAAGGATTAAACCATGGCGTTCTGTACTTCCATCCCCTTGAATCCAATGAGCAAGAACTACGGGAGTTAAAAGCTCATACATGTTATGAGGAATTATTTTTACTTTATTGACATAGAAGAGAGAATGTAATTCTGTAAAACATGGTAGTGATCTAGTAAAAAATTGTAACTCAATCGTTTTTTTATCAAAACGAGTTCTATTTCTTACTGTTGGAAAAGAAGAACAGTAGTGAGCTAAAGAGCAAAATACAGACCAAAAATATGCAGAATGAGCTCCAGATTGTGCGAATCCTAATCGTGCATTTTTACTGTGAGGATTAGGCATAATAAGTCAGCCATCTGACAATAGTAATCCTATTACTATACTATATTCATGAGGTGGTAATTTAACCATATTACTTACTTGTTTTGAAAACCGACCACTACCTACTGAAGATGTTAAGTTTGTACCTCAAACCACTAAACTCATCGTGCTATGCGATGATTTATGCAAATAACTTTTATTTCAGCGGCTGCGCAAACAAGCGTCACAGAACCCAGTAACTCAAAAAGGAGTTAGTTTAAAAGATTGAGAATTTACCTCAGTAGAATATGATCTTATACCTGAGACAAAATGTTGAGAATTTTGTGCAGAAGAATATAATCTTCTCCCTCATTCTAAATAAGGTAGACTTACCTTACGGTTTAGGTTTACCTTTGAAGATAAACCCGGTTTTGCGCTAGAATCGGAATGCAAGAAGAGAGAGTCCTTGATATACGAAGATGTTAAAATAACAAACACCTGAGCCTGGATTATAGAAACAGCTATTTCTAAACCTGAAAAAGCCAAAATAAATGATAAAGGGAATAACCCAAGTAGGAAAAACACAAAAGAAGAAGACATGATGGTAAAAGTTAAACTTGAAAGTATTACTAATAACATATGACCACTCATTATGTTAGCGGATAAACGAAGTCCAAGAGAGACAGCACGAGCAATATAAGAAATTAATTCAACTAACACTAATAAAGGCACCAAGGCTAAAGGACACCCTGCTGGAACGAAAAGTGAGAAAAACCCTAAGCCATGCTTTTGAAACCCTAATAAAGTTGCTCCTAAAACTATAGTAAAACTAATTGAAAATGTTAAAATAAAATGAGATGTTGAAGCAAAACTATAAGGTCAACCCAATAAACCATAAGGTATACTGAGTTGGACTATCTCTTTCAGTGGTACCTCCCCCCTGATTTCACGTATAGTCTCTGGGGACACGCTCAATCTAAATTTTCTTTTTTTTACCTGAAAAGGCTACACAGAAAACCCAGATTTGTTTTCCTGCTGATTGTCAATATCCTTAAAATTGTCACTGAATGTATTAAGTATTCTAGTATATAAGGCCTTATAAGTTTTCAGCATATAGTGAAATTTGATACACAATCTATATAATTACAGCAATCTATATAGAATTTATTGATAGATAGTTAACCAACAATTTTATATAAACCCATGTGAGAATTTCTCCCTCTATTCATACCACCCTTAATTTGTTTAATTTCATCTAACCCTTCCTCAGTTAAATGAGCTTTTGATTTCATTAATTCGGCTGCTTTTCTAAAATCCAAATAGTCTTGTTGTTTAGATCCAACTAACGGATACTTCTCTAATAATGGAATAATCTTTCCATAAATGTCAGATAAACTTGAAACAGTAAAATATCCTTCATCTCGCCCAGACACTGGGTTATACCTTCCGCAACCTAAACAATTATATAAACTCTTCATTAATACCTCATCCTTTGAATGTTGAGTTAATGTAAATCTTAAATTTATCTGGGCTTTTTCTAAATTTTGAATAACAACTTGAAAACATCATTCAGCTTCTGCAAAACCAATTAATCAATTTATATCTTTTATTTCTGAAAATTCAATTTTTTTTGGAGTCAACTTAATATTAGGAAAGCCTTCCTTTAATGAATTAGATAAACCAAAATTCAACGAAGCTTTTATACCCACTAATTTAGATAGCCCCTCTAATCCAGGGGCAAAAACCCAGGCGTTAAATGCTCTTTCTGTTCCATTAATTGAATAGCTTGTTTAAATAAATTATAATCTGCAAGTTTTTGAGTTATTAGAGGATAATTATCAAAATGATCTATAATTACTTTTAAATCTTTTATAGTACTTACACGTAATTCTTTTGAATTTTCTCCATGTTTTTATATTTTACCCACTCCTAACGTTCCGTTTATTAATTCTAATAACTTTTCATATTTATTGTGTAAAGAAATTATAAAAGTAGGTATAACTCGTCATCCTAATCTAACAGTATTATTACGAGAAAAAGATATAGAAAAACAACCCTCTCCTATACAAAGCCGGTTATATAATAAGGATTTATTCTACCGTGCTCCACTGAATATTTATAAGAAGAAAAATTAGATTTTTGATTAAGAATACCTAGATTTATAGGTTTTTACCGTAAAGATATCTCAAACGTACCATTCCTATGAGATTATTAACTAAAATAAATAAAAACAATGTATAAATAAAAGGGAAATATAAAGTTGTTTTTAATTATAACACCTATTACCCTAAAAATTTTCTTTCTCTATTCATATTATTTTTGATTTTTTTAATTTTTTCTAGCCCCTCTAAAGTTAAATGTTCTTTATTCTTAATTAATTCTGCAACCTTACAGAAATCAAGATAATCTAATGATTTAACACCTGCTATAGGATACTTGTTTAAGAACGGGATAATTTTTTCATGGTTGTCTAAAAAACTTGTGACAGAAAAATCAACTGTAGAGATATTAACGCGTACTTTACCACACCCTAAGAATTTTGTAAAGCTTTCAAATAATTGAGTATCACGGGAATGTTGACCCATTGAAAAATCTAGTGAAACTTGTTTTCATTTTATTAGCTGGACAAATCTTAATAAAGAAACACGATTCCCCATCTGAGAACCCTGTAACAAAATAGGGGTGAAGAAGATTAGAATAGACATTATTACAAGAAAAATTGACCTTTTGAAGTTTTTGGCGTATAAATATAAATTTTGTGTATAGGCTCCTTTGTACCATACGGATAATTGATCTATATGCATTTACGGTTAAGGTATTTAATTATAAACAAAAAAAACGGTACCTCGAGTCTTCATCTACTCTGCTTCATTATATGAAGCCGAATGGCTTCTTCTACTGTTCATACTACTTTTAATAGTATTAATTTCTGCTAACCCCTCTTTAGTAAGATGATCCTTAGATTTTATTAATTCGGCTACTTTCACAAAATTTAAGAAATCTTGTTGTTTAGAACCTAGTAAAGGATATTTATGAAACAAGGGAATAATAATATTAGATATATCAGAGAAGGTAGAGACAATGAAATACACTTCCTCACGTGTAGATGATGAATAGTATCTTCCACAGCCTAAATAATTAACTAGACTTTCCATCAAAACTTTATCACGAGAGTGTTGAGTCAATGTAAATCTTAAACTTACCGAGGTTTTATCTTTATATTTTTGGATAACAACCTGGAAACACCCTTCTCCCTCTGCAAATCCTCTTAGTCAATTTATATCTTTTATTGCAGTAGGGGGGGAATGCTTATTTTAATTTTTCAGATAGACCTCAGTTAAGTGAAGCCTTTAGACTAACCAATTTTAACAATCCCTCTTTGGTTAAATGCTCCCTTAGACCTACCAATTTTACAATCTGTTTAAATAAAACATAATCCGAAAATTTTTTAGTAATTAAAGGATAGCTATCTAAGTGTTTTATCACTACACTTAAATTATTTAAACCATTGATACGTAAATGTTTGGAATTTTTACCATGTTTAGATATACTACCTACACCTAGTGATCTTTGAATAGACTCTAAGAGAGCTCTATCTTTAGTGTGTAAAGATATTTTAAATGTAGGTAAAACATGTCAACCTGTTGCCAGTTGACAATAACAATTAATCGACTTTTTTGAATATATATCTACCTTTATAAGGCTTCTGCTGATTTATACGAAAAGTACTCCTTATAGAGTCACGTGGGATATCTAAGGCTCTAGCTGCTGCACTTATAGATTCATAAACAATCGTTTCATTTATATCCTGATCAAAAACTTCTATTGCTTGAGAAGGCCTTCCAGTCCCTGTGGGTCTAGGTTTACCAAACATAGCATTATTTTTTCCTTTATTAGCCTCCGATATTTTATTTATAGTTTCCTCTGAATGATTACGTCCAGATATAGCATCCGATATTTTATTTCTAGTTTCCTGAGATCTTTCTCAAGCAGACATCTTTTTTAGAGTTTCTGGAGAATGGATACGACCTAACATTGGAGCAGTAGGATCTTTGGATAGATTGTACCTAGGTATATCTCCCTCTCATAATAGATTCAGATAATACCTCTCTCTTTCCATAAGATCTGTTGGATCGCAATATTCAAGGATTTCAAAAGAAAAGTTTTTATAACCATGCTTTTTCAAAGCTTTACAGATAATCATAGAAGGATTTACTTTTAAATAATTAGGATTAGAATATTCAGCAAACCTTTTACTTATATTTTTAGTAGATCCTATATAAATCTTGCCATTGACAGTGTTGGTTCACTGATATACACCTGACTTGAGACAATTTTCTTGGATAATCCTAGATTTATTTAAAGCAGCATTGGAGTAAATTACCACAGGAATAAATAGAAAAAGAAGAGAATCATCAGAGGGAGTGAAAAAGAAAAGAGTAAAGCAAATAAAATATATTCGCGGAATTGATCAGTTATTAGAAACTAGTTTAGTGTAATTTGTTTCCAAAATATTTCATGTTAATATTATGCAGAATGACATTATTAAATGTAAATCTAAACTTAGTAAATTTCTGACCTCAAACTGATCTAAAGGACTTATTATGCGTTGGTAAAACTTCATGCATAATTATTTTTATATATTTTTTGATGATAAGACGGAGAGTTTTTAGTGTGCCGAACCACACTAAGCAATAGCAAATAGTCAAATTAAAACAACCTTAAATTTTATTTTTCTATTTTATATAAAAATGAAGGATGCATACTATGGTCCCACGTATTGTATGTAACTTAGCCATAGAACCTTGTCTAATATAAATCATATATTCAATTTTTTGATTTTGTCTTTTTTCACGTATTTTACATTCTAACTCATACCGAATTATAAGAACATTCATTAATAGAACAACATCTTCTATTGAATAACTATTAGTACATATTATTAAGCCATTACGTTGTACAGATCCATCTCCCATAATTAGATGGGCAAAAGCAACAGGAGTTAATAGATCATATATATTATGGGGTACTGTTTTAACCTTATTAACATAAAATAGATAATATAACTCAGTAAAACATGGCAGCGATCTAGTAACGAACTCTAGGCCATAAAAACGATTACCATTTCTTATACCTTTAGTTAAATAAGGGTTAGTACTACAATAGTGAGATAATGAGTTAAATACAAATCAAACATAATCAGAACGAGATAAAGATTGTTTAAACCCTAATCTTGCATTTTTATTAGCTGAACTAGCAAAAATAAGTCATCCGTCAGATAACAACAATCCTACTATAATAGAATATTGAAAAGGAGGTAAATTAATCATCTATCTTTCTACTTTAGTTAGTCTTCCTATACCTACTAAAGATGGTAAATTTTTACCTCTGACGACTAAATCTGTACAGGTAGATAACTTATTCTTTTCTTTTATAACCGCTGTACTAAAATTATTTTTATTCAATGCTTGTGTGAGTAGGAGTAAAGCATGCTTATAAAAGGTTTGTTTAGCGAGAGCGTCTATAAATCCAGTAAGGTAATAAGGATTAAGAAGGCTACCCTTACTATTATTATTAGAAGAAGAGCTAGTAGAATATTTACAGTTAACAGAATAAGAATTACCTTTAACCTTTTTGTTGGTTATAAGTAAACTACTTAACGTAAAGATATTATCAATATTATCGTATGGGCTCGCTTCTACCATACCTAAAAGATTATTAATTAGAATAAATATAAATAGTGAGTAAATAAAAGGAAAGTAGATCTGACCTTTAGCTGCATTTATTTGACTCACAACTATACTATGAATTGTTGCATAGATTGATTCTTGGGAAATTGATCAGTTATTAGAAACTATTTTATTGTTATTAGTAGCAAAAAGGTTTAAAGATAATACTATTAAAACACCAATTATTAAATATAACCCTATATTGGTTATAGACATATTAATATTACCTAACAATGGTACATCTAAACTAAGTAAATTTCTGACCTCAAACTGATCCATTGGACTTGTTATATTCTTGAAAGAAAGCATTTAAGCCTATTTAATAATTATTTGATAAAAAGATAAAAAAGAAATTTAGCTTTGATTAAATTAATTTAAATTAATTTAATTTACTAGTCCTGTAAGCCACGAAGAGGCATTTCTCATATTACAGGTTGTTGTGGTATGAGTGTATGTCTAGCATAATATAATATTAATTGCACTGTGAGCAAAGATTATCCACTTTTTATTTAAATACTATTAATTTTATATATTAAATACATTAATAAAAGCCTTAAAAAAAAACAAAAAAAGCCTAAAGAGAGCAGTGTATGAATACATTTCATAAAGATGTCTTACAGTACAATAAACCTAAAATAAATTATTTATAAAAATAATGATATTGACTTTAAAGTTAACATTCACAAAATTTAATAAGCATTATACCTTAAGCTAAAAGAAGACAAAAAAAAACTATGGATAAAACACAAAACAAATCCAATAAAATAGTCGCTCTAGTATAATAACACTAGGGATAAAATATTAACAGAGAATATCCGATTTGAACGGATGTAGCTATTTTAGCCAAATAAATTTCAAGTTTATCACCTTAAACCAAGCTCGGTCAATTCTCTTTTATTTTTTTGTTTGTTCACAAACAAGAAGCACGCCTTGAAGTTAAATTTTTCCTTTCAACTTGATTTTCTTTCCTACCGAATTTCAAATTTAAATTCCTCTTTTTTAAGTATTACAGTTTACTAACACAACCGGAAATTATTTATAAAAGCAATCTTATAAAAGCAATGTTGCAAAATAAAAAAACAAAAAAATTAGCTAATCTACTATTTTGATTACAGATATTTTATTAAAAGGCGGAGCCCAGCTTTGAGTTTATCGGAGGATAAATATCTGGATAGACTTTCTTATTTTACTCTAAACCTATTGCAGCTGCACTTATTGAATCATAAGTAGTCGTCTTATTATTAGATAGATAAAAAATTAACAATTTTTAAGCCGGTTTTCCTGATACTTAGGGTTTTGGTTTCCCAAACATAGGATTCTTTTCTCTTGTATGTCCAGAGTACAAGGAGCAGGCGTAGCCCGTTATTTTATCTGATATTTTTTTTTCTCGTGTTTCATCGCTAAGAGTTTTTCCTTAAATTTAAAACAGTTTCTGCTGAATGTTTGAAATCTAAAAGAGAACCAGCTTTTGTAAGGAGGGAGGGCGCGAACGCCCCCTTATGGCTACCATTAACCTATAGCCATTCTAAAGTTTACATTTTAATCAGCCAACCAAAAGCAAAAGAAATTAACCAAGGAACAAATGAATTTGGCTGGAAGGGTGCGGGGGCGGAGCATGAGCTAGAAGCGGTTTTATCTTTTTAATTTGGAATCAATATTATTATACGCTACCATGCCTGCGTTTTTATATTATGTCAAGAAATTCCATGTCCGTCTAGATTACCTTTTTCATTCGACTTTACAGTTAAAGTAGTTCCATTTAAGTGGTCAGTTACTTATAGAAATATTGCCATGAAATAACAATTAAAACAAATTTAATCTTTCATGGCCTCCGGCCAATTCATCTCTTTGAGAAGGAACGGTGAAAACAATAATAATAAACTCAAACAAACCTTTTAATCGGAAAAGAGATGAATCGAACATCTAAGCCTGAGCGACAATTAGCAATTGTCTTGTCCTGCCAATGACAACTTTTCCTTTGAAACTACTGAACCTTTCTATTCCTATCTTTAGAGGAAGGAGGATAAAGACAGCTACCCCGGTTAAATTAAGTTATTTTGAGCTCAAAGTGCCCGTATTAACCTACAAAATTGTTGGTTCATATTTTATTAGCATTTTAATTTCTAATAAGGACTCCGCCGTAGGCCCCCTAATCTTCCTAAATATTTTTAAATCTCTTGTTTATCTCACCCCCAGAGGGAAAGGGCTTCGCCCTTCGGACAAGAAGCAGAAATAAAATTTGAATATTAATAATTGTTTTTGCATGTTATATTTCTTATAGAAAGATAATTATCTTTAGGCTTGACCTATTTCAGATAAGTATTAGGTGAACTACCTTAACTCAAAAAGATTAATTATTTTGTTCTCATATTAGCGTCCTTAAAGAACCATTAGAACTTAAAAACTTGAGAAACTTTTCTCCTCAGTTATTACTTAGAGGTGCAAAATAATGCGAAGCAATGCAGAACCCAACTTATTTTATAACTACCATTTTCATCTATGAGTGAAAAGCAGTCGCTATAGTTATATAATTAATACTATGGGAGCGGAGCTCGCGCTATTAAATGAATAGCGTTAGTTACTGTTTTTTTAGTGCGAATTTAGGCTACTCACTTAAAATAAAACTTTCCCTAATACGTCCTATAAGCATTCATCAACGGTTGTACTCTATTAAATTGAATTTGTTTAGTGACCTACTAAAGGCTTTGCATGTATTTTTATTTTACCTTTATCTGTAATAATACAACCGTCTTTTATAGTATATAAGTTACTAATATCATTTAATCAGAATGAAAACACTATCAATGCAAGTTATTTTCTAGCCGGAGGCTAGCGCAGCGGTCCAATTAAAAAAAAATTCATTATAATTTTAGTATTGTATGGAGCATAAGAAGCAAAAAAAAATAATTAAAAGAGGTCCAGAGCAATTTCACTACCCAAAATATATTAAAATTTATTCGAGCTAAGCCGGCTTCGCTTTTACCAGTTAAATTATTAGCCCTTAATATATGTGTGTCTCACAAGAAAAGTAGCCACACCGCTCCGCAAACAACCATTTGCCCGAAGGGCTAGAATTTTATTATACCCATAACCTACGGCCAACAAAAAAAAAAAAATGATGACACAAAAAGTGGCCTAAGGCCACTAAGAGATATACAGGAATCGAACCTGTAACCTACTGATTAAAAGTCATATGCTCTACCATTGAGCTAATATCTCGAAGACCTCTCCTTGGTTTTTTGGGGAGATGTACACGATTTTCCACTAAGATTAATATTATATGATAAAACATTTGAGTATGTAGAATGAGGATAAGTAATATAATCAAAATTGCCTATTTAAATTTTGCACTTATTCATAGAGAGACTAGTTATTTTACACGGCTAGCGAAGCTTCAGCCCGCCTTATTCCTCCAACTTCTGTCAATAATTAATGATTACACCGAATATTGCCAACAATTCATAAGACTTACCAATTATTTGTTATGTAATAGTTCTAGTATATAAACTCCGGGTAAATAATAAATTTTACATGGGTTGGCAAGGTTTGCCTAGCCTAAAGGGAGCCATCACACAGGCTGCCATTGGGAGCAAGGTTAGTTTCAAACATTAGTATTTTTACCTTATAGAAATAAATTTAGGAGGTGATGCGGTGCGGAGCAATGCCTCTAATTAAAAACCGATTAAGCATGTAAGAAGTAGTAATTTTGGTTCAAATTACTCTCATCATAAATAAATTAAAATGTATCTTATCATATTTTCTTATAAATAACATTATAATCATACAAAACAGGCATTGCTCCTGGCTCCGCCTACCAAATAAGTAGGCTGTGGCTATTTTTGTTCTTTTTTATTACAGATGAAGCTACGGATGATGGGACTTGAACCCACATGGCTAAAAGCCCCAGTATCCTAAGTACTGGATGTAAACCAATTCCATCTCGATCCGCGTAATCCCTTATTAATTTGGTTTAAATTTTGAGAGCGGGGGCGCTTAAATATGCGCCCCGAAGGCCGAAGGCCGAAGGCCGAAGGCCGAAGGCGAAATTGTGGCTGGCTGGCGAGCTGCTGCTATAATGAAGCCAGCCAGCATAGAAGGGTTCATGTAAGTAACAACAATAGTCTGGAGTAAAGGCATAGAAACTTGTTTAATATAAATTAGAGATTGGTCCTTTAAATGCAAAGTACATGGCTAGCTGAAAGGAGATAAATATTTTCTGCCTTGTGCGAAGCACAAGAAGGCGATGCTACTAATAACCAGTTAAATTATTCTATTTCTTAAGCGAAACTTAGCATTATAAGGAGGAGTAGGAGGTTCCGCATTTAATTTTCGATTTAGGTTTAACTTTGATTATACCCAATATTTAAAGGAGGGGGCGCTCGCTTTAGCTTTAGCTTTAGGCGCCCCCGTAGAACCGAGGAGCAGCTTGGCTTTGCCAGCCCTGAAAAAAAAAGGTTGGCTTAGCAGCAGCCCGGGAGTAAGAAGAAATTATCATAATTTCTTTCCTTTTGTATGTCCGAAGGACAAGAAGCATGAGGGTGAAAACAAACCTACCTTTATAAAATGGGTTAAGGCTTTTTAATATATAAAACAATTACGAATTGTATAAAGTTTAAGGCTCTAGCAACTGCAGTAATATAATCATAAATAGTTTTCTTTACTACTTCAACATTCAGAACTTCTATTGCTTTAGAGATAAAAATTTTCTATCATTTTTCTTAGTTTCCTATAAAGTTTGCACGCCATCCAAAGGACCCTTTTCGGGTTCTTATCCTCCGGACATACAAGAGAAGGGCAAGTTTTCCAAGCTTTGCTACGCTTATTTTAGCACAAGTTTCTTCTGAGTGTTTTAAAACCTTTCTACCAGACCCATTAGCATTACTCATAAGAGAACTTGACATCTTCCTTCGAACTATTTCGTAATGTGTTCGACCTAAATTTTCACTTTCAGTGAAAAAGTACTACTATAGGGGCCACCGGCTGTTTTGGCCTCTATTATAATATTTTTACTTTTTCATCCGACTTTATAATTAAAAAATTATATACGTTAAAGTGTTTACATTGTTTTCTATTACTTATAGAAAGATTATTTTATTTTTAATAATTTAAGATTTATTATTCATTTCACCTTACATTTAAGAAGAGCCTATTCCTATTTAAATATAACTTAAGTTAATATCATTTTCTATCTTTCATTAGAACTTTTTTCTGATATCTCATCTGTTCCTAGTGTTTTTTTTTATACATCCGGTATCTCACATAAACTCAAGCTCAAAAAACAAAAATTAATGCATATCAATCGGTAAGGTAAGCTTTCTCATACGTTTTTGTTGTTAATTTTTGTTTTTACCCAATACATACGAATATCTACAATCAATTATATCATTTTTGGTTTTTTTTTGATGCTTGATGCAGAGCAAGGGATTTTTATTATTGTATATTATCACAATTAAAGGATATATGCAGCACCTACAAATTTTAGCTACTTTGTTAACCCATATTTTCTCACAGAGAAGAGGTGTTGCGGATGTTAGTTACTCTTTTTGAGAATTAATCCCTCATCCCGTTATAACCAATTGAACTATGAGGTCTACATAAAACATTCACATGTTACAAACTGTGTTCTGTTCTTATTAGCTCACGTCTTCACTAGTAATAATGTTAACTTCGATATATACTAATTTGTTTGTTATTCTTTTTGCATAGTTACGAAAAGTATTAATATTTAGGCTGAACCCCTTCATAGATTGCTAAGAACATTGGCATTAGAGTTATCTGCCCCGTTCATTTGAAACCCTCTTTTTCCATGGAGTTTGAGTTTTAGAAGGAGGGGTAAATACCTGTTTTTGATTTAAAAGAGAGGCTTAAAGCTTCTACCCTTATTTGATTCATCCTTAGAGTCTTTGAAATAGACCAACCAGATATGCTGCACTTAAGTTATTACGAAATAAAATTAGACATAAGAATTTTTCAATCAGTCTTATGAAACATGGATTTCACGACTCGCTATTGATAATCTCACTCCCAAATTTCGGTAGCAAAGCGATGGGGGATGAGTTTTAGTGTCTATTTTAATTTCTTCTGGAATCTCTTTCCTTCTGCATACGTGGCCCATGTAACTCTGTCGGATATTGGAGGTTTTAATCATCCAATATCGTTTATTCTCACATTGTAGTATTCAAGGGGTTTATACCAATAATTCCGCCTTGGAGTTTAATTAACAGATTTGTGGAATAAACAATCCTGCTCCCTTAACATATTCATAATAGCTTCAATCGGCATTCCTTTATCTCTAATTTTATTAATCTTCTTATCAATAGAAAAATGGAATTTCTTGCCCTTGTATGTAAGGATGACAAGAAGCCAGGTGCAATGGAGCCCTACTCAAAGCTCCATTTAACTTTATCGGGGAGGAAATTCAATTTTGAATTTTTCCCACCTGGGGCTCCGCCCCGGTGGCTGATTCTACTATACCCATAGAATTATAATGTATATGATATAATATAATAAATTAACTGTCTTGTTTTTCAATTTTACTGTTTATAAATAAATTTGAATTTATTATTGTAATCTCACTGATATATATTGCCCGAGATAAGATTTGAACTTATAACCTTAGTAGCTTCAATACTCTGCTCAACCAATTAAGCTTCTCGAGCTTTAAACTATAAAAATAAATTAATCCTTATCAAAAAGAAGAGGCATGAAAAAAAAGGAGATAACTTATTGATATAATCTTGAATTATTATTTAGATTTAAGTTAATATATATTAAATTATTTGACAATATAACCCTACAACTTATACAAGTATTTCCTTCAGACAAAAACTCGACTGCTGTAAGAAGTGGAATATGGAAGGCTGGAGGTACTAGAATTAACTCAATAGAAGCAACTGGCTTTGCGAAGTAAGAAAAATTGCTATATTTAAAATATGTCCCTGCCCCCCCCCAAACATTCTGGTGGAAGTAAATATTAATTATTCTGTGATGTAACACCAAGAAGAGAAGATGGAAATATTGCAAATTATAATAAGCAAAAGCAAAGGTAAAAAGTAATTAACATAAAATATGATATATTCCCAGCCTCCCTACCAGGGGCAAAGAATGCTGATAAACTCTAAATTTTAATTTTACCTAAAAACCAGTTTTAGTTTTAGATTTTTGAATATTATAAAAAATTTGGAGACATCAGGGATCGATCCTGAAATAACGATATGCAAAATCGTAGTTTTCCCAATTAAACTATGTCCCCCATGCCTCCCTACGGGTGAAGTTGCGGCAAAGCAAATTGATGATTTTACTACATTTTTAGTATTAGCAAGGGTTTCACCAACTTAAATTATTTTCTGAACCTACGATGCGGCACTGAGTAGGTTTAACTTTATTAAACCTAAGTTGATAAAAGTAAAGAAAATAGAGAATTGTTTGCCCCCTAGTGAGGGGCAAGAAAAACCTAAGGAGGTGAAAAAAAAATAGCTGACTATTGGGAAATAGAAAAAGGGATGAGATGCTAATCTATTTAAAACATAGAATGATGCAACTCCTCTTCGAAGCTTAGAACTATAGTCTTCCACCGCATGCAATATCTCCCATTTAAAGGAGTACTACCAAGGTAGTAGGCAAGCTCTTACATATCGAATAGATTTCATAGTTCAAAATTTAAGATTTGGAAACTCCCGAGTTCCTTCTTAAATAGATTTATATACTGACCAGACAAATAGGTGAGGTGTCAGCACACGTTCCTGTTTTTATCTTTGAAGATCTAGGTCTCCACCGTATAATTCCGTTATAGGAAGGTATAGGATAGTTTTAAATAATTAAGTACAAAAATTGTGAAAAACCGAATAAGAAATTAAACCAACTTGATACCAGACTCATTTCCTAAATTAAGCCAAGCACACATAACGGGTAATTATAAAATTTTAATGATATCTTTTTTTTATTCTATTAAAATTTCGGCCACCACTTTCCCCGGAAAGAGGATCTTATTTCTATTATCCTCTAAGATCTCGGGTTTAATTGTATCAGCATTTGAATAAGAAAGAATTGGCACGATTGGCATAGGATTTGCATTATTATTTGAAGTATTTATAGAGTATCTACGGTTGCGTTGACTATTTGTCTGGGCCAAGGTTAAATTTACAGTATAAAATTGAGTACAAGTAACATTAATTAAGAAGGACGAATTTGCAGTGTTTATACGACCTGCTAGCGTTATAGTTGACTTTTCATATGTATGGTTTATTTTAAAATATGCGCCCCCCCAATTCCAATTCCAATTCCAATTCCAATTCCAATTCCAATTCCAATTCCAATTCCAATTCCAATTTCCGAAGGCAAAGGCCGCATTAGCAATTGAGACCAAAATATTAACAATATTAAGTATAATGGATAAAAGCTAATTAGCCATATAATATACTCTTTAATCCACAAAATGAAAGATTCGTTAGATATAGGATTCAATCGTAGAGGCTCCCAAGGAGAGGAAGGTTCAACTAAATCTGTGTGTCTGCATAGGGCATTTGCACTCTGCCGTATATTATGTAATTACTACTTACCTAAGGAGTGACTTGAACACTCATGAGTTTGCCTCAGAAAATTTTAAGTTTCCCCTGTATTCCAATTCCAGCACTCAGGCTTTATAGTGAATATAATAAGACATAACCATTGCCATTGTATTGGCTTTAGTGTTATATCACATCTTTTAATGCATATTAAAGAAAGAAGAGGGGTCGCTAATACGGTGTGGTGGGGCTGGTGGCCTGTCTATCAATTCCAGCACTCGGATTTGGGTGGTTTAACCTGAAATTGAAAGTTACCCCTAGGGGTGGGCTCATAGAAAGGCAAGCAAAAAAAATGTTTTATAAACTTTTTGAAGATATACCTTCTTTTATAAGGCGTATGTTGATTACGAGAAAAATATATAGAAACACTAAGACTGTTTATGTCTAATCCACGAGCTGCTTCACTAAATAAGCATAAACTACTTTCATTAGTCTCTTTGTCCAGAACTTTTTTTGACTTGGACTGGGGAGGGGGGCAGGGTGGGAAAACCAAGCCGCAAGCATTGCTTCGCACGCACCGCCCCACGAATTATATAAGAGGCAGGAAGACATCAATATAGTATTTTCCCATAAAAATCACACAAGGTGATTCACAGTACTCAAGGGTTACTAAAAAAAGTAGAAAGTCCGTGCTTTAATAGAGCGGAACAAATATGGCTTCGACCGCTATATAATTTGTTCTGCATAGCCAACTCATTGTAATAAAATCTTAAACTTATGGAGTAATAATCCACTACCAATATATTATTTACCATCTATTAGATTTTTTTTCACATGTAGATTACTGATTTCTTTTCATTTTCATGCAAGAATTTGTTATTGGTTTTCTAGAAGCTCTAGATTTTTATAGGAATAAGTAAAAAACAAAGAAGGATCTAAGAATAAATAAAGACCCTAAAATTGGTTGAAAAGAAAGAATAGATTTTCTTTACCATCGCTCCCATTAGTTTTTAACATCTGGAGTAATAAACGATATTATAGATACAATTTTTATAAATTGCACAAAGCTAAACATTTCCGATGAATGAAATCACCGTACCTATTCCTGTATATAAATTATTATAACATATGATTCCATAATATTTGGACTCATCTCAAATTGACTGCATAGATATTCATTAAAAAAAAAATGTGATACTAAAAAAAAAGCATTACCTTCTTACGTACTCGAACCCAAAAGAAATTCACTTAAAATTAAATTATTTAATCCCTAATTTCTAACTCGAAGGTTTAAATAAAAAAATCTTGATTTTATTAATTAATTGCCTTTGACAACCAACTACGGCGGCGAAGCAGCCGTAGCCTAATTTTGGTTATTAAAAGCTTTTCCTTTCTAATATTTTTGATTTATCTTTACTTATAGAAATTAAAAACTCAAAAAATAATCAAATATATTTACCTTTATGGGGCTTCTGTTGATTATTAGCAAGAAAATCTTTAATAGCTTGCCGTCTTATATTTAAGCTTCTAGCTGCTTCACTCATAGAATCGAAAGTACTTGTTGTGCTTATATCTTTATCAAAAACTTAAAGTGCTTGAGCAGGTCTTCCAAGATCTTTTCTACCAAAGCTATGGTGATTTGCACCTTTTTACCAAACATAGGATGATTTGCTCCTTTCTTAGCGTCCTACATTTTCTGACGCTTGGGTAGAAATATTGTATTTTTTTTGGGGGGTTAGGTTTAATTTTATTAAACCCTATAGTTAAAGCAACCACTGAACAACCAAAAAAAAAGAAACAAAAAGCATCGCTTGCGCAGCCTAAAGAAATCCCCATTAACCGACTTTTTGGAAAATATATCTGTTTTTGAAAGGTTTTTGTTGATTTCTGCTAATATATTTAGAAATAGATTTAAAAGAAATATCTAAAGCTTTCCAGCTTCACTCATAGAATCAAAAGTAGTTGTAAGATTAGTTTTTTTATACAGAACTTCTAGCCTTTGAGGGGGTCTACCTGCTCCTTCTGGTTTGGGTTTACCAAACATTGGATTATTTGCACCCGTTCGCCCAAAACAAGGATTTTTCTCTCCTGACATAGCATCGGAAATTCTAGATTTAGTCTCCTCACTATGAGTTTTACCAAAGTTATAATGATTTTCTCCTGCTTGCATACCCTTAATAGCTTCACTTATCTTAATTAAAGTTTCTGGAGAATGCTTACGACCAGACTTTGGAGCAGTTGAATCATTGGATAGATTGTAGAAATTAGCATTGTTCTCTTGGAAGAAATCAATCATTTTAAGGCTAGAATGGCTTGAACACTCATCTGAGCTATCATGAGCAGCTTGCTTTGCCAATTAAGCTATAGCCTTTTTGGTTATTCCCCCCCTAGGGCGAAGCGCGAAGCGCGAAGCGCGAAGCGCGAAGCGCGAAGCGCGAAGCGCGAAGCCAGCCAGTTTATAATGAAGTGGGTTCCATTGCTCCTGTATCCTTGTCCTTCGGACATACAATGCTCCGCCCCTTTCTACAAATGACGAAGAAACAGAATAAACGTATCTGAGAAGCTAAACGGAATACTTAAGTAGAAACAATTATAATTTTTTTTTCCTTTGCCCCCCCCGCTTCGTAAAGAAGAATGGAATGTGACCCGCGAAGCTAAGCTACGCTTAGAGGGTAAAAACATATCATCCGACTTCTTGTGCAAAGCACAAGTAAGGTATTTGTTAGCTACAAATAATATATAGATAAATAATTTAATATGTAATATTTAAGGCTGCGACAGCTTGTTTAATTGAATAATAAGTAGTAGTAGTAGTATTTAATTCTTAATATAATACTTTTATTTTTCTTACATTAGGTAAAATAGATTTAGTATCGCCCTTATGACCTGTTAATGAAGCACTTATTTTCATCCAACCTTCGGTAGCAAAGCGACGGAGCGAGTGTAATGTTTTTACGAACTTTGCTGCACCTATAACAATACAAGATTAATTCAGTACTGAACATATTCGGCCTAACATAAGGGTCCGCATCCTTTGCTATATTATAATCTGGTTTGAATAATTAATTGCTCCTGGCTCATGCTTCACAAACCAACCGTAGGGGATTAAAAGGAAATGAAGGCCCTATTTTAAGAAGATCTTTTATATACCAATACTCTAAAATTTATAAACTAAACGAAGTGGGTTGGCAAGGCTTGTCTAGCCTAAAGGGAGCCATCACACAGGCTGCCATTGGGAGCAATGCTTGCTCTTATATAACAGGAGGACAAGGAGACAGGAGCAATGAAGTCCACTACGTCTGAAAAACCAGTTATAAAATAGGGATCTAACAACAGTTTATACTTAATAATACCGGCTGGGCTAGGTCCCCCAGCGAAACATGAGCTCAACCCCCTCCCCATCTTTTTAACATAATATTATTTAAAGCTAGCCCTTCGAAACCAAATACAAATACGTTAGCCTCAGAAATAATATTATACACTCGTTAGAATATGTCAAATAGTACTTATTTCCAAAGCAAAGAAGACTAGAACATCTAATATTAATACACCTGCCCCTATTAAACCTGTTGTTGCAAGTCCAATTCCTATAATTTTTGAAGCTTGAATCATAACAAAAAAATGTTGTTATTGCAGTGTTTCCTGCTTAATTTGAAGACACCTGATGATTTTTTTACATTATCCCGCCTTGACTGGACTTTTTATTCAATACAAGGCAATTTGGTAAGTAATTTAAAATAGGCTAAAGCTCAAGGGGAACTCGAATCCCCGCCTTTAACGGTGAAAACGTTATGTCTTAACCAACTTGACTATTGAGCCGGTAAGGTAGAAAAAAACATTGCCATTGCTCTTGGCTCATCATCCCTTTAGGCAAGCCATCCAGATTATTTTGATTAATCTTTATCCTATAAAAATATTTGTGAACTATGCGTATTTTTCTCAGGGGAATTTTTGTTTGTGGCCAATGGGGAGCCAGGGCTGGGAAAGCCAAACCGCCCAAAAGCGCTGTTTAAATATTTCAAAAAATTACTCATTAGTTCAGTTTCACGTAAATGTTGAGTTAGAATCTTTGATTTTCTACTGATTGAAAAAACAAGCTGACAAATGAATAAGCAAAAAAAATAGTCCTCCACATGGGGTAGGACTTACCTTATAATATCTTAGCGAAAGAATGAATAGTAATTCCAATAATGTTATCAACATTACCTTACTATATGTTATAGAATCACTTCTAAAGGAATTACTAAGCGGAGCTTAGGATTTAAGTATAATATATCACGTTATAATTCCTTTTTTAATTCTATTATCTCGTGTATGGGTCACAAAGGAAATAGAACAATTACTCCTACTAACTTTAACACCATCCTGAACGACGCCTTAATGGACAAGGCAAACAGTCTACTACTATAAAACAAAGATGTTATCCTGCTAAATATGTCCGTATACCCTTTAGGCTTGTGAGTAGCCAACTAGCCCAGTGCAAGTATCGCACTTACTTATTCCCTTTACAAGAGGGATACATTACTTTTATGTTAACCAGGCCCTTTAATTAGGGCTCATGCTCCCTTTAGGCAAGCCCCTGCGGTTGGCTTGCGGAGCATGAGCCAGGAACAATGCTTAGGGTTTTGGGAGTGCAGGTGGGCGTAGACGCCACCACCACCGCACTAAGAGTACAGGTTTGATGTGACGATAAGTGTATTACCTAGTTATTGATAAATTAGTTCTTTATACCTCAAGACTTTACAGTCCTTACAGCTAAAGCCTATAAATATATAAAATTTTGACTACATATTGAAAGTTGATTTTAAAATTAAATCAAGATCACTGCAGAAAAAAAAATATATAAAAATCGTAGTAGTATACTACGTATTTTTAAGAGTATCTTAAAGTGGGATTCGAAGATACATGCATTCAAGCCTTATCCTTACAAAACGTAGCTTTCCTGCCATGCCTATGTTTTAAAATTTACTTAAGTGATAGTAACTTCCTATCTTTATATATACGAATTTAAATCCATATATAGACAAATAAATTTTGAAATTTATACTAATATCTACACATAAACAACAGGTAAACCAGAGGTTATTAGTTATCTTACCCAACTCCTTTCGTACGAAGGGTCAACCCTTATTTTACTCTAATTCCCCCTAGAAGATAGAAACCATACTGTCTCACGACGTATTTACTAATTTGTTATCGTAGAACGCTTTTTCTTCAGAGCGTTCTCTACATAATTCCTCTAATTCGCAAATTATTGGAACATCTTAAACTCTGATTTTATTTTTATTTTTTATTGCGAAACTACTTCAATAGCTCACGCTATTGTACAGACTATATCATAGTAAACTATCCTATATTAAATTTTATCTAATATATTTCTATAATTAAATTTAAACCCAAATTCACTTACTCCTAACTTATAAAGCATACTCGGATGAACAAATTCCCCGATTAATACTTTAACTTTACCCAATTGTGACCTGCTAATTGTTAATATGTATTGACCATTACGATCATGAACAGCCTTAGTCTTAATATCTAAGTTCTTTGTTATAGCAATAGCTAACTGTTCTACTTCTAGTTTTGTAAAACTATTAGTGTATATACGTATAATATCTGAACCTTTTTGAATATTTCCATCCCCCATAATTAAATGAGCTAAAACAACAGGAGTCATTAGGTTGCATATATTTTTAGGTACTATTTTCACATACCTATTTAAATTTACATCTAAATTATAGAACATGTTATGATAATATACAAAGATAGGCATCATACAAGTCTTAAACCGTGCGATGCTATGGGCATGGCTAGTTTTATTATTGTATACCTCAGATATTGAAATGTTGTTGTCTATGTAAGGCTCAAAAAGATTGTATAAATGAAACAAATAAGGCAAAGTTTTAAATCCTAAAATAACACTTAAACGAGCACCCCCACTTTTACTAGGTCTTTCGATGCTACCATCGCTTAATAGTAAACCAATAAGACTCTCATGCAAATAAGAAGGAAGTTCTTTTAACCGATAATCTGCCTTATATGGTTCCAATCTTAATGTTCTTTCAACGTATCTTTTTAAGCTATATTTTGACATTTTTATATTTTTTATTAGAAAAATAAATTTCCATCTTAACCGGCTAAATATAGCCTGTGGTTTTTTGTAACACCAATATTAACATACTGGTTAAAATAAAAGCTAAAGAATAAATTACTGCTAATAAAAGAAACAAAAAATTTTCAATTTATTTAGCAACAATTGTTTAAAATAATTTTCCCTATCTCTTTAAGAAGGGAATCCAATAGAAAAACCAATGTGAATAGTATACTCTGGGCGCTCGTGGAAGAATTATTGTTAGTATACTCATCTTCTAGTCGTTGAACGTTCTTTTTCCTACTGTATTAATACTTTTACTAGAAAAAGCTTCGTTACAAATTAACTTTGTATAAGTTTTTTTTGTAATTCACCCAGTTTTCTTTATTGATCTCTAAGTGTTTTAGCAAAATTAATCCAATTAGAGAGTAAAGGGGCTAGTATTTAACCCAGCTCGTGTAGCTTTTTAAACGACGAACAGCCGAACCCTTCGTGATTTGTGCATTCACGAGGATAAGCTAAGCCGACATCGCTATGGCTTAGCTTATTCATAAACTAATATTTTTT
>Ga0209577_10000807_pt1 | contig 31287 bp, 31 predicted proteins | sample GraSoiAngelo_109_FD_185874 | JGI IMG/M metagenome (GOLD analysis project Ga0209577, IMG submission 185874) | Grasslands soil microbial communities from the Angelo Coastal Reserve, California, USA - 14_0903_12_20cm (SPAdes) (version 2) | ecosystem: Environmental > Terrestrial > Soil > Grasslands...
CGCCGACCGGGACTACCACCGGGGCGACGACCACCGACAGCACGACGTCCTCTACCACCACCACGGCCGGCAGCTCGACGACGTCGACCGCGCCGCCGCCCCCGACCGAGCCCACGGTCCCGATCATCCCGCCCTCTGCCGGGCGGGCCGCGAGCGCGATCGCGGTCCCGGTTGTCCAGCACGGAGCCACCGTCCGCGGCTCCGCCAGGATCTCGCGATCGGGCGCCGGCGGACGGCTGGAGGTCGACCTGCTCGCGTCCCCGCGCGCATTGCGAGCGCACGCGAGCCGGCTGACCCGTGTGGGCCGGCTGGTCAGGACCCATCTCGCCGCCGGGAGGATCCATTTCTCCGTCCGGCTGAACAGAGCCGCGAGGCGAGCGCTTCACCGCGGGCACCGGCTCGCGCTGACGGTGAAGATCATCGTCCGGCCGACGCACGGGGCGACCGTGTCGGTCGTCCGCCGGATCAAGGTCCTCAGCTGACGCGCTGCTTCACCTAGACGGTCAATCTCATCAGGACGTGCGGACCGATGTGGGGCAGCTCGTACACGTCCGAGTCGGCGCGGAACCCGGCTCGTTCGTACAGGCTCCGGGCGGGCGTGCGGACGCTCGCCCAGAGACTGCGAGCGCCTTGAGCGCGCGCGTGCTCCAGCAACGCCTCGAGCACGGCGGTTCCCGCGCCCCGCCCCCGCGCCCGGGGCGCGGTCGCCATCCCGCGCACTCGCCACGCGCCGGGCTCGCCCTCCGGTCCGACCAGGCCGACGGCGATCAGCTCGTCGCGGTCGAAGGCTCCGACCGCGAAGGCGTTCCGCGGCTCGGACTGCACCATCTCCTCGATCGTCATGTGGGGGCGCAGCACCGCCTGCCGAAGCGGCCGCGTCTGCTCCACTGACACCGGATGGACGATCAGCTAATCCAACCCTCGCTGACGGCGGAGCTCCGCGAGCAGCAGCTTCGAGTGCATCGCCCCGATCAGCTCGCGCAGGGGCTCTGCGCCGGAGGAGATGATCGACACGGCGCGCTCGGTGTCGACCTTGCCCGCGAGCCGGTCGAGCAGCACGCGCACCTCCTCCTCGACCAGCGGCTCGAGTGCCTTGCGGTAGCGAAGCGTGTCGTACACGGTGAAGCCGATCGCCTCCTCGTAGCCGCCGGCGCGAAACCGGGAGATCGCCTCGATGATCGCGACGTCGTCCGCGTCGTAGCCGCGCGCCGTCGGGGTGAGGACGCCGAGTTCCTCGAGGCGGTCGAGCACGTTCTGCGGCACCTCGTAGGTGTCGCGCACCTTCGCTCTGGATATCCGCCCGGTCTCACGGGCCTCGATCGCGAGCTCCAGGATCCGGTCCTCGAGCTCGATCATGCGCGCCGCGCGGTCCGGGTCGCGCTCGATCAGCTCGCGGATCACCTTGAGCGGCATGAACCGCTCCTCCTGAAGGCGCTTGATCAGCCGCACCCGCTCGACGAACTCCGGCGGGTAGTAGGCCATGTTTCGCGACGTGCGCAGCACATCGTCTTCGTTTCCCAGCAGGCCCTCGCGCAGGTAGTGCTTGATCGTCGCGGCGCTGACGCCCGAGCGCTCCGCGAGCTCGGACATCTTGAGCATCCCGTTCGTGCTCGTCGTCATCGGCACCGCCTCACGCGCTCAGGAAGGCGCCCTGGGTGGTTCCGGCCGGGCCCGCCACAGCGCCCGCCTCGTGCAGGGCCGCGATCTCCTCGGCGCTGTAACCCGCGGCCGCTAGCACCTCGTTCGTGTGCTCCCCGAGCCCGGGGCCCGGCGCCCTGGTCGGGTCGGCGGGAGTGCGGCTCAGCTTGAACGGCGCGCCGAGCAGCTTCACCGGCCGCTCCGCGCCCGGCTGGTCGAGCTCGACGACCATCTCCCGGGCCTCCACCAGCTCCGAGCCCAGCGCCTCGTCCAGCTCGAGCACCGGCTCCAGGCAGCAGTCGTGCTCGGACGCGAACCGTCGCCACTCCTCCCGCGTCCGGGTCGCGAACACCTCGCTGAGTGCGCGATGGGCATCCGACCCGGGAGGGTCGAAGGCGTGCTCGAGCAGATCTTCGCGGCCTACGCCACGACAGAACTCCGCCCAGAACTTCGGCTCGAGCGCACCCAGCGTCACGTACCCGTCGGCGCATCGGTACGGGCGGTAGCAGGTGATGCCGCCGGCCAGGTGCAACCCCCCGCGGGCCGGCACGTTGCCCGTGGCGAACACGTCGGCCGCGACCATCGCGAGCCACGAGAGTGCGCCGTCGAACATCGAGCAGTCGACGAGCTGGCCCTGGCCGGATCGCTCCCGTTCGCGCAGCGCGATCAGCATCGCTACGGCCGCCATCAGCGCACCGCCCCCGATATCCGCGATCTGCCCGGCCGACTGCACCGGCGGTCCGCCGGGCTCGCCCGTCAGCCCGAGTAGGCCCCCCAGGCCGAGATAGTTCATGTCGTGGCCGGAGCGGTCGCGGTTCGGGCCGTCCTGCCCGTAGCCGGTGATCGCGCAGTAGACCAGCCGCGGGTTGTCCGCTCGCAGGCGCTCATACCCCACGCCGAGACGATCGAGCACGCCGGGCCGAAAAGACTCGAGCAGCACGTCGGCCTCCCGGGCCAGGCGCAGCAGGACCTCTTTGCCGCGGTCGTTCTTGAGGTCGATGCGAATCGAGCGCTTGCCCCGGTTGAGCGCCAGGAACAGCGCGCTCCTGGCCGTCGCCTCAGCGCCCTCGTAGTAGGGCGGAGACCACCGCACGTAGTCCCCCATCCCCGTGTCCTCCACCTTGACTACGTCCGCACCGAAGTCGGCCAGGAGCAGCGAGCAGTAGCCGCCGGGGAGTAGCCGGGTGAGGTCGAGGACCTTCAGCCCCTCCAGGGGAAGGCTCATGGGGCAGCCGCCCGCGCCGTGATTCCCAGCATCGCCCGCGCCTCCTCGACCGTCGCGGGGCGGCGCCCCACCTCCTCGGTCATCTCCCGCGCCTTGGCGATCAGCTCTCCGTTCGAGCGGGCCATCTCGCCGCGCGGGAGGTAGAAGTTGTCCTCGAGCCCGACGCGGATCGAGCCGCCGAGGGTCAGCGCCGCGGCGACCAGCATCCACTGGTCGCGGCCGATCCCGATCACGCCCCAGTGATGCTTGGGCCCCCCGTCGGGAGCGGGAGGCATGTTGTCGGCCATCGCGGCCAGGTTTCGCGCGCTGGCCGGAACCCCGCCCACGACCCCCATTACGAAGTCCGCGTGCAGCGGGGCCTCGAGCAACCCCATGTCGACGAGCGGCGCGAGCGAGCCCACGTGGCCGACGTCGAAGCACTCGTGTTCGGGCTTGATTCCAAGACGTCGCATCGCTTCGAGCAGCTCGATGATCTCCTCGAAGGGATTGGCGAACACGAACTTGAACACGAAGTCCTTGCGCTTGGCCGAGTACTTGGCGTAGTTCATCGACCCCATGTTGAGCGCCGCGACCTCGGGAAGGCAGGCCTCCAAATAGGCCACCCGCTTGGCCACCGGCACACCTATCGTGCCGGTCGAGAAGTTGATGATCGCCGCGTCGCCCACCTCGCCGGTGATCGCGTCCTTGATCGCCTCGAAGTCCTCGACCTCGTAGCTGGGCCGGCCGTCGCGCGTGCGCGCGTGTATGTGGATGTGGACCCCGCCCTCGTCCACGATCCGCCGTGCCTCGGCGGCGTACTCCTCGGGCGTGTAGGGGATCGCCGGGCACTGCTCGCGGTTCGCGATCGTGCCCGAGATCGCGCACGTGATCACCGCAGGATCGTCCAGAGCCATGGGCTCACCTCCCGGCGCTCAGGGTCCTGAGCATCTCGTCGCAGGCCGCGGTGATCGTTGCCGCCGCCCTCGGGGTGTATTGGCAGTTCAGCTCGTATTGGTCGTCCGCCACGAACACGTTCGTGATCCTGCTGGTCGCTCGCGTCGGGAGCCCCACCACGGGTGCCGGCGGATAGGAGAGCGCGGGGTGCCCCGCGAGCGTCCCGATCGTCGAGGACAGCCGACGCCCGATCGCCGAGCTGACGGCGGCATCGAACTGTGGCTTCAGCCGGCTGATGTTCTGCGTGGTGACCGGGATGGGACGCTTCGGAAAGCGGGTCACGATCAGCAGGTCGAACGGACCCGTTCCGATCGCGGCGTGCGAGGCCCGCCCGGTGTTGCCCGCGATCCGCTTGGACTGGGCGAGCTGCACCTCGTGAAAGCGGGCGGGGAACCGGAAGTGAATCGCCATGCCGGGAGCGCTGAAGCTCTTCTCGGCCGGGCCTGACGAGCTCGTGGTCGAGGTGACGCTGCCCTTGGAGTGGCTACTCGAGCCGCAGGCGCCCAGGGCGACCGCCGCCGCGAGCGCTCCGGCGACGGGCACGGCGCGGCCGCGCGCCGCGCGCGTCAAACCGGGACCACTCCGGAGCGTTTCCACGGTCGCTCGACGTGCTTGGTGGCGGCGAGCTCGAGCGCGCGGCAGATCGTCAGCCGGGTCTCGCGAGGATCGATCACGTCATCGACCATGTCGTGGCCGGCGGCGATGTACACGTCGATGATCTTGCGGAAGTTCTCGATCAGCTCCCGCTTCTTCGCCGCCGGGTCCTCCGCGGCCTCGACCTGCTTGCGGAAGATGATCTCGACGGCCCCCTCGGCGCCCATCACGCTGATCTCCGCCGAGGGCCACGCGACGATCAGGTCGGGCTCGTACGCGCGGCCGCACATCACGTAGTAGCCCGCGCCGTAGGCCTTGCGCAGGACGACCGTGACCTTCGGCACTGTGGCGTTGGCCGTGGCGTACAGCATCTTGGCGCCGTGGCGGATGATCCCGGCCTCCTCCACCTTCGTCCCGACCATGAATCCGGGCACGTCCATCAGGTAGACGAGCGGGATGTTGAAGGCGTTGCAGAGGTTGATGAAGCGTGCGGCCTTGTCGGAGGAGTCGTTGTCGAGGATCCCTCCCAGCTGCTTGGGCTGGTTGGCGACAATCCCCGCCGGTCGTCCACCGAACCGCGCCAGGCAGGTGATGATCGTCTTCGCGAACTGCGGCTTGAGGTCGAAGTAAGCGCCGTCGTCGACGATCCGCCGAATCACCTCGTACATGTCGTACGGCTTGCGATTGGACTCCGGCAGCACGTCGAGCAGCTCCTCGTCCCCGCGGTCGATCGGGTCGCTCGTGGGGACGATCGGCGGGTGCTCCTCGCAGTTGGCCGGCATGTAGCTCAGGTACTGCTTGATCCGTTCGATGCACTCCGGATCGTCGGCCACCTCCAGGTCGCCGACGCCCGACTTGCGGCAGTGCACGCGGGAGCCGCCCAGCTCCTCCTGGGTGACATTCTCGCCGACCGCCGCCCGGACGAGGTGCGGCCCCGCCAGCGCCATCGAGCCGCGGCCCTTGACCATCGGCACGAAGTCCGCCAGTCCCGGGATGTACGCGGTGCCGGCGGCGCACGGGCCCATCAGCGCCGCGACCTGCGGCACCACCCCGCTCATCACGACCTCCTCGCGGAACAGGTGGCCCGAGCCCGCGAACAGCGAACCGACCGCCTCCTGGATCCGAGCGCCCGCGGAGTCGAGCAGCCAGACCATCGGGATCCGCTTGGTGAGCGCCAGCTCCCGCAGCCGCGAGACCTTGATCTCCCCGGTCATGCCCATCGAGCCCGCCATCACGGTGAAGTCGTATGCGGCCACGGCGACGAGCCTGCCGGCGACCTTCCCGTAGCCGGTGATGACCCCGTCGGCCGGCGCCTCCTTGCCGTCCATCGCCCGCTGGGAGGAGTGCGGGCGCCCCTGGATGCCGAGCTCAACGAACGTTCCCTCGTCGATCAGGAGGTCGAGCCGCTCGCGTGCGGTGAGCTTGTCCCTGGCATGCTGGGCCTCGATCTTCTCCGGCCCGCCACCGAGCTTGATCTTCTCCCGCCTGGCCCGGAGGTCCTCGGCGAGCGGGCGCAGCAGGCTGGTGGAGGGGGCGTCTGTGGCCATCTTCTGGAAGTGGAACGTCCTACTTCCTACTTTGCCAGGTCTGACAAGAAACCGTCAAGCAGAGGGTTTCATCCTCCAAATTGAGGGTAGGTTGAAAAACAACCTTGGCAAGCGAGCGGCCGTCCACTGCTCGCAGGGCTGGGGTCGGGCGCGTGGTCGCGGCTGGCGCGGGCGCTTGGCCGTGACCGCGTTCCCCCGATTTTGCGTCGGCACTGCCTTCCCGTAGAGCACCGCCTTCGCGCGGAGCACTACCGCCCCTTCCAGCTGGCCTCGCGCTTCTCGAAGAAGGCGCGTACGCCTTCCTGGATGTCCTCCGTCGAGAACGCGATCGTCAGCTGCGAACGGAGGAAGTCGAGCGCCTCCTCGAACGGCATGTCGAGCTGTCGGAACATCGCGTCCTTCCCCAGCCGCATCATCACGGGCGACTTGGACGCCAGCTGGCGCGCCCAATCCTGGACGGCCTCCTCGAACTCCCCGGCCGGGACGACCTTGTTGACGATCCCGATCCGCTCGGCCTCCTCGGCGGAGATCTGCTCGCCCAGGAGCAGCAGCTCGTTGGTCTTCTTGCGCGGCACGTTCCGGTAGATCAGCGCCATGATCATGAACGGGAACAGCCCCACGTTGATCTCGGGGGTCCCGAACCGCACCCCCTCCCGCGCGACGATCAGGTCACACGCGAGCGCGATGCCCAGCGCCCCCGCCAGCACGTGGCCGTTGGCGGCGCAGATCGTCGGCTTGCCGAGCTCGCCGATCAGCCTGAACAGCCGGGGGAACCGCTCGGTGGCGAAGTGCTTGTGGACGAGCGGGACCTCGGCGGCGAACCCGCCAAGGTTGGCGCCGGCGCTGAACACGCGGTCATGCGTCGAGGTGAGGACCACGCAGCGGACTTCGTCGTCGTCGCGGGCTTGCTCGAAGGCCTCGGTCAGCTCCCGCAGCAGGTCATCCGACAGCGCGTTCCGGGTGTCCGGCTGGTTCAGGCTGATCGTGGCGACGCCGTCGGCGACGTCGTAGAGGAGCGTCTCGTAGGCCATGGCGGGCGAAGCCTATGCCGCGCGGCCAAACGATGGCGAATCACTTAGCCCCTGGCGAAGCAATTCGCCAAAGATCGCCGCTGCCGCCTCGGCCCGGGGCCCCCACCCATCGAAAAGTAGAAAGTAGAACGTCTTACTGTTAGCGTAGAGCCCATGACCACCACCGCCGACGTTCTCAAGCCCGACTTCGCCACCCAGCGCAAGCACTTCATCTTCACCGAGGAGCACGAGCAGCTCCGTGACTCGATCCGCCGCTTCGTGATCAAGGAGCTTCAGCCGCACTCCGAGGAGTGGGAGGAGACCACCTTCCCGGACTGGGTGTTCGAGCGGATGGGCGAGCTCGGCTTCCTTGGGCTCGACAAGCCCGAGGAGTACGGAGGCCAGGGCGGCGACTACTACACGACCCTGGTGCTCGCCGAGGAGCTCCGCCACGCCCACTGCGGCGGCCTGGGCATGGGGATCGCGGTCCAGACGGACATGGCGATGCCGCCGATCCTGAAGTTCGGCACCGAGGAGCAGAAGCAGGAGTGGCTGGTGCCGGCGATCAAGGGCAAGGCGATTCTGTGCCTCGGGATCACCGAGCCCGACGCCGGCTCGGACGTCGCCGGGATCAAGACCCGCGCCGTCCGTGACGGCGACGAGTACGTGATCAACGGCTCGAAGACGTTCATCACCAATGGCCATCGGGCACACGTGATCGTGCTCGTCACCAAGACCGACCCGGACGCCGGCCACGGGGGGTTGACGCTGTTCCTGGTCCCGATGGACCTCCCCGGGGTGATCCGCGAGGAGCGCCTGCGGAAGCTCGGCATGCACGCGTCGGACACCGCGCTGCTCGCCTTTCAAGACGTGCGCGTGCCGGCGACCGCTGTTCTAGGAGAAATCGGCAAGGGCTTCTACCACATCTCCTGGGAGCTCCAGGGCGAGCGGCTGATCGGCGCCGCCGGCTGCGTGGCCGGCGCCCAGGGCCTGTTCGAGCGCACGCTCCAGTACGCCAAGGAGCGCACCGCATTCGGGCGCCCGATCGGCAACTTCCAGGTGATTCGCCACAAGTTCGCGGAGATGGCGACCAAGATCGAGACCGCCCGACAGATGGTCTACACGACGGCCTGGCGCCTTCAGAACGGCGAGTACCCGGTCCGGGAGATCTCGATGGCCAAGCTCTACGCGTCGCAGATTGGGTTCGAGGTCGCCGACGAGTGCCTGCAGATCCACGGCGGCAATGGGTACATGAAGGAGTACGGGGTGGAGCGCGCTTGGCGCGATATGCGCCTGAACCGGATCGGCGCCGGCACCGACGAGATCATGCTCGAGGTGATCGGCCGCTCCTACGGGCTGTAGGGCACCGACAAAAATCCCACCGCGTCCGCCCGCACGGTTATGGTGCGGCGCTAGATGGAAGCTGGAGCGGCACCTGGGGGCGTGGGGGATGCGGGCGGGCTGAGACCGCTCGACATCGGCCAGACGCTGGACGCTGCGGTCAACCTCTACACGAAGAACGCGACCAAGCTCTGGACGCTGGTGGCGATCGTGATCATCCCCATCCAGGCGCTGGTCGTGATCATCCGCCGGGTGACGCTGCCGAGCGGCGTGTTCGTCCACAACGGCTCGCTGTACACGTTCGGCAGCACCAGCAGCTCCGCATACAACATCGGGCTGGCCCTCGCGGCGGTGCTCGGGCTGTTCGGGTACCTGCTGGCCACCGGCGCGGTGTTCAAGCTTCAGCTCGACGCCTATCTCGCCAGGCCGCACGACATCCGCGAGTCAATCGACTACGCCTTCGCCGGCCACAGGCTGCTGTCGCTCCTGTGGCTGGGAATCATCGCGACGGTGATGATCGCCGTGGGGCTGATCCTGCTGATCATCCCGGGGATCTACCTGTTCGTCGCGCTCGCCTTCGCGCTCCCGGTGCTGATGCTGGAGGGCCTGCGCGGGATGGGCGCCATCAGCCGTTCGATGAGTCTCGTCTCCGGCCGGTGGTGGCCGACCTTCGGGCGGCTTCTGGTCGGGATGATCCTGTACATCGTCGCCGTGTTCATCATCGGCGTGATCGGCTCCGCGATCACGCACGGGGTTTCGAGCGTCTCCCTGTACCTGATCATCAACGGCATCGTGGGGATCATCATCTCGGTCTTCCTGGCGCCGTTCATCGCGGCGCTCATCAACGTCACCTACATCGATCTGCGCGTCCGCAAGGAGGGGATCGATCAGGCGACGCTGATGTCCGGCGCGACTCCGAGCGGACCGCCGCCCGGAGTGCAGCCGCTGCCAAGTCCCAGCGAGCCGCTGCCGGGTACGAACGAGCCGCTGCCGGGTACAAGCGAACCGCTGCCGGGTCCGAGCGAGCCGCCGCCCTCGCAGACCTCCTGAGCAACGCCCTCGGGGTGCGCCCCGAGGCTGGGCGGTCGATACGGTTGTGCTGAGCATGAGCCTGGCCGAGAAAGCAGGCGCCGGCTCGGCGAGCGTCCGCCGGCCGATCCCTCCGTTCACCGCGGAGCACGAAGAGTTCCGGGCTGCGGTCCGGCGTTTCGTGGAGAACGAGTTGTTTCCCCACGCGCGGGAGTGGGAGGAGGCGAAATGGTTCCCGAACGAGGTGTTCGGCCGGCTCGCCGAGCTCGGCTACATCGGGTTGAAGTTCCCGCCCGAGTACGGCGGCGACGGCGACCTCGTCGCCGATGCGGTGTTCGTGGAGGAGCTCTCGCGATGCGGTTCGGGCGGGGTCGCCGCGGGCCTCGGGGCGCATCAGGGAATCGCCCTGCCGCCGATCAACCGGTTCGGGACCGAGGATCAGAAGCAGCGCTACCTCGTTCCCGGGATCCGCGGAGAGCTGGTAGCGGCGCTGGCGATCACCGAGCCGGACGCCGGCTCCGACGTGGCCTCGATCCGCACGACCGCCACCAGGGCGGACGGGGGCTACGTGGTCAACGGCTCGAAGACGTTCATCACCGGCGGAGTGCGCGCCGACATCCTGGTGACCGCGGTCAAGACGACCCGAGACGGGGGGCACCGAGGGCTGTCGTTCCTGATCGTCGAGCGCGGGCCCGGCGTCGAGTCGAGCCCGCTCGAGAAGCTCGGCTGGCATGCATCGGACACGGCGACGATCAGCTTCGAGGACGTATTCGTCCCCGAAGCGAACCTGCTCGGGGAGGAGAACGCCGGCTTCTACCTGATCATGGCCAACTTTCAGTGGGAACGGCTGCTGATGGCGCTCGGCGCGGTCGGCGCGATGCAGGCCGCGTTCGAGCGGACGCTGAAGTACGCGCTCGAGCGCAAGGCGTTCGGAAGGGAGATCGGCCACTTCCAGACGATCCGGCACAAGCTGGCCGAGATCGCAACCACGATCGAGGCCGGCCGGGACGTGACGTACTCCGCGCTGCGCCGCTACGTCGCCGGGGAGGATGCGATCCGGGAGGTGACAATCGCGAAGCTCGCCACCCAGCGGGCGTCGTTCGACGTGATGGACACCTGCCTGCAGATCCACGGCGGCAACGGCTATATGGCCGAGTACTGGGTCGAGCGGGCCGCGCGCGACGCGCGGCTCGGGCCGATCGGCGGCGGGACCGACGAGATCATGAAGGAAGTCCTCGGCCGATCGCTGGGGCTGTAGCGATGGACTCGGCCCGCGGACAGCTCCTCCTCGCCGGTCCGGGGCTGGTCGATCCGAACTTCTGGCGGACCGTCGTCCTGATCGTCGAGCACTCCGACGAGGGCGCGTTCGGGCTGGTGCTCAACCGGCCGTCCGAGACGACCGTCGGGGACGCCGTCCCCGAGATCGAGGAGCTGGTCGACCCGGACGAGCCGCTCTACATCGGCGGGCCGGTGCAACCATCGGGCGTGGTCGTGCTGGGGCAGTTCGAGGACCCGAGCGACGGCGTGCTGCTCGCGTTCGACGACGTCGGAGTGCTCGGCACCGGGCCTGCCCCCGAGGAGCGCACGCCGGGCCTTCGCTCGGGGCGGGCGTTCGTGGGACATGCCGGTTGGGGCTCCGGTCAGCTCGACGATGAGATCGAGAGGGGCGACTGGATCCTCGAGCCGGCGCGCGCCGAGGACGCCTTCTGCGACGAGCCGCGCGAGCTGTGGTCACGGGTGCTGACCCGCAAGGGGGGAAGCTACGCGCTGGTGGCGCGGATGCCGGCCGATCCGTCGCTCAACTGATGGCGCCGGGCCACGTCCATAGCAGCCGCGAGGCCGACCGGCGCTCGCTATCCGTGGCCCTCGGCCTGATCGTGGCGTTCATGGTTGCGGAGGTCGTTGCCGGGATCATCGCTTCCTCGCTGGCGCTCCTTTCGGACGCGGCGCACATGCTGACCGACGCGATCGCGCTCACGCTGTCGCTGCTCGCCGCCCGCCTCGCGGTCCGCCCGGCGCGAGGCTCGATGACCTACGGGCTGGGCCGCGCGGAGATCCTGAGCGCGCAGGCGAACGGCGTCACGCTGCTGGTGCTCGGGCTCGTGATCGCCTACGAGGCGATCGTTCGGCTCGTCAACCCGCCCGATGTCAAGGGAGGCCTGATGCTGGGCGTGGCGATCGCGGGCGTCGTCGTGAACCTGGTGGCCGCGCGCGTGCTCGGGGCCGGGTCGGGGCGCGAGCGAAGCCTCAACGTCGAGGGCTCCTACCGGCACATCCTCACCGACCTGTACGGGTTCATCGCGACCGCGCTGGCGGCAGTGGGGATCCTCACCACCGGCTTCGATCGCGCCGACCCGATCGCCTCGCTGCTGATCGTGGCCGTGATGCTGTACTCGGCCTGGAGGCTGCTGATTGCCTCGGGCCGGGTGTTCATGGAGGCGGCGCCCGCGGGGCTTGACCCGAACCGGATCGGGCAGCAGCTGGCCGCCGAGCCGGGAGTGGTCGAGGTCCACGACCTGCACGTGTGGGAGGTGACCTCGGGATTTCCCGCGCTGTCGGCGCACGTGGTGGTCCGGGCCGGGGCCGACTGCCACGAGCTTCGGCGGGTGCTGCAGCAGGTGCTGACCGATCGTTTCGGGATCAGTCACACCACCCTTCAGGTCGACCACGAGGCGGCGCCCCAGCCGCCGTTGCAGATCGAGGTTCCCGGCCCCGAGCGCCACTAGACTGGCTGGCGATGAAGGTCGTCAAGCCCGGAGCGGATCGGGAGGTCCCCCGCGGCGTCGTCGGCGGCTCGGAGATCTCTCAGGCCACCGCCGGCGCGCGGAACATCTACATGGCCGTGTTCCGGGTTCCGGCGGGAGCGCAGTCCCGGCCCCACTACCACGAGGGTTGCGAGAGCGCCGTGTACATGCTCTCCGGGTCGCTGCGCGTCAAGTGGGGCGACCGGCTCGAGCACGAGCTGATGCTCGAGCCCCGAGACCTCGTGTACGTCCCCCCGCGGGAGACGCACGTACTCGAGAACACATCCGATACGGACCCGGCGGAATATGTCGTGGCAAGGGACTCACCGCACGAGGACGCGGTCGTGGTCCCCTGGGCCGAGGACCCGTCCTGAGGTCTCAGACCGTGTCCGGGGCGCAGCGCAGGCACGCGCGCAGGCCATACCGGCGCGCCGCGTCGACACCCTTGACGTGGAAGACGTTCTGGCGCAGCGGGCGACCCGCGCACGTCGGCCGGCAGTAGACGCCGGTGGTCCGGACCCCGACCAGGAAGCGCCCGTCGGCGGCGGGATCGCGGCGCTCAACGATCGCCCAGCAGGTGTCGTCGTCGAGGTCGAGGACGCCCCCGGCGAACCTCGCCTCGTGGGTCAGCAGGGCGCGCTTGGCCTCCAGACCGCCGGCGTAGCCGGTCAGCGACCCCGTCGCGCCCACCACCCGGTGGCATGGGACGACGATGGACAACGGGTTGCGGGCGTTGGCCGCTCCAACGGCGCGGGCCGCGCCGCGTCCCAGGCCCAGGTTGGCCGCGATCTGGCCGTAGGTCGTGGTCGTGCCGTACGGCACTCGACGGAGCTCGCTCCAGACCTGCTCCTCGAGCGGGCTGCCGGCGGTCGCGAACGGCAGGTCGAACGTCGTGCGGTGTCCGGCGAAGTACTCGCCGAGCTGCTCGGCGGCGAGGTCGATCACGCCTCCGCCACGCTGGCGGCCGGGTGGGCTCGGCATGCGCTTGTGGTCAGGGAGATAGAGGCCGCGTAGCCGGTCGGCATCGTCGGCGACGAGCAGTAGCGAGCCGAGTGGACTGGGGATGGAGTGGTGGCGCTCGGAATAGTTCATATGGATCCAACGCGTCCGGCGCGCGGTTCGTGAGATCAGCGCAGGCGGATCCCCAGCAGTGGCCCGAGGAACTTGATCAGACCGGCCCCGCCTTGGAGAGCGGGCCGGCGGTGGCCTCGGATCCAGAGGGCCACGAATCCGCAGCCTCCGCCGTCGGCCACGACGCGCGCGAGCCGGTGCCCTCCGGATGCGGCCGACGCGAACCCGAGTGTCACGATCGGGCCCACGTCGGCGGGACACGCGACGGGTCCAGGCTGGGCGGCGGGCAGGCGGTCGACCATCGAGACGATCCGGCGCACACGGCGGCGATCGGTCACGGTCCAGGGTCCAGAGCGTCGCCCGGTCGAGCGGCGCTCCGTGACCGTGATCGCGCGAGTGCCGGCGGGGATCCGCTCCGACGCCGGCCGCCTCACCAACCACACGACCTGAGCATCAACGCGGATCGCGGTTCCGCCGCCGCGAGCCCTTGCGACCGTCAGCAGCAGGGTCTCGCTGGGAGCGCTCCCGAACCTCGGGCGCATCAGCGTAAAGCCGACGAACCCCGAGACGACTGAGCCGTCGATCCCGGTCTCACCGCCTTCAATCTCCTTGGTGCCTGCCGGCGGATGTGCCTCGAGCCAGTCGAGCACCGTCCGCGGGGCTCTTGGAACCGTCCAGAACTGATGCAGGTCGATGAGGTTGGGCGTTCTCGGAGACATTGCCGGCCTGCTCAGGCGTGCGCCGGACGGGTCGCTCTGGGCGCGAGCGGCGCGGGGCGGCAGCCTGAGCGTCTCGAGGACCTGCCGCGCAGCTCCGCGCGCGGTCGCCCGACTGGTGGGAATCTGCGCACGTGCCGCCATCCCGGCTGCGAACGCGGCCGCGGCAACGGCCGCGAGAGCGACCCACTTCCTCACGGCCGGATTGTCGCATCAGCCTCAGCACGTCGACGACGGCACGGGGGAGCCCTCACCGGTGCTCGGATCGTCGACCACCCCGGAGGGACCCACTATGGCGCCGAGGTGCACGACGTACCAGACCCCGCGCCAGGAGATCATCGACGCGATCCCGAACGAGCGAACCTCCTCGCCCTGCCGGTAGACGACTCGTGCGTTAGGCACCTCGTAGTAGCCGACGCCGTTGTAACAGGCCCCCGGATCGACCCAATGGATGTAGGCCGACGGAACCACGACCCGCAGCAAGCGGGCGCGGCTGGGGTGAGCGCCGAGAAGGGCGTGCGCCGCTGACAGGTCGAGCCCGTAGTCGCGCACCAGCCGCTCGCTCCAGTCGGCCGCAGGGTCGCCGATCGCCTTCACCTGCACGTATGCGGCTTCCGGGAAGAACGCCGGGAGCGCGACGCGGAGCGAGTCACGCCGCACTCCGTTCCAGAGCGCCGCCATCTCCTGGTGGAAGGCGCGCGTGCTCGCCGACGGGAGCTGGTGGGTCTGGGGCAGCTTGCCGGGCGAGGGGCGCGGCTTGGGGCGCGGCTTCGGTCGACGCGGAGGCGGTGGGGCCGTATGCGGCTGCGATGCCTGCGTCGTCACAGCCGAGGTCGCTGGGACGAGCGCGCAGGCGAGGACCGCGGCTCCCAGTGCCCTGCCTCGCATCAGCGCTCCGCGGCGCCGAGCTCCAGGCGGCAGCCACTCAGGTACTCGCCGGCCGGCGAGACCAGAAAGCAGACGAGCTCGGAAATCTCCTCCTCGGCGGTGTGCAGCCCCGGGGCGACCATCGCGGCCGTCACGGCATAGCGGGCCCACTCGACCGACAGCGTACGAGCGAGGTTCTCGAGCCCGGCGCGGGCGGCCTCGGCGTGTCGTCCCGAGCCGGGCGGCGGTCCGAGCAGGACGACCTTGCCCGTCTCCTCCCCCGGGATCAGGGCCCCGTTCGCGATCTCGCGGACCGCGATCCATCCTCGCTCGAGCGATTCCGCGAGTCGCTCCGGGCCGCCCGACCCGAACGGGCCCCGGGCGTCGTAGACCACCGCGTGCAGGGGCGCCACCCCGCGCCCCGAGCCGCTCGAGCGCCACACGCAGCCGTTGGCGGCGCCCGTCCGGAGCCTGCGGTGACCCGCCTGCGAGCGCGATCGCGCGCCCTTCCAGGAGCCCGTCTCGCAGGATGCTCACGGCTAGCATCCTGTCAGGCCAACACGAGGGGGAGGAACCCACGATGCAGTCCTACGATCACGGGACCGGCGGCACGCCGCTTCTCGGCGAGACGATCGGCCGGAACCTCGACCGGACGATCGCGCGGGTGCCAGACGCGGAGGCGCTCGTCTCCTGCCATCAGTCCGTCCGCTACACCTACGCCGAGTTCGGCCAGGCGCTGGACCGACTCGCCGGCGGGATGCTCGCCGCCGGCCTCGGCAAGGGCGATCGCGTGGGGGTCTGGGGCCCCAATCGCGCGGAGTGGGCGCTCGTGCAATACGCCACGGCCAAGCTCGGGGTGATCCTCGTCAACATCAACCCGGCGTACCGGACCAACGAGCTCGAGTACGCGCTCGGGCAGTCGGGGTGCCGGCTCGTGTTCGCCGCGGAGGAGGTGAAGGGCTCCGACTTCGTCTCGATGATCGAGCAGGTCCGTCCGAGCCTCCCGGGTCTCGAGCGGCCGATCTTCTTCGGCACCGACGAGTGGGAGGAGATCGCGGCGGGTGGCGCCTCGGTCGACGAGGTCCGCGCCGCCGGCGAGCTGCTCGACTTCGACGAGCCGATCAACATCCAGTACACGAGCGGCACGACCGGCTTTCCGAAGGGCGCCACGCTCAGCCACCACAACATCCTCAACAACGCGTACTTCCTGGCGCGACTGCTCGCGTACACCGAACGCGATCGGGTGTGCGTCCCGGTGCCGCTCTACCACTGCTTCGGAATGGTGATCGGCAACCTCGCATGCACGTCCAGCGGCGCGTGCATCGTCTATCCGGCCGACTCCTTCGAGCCCGAGGCGACGCTGCGGGCGTGCGCCGAGGAGCGCTGCACCAGCCTGTATGGCGTGCCGACGATGTTCATCGCCGAGCTCGGGCATCCGAGCTTCGCCGGGCATGACCTGAGCTCGTTGCGCACCGGGATCATGGCGGGATCGCCGTGCCCGATCGAGGTGATGAAGCGGGTCGGCGAGGACATGGGAATCGAGCAGATCTCAATCGCGTTCGGCCAGACCGAGACCTCACCGGTCTCGACGTTCGTCCGCGTCGACGACACGCTCGAGCACCGGTGCTCGACGGTCGGGCAGGTCATGCCCCACACCGAGATCAAGATCATCGATCCCGGGACGGGCCGGATCGTGCCCCGGGGCGAGCCCGGCGAGTTCTGCGCCCGCGGCTACCTCGTGATGCGCGGGTACTGGAACGACCCCGAGCGGACCGGGGAGTCGATCGACGGAGCGGGCTGGATGCACTCCGGGGACCTCGCGACGATGGACGGGGACGGGTACGTCCGAATCGTGGGGCGGATCAAGGACATGGTGATTCGCGGCGGAGAGAACATCTACCCCCGTGAAGTGGAGGAGTTCCTCTACACCCATCCAGAGATCGCCGACGTCCAGGTGATCGGCGTGCCCGACGAGCGCTACGGCGAGGAGCTGATGGCCTGGGTGGTGGTGCGCCCGGGCGGGGCCCTCACGGAGGAGGGGCTGCGCGAGTTCTGCCAGGGGCAGATCGCGCATTTCAAGATCCCCCGCTACTTGAAGTTCGTCGACTCCTTCCCGATGACCGTCACCGGGAAGGTGCAGAAGTTCAAGATGCGTGAGTCGGCGATCGAGGAGCTGGGGCTGAAGCGGGCGGCGTCGGTGGCGACTGCGTAGGGTCCCCGCCCCGGCGCTTGAGCTCCCGCGCGGTCCGCCGATAGCCCCGCTCGGCGAGCGCCGTGTGCAGCTCGCGGATCCGCTCCAGGATGTAGTCGGCGACCACCTGCTGCTGCTCCCGGCTGGGATCCGCGATCACCGGGAACTTGAACGGCTCTCCGTACTGGATCGTCACCTTCGGGAACTGCAGCCGCTTCCAGTTGCGCACCTTGTGCGAGCCGAGGATCGCGATCGGGACGACCGGCACGCCCGACTGCAGCGCGAGCCGCCCGATCCCGGGTTTCGCCTCGTCGGCGAGCTTCCCCGTCCGCGACCGGCCGCCCTCGCAGTACATGACGACAGCGTTGCCGTCGCCCAGCAGCTTGAAGGCCGTCTGGAATGCGTCCTCGTCGTGATGGCCGCGGCGAACGGGGAACACCCCGCCATGGCCGAAGATGAAATTCGCGGCCCCCGGCTGGAACAGCTGCGACTTGGCCATGAACCTGACCCGGCGGCGGATGAACGCGGCCGAGAAGAAGTGATCCATGAACGACCCGTGGTTCGGCGCGAGGATCACCGGCCCGTTGGGGACGTTCTCCGTTCCCAGACCTCGCGCGCGGAAGAACAGCAGCGTGTAGGGGACGACCACAAAGCGCACCGCGTCGTACGTCCACCCGGCGGGACCGCGGCGCGCGCGCTCGTGGAAGGGATCGAAGTACTCCTTGGGACGCGGGTCCTTGTAGACCTGCGGTTTGAGCTCGACGTCCGCCATCTACAGGTTCAATACCCGAAGCCTCGGCTGTGGTGACGCCGCCGACGCTACTCCTTCGCCCAGGATCGCGCTCGCTCCACCGCCCGCTTCCAATCCTCCAGCAGCTCTGCACGTCGATCCTCCTCCATCGACGGCTCGAACCGGCGCTTCTCGCGCCATCGCGAGCGCACCTCCTCGACCGTCCACATGCCGGTCCCGATCCCCGCGAGGTACGCCGCGCCCAGCGCGGTGGTCTCGGCGATCTCCGGCACGATCACCGGGACACCGAGCACGTCGGCCTGGAACTGCATCAGCCAGTCGTTCTCGCTCCCGGCGCCGTCGGCCCTCAGCTCGGCCAGCTCGACGCCACAGGCCGGCTCGATCGCCCGGACCGCATCGACCGTCTGGTAGGCGATCGACTCGAGCGCAGCCCGCGCCAGGTGGGCCCGGCCGGTTCCTCGAGTCAGACCGACGATCGTCCCGCGAGCGTACGGGTCCCAATGAGGCGACCCCAGGCCGGTCAGCGCCGGGACGAAGTACACGCCGTCGTTGCTCTGAAGCGACTCGGCCAGCCTCTCGGTCTCGGCCGCGGCCGAGATGATCCCGAGCCCGTCGCGCAGCCACTGCACGGCGGCGCCGGTGACGAAGATCGCGGCCTCGAGCGCGTACACCAGCCGGCCGTCGCCGATCTTCCATGCCACGGTCGTCAACAGGCCCTCGGCGGGCTCGGGCACGGTGTAGCCGGCGTTCTGCAGGACGAACGAGCCGGTCCCGTACGTGTTCTTACCGAGCCCGGGATCGACCGCACCCTGGCCGAACAGCGCGGCCTGCTGATCGCCGGCGACGCCCGCGACCGGCACCTCGTGACCGTGCAGGGCGTCGGCGCGGGTGGTGCCGATCGGGCCGCTGCTCGCGGCCACCGGTGCAAGCGCACGCTCCGGCACTCCGAACAGCTCGAGCAGCTCGCTGTCCCAGTCGCCGCGGTTGATGTCGAACAGCAGGGTCCGCGAGGCGTTGGAGGGGTCGGTGGCAAGCTCGCCCGTGAGCTTGAAGATCAGCCAGGCGTCGATCGTCCCGAACACGGCGCGACCCTCCCGCGCCCGCTCACGCAGGCCGTCGACGTGCTGCAGCAGCCACTCGATCTTGGTGCCCGAGAAGTAGGGGTCAAGGACGAGGCCGGTTCGCTCCCGGATCAGCTGCTCGAGTCCGGCATCGCGGAGCTCGGCGCAGCGCGCCGCGCCACGCCGGTCCTGCCAGACGATCGCCCGATGCAGCGCCCGGCCGTCGCTCGGGTCCCACACGCACACGGTCTCTCGCTGGTTGGTGATCCCGACGGCCTCGAGCTCACCCGGCTCGAGGCCGGCGTCGGCGAGCGCCTCGCCGGCGACCGCCTGGGTCACCACCCAGATCTCGTCGGGATCGTGCTCGACCCAACCCGGCCGCGGGAAGTGCTGCTCGAATTCCGCGTAACCGCGGCCGATCAGCTCTCCCTGCGGGTCGAACACGAGACAGGTCGTGCCCGTGGTCCCCTGGTCGATCGCGAGGATCATGTACTGCGGAATCTACGTTTTCGGATGACTCCTCGGCGGCAAGCCTCGAACCATGACCAATCTGAACGCAATCACCATCTCGTCGCTGGAGCTGAACGACGGGCGCCACATCCCGCAGCTCGGCTTCGGCGTCTTCCAGGTGCCGGCAGACGAGACCGTCGGCGCCGTCGACCAGGCGCTGCAGACCGGATACAGCCTGATCGACACGGCAGCGATGTACGAGAACGAGACCGAGGTCGGTGCCGCGATCGCCCAGAGCGGCCTCGACCGCAGCGAGGTGTTCGTGACGACCAAGCTGTGGAACGACGACCAGGGCCGAGACACAGCCCGTCGTGCGTTTGAGCGCTCGCTCGAACGGCTCGGATTCGACTACGTCGACCTGTACCTGATCCACTGGCCGGCGCCCGCCCAGGATCGCTTCCTCGAGACCTGGGAGACGCTCTCAGAGCTCCACGCCGAGGGTCGCGCCCGCTCGATCGGCGTCTCCAACTTCCTCGTCGACCATCTGGAGCGGATCATCGACGCGACCGGCGTCGTGCCGGCCGTCAACCAGGTGGAGCTCCATCCGCTGCTGCAACAGCCTGAGCTCCGCCGGTTCCATTCCCGCCACGGAATCGTGACCGAGGCGTGGAGCCCGCTGGCCAAGGGTGGTCGTCTGCTCGAGGATCCCGTGATCACCGAGATAGCGGATGCCGCCGGTCGCTCTCCCGCCCAGGTCGTGCTCCGCTGGCACACCCGGCTCGGAAACGTGGCGATCCCCAAGTCGGTCACCCCGTCCCGGATCGAGGAGAACCTCCGGGTGTTCGACTTCGAGCTCGACCCGGAGCAGATGGCCGCGATCGAGGCATTGGACCGCGGCGAGCGCACCGGGCCCGACCCCGCGACGTTCGGCTGACCTAGGAGATACCCAGGCGAACGATCGCGAACGCCAGGACGGCCACCGCGAGCAGCACCAGTGCGAACGTGAGCTGCATGCGCCACGCCGACTTGCTCGGCTTTCTGCGCGCCAGCTCCCGACGCGAGCACGAGCTTATGAACACGCTCCGACCTTCCATCTCCCTCACCCCAATCGAAGCCTCACGGAGGGGTGAAGTCAACCGGCCGGGCCGGACGGATCCCGGAAACTGGAGGGACTTCAGCCGTCTGCCCCATTAGTCTCCCGCGTCGTGCCGTCCGCCCGGACGACATCCCGTCGCGAGCACAGGAGGATGGTTCATTGGCCGACGTCGAGGCCCACATCACGGGCACCGTGTGGAAGATCGAGGTGGAGGTGGGCGACAGCGTCGAGGAGGGCGACACGGTCGTGATCCTCGAGTCGATGAAGATGGAGATGCCGGTCGAGGCCGAGGACCCCGGAGTCGTCAAGCAGATCGTCGTCGAGGAGGGGCAATCGGTCTCCGAGGGCGACACGCTCGTTGTCCTCGAGTAGCGGCACCGGCGCCGCGCCGGGCGGGCGGCTGCTCGTCGACGAGCCGGCCCCCGGGGTCGCGCGACTGACGCTCTCCAACCCGGGGCGGCGCGGCGCGCTCGACCACCCGATCCTCGACGCTCTCGCGTCGACCGTCCCGAGCCTCGACGCCCGGTGTCTGATCGTCACCGGCGAGGGAGACAGCTTCTCGGCCGGGTACGACCTCTCCGGGCTTCCAGACGGAATCCTCGCCGAGGAGGCCGACAGGCTCGTCGCCCACCCGTTCGCGGCGGCGATCGACGCCGTCGAGCAATACGAGTATCCGACCCTTGCCGCGCTCAATGGCCACGCCATCGGCGGCGGCCTGGAGCTTGCGCTGGCGTGCGACCTGCGGATCGCGGCCGGAACGATCGCGGTCGGGATGCCGCCGGCCAAGCTCGGCCTGATCTACTCCCACACCGGGATCCAGAAGTTCATCGACACGATCGGCGCGGCCCGCACCCGCGAGCTGTTCCTGGTCGGGCGCCGGGTGGACGCCCGCACGGCCCGGACGTGGGGGCTCGTCAACTTCATCGCCGAGAGCGACAGGCTCGCGGACGAGGCGCTCGGGCTCGCGGTCGAGATCGCGAGCAACGCGCCGATCGCCCAGCGGGGCAACAAGCGCGTGATCCGCGAGCTGCTCTCGGGCCGTGGCCAGCTCGGCTCGGGCATCGAGCAGGAGCTGCTCGAGCTTCGCCGCTCCTCGCTCTCCTCCGAGGACTTCCAAGAGGCGGTTCGGGCGTTCGCCGACAAGCGGCGACCCGAGTGGAAGGACCGCTGAGGGTTACCGTCCGCGGGCGCTCTTATCTTCTGCGCCCGTGCCGTCGCTGATCACTCGCGAGGAGGCGCTGCGCCTCGGCGAGCTGGAGGACCGCGCTCAGATCGGCGCGCTCGTCGAGCGCGCCTGGGAGGTGCGCAGGCAACGGTTCGCCGACTCCACCGACATGTGCTCGCTGGTGAACGCCAAGTCCGGCGGCTGCGCGGAGGACTGCGGCTTCTGCGCCCAGTCGCGATACGCCGAGGCGGACACGCCGATGCACGCGATGATGGAGCCGGAGCAGATCCTCGAGCACGCCCGGGCCGCCGAGGCCGCGGGCGCCCATCGCTTCTGCATGGTGACCCAGGGCCAGGGCCTGTCCAAGCGCGACTTCGAGAAGGTGCTGACCGGAGCGCGGCTCGTCGCGGAGCACACCAACCTCAAGCGGTGCGTATCCATCGGTCACATCTCGGCCGACCGCGCCGCGGCGCTGAAGCAGGCGGGGATTCAACGCGTCCACCACAACGTGGAGACGGCGGAGTCCTATTACCCCGAGGTGTCGACGACCGTCCGTTACGAGGGGCGGATCCGGACGATCGAGGCGGTCAAGGAGGCAGGGCTCGAGACCTGCGTGGGCGGGATCCTCAACCTCGGCGAGGCCCGCGAGCAGCGGGTCGAGATGGCGTTCCAGCTGGCCGAGATCGATCCCACGAGCGTCCCCATCAACCTGCTCAACCCACGACCCGGGACGAAGTTCGGCGACCGGGAGCTGATGGACCCGTGGGAGGCGGTCAAGTGGATCGCGATCTTCCGCCTGATCCTTCCCGACGCTCTGTTCCGGCTCTGCGGCGGCCGCGTCGAGAACCTCGGCGAGCTCCAGCGAACGGCGGTCAAGGCCGGTCTCAACGGGGTGATGATGGGCAACTTCCTGACCACGCTCGGTAACGCCCCCGAGGACGATCGGGCGATGTTCGAGGAGCTCGGGCTGAACGTCGCACGTCAGCTGGACAACGCCGCCCGGCCGCGGCCGGACAACCGCTCCGGGTGGCTGGAGGGCGAGACCCCCGAGTCGCCCGATGTGATCGACGCGGTGCTCCACGAGCCGGCGCTGAACGTGCGCCTGTGGGATCCGTCCACGCAGCTTCGCTTCAAGCCGAAGCGCCGCGCCGCATGATCCAGATCGAGGCCCGGTTGAGCGAGCTCGAGGCGGTCGGCCTCCGCCGGCACACGCACCTGGTGTCCGGCCCGCAGGGACCGCACGTGCTGCTGGACGGCAAGCCCGTGTTGATGCTCTCGTCGAACAACTACCTCGGGCTCGCGGACCATCCTCGCGTGCGCGAGGCCGCCGCCGAAGCCGCGATGCGCTGGGGCGTCGGGGCCGGCGCCTCGAGACTGGTGTCGGGGACGATGACGATTCACCGGCGGCTCGAGGAGCGTCTCGCCGCCTTCAAGCGCCGCGAGGCTGCCCTGCTGTTCGGATCGGGATTCCTCGCGAACGCCGGAGTGATCGCGGCGCTGGCCCGGCCGGGCGACGTGGTGTTCTCGGATGAGCTCAACCACGCGTCGATCATTGACGGCTGTCGGCTGTCCCGCGCCGAGGTGTTCGTGTACGACCACCTCGACGTGGAGCACCTGGACTGGGGGATCCGGCAGGCCGACGGCCGCGGGGCGCTGATCGTGACCGACGGCGTGTTCTCGATGGACGGAGACGTGGCGCCGCTCCAGGAGATCGTGGAGCTCGCGCGGCGCAACCGCCTCCGGGTGGTGGTCGACGAGGCACACGGCACCGGAGCGCTCGGACCCGGTGGGCGCGGAGCCCTGGCCGAGGCGGGGCTCGAGGAGGAGGCCGACGTGATCGTCGGGACGCTCGGCAAGGCGCTCGGCTCCTACGGTGCGTTCGTGGCCTGTGACCGCGAGATGGCCGACTACCTCCTCAACACGGCGCGCACGTTCATCTTCTCGACGGCGTTGCCGCCCCCGGCCGCCGCCGGCGCGCTCGCCGCGCTCGAGCTGCTCGAAGCGAGACCCGAGCTGGTGCGAAGGCTGGGCGCGAATTCCTCCGCGCTGCGCTACGGCCTGGCCGCCGAGGGCTTCGACGTCGCCGGAGCTCGGACCCAGATCATGCCGCTCGTACTCGGTGAGCCAGACGTCACCGTCCGAGCCTGTGAGCTCGCGCTGGAGCGGGGCGTGTTCGCGCAGGCGATCAGGCCGCCGACCGTCCCGCCGATGACCTCTCGCCTCCGCCTCGCCGTGATGGCCTCGCATAGGCCGGGCGAGCTACGCGCGGCCGCTCGCGTTCTCGGGGAGGCCGTGCGGGCGGCCGGGCTCGAACCCCGCGCCGCCGAGGTGGCCGAGTTCTCCTCGCCGGCTCCGGGCGTGTTCGACGTCGAGGAGTCCGACCGGCTGGCCGCGTAGCGATTGGCCGGGGCGCTGCCGTCGGCCGGTCCCCCCCGTGGCCTGTTCGTGACCGGCACCGACACGGGCGTCGGCAAGACGGTCGTCGCCGCGGCGATGGTGGCGGCGTTGCGAGCACGCGGCGTCCCGGTGCGCGCGCTGAAGCCGCTCATCACCGGGCTCGACGATCCTTCGGATCCCGTCTGGCCGGCCGACCACGAGCTGCTGGCCCAGGCGGCCGGGCACGACCCCGATGAGGTCAAGCTGCTGGGCTACGGCCCCGCGGTGTCACCCCACCTCGCGGCGGAGCTGAGCGGCGTGCCAGTCCGGACCGAGGAGCTCGAGCGGCGGGTGCTCGCCGCCCGCCGGGACGGCGAGCAGCTGATCGTCGAGGGCGTCGGAGGCCTGCTCGTCCCGATCGCACCCGGGTACGACGTGCGCGCGCTGGCGGCGGCGCTCGACCTCCCGGTGGTGGTGGTCGCCCGCCCGGGGCTCGGGACGATCAACCACACGCTGCTGACGCTGGAGGCGGCTCGCTCCGCCGGGCTGCGGGTCCTCGGCGTGGTGCTGAATCCCTGGCCGGCTGACCCCGACGCGATCGAGCGATCCAACCGGAACACGATCGAGCGTCTCGCCGGGGTCGCGGTGTCCGGGCTGCCCCGGCTCGAGGCTCCGGATCCCGAGGCCCTGGCCGGAGCCGGCGCGGCGCTGCCACTCGATGACTGGCTGAGCTAGCGCTACCGTCCTCGCGTGCGCCGACTCGCGCTCGCCGCCGGACTCGCCGTCGCGTTGCTTCCCACTGCGCTGGCGCGCGCGAGCGTGTACACGGACGTGCTGCATACCTACCAGACGGATGGATCGATCCCGCCGTGCCAGTTTTCGAGCGAGCAGCTCTCGACCGCGCTCAAGGGGATCGACACGTACGGACAGCAGTACTTCGCGGACTTCTCGAGCGCCGTGCAGAACGCGCTCGCGGCGCGGGCCAGCGGGGCGTGCAGCCCGGGCGTCCGGCCCACCGCGCCGCCGGCCCGGGGCACTTCCCGGGCCGAGTCGGCGGTCCTGCCGTCGTCGGCGACCGCCCCCACCGACTCGGATGTGCCTGCGCCGATCGTGGCGATGGCTGTGCTCGCCCTCGGGGCGGCGGCGGTCCTGGCCGTCCGCGGGCTGGCGCTGGCGGGCGGCTGGGAGCCAGCATGGGCGGCGCGCTGGCGCCACGCCTGGGGCGAGGCCGGCTACCGGGTAGGCGGCCGTTGGGCCGACTTCGCCGACTGGCTCCGCGGCAGGCGATAGCAACAAGGCCCGAGAGCGGCCCCGATCACCGCCCACCAACTCCCACCGTCCGGCTGTAGTAGGCCTGACCAGAGGGGGCGCGCCAGGCGACCCGCACCAACCCCGCTCCCGGAACGGCCACGTGGGCCGCGAGTACGCCGGTCGGGTCCTCGACGCTCACGGTCTCCAGCGTCCTGAACGGACCGCCCGCTGGCGCTCTCCATTGCACCTGCGCGCGCTGTGAGCGCTCGTGCGGTCCCGGTCTGAGCATCGCCCAGACCAGCACGAGCCGCCCGGTCGCCGGCAGCGGATTCGGGACGAACAGGGGCAGCCGGTAGGACGCCAACGAAGGCTTCGCCAGCCCGCCCTGGTAGAGCAGGCCCGTCTGGAACGTCGACCAGTAGCCGAGCGTGCCGGGGCGGAAGCGGGTGTCCGGCGGCGAGTCATAGAGCAGAAACTGCGACAGCGCGCGCACCCGCGTATCTCGCCAGGCCATGTACGCGGCCTCGTCGAGATACCGCGACTGGGTGGCCGGCGCCACCCCCCGGAACGGGTTCGGCGGGTTGGTCTCGTATCCGTACTCGGTCAGGTACAGGTCGAGGCGGCGCGAAACCCCGTAGGCCCCGAACGCGGCGTCGAGCACCCGCTCCAGCCGCGACAGGTCCGACAGCGGCACGAAGTTCGGATCGGACACCGACACCGCCGGGCCGAGGAAGAACGAGTACGGGTGATGCGCGAAGCCGGTGGCCTGAAACAGCGAAGGGTTGGCCGCGACGAACGCGCTGGGGTCTCCGCTCCGCGGGCATCCCAGCCGGGCGGCGGCCGGGCCGGTCAGCCGCCGGTCACCTGAGTCCAGGCAGTAGAGCGCCCGGACGAACGGGATCGGTGGGATCGATCGGTTGAGGCGGGAGTACACGCACGAACCGCCGGGCTCGCACCCCTCGGGGGCGAGCTCCCCGACCAGGATCGTGTCCGGGCCAGGTCGGTGGCCCGTGCCCGAGAGCGCCTCGTACGCCGCGTTCGCATAGGCGCGGTACAGGGCCGGCGCGAGCATCGAGGTCCGGCTGCCGGCCGTCTTCCATTGCGGAGCGAGCCACCCCGGCTGGTTCGGCTCGTTCCAGATCGACCAGTAGCGAACCCGCGGCAGCACCGTGCCGGCCCCGGTCGGCTCGTAGCTCCCGCTGTAGCGCCTGCCGACCGCAGCCACGAACTGCCCGAAGTCGCGCGCCGACGGCAGCCAATGGTCCGCGTAGCGAACCGACGGGGCTCCCCGCGCCATCGCCCAAAGCGGTCCCGGCGCGGTCAGGTCGAAGTCCACCGTGATCCCGCGCGCCCGCGCCAGCACGACGAGCCGGTCGTACGGCGCCCACGCGGCCCTCGGGTAGGACGCGGGATCGGAGCCGTCAAAACCGGGCGGTGGCGAAGCCGAGGCCGGCCGCGGCGCGAGCGCCTTCCACAGCACCGTGACGCGGATCGTGTCCACGCCGAGCCGCTGCAGGCGCTCTAGCGTCGCGGTGACGGTCGCGGTCGAGGTGTACACGAGGTGATCGTCGTCCTGGAACATCGACTCCAGGTGGCGGGGCGGCGCGCCCGAGGAGGAGGACGACAGCACCGCGACCTCGACGATCACCGCGAGAGCGACCACGAGCGTCCCGGCGAGCAACTGGCGGACCGGCGAGGAGAGCGGGCGCAAGGCCGCCATAGGCTGCCAGACCGACGGCCCGGTTCCGACCGGCCATGGAGCTACGTTGCGGGCCATGCGCGCCACCGCCGAGCTCGCCACCGCGGACCGCCGCCATCTCTGGCACCCGTTCACGCAACAGGAGGCGTGGTGCACCGAGGAGCCCCCGGTCGTGATCGATCACGCCGAGGGCACCAACCTGTACGACACCGACGGCAACGCCTACATCGATGGCGTGTCCTCGCTGTGGTGCAACGTGCACGGGCACCGTCATCCCGCGATCGACGCCGCGGTCTGCTCCCAACTCGGGCGAGTCGCCCACTCGACGATGCTCGGGCTCTCGCACGAGCCGGCGATCGAGCTCGCCGAGCGGCTGCTGTCGATCTCCCCGCCGGGACTGACCAGGGTCTTCTACTCCGACAGCGGCTCGACCTCCGTCGAGGTGGCGCTGAAGATGGCGTACCAGTGGTGGGTGCAGCGCGGTGAGCGTGGCCGCACGGGGTTCATCTGCCTGGAGAACGCGTACCACGGGGACACGCTCGGCGCGGTCTCGGTCGGCGGCATAGACACGTTCCACTCGCTCTACCGGCCGCTCTTGTTCGACACGTGGCAGTCCCCGGCGGGCGACGCGGAGCGGCTCGCTGAGTTGCTGCGGCGTCACGGCGACTCGGTCGCCGCGGTGCTCCTAGAGCCGCTGGTGCAGGGGGCCGCGGGAATGCTGATGCAGCCCCCGGGCTACCTCCGCCGCGTTCGCGAGCTGTGCGACGAGCACGGCGTGCTGTTGATCTGTGACGAGGTCGCGACCGGGTTCGGGCGCACGGGACGGATGTTCGCCTGCGAGCACGAGGCCGTCTCGCCCGATCTGCTGTGCGTGGGCAAGGGGCTGACGGGCGGGTACCTGCCGCTCGCGGCCACCCTGACCAGCGAGCGGATCTACGAGGGCTTCCTGGGCCGTCCCGATGAGCTCAGGACGTTCTTCCATGGGCACACCTACACCGGCAATCCCCTCGCCTGCGCGGCCGGGATCGCGACGCTCGAGCTGTTCGAGCGCGAGCAGACGCTGGAGCTGCTGCAGCCGAAGATCGAGCTCCTGGCCCGCACGCTCGCGCACCGGATCGCGATCCTGCCGGCCGTCGCCGAGGTGCGTCAGCGCGGCTTCATGGTGGGGATCGAGCTGCTCTGTGAGGATCCCGCCGCCGGGCTCGGTCACCAGGTGGCGCTCGCGGCCCGGCGTCGCGGCGCGATCATTCGCCCGCTCGGCGACGTCGTGGTGCTGATGCCACCGCTGTCGATCAGCGAAGCCGACCTCGCCCGCCTGGTGGCGATCACCGCCTCCTCGATCGCCGAGGTCGCGGTCGGACATCTGCGCGCGGCGGCCTAGCCACAGCGATAATCCGGCACGTGAGGCTGCTGCGTGGGCAGGCGATCGCCGCCGTCGCGGTCGCCCTGACGTTCGCCGGACAGGCGGCTGCCCGCAGCCGAGCGCGCACGCCGCGCCCCTGCGGAGTCCAGGCGACCTCGCAGGCCCACTCGCCGTGGCCTTCGATGCGCCACGATCCTCGCAACAGCGGCCTCGCCACGGTGCCGGCGGCCTACCGCGGTGATCGCCCCTGGTCGTTCACCACCGGCGCCGGGCTGTTCATCACCCCGGTGATCGCCGGCAACGGGATCGTCTACTTCGGCTCGGCCGACCACGACTTCTACGCGCTGAGTCCGAGGGGGAAGCTCTGCTGGAAGCTCGTCACCGGCAACATCATCGATGCCGCGGCCACCCTCGACCGCGCCCAGCGCACGGTGACGATCGGCTCGGCCGACGACTATCTCTACCACCTGAGCACCAGGCCGAGGACCCGCCGGCGGGTGCTGTGGCGCTACCACGCGACGCTCAAGCCCGACAACGGCCAGCTCGTCGACTGGTGGGAGGACAACATCTCCTACGGGCCCGACGGGAACATCTACACGGGCAACACGGGCGGCGTGATCTACTCGTTCACCCCCCGGGGCAAGCTCCGGTGGACGTACACCGCGGGGAACTCGGTGTGGACGATGCCGGCGTTCGGTCCGGGCGGCATGACCTACTGGGGCTCCGTCGACCGAAGCATCTACGCGCTCGGCCCGAAAGGGACCAAGACCTGGAGCACGCCCACGCTCGGGTTCGTGATCTCCTCGCCCGCGCTCGGCGGCGACGGGACCGTCTACATCGGCTCGTTCGACTCCAAGCTGTACGCGCTCGACCCCTCGAGCGGGCTGCCGAAGTGGACGTTCGGGACCAACGACCACATCTACAGCTCGCCGGCGCTCGCGCACGACGCGCAGGGCGGCACGAGCGAGATCTACATCGCCTCGACCGACGGGTCGGTGTATGCCCTGGACCCGTCCGGGAAGCTGCTGTGGTCGTATGACACCGGCGAGCCGATCCGCTCCTCGCCCGTGCTCGGGCCCGGCCCGGGCGGACGCGGTCTGATCCTCTACGTGGGCTCCTCGGACGGCACGCTCTACGCCCTCGACGCCGGCACCGGACGGCGGCGGTGGTCGTTCGACACCGTCCTGAACGACCCGGTCCTCCGCGACCGCCACGAGCTCAACAGCTCGCCGGCGCTCGGGCGCACCGGCGTCTACATCGGAAGCGAGGACGGCCACCTCACCTACGTCCCCTACGACTACTGCCTGCACCGGGCAGACGTGCGCTGCGATACCTCTCCGAGCACGCCGTATCCGGCCGACATGAGCCGGGTCCTCCCCGTGACCGCCGGCGGCACCACGCAACGCTCGGGCACCGAGGGACCGGCGCCGAGCTCCTCGGAGATCACGGGTCGGCTGCTCGTCCGACGGGGAGGGAGCACCGTCTACGCCTCGATGCTGCCGGTCTCCACCACTTCATCGCTCGTCCACACGAACCCTCAGTTCGACTTCGACGCGCAGCTCTCGGGCGACGGCCGCTACATCTTCATCTCGCCGAAGTCGTTCCTCCGGCCAGGAACCCGATACACGGTCTCGCTGTCCGGACCCTGGGGGGCGAATGGGGTTCGGGTCGCGAACTGGACCGAGCCCGGCACCTGGACCCGATACGGGACGTTCTCGGACCGGTTCAGCTTCACCACCGCGCCGGCCGGAGGTGGGCTGCCGCTGCGCGTATCCCCAGGTGCCGTGACCGCATTCGAGGTCCGACGGCTGGCGGTCCCGCTTCCGGCGTTCCTGCCGTCGGTCAACCAGATCGGGTTCGACAGCTACGTGCTGCTCGTGGGCGCCGTGGCCGTGGGCCCGCCCGATTCCAGCGGGCGGGGACCGATCCTCCTGTGGGCCACCCAGGCGCGGCGCGGCCCTCGAGGCCGGTACCTCGCCGATCCCAACGGGACGCTCGTGTTCCCGCTGGCGGGGTCGTACCGGGGCAACACGGTGCTGCTGTCGGTCAAGAACGCCGTGCTCACGTTCAGCTTCGGAACCGTCCCGCTGCGCCGCCTGGACATGCGCTTCCAGCTCGCACCCTCGTTGCGCGCCCTTCCTGGCGCCAGCCTGTACGCCGAGGCTGTGTGCGCCCAGATCCCCAACTATGGCGCGGCCACCTACCTGACCGGCATCTGCAACGCGGAGGGCGTCCTGGCCGCGGCGGGCACGTTCATCACGAACCCGTATTCCGCGTCCGGGCCGGCGAACCGGCGACCAGGCGGGATCGGGGTCAGGTCGGTCTCCTTCCAGCGGCCGACCCCGGCCACGCCCGGCTCGGTGACGGTCACCCTCGGGCTGGGCCGCCGTGCTCGCTATCCCGCCTCCGACCATCGCCTGGGGGTCCTCCTGGTCGATCAGACGGGGCAGCCGCTCGGAATCGACTACACCGCCCAGACCACGGCCAGGGACAGCCGCGGCAACATCGCGTCGGTCAAGCTGACGATCCCGGCTGGGACGCCGATGCCCAGCCACCTGCTGGCGTACGTGATGGCGGACGTGTTCCCACTCGCGTCTAGACAGCTGTACTGACGCCCAGCGCCAGCACGTGATCCGCCCGCCGGATCACCGCCGGGTCGTGCGAGGCGCAGATCACGGTCTGCCCGTCTTCGGCGGCCGCCGCCGCGAGCAGCTCTGCCACCTCGATCGCGGCGGCCTCGTCGAGCCGCGAGGTTGGCTCGTCGACGACCAGCAGGCCCCGGGCCCCGGCCAGTGCACGCGCGAGCGCCACTCGCTGCGCCTCGCCTGCCGACAGCCGCTCCACCCGCTGCTCCGCCCGGTCGGTCAACCCCACCCGCGCCAGCACCGCCGCCGCGCGCTCGGCGGCGGCCGCCTCCGCCCAGCCGCGAACCCGAAGCGCGAGCGCGACGTTCTCCTGGGCGCTCAGGAATCCGACCGGCGCAGGCTCCTGCGACAGATAGCCGATCCGCCGGCGGCGAAGCGCGGCCAACTCCTCGGCGCCGGCGTCCTGGAGCGCCTGCTCGTCGACCGTCAGTCCGCCCGCGTCGGGACGGTCGAGCCCGGCGATCAGCCTCAAGAGCGTCGTCTTACCCGTCCCCGACCGGCCCGTGACTGCGGTCATCCGGCCC
>Ga0209577_10000808_pt1 | contig 31286 bp, 27 predicted proteins | sample GraSoiAngelo_109_FD_185874 | JGI IMG/M metagenome (GOLD analysis project Ga0209577, IMG submission 185874) | Grasslands soil microbial communities from the Angelo Coastal Reserve, California, USA - 14_0903_12_20cm (SPAdes) (version 2) | ecosystem: Environmental > Terrestrial > Soil > Grasslands...
CCACGAAGACCTGGCCGTTGCCCAGGGTGACCAGACTCGGGTACCAGCGCCCGTGGTTCATGGGCGCCAGCTGCACCCACGCGTTCTGGGACGGGTCGAAGACCCGGGTGTTGCGGATGCCCTCGAGCTCGATGAAGCCCTTGTCCGTGCCCGGGAAGCTGGGCTCGCTGTAGTAGTCGGTACCGCCGGTGGTGAGGACCTCGCCGTTGCCCAGGAAGACCTGGTCGGAGCAGAACAGGCTCCCGTTGTTGTAGGCGTAGTGGGTGGCGGCCAGCGGCGGAGGCAGGGGCAGGTCCTCGCCGGTGGACGTGTTGTGGGCGCCGCCGTCGGCGGGCGTGGGCGTCGTCCAGCGGGGTCCCGACGGGGTGAGGCTCAGCAGCCGGGACTGGTCGTTGACGGTGAGGCGGCCGCCGTCGGGCACGGAGCTGACGGGTAGACCCTGGCTGTCGGTGGCGCCGGACACGATGTTCTCGGTCCCCTCCAGGGCGTCCCAGTAGAGCACCCGCCCGTCGGCCAGCTGGGCCATGGTCGCCCCCGCAGGCAGGCAGCGGTAGGCCTGGGGGTTGCCCGGGGGCGAGATGGACGACCCGTCGGCCACGCAGCCGTTGGCGTCGGTGGGCTGCCCCAGGTAGCTCCCGCCCGAGAAGCCGCCCGAGGTGGCGTCGTAGGCAGCTCCGTCCTCGCGGAAGGGTGGCGGGTAGGCCCCCGACGCCGACGGTGCCCCTGTGGCTCCGTTCACCACGCCGGCCATGAGCACCATGAACAGAGCCGAGACCAGAGCCACGCCCTTGTGCTGCCCCACGACCCAACCGTTCGCCGCGGCGCTGGGCGATTCCTCCCAAAGCTCCGTTGTGCCCGGGGGCCGCGGGCACGCCGGTCACGGTCCGGGGAAGAAGTCCTTGAAGCGGCCCGCCACCCCCGCGGGATCACGGCTGGTGACCCAGGGGTGGTCGGCCCCGATGCGACCCATGCTGAACAGGGCGACGGCCGAGTCGCTGCCGGTGACCTCGCACGTGTCCGGTCCCGCGTCCTGGCCCACCTGCCACTGTCCCTCCCGCCAGGCCAGGTCGGTGACCACCCCGCCGTCACCGGCCAGGCGGTAGCCGACGGGTCCGTCGGGCTCGTCGCCCTGGAGCGACGGGAGCCAGATCCCGAGGAGCTCGACCATGGTCTGGGCCACGTCGGTCCTCAGCTCGGTCTCTTCCCCCAAGGCCCACTCGAGGTCGTTGAGGTGGAAGCCGTACTCGATGACGAGCACGAGGGTGGCCACGCTGGCCGGAAGGGTGGCGAAGGGCAGGGGAACGGTTGGGTCGCGGTCACCGGCCAGACGGGAAAGCCCCTGTTCCAGATGCCCGCGGGAGCGGGCCAGCGCCGCGACCAGGCCGTCGGGCTCGTGGGACACGCCCACGACCGACGGCGGCTCGGTGATGTCCTGGCGGGCCCGATGGAAGGCCTCGGCCTGCTGCCAGGCGGCGCCGGCCACGTGCCGGGCCAGGGCTGTCACGTCCCATCCCGCGCAACGCGTCGGCCGCCGCCAACCGGTGGGATCGAGCTCGCCCAGCCTCGCCGTGAAGCCGTCCAGCTCGCGCAGGGCAACGGTCGCCGCTTCGTCCCGGGTCAGGGTCACGCCTGGTCCCTCCTGTTCGAGCCGTTCATGCGACCACCTCCTTGTGTCTGTCCTCCGAGCGGGCACGCTCCCCGTCCCCCCAGCTCCACATCTCCGCGAGCACCTCGCCGGCCAGGAGCTCCAGCTGGCGCAGGGGCGCGTCCAGGGAGCCCAGCCTGATGACGAAGGCCCGGGCCCCCGCTTCCCAGTACTCCCTGAGCCAGTCCACGATGGTCGCCGCCGGGCCGGCCCGGCAGGCCTGGAGGAGAGACACGATCTCCAGGGGGTAGCCGTAGAAGGTGGGGACGTAGCGCTCCAGCATCTCCTGGCTGGAGACGGGGTCGCCGATGGCCACGGTGGCCATGAGCGCCGGGGTGATCCGGTCCGGGTCCCGGCCCGCGGCCTGCCCGGTGATCGCCTCCCACCCCTCCCGGTACTGCAGGGCCGTGGGCGGGTAGGGCAACCAGCCGTCGGCCAGGCGGGCCGTGCGGCGGAAGGCGGCCGGGCCGAAGCCCGCCAGCCACACCGGAGGCGGCGCCTGGCCGACGGGCCGGGGTTGGAACTCGACATGCTCCAGGACGCCGTAGTGGCCGGCGCGGTCGACAACGGCGTCGGGCCCGCTGGCCCACAGGTCACGCCACAGGGCCACGGCCTCGTCCAGGAGCCGGCTGCGCTGCTCGAAGGGGACTCCCGCGGCCGCGAACTCCCGGCGGGTCTCGGGGAGATCAAGGCCCCGCCCCACGCCCACGATGAGCCTGCCCCCGCTGAGCTGATCGAGCGAGGCCAGGGCCTGGGCCGCGAGCACGGGGTGGCGGAGGGGCGCCAGGAGGGCGCCGGTGCCCAGCAGGACGCGCTCGGTCCGGGCCCCGACGGTGGCGAGCACGGTGAAGGGATCGAACAGGGGCCGGGCCAGCAGGGAGTCGCCGGCCCACACCGAATCCAGCCCGGCCGCCTCGGCCGCCTCGCCGAAGCGGGCCACGAGCGCCGGTGTCCCGGCCCGCAGCGCCTCCCGGGTGGGCAGGACGACGCCGACATGGGGGACTTCCTCCCGGCCCACGGCCCCCGCTCCCAGCTCCCGCGCCGGCCGGCGAACGACCCCAGAGGCCCGCGGACTCATTTATCGAGGTTTACTTCACTATCAAGTAGCTATCAAGCGAAAGTAGAAGTGACACAATTCACGGGTGAGCCGGAGAAGCTACGCCCAGTACTGCGGGTTGGCGCGGGCCCTCGACCTCGTGGGCGAGCGATGGACGCTGCTCGTCGTACGCGACCTGGCCCTGGCCCCCCGGCGCTTCACCGACCTGCTGGCCGGGCTGCCGGGCGTGGGAACCAGCCTGCTGTCGGAACGCCTGCGCCACCTGGAGGACCAGGGCGTGGTCCGCCGGGCCGTGGCCCGGCGCCCGGCGTCGGGTGTGGTCTACGAGCTCACCGGGGACGGGCACCGGCTGGCCCAGGCCATGGCGCCCCTGGCGACCTGGGGCGCGGCCCGCCTGGACCCCGACGCCGAAGCCGAGCTCAGGCCGGAGTGGGTGGCCTACGCCCTCCAGGCGTCGTTCCGGCCCGAGGCCGCAGCCGGCATGCACGACTGCTACGAGTTCCGGCTCGAAGGGATGGTCTTCTGGGCTGTCGTCGACGACGGGACCCTGACGGTCACCCAGAGCAAGCCGGGCCGGGCCGACTTCACCCTCACCACCGACGTGCCCACCCTGGCCCAGCTCGGCTCGGGCCTCATCTCCCCCCGGGACGCGGTGACGTCCGGCCGGGCCCGCTTCCGAGGTGACCCCGAGGCCGGGGAGCGGGCGCTCCGGGTCCTGGGCTCGGGAGCCCCACCCCAGGGCTGAGCCCCGGACGCCGTCCCGTCACTGCTCGGCCAGGATGGCCGCCAGCTCGGCCACGGGGTCGCGCACCACCGGCCCGATGACCTCCACGGCCGCCCTGGTGATGGTCCCGTTGAACGGGAACGGCGCCAAGTAACCCTCCCCGACGGCCGGGCCCCACTCGTAGCCGCACGTGAGCCCCGCCCCCACCCCGTTGAACGCCGACGGGGTGAAGGTGGGGATGCTGGCTTCCCCCACCACCTTCCCGTCCAGCCGGAGCACACCGTTGCCGCCCCGGCCCTGGTCCTTCTCGAAGGTGTAGGCCACGGTGTGGGCGCCGGGGCCCACCACCTCGGCGGCCTCGACGACATGGAGCTCCTTGCCGTAGAGGTTGTGCACGTATCGGGGACGCCCGGCCAACAGGTGCAGGGACCAGCCTCCCAGGACCGATCCCAGCGCCAGCAGCACGCCCTCGGGCAGCTCGGAGCCGTCCACCGCAATCTCCACGGTCAGGGTGTGGGAGCGGTTGCGCACGTCGGCCGCCACCGCCAGGGGCACCTGAGATCCCCCGGGGAAGTAGCGGAACAGGGCCCGTTCCCTCCTGGGGTCGGGCTTGGGGTGGGCCAGGGTCCAGAGCACCCGGCTGTCGAGGGGCAGCACCTGGTGGCGGGAGGCCTCCCGCCACCACAGCTCCACCAGCCCGGCCACCCGCTCGGGCTGCTCGCCAGCCAGGTCCCGGCACTCGGAGAGGTCCTCGGCCACGTGGTACAGCTCCCAGACGTCGTCGTCGAAGGGGGCGTTGGGATCGAGGCCGTCGTCGTAGATGGGCCCGATGGGGTGGAAGGTGACGGCCTTCCACCCGTGGCTGTAGATGGCGCGCGAGCCCAGCATCTCGAAGTGCTGGGTCACGTGACGCTCTGGGGCCGCCGCCCCGTCGGCGCCCAGGAGGTAGGCGAAGCTGGTGCCGTCGATGGGCGACTGGCGCACCGAGTCGATCTCCGGGGGCGCTTCGATGCCGGCCAGCTCGAGGACTGTCGGGAGCACGTCGACGGCGTGGGTGAACTGGTGGCGGATGGCGCCCGCGGCTCCGGACAGCCGGGCGGGCCAGCTCACGATGCAGGGGTCGGCCACGCCCCCCTGGTGGACCTCCCGCTTCCAGCGCTTGAAGGGCGTGTTGCCGGCCATGGTCCAGCCCCACGGGTAGTTGTTGTGGGTGAGCGGACCCCCTATCTCCTCCAGGCGGCGGTGCATCTCGGGGACGCCGGCCGGATCCAGGTTGAAGACACGGACGTCGTTGATGGAGCCGTGCCTTCCCCCTTCGGCGCTGGCGCCGTTGTCCGACACCAGGATGACAAGCGTGGAGTCGAGCTCACCCAACTCGGCCAGGAACCCGAGGAAGCGGCCGATCTGGGTATCGGTGTAGGACAGGTAGGCGGCGAAGCACTCCATGAAGCGGCCGGCCAGGGCCTGCTCGTCGGGGTCCAGCCCGGACCAGGGGGGAACCCAGGCCGGCCTGGGAGAGAGCTCGGTTCCCGCGGGGATGACGCCGCCGGCCAGCTGGCGGGCGTGGGTCCGGGCCCGCCAGTCGTCCCAGCCTCCGGCGAAGCGGCCCCGGTAGCGCTCGATCCACTCCCTCGGCGCGTGGTGCGGGGAGTGGCAGGCGCCCGTGCACAGGTACATGAAGAAGGGCTGGGCCGGGTCGACGGCGCGCAGGTCGGCGACGAACCCCATGGCCCGCTCGGCCAGATCGGCGCTGAGGTGGTAGCCGTCGTCGATGCCCCGAGGAGGCCGTACGGAGTGGTTGTCGTGGTAGAGGGCGGGCACGAACTGGTGCGTCTCTCCCCCGTGGAAGCCGTACCAGCGGTCGAAGCCCCGGGCCAGGGGCCACGTGCCTCGGGGCGCGGCCATGTGGGTCTCGTCGTCCGGGGTCAGATGCCACTTCCCCACCGCGTAGGTGGCGTAGCCGCGGGCCCGGAGGATCTCCGACAGGAAGCCGTTCTCCCGCGGCGGCCTGCCCCAGTAGCCGGGGTAGCCCATGGCCAGCTCGGCCACCCTGCCCATCCCGCTGCGGTGGTGGTTGCGCCCGGTCAGCAGGCACGCCCGGGTGGGCGAGCAGAGGGCGGTGGTGTGGAAGTTGGCCAGGCGTACCCCTGAGTCGGCCAGCTCGTCGATGGCCGGCGTCTCGATGTCGGAGCCATAACAGCCGAGCTGGGCGTAGCCGACGTCGTCGAGCACGACGACGACGACGTTGGGCGCTCCCCGCGGTGGGGTGGGCGGCGGGGGCCACCACGGTTCCGAGTCCCGCCAGGTCCGGCCGACGCGGCCTTCGAACTCCGCCTGCACGACCATCACGGCTCCTCCGGTCTCGCGCCTGGGGCGCCCACCGTCGCGCAACGGGCTCCCGCGCGGCCACCGCGCCGGCGACGAGGCCCGAACCTAAGATCGGCGGCCCTGTGGCGGGAGGAGCACGGGTGTACTGGGAGGTGGCCAAGCGCGGCTTCAGGCGGTACTCGACCTACCGCGCCGCCACAGTGGCCGGCGTCGTCACCAACTCCGTGTTCGCTTTCATCCGGGCCTACATCCTCATCGCCATCTTCCGCCAGCGGGCCCACATCGGCGGCTTCGACGTTCGCGACGCCCTCACCTACACCTTCGTCTCCCAGGGCTTCCTCATGCCCATGGCCATGTTCGGTTGGTACGACATCGAGCAGCGGGTCCGCACCGGCGACATCGTGAGCGACCTTTACCGGCCCGTCGACTTCCAGGGCTACTGGTTCGCCCTCGACGGGGGGCGGGCCCTGTACCAGGCCATGGCCCGGGGCGTGCCACCGGTGCTGGTGGGCGCCGTCTTCTTCTCCCTCCGGGCTCCACCTGTGGCCGCGCTGCCCGTCTTCGCCGTCTCGTGCGTGCTCGGCCTGGCGGTCAGCTTCGCCCTCCGCTTCCTGACCAACCTCCTGTCGTTCTGGATCATCGACGTCCGGGGCCCGGCCCAGGTCCTGGTCATGGTCGAGCTCTTCCTGGGCGGCGTGGTGCTTCCCATCGCCCTGTTCCCTCGCACCCTCGAGGTGCTGGCCCGGGCCCTGCCCTTCGCGTCGATCGCCCAGCTCCCCCTGGAGGTGTACCTCGGCAAGCACCCAGGCGTGGACGCCCTCACGACCCTGGCCGTGCAGGCGGCCTGGGCCGCGGCCCTCCTGCTGGCCGGCCGGGCCGTGCTGGGCGCGGTGATGCGCAAGCTGGCGGTCCAGGGTGGTTGAGACCCTGGCCGTCTACCGCAGGCTCATCGGGGCCCGCATCCGTTCCCAGTACCAGTACCGCGCGTCCTTCGCCCTGTTCTCGGTGGGACAGTTCCTCACCACCTTCGTCGACTTCCTCGCCCTGCTCGTCGTGTTCACCCACGTGCGCCAGCTGGCGGGCTGGTCGGTGTGGCAGGTGGCCTTCCTCTACGGCCTGTCCGGAGTGGCCTTCAGCCTGGCCGACGTGTTCGTGAGCCAGGTCGAGTACCTGCCTGACCACGTCAAGGGGGGCACCTTCGACCACTTCCTCGTCCGTCCCCGGGGCGCTCTGTTCCAGCTCTGCGCCGAGGAGTTCGAGCTCCGGAGGCTGGGCAAGCTCGTCGAGGGCGGTTTGGTCCTGGCCCTGGCCTGCGGCCGCGTGGGCGTGCACTGGACCGCGGCCAGGATCATCGTGACCGCCGTCTCGGCCATGTCGGGGGCGGTCATCTTCGGGTCGGTCTGGGTGGTCGGAGCCGCCTGCAACTTCTGGCTCATCGACGCCCGCGAGGTGGTCAACTCCTTCACCTACGGCGGGAACTTCCTCACGCAGTACCCGCTGCCCATCTACGGCGTCGTCCTACGCCGGATCCTGGCCTTCGTCGTGCCCCTGGCCTTCGTGTCCTTCTTCCCGGCCCTGTACGTGCTGGGCAAGCACGATCCTTTCACCAGCCTGGGCTTCGTCCGATTCCTGTCCCCGTTGGTGGCGGGGGCCACCCTGGTCGTGGCCCGCCTGGCCTGGAACGCGGGCGTGCGCCACTACCGGAGCACGGGCTCGTGACCCAGGAGCTGATCCAGCTCCGGGACGTGACCAAGACCTTCACCGTGGCCCGCAAGGCCGGTCGCGTCCGCCGCCGCTTCGAGCAGGTGCACGCCGTGGACCACATCTCCTTCACCGTGGCCCAGGGGACCATGGTCGGCTACATCGGCCCCAACGGCGCGGGCAAGTCCACCACCATCAAGATGCTCACCGGGATCCTTGTCCCGACGTCGGGCCAGGTGCGGGTGGCCGGGCTGGAGCCCTCACGCAACCGGGTCGAGCTGGCCAGGCGCATCGGGGTCGTCTTCGGCCAGCGCACGCAGCTGTGGTGGGACCTCCCGCTGCGCGACTCCTTCGACCTGCTGCGCTCCATCTACCGGGTCCCGGGCGCCCGTCACGCCCGGAACATGGCCGCCTTCACCGAGCTCCTCGACCTGGCGCCGTTCCTGGACGTGCCCGTACGCCAGCTCTCCCTGGGCCAGCGCATGCGGGGGGAGCTGACCGCGGCGCTCCTGCACGACCCCGACATCGTCTACCTGGACGAGCCCACCATCGGCCTCGACGTGGTGAGCAAGGCCCAGGTCCGCGACTTCCTGACCGGGATCAATCGCGAGCGGGGAACCACCGTGCTGCTGACCACGCACGATCTCTCCGACATCGAGCGCCTCTGCCGGCGCATCCTCATCATCGACCTGGGCCATGTCATCTACGACGGTGACCTACCCACCATCCGGCGCCGGTTCGGGGACGAGAGGACTCTGGTGGTCGACCTCGAGGAGGCCGGGCCCCCGATCGACGTGCCCGGGGCCGTGGTGGACCGGGTCGAGGGATCCCGCCAGTGGCTGCGCTTCCACGGCCACCAGCTCAGTGCCTCTGAGCTGGTGGCCCGGGTGGCCGAGCGCGTGCGCCTCGTCGACCTGGCCGTGGAGGAGACCGACATCGAGGACGTCGTGCGGCGCATCTACCTGACCGGCCGCTCCTGACCTCGGCGCATGGTGGGAAGGACGTCCGCCGCGATCTGCTCCACGATCTCCGCGGGCTCGTTCCAGACGGGGTCGCCGGGCCGGGGATGATGGAAGACCAGGTCGGTGAACCCCAGGGCCGAGTAGCGACCGGCGAAGTCGGTGAAGGCGGCCACGCTGGTGAGGGGCCGCTCGTCGGTGTTGCCTATCAGGTAGATGCGCCGTAGCGAAGCGGGATGGCGTCCGATGGCGGCGCACTCGTCGTCGAGCCGGGCCGCCTGCTCCCTCACGGCTGCCTCTGTCCCCTTGGGGCTCGGATCGCGACCCGACGTGTCGCCGTAGGTGATCCAGGCGTCCCCGTGCCGGGCGGCCACCCCGAGCGTCACCGGTCCCCCCGCGGCCACGGCCAGGGGCAGATGGGGTCGCTGAACGGAGCGGGGGATCACCTGGGCCTCCTGGGCCGTGTAGTAACGGCCCCGGTGTGAGGTGTTGGGCTCGCTCAGCAGGCGGTCCAGCAGCTCGACGAACTCGGCGAACCGCGCCACCCGGTCCCGAGCCGGCAGCACCTCGCCGCCCAGGACGCTCGAGTCGAAGCCCACGCCGCCCGCCCCCAGCCCCAGCGTGAAGCGCCCCGCCGACACGTGGTCGAGGGTCACCGCCTCCTTGGCCAGGGTCACAGGATGGCGGAGGTTGGGCGTGGCGACCATCGTGCCCACCCGCATTCGGCTCGTCGCCGCGGCCATCCCCGTCAGCCACGGGATCGCGGCGTGCCAGTCGCGATCGCGGTAGCGCCGCCAGGACAGATGGTCGTAGGTCCACAGGTGGTCGAAGCCAAGGGCCTCGAGGCGACGGACGTGGGCGACGGCGCGGGGCCACGGATCCGCGGGCAGCACCAGGACTCCCACCTCCATGGCTTTGGACCGTAGCTGCGCTCGTCGGGAACGGGACGGGGAGCCCTGGCCGCGGTTGGCTAACGTGACCGCAGACGATCGGGGTGGACATGCAGGACGACTGGGCCAGACCGGTGGTGCACTGGGAGATCGAGGCCCTCGATCCGGAGAGACTGCGGGCCTTCTACGGCGAGCTGTTCAACTGGAAGATCGGCGACGGCCCCATCATGGGCATCCCGGCCGGCATCGGTGGGCCCGAGCCGGGCCCCGCCGGCCATCTGCGCCAGAGCGACCGCAGCGGCGTGTCCCTGTACATCCAGGTGCGCGACCTGAAGGCCACCCTGGCCCGGGCCCCTGAGCTCGGTGGCACCGTCAGCTTCGAGCCCTTCGACGTCCCGGGCGGGCCGACCCTGGCCGGGATCAAGGACCCCGAAGGCAACCCCGTCGTGCTCGTGCAGCAATAGGACCGGGCGTCAGTCCAGCGCCCGGTAACGCCGGGTCCGCACCGAGGAGGCGTCCAGCAACGCGGTGAAGGCCGACATGGCCCCGTCGGCCGCCGACCGGGCCCGGGCCGCGTCAGCCTCGGCCTCCGAGGCCCACAGGGCCACGACCAGCCACTCCCCGTCGCCCCCCCGAGCCGTGGTCCTTCTCACCAGGCCGGGCTGGCGGTAGAAGAACTCGGTCTGGGCCCTCTGGTCGGCGTCGAGCAGGGCCGACTCGTCGCTGCCGGGGTCGAGCCGGAACGTCGTCGTCTCGATGAACGACATCAGCGCCGCCCGGGGGCACGGCGGCGGGAGCGCACCCGGCGATAGACGGCGCCGGCCAGACCGGCCGACAGGACCCGCAACCTGACCCGTGAGCTCCGCCACACCGTCCGCCGGTGGAACTGGGCCAGAGCCGGCGCCCCCAGGCAGACGACGCTGGCCCTCCCGGCCGCGTCCAGCCGGAAGGCCACGGGCACGAAGAGGCCCTCGGCCACGGCGGCGAACAGGAGCGGGTCGTCCTCGTCGATGGGGTGGAGGCGAAGGCCCCTGCGCAGGGCAGGCAGCGGTGACAGGGCTCGGATCACCAGCTGGCGCTTCTTGACCAGCACGTCGACCTCCCCGCCCGTCATCTGCCAGGGCCGCACGTTGGTCAGCAACCCCCGCCCGGGGGCGTAGTGACCGGTGAGGTCGCTCCACAGGTGCGGGCTGTCGGGCACCGTCGCCCTGGGCAGGTCAGCCGCGGGGTCGGGGACGCCGAGCAGCGATCTCATCACCGACGCGGCCAGGAGGTGGGCCCCCAGGACGGTGCCGGTGTTGGTCAGGGCCACCACGCCCACGCCGTCGTCGGGCGCAGCCAGGATGGCCGAGGCGAACCCGGGCACGTTGCCGTCGTGGCCCGCCACCCGATGCCCGCCGAAGCGCTCGAGGAAGAAGGCGAGGCCCAGGCCGGGGATCCGGGGATCGGGGCTGAACTGGGGCGACATCATCTCGGCCAGGGTCTCGGGCCGCAGCACCATGCCTCCGGTCCCCGGGCCCCCGTGAAGGAGCCACTCCGCGTACATAGCCATGTCCGACACGCTGGAAAGCACCGAGCCGGGACCGAGCAGGGTGAGGTCGTAGTCCTTGATGGCGCGCAGCCCGCCCGGCATCCAGCGGTATCCGGTGGCCACCCTCCCCGCGACCCGGTCGCTCCTCAGGTAGTCGGTGCTCGCCATGCCCAGGCGGTCGAAGACGTGCTCTCGCATGTGCTCGGCGAAGGGGCGACCGGCCACGTCCTCCACTACCTGGGCCAGCACGGCGAAGCCGTGGTTGGCGTAGGCCCACTTGGAGCCGGCAGCCACCTCGGTCCGCAGGGCGCCGCGGTAGAGCGCGGCCAGATCGGCGCCCGGCGCGCCGGGCCGGCCCACACCCCACGCGGCACGGTGGACCAGGTCGGAGACCCGGGGCAGCTCGCCGATGCCCGCGGTGTGGGTGAGGAGGTGGCGGAAGGTGACATCGGTCCCGCCGGGCGGAGCCTGGACGCGGAAGGTCTTGAGGTGGTTGTTGACCGGCTCGTCGAGCTGGAAGCGACCGTCCTCGTGCAGCTGCATCAGACCTATGGCGGTCAGGGTCTTGGAGATGGAGGCGATTCGGAGCACGGTGTCGGGGGCGACGGCCCGGCCCCGGCGCCGGTCGGCCATCCCCATGCACTCGATGGTCGCCTCTTCGCCCGGTAGGGCGACCGCGACGGCCACACCGCCCAGGCTGTGGCGGCGGGCCGCCTCGATCAGCATGAGCCGCAGGTCGTCCATCGAGCCCGTCCTCGTGCGAGAGGCGTAAGGGTATCCACTGCACCGCCGGCCCAGGCTTTGGACCTCCCCAGCTTGCCCAACGCCGGGGCGTAGTCTCGATGCATGGCGGGAGAGCCGATGGCGGCCATCGACATCGGCACCAACTCCATCCATATGGTCGTGGCCCGTCCCAAGGGCAACAACCGCTTCGAGGTGCTCGACCGGGAGAAGGAGGTGGTGCGCCTGGGGGCCGGTTCGGGGGACATGAAGCGGCTCTCGCCCGATGCCATAGGGCGGGGCGTGAGCGCGCTGCGAAGGTTCCGTCAGATCGCCGAGCGGGCGGGCGCAGAGATCCGGGCCGTCGCCACCAGCGCCGTCCGCGAGGCGGAGAACCGCGACGAGTTCCTCCAGCGGGCGCGGACCGAGGCGGGCATGGAGGTGGACGTGGTCTCGGGGACCGAGGAGGCCCGCCTCATCCACCTCGGCGTGCTCCAGGCCGTCCCCGTGTTCGACCGCCGTCATCTCCTGATCGACATCGGCGGGGGCTCGACCGAGTTCGTGATCGGCGAGGCCGGCGAAGTCCTCGATGCCCGCAGCCTGAAGCTGGGCGCCATCCGTCTCACCGACCGGTTCCTGCGGGAAGTGCCGCTCAAGCGCAAGGCCGTCGAGGAGTGCCGGCGCTACCTCCGCACCTTCCTCCTGCCCGTGGTGCGGATGGTCGGCGTCCACGGCTTCGCCGTGGCCGTGGGCAGCTCAGGCACGATCCTGAACATCGCGGAGATGGCCAGGGCCAAGCGGGACGAACCACCGCTCCAACAGGTGAGCGGAGCCACCGTGAGCGCGGACGACGTGCACCGGGTCGTCCGGGCCCTGACCAAGGCCTCCACGGCCGACGAACGGCTGGCGGTCCCGGGCCTGGACCCACGGCGGGTCGACATCATCGTGGGCGGGGCGTTGATCCTGGAGGAAGCCGTCACCAGCCTCGGCATCGGCGAGCTCATCGTCTCCGACTTCGCCCTGCGAGAAGGTCTGCTGCTCGACTCCATCCGCCGCCGTGACAGCACCTCGATCGGTCACCTGCGGGACCTGCGCTATGAGAGCGTGCTCCACCTGGCCGCCATCACCCCCGGCGAGCGGGACCACGCCAACCACGCCACCGAGCTGGCCCTGCAGCTCTTCGAGCAAACCACGTCGCTGCACCGGCTGGGAGGCGAGGCCGAAGAGATCCTGGAGGCCGCCGGCCTTCTGGCCAACGTCGGCCTCTTCGTGGCCCACGATCGCCACCACCTGCACAGCTACTACATCATCCGCCACTCCGATCTCCTCACCGGCTTCACCGACCACGAGGTCGAGCTCATCGCCCTCGTGGCCCGCTACCACCGCAAGAGCGCGCCCAAGCCCACCCACGCCGAGTTCGCCAGCCTCTCGCCCGCCGACCAGGAGCTGGTCCGGGTCCTGGCCGGGCTCCTGCGCCTGGGCTTCGCCCTGGACCGCACCAGAGCGGGGGCGGTCAAGGCGGTGAAGGCCGGCGTGACCCCGGGGCGCAGGCCTCAGCTCGTGCTGGATCTGGTCACGGACGGCGAAGACGTCGAGCTCGAGCGCTACACGTCCGAGGACCGCAAGTCCCTGCTGGAGAGCGCCCTGGGCGTGTCCGTCGTCCTGGCCCCCGCCTGACGGCGCGGTCGGAGCGTCAGCCCTGACGCTTCAGGCGCCCCGTCTTCTTGGCCCAGCGCTCGGCCCCGGCGAAGGCGGCGAGCGAAGCAGGGACGAGGGCACAGCCGAACGCCCCCAGGACGAGCAGATCGCCGCCCTGGTGCCACACCCCCCGGCCGTCCATCATGGCGGCCCTGATGCCCCTGAGCAGGTAGGTGGCGGGCGAGGCGTGGGAGACGGCCTGAAGCCACCCGGGAAGGATGTCCACCCCGTAGTACACGCCCGAGACCAGCAGGACCAGGGCCTGGACCATGAATGACATCTGCTCTCCGCGTTCGGGATAGAGCAAGGGGAGGATCCCCGTCAGGATCCCCAGGCCCACGAGGCTCAGGCTGCCCACGACGATCACCGCCGCGGCTCCGGCCCAGGACGCGTGGGCGAAGCTCACCGAGAAGAACGGCAGGGAACAGCCCAGGATCAACAGGGTGCGGATGGTGGCGTGGACCACGCCGAAGGCGGACATCCCCAGCAGATGCACCACTCGCGGCACCGGGGCCATGAGCGTGTGCTCGATGGTCCCCTCCCACCGCTCCCACATGATCACCAGGCTCATGTCGTCGAGGACGGCCGACAGGTAGGCCCACGCCAAGGTGCCGACCAACAAGAAGAGTGTGAGGCGTGACACCTGGGCGGTCCCGATGACTCCGGTCCGGCCCGCCTCCTTGGCGATGAAGGTGATGGCCAGGGTGTTGACGACGCCGTATACGAGCCAGACCAGCTCCCAGGCCCAGTAACGCTTCCACAGGTTGGCCTGACGCTCGACGAACGCCCATCCCAGGGCAACCCGCCGAGGTGAGGCGGCTCGAATCGCCCCCTCAGCCGTCGCCATCGTCCTGCTCCTCGTCCTCCTCGATGCTCCGGCCCGTGAGCTCCATGAACACGGCCTCCATGTCGACCTCGGCGATGTCGTCGAGGCCTTGCCCGGCCGCTACCCCCCGCCTCAGCTCGAGCGGCGATCCCTCGGCCACCAGCACGCCGGCGGCGAGAAACCCGATGCGATCGCAGAGGAGCTCCGCCTCCTCCATGTCGTGGGTCGTGAGCAGGATGGTGACGCCCTGCTCCCGGACCTGCGCCGTGAACGCCTGTACGTCGCGCTTGCTCCTCGGGTCGAGCCCGGTGGTGGGCTCGTCCAGGAGGAGGAGTCGGGGCGAGGTCAGGAAGGCCCGGGCCACCGCCACCTTCTGCTGCTGGCCCCGCGACAGGTGGTGCATGGGCGCGCGGAGCCGGTCCCGCTCCAGGTGGAGACGTTCAAGGAGCTCCTCGCTGCGGCGCCGCACGTCTCCTCCCGCCATGCCGTAGGCGCGCCCGTAGAAGAGGAGGTTCTCCAGCGCCGACATGGCCCGGAAGAACGAGGGGTCGGCCGACACCCTGTTCAGGAGGGGACGAACCGACGAGACGTTGCGCACCACATCGTGGCCGAACACCCGCACCTGGCCCGCGTCGGGCAACAGCAGCGTGCTCAGGATTCGGATCAGCGTCGACTTCCCGGACCCGTTGGCGCCGATGACCCCGTAGATCTCCCCGGGCGAGACACGGAAGGACACGTCCCGCACCGCGGTGTGAGACCGGTTCCGGCCGCGCTTGCCCCGGGCCATGGAAGACAGGCGTCCCCGCCTGAAGACCTTGCTGACCCCGTGCACGTCGAGGGGCGTGCACCCAGGATCCGTCCCGCCGTCGGCCCGCGGCGGGGCGGCTGCGGTGGGCATGGTGCTGATGGTCATCTCGCTCTCCTCGCTCACACGAAGTACGGGCGCCGGCGTCGGCCGAGCCCGGCGCTACCGACCGTCAGGTAGACGGCAGCCGACTTCGGGCGAGGAGGACCCCGGACTCAATAGTGGGAGATAACCAGCACGGCGCAGCACCCTACCAGCCATCCGCCTGACGCCCTCGTGCATTTTCTGCGGCGCCGGCGGTGGACCGGCGGGAGGCCGCGTGAGCGCTCTCAGCGCGGCCCACCGGTCCACGATCTGGCCCCGCCCCGGCCCTACCGTGGTGTTTCATGGCCGCCGCAGCCTCCACGCCGGCGCCCTGAGGACGTCGCCGGCTGGTGTCCACCTCGAGGCTGGAGGCGTTCAGTGACGGCGTCTTCGCCATCGCCGCCACCCTGCTCATACTGGACGTCCACGCCGACGGACCCAGGCTGGGCCACGCCCTGTTGCTGGCCTGGCCCAGCTACGCCGCCTACGGGGTGAGCTTTCTCACCATCGGCATCATGTGGGTAAACCACCACACCGTGCTGGAGCAGATCGGAAGGGCCAACCGCACGTTCCTCTTCCTGAATGTGTTCTTCCTCATGCTGGTGGCCTTCGTCCCCTTCCCCACGAGGCTGGTGGCCGAGCACTTCCGGGACAGCGGCGCCCGGGCCGCCGATCTCAGCTACGGGATCACCATGACCTCGACGGCCGTCTTCTACAACGCGCTGTGGCTCTACGCCGCCCGGGGCGGCCGCCTGCTCCGCGAGGACGCCGACGCCAGCGTGGTGAGCGGGATCACCCGCAGCTACCGGGTGGGGCCGCTGATGTACCTGGCCGCCACCCTCGTCGCCCTGGCCAGCCCGCGCATCAGCGTGGCCCTCTTCACGATCATCGCCCTGTCCTACGTCATGGAGAGCTCCGTCTTCGCTCCCCGCGAGTCGTAGCGAAACCTTCGGCCGCCCGGACTACCTTCGTCCCACGCAGAAGGGGGACCGCACATGACCGACCTGACCTGGATGGACGCCTGCGCCCAGGCCGAGCTCGTGCGCAGCGGGCAGGCGTCACCCGCGGAGCTGATCGATGCCGCCGTCGACCGCATCGAGCGGGTGAATCCCGGGCTCAACGCGGTGATCCACCCCCGCTTCGACAAGGCCCGCAGCGAGGCGGCGGGCCCGCTGCCCGACGGACCCTTCAGGGGCGTCCCCCTGCTGGTCAAGGACCTTGGCTGCCAGACCGACGGCGACCCCTACCACTGCGGCACCAAGTTCCTGAAGGAGCTGGGTTGGACGGCCGACCACGACACCGCCTTCGTCGGCCGCTTCCGCCAGGCCGGCTTCGTCGTCGTGGGGCGCACCAACGTCCCCGAGTTCGGCACGGCCATCACGACCGAGCCCGCGTCCCACGGCCCGGCCCGCAACCCCTGGAACCCCGACCACTCGACCGGGGGCTCCTCGGGGGGGACGGGAGCCGCGGTCGCCTCGGGAATGACGCCCGTGGCCCACGGCAACGACGGCGGCGGGTCGATACGCATCCCGGCCAGCGAGTGCGGCGTCGTCGGCCTGAAGCCCACCCGGGCGCGTGTGAGCCAGTCGCCCGACGTGGGAGAGGCGTGGATGGGCGGCACCATCGACGGCGTCCTCACCCGGACCGTGAGGGACACGGCCGCCGCCCTGGACTGCATCGCCGGCGCCGAACCCGGCGACCCTTATCCGGCCCCACCCCTGCCCCGCCCTCTCCTCCAAGAGGTGGGAGCCGACCCCGGCCACCTCCGCGTCGGCATCCTCGACCACCCCCTCCTCCCCGGCGTATCGGCCGACATGGACAGCGCCACCGCCGTCGCCACGGCCGCCCGCCTGCTCGAGAACCTCGGTCACAAGGTCGAGGTCAGCCATCCCGTCGCCTTGCAGGAGCCCGAGTTCCAGCTGCACTTCGGCAACATCGTCATGGTCGCCATGGCCGCCGACCTCGACTCGTGGAGCCGTCGCGTCGGCCGCGACGTGACCGACGACGACATCGAGGCGGGCAACGCCGCCTTGGCGGCCGTGGGCCGGAGCATCTCCGCCCCCGCCTACCTGGCCTCGGTCGAGTGGATGCACGGCTACCAGCGCCGCATGGCCCGGTGGTGGGCCGAGGACGGCTTCGACGTGCTCGTCTCTCCCGTGCTGAACGGCTCGCCTCCTCCCCTGGGATGGCTCACCGACCCCGAACAGGGGATGACCCGCGTCCTGGAGATGATGCAGTACACGGCCCAGTTCAACATCACCGGTCAGCCCGCGGTCTCTCTGCCCCTGCACTGGACGGCAAGCGGGCTGCCCATGGGTGTTCAGTTCACCGCCGCCTTCGGACGCGAGGACCTCCTGATCCGGCTGGCGGCGCAGCTGGAACAGGCCAAACCCTGGGCCGGCCGCCACCCGCAGGTGCACGCCTGAGCCAGCCCGCCCCCGCCTCGGGCAGGGAGCGAGCTATTCGACGCGGCGCAGATCGGCCGCCAGGTGGTGGGCCAGAGGCTGGCCCACCGCGGCCATGCGCAGGGCGTAGCGCAGCACGTCGCCTTCCAAGGTGAGGTCCCGCTCCACGGCGGTGACCTCCTTCGCCGATGCCGTGCCCCGGACCGCCACCGAACGGAGGCGCACGGCCGTGCCGTCGAAGGTGCCCTCCTCCACCTCGACCACCCCGGTCGGATGGGCCATCACCAGCTCGACGCGACCGGGCCCGGGGGCGCGCCAGTAGCCGCTCTCGGCGTGGAGGGGCCGGCCGTCGTCGGCGTGGCGGGTCCGCTGCGTGTAGGCCAGGAAGGGCTTGCCCACGTGGCTGAAGGTGATGGTCTCCTCGTAGTCGAAGGCCTCGATGGTCGGGTACTCCCCGTGGCCCCGGCCCGACCAGGTCCCCAGCAGGGCCGACAAGGCGGCCACGTCGGGATGAAGCGGGGCGGTCACGCCTCCAGCATCGCGCCGGCCCTGGTCGACGGCCGGGCACGGTTCGACGACAGGTGGGCCGCATAGAGTCCGGGTCCGTGGAGAGGGCCCCGGGGGCGATCGTTGACGCCCTGGTCGAGCAGCAGGACGAGCTGTCCGGCCTGCTCGAGATGATGGACGGCGCCGACTGGGAGCGGCCGTCCCGCTGCGAGGGGTGGACCGTCGCCGACGTCGTCGTTCACCTGGCTCAGACCAACGAGCTGGCTGCGGCCAGCGTCGGGGGTCGCTTTCCCGACGCCGTGGCCGAGCTCACCGGGGGCCTGGGACGGGCGGGGTCGATCGACGAGGGAGCCGATCTCATGGTCCGGCGCGAGCGGGACCAACCCCCCACCGCCATCGCCGAGAGGTGGCGGACCGGCGCGGACGAGCTCGACCGCCTCCTCCGGGACTGCGATCCGCACGCCCGGGTGGCCTGGGTGGCGGGCGAGCTGTCGGCCCGGACTCTGGCCACCACCCGCCTGGCCGAGACCTGGATCCATACCGGGGACGTGGCCGCCGGGCTGGGCAAGACCCTGTTGCCGACCGACCGGCTGTGGCACATCGCCCGCCTGGCCTGGCGGACGCTCCCCTATGCCTTCTCCCGCGCCGGACGGGCTCTCACGGGCCCGGTGGCGTTCGAGCTGCGGGGGACGGACGGCGCGGCCTGGGACTTCACGCCCGAACCGGTGGCCGTCACCACCATCAGGGGCGACGCCGTCTCGCTGTGCCTGGTCGCGGCCCGGCGCCTCGAGCCCCGGAACACCGACCTGCGCGGTGAGGGACCCGACGCCGAAGCGGTGCTGGAGCTGGTCCGCACCTACGCCTGAGGCGGGGCCCGGGCCGCAGCTCCCGCCGACCCGGCTACACCAGGCCTCTCCGGAGCCGGCGGCTGACCAGCAGGCCCAGCCCGCCCATGGCCGCCAGGCACAGGGCGGCGAAGCCCAGCCCTCCGGACACGCCGATCAGCCCCTGGACCCCGGCGACGAACTCGCCGCTGGCACGGTGCCAGGCCCGGCCCCAAGCCGACCGGGCGGGGGGAAGGGCAGGGCCACGCCCGCCGGACTCAGCCACGGCCACCGTCAGGGTCCCGTAGCGGGTCTGGTCGTCGAGCACCTTCTGCTGGCCCTGGAGCTGCTCGAGCTGGGACTGGAGCCCGTCGATCTGCTGCTGCACGGCCAGGATGTCGCCGATGGCGCTGGCCTTGGCCAGGATGGCCAGGTGGCGCTGGCGGGCCGCCTCCAGGGCGTCGATCCTGGCCTGAAGGTCGACGTACTGGGCGGTGACGTCCTGGCCCTGGGTGCTGACCGAGTCGACCTTCCCCAGCGCCCGCACCTGGTTGAGCACGGCCTCGAAGCTCGGCTCCGGCACCCGGAGCGTCACCGACCCCGCAGGCGAGCTGCCTGCCTCCGACGCCTGGGTGGCAGCGACGAACCCCCCGCTACCGGCGGCCAGGTCGGTGAGGTGGGCCATGGCCGGCTCGAACCGGCCCTTGGCCACCTCGAGCTGGACGTTCCCCGTCTTCACCACCCGAGGCGCCTCCCCGGACTGCGTGACCGCCCCTGCCCCGGGAGGCCCCTGGGCCGGTAGCGCCAGGGCGGCGACGGATCCCGACGAGGGCGTGCCCGGCGCGACGGCGGCCCCTGCGCCCGCGGCCCCGCCTGCGCCCGCGGCCCGGTCCGCGGTCGGGGCCGCACCTCCGGCCGGGGCCGGCGACACGATGGCCGAGCCCTTGGTGGCGGACCGGCCACCACCCCCGTGCGAGGACCAGGACGACACCAGCGCGGCGGTCACCACGAGGCCAGCCAGGGCGATCAGGACCGAGATCCCGAGCCCGCGCTGAGAGGACCTCGGCCTCCCGGGCCTTCCCGGGCGCAGACCCGGGTCCGTGCCGGCCGCAGCCCGCAGCATGCGCTGAACGCCACGCTCCACCTGGCCCGGCGCCGGGGTCCTGACAGGCATACCCGTTGGTGCCACGCGGGCCCACCCGTCAACCGCGCTGTGGCGCGGATGCCGTGTAAAACCGCGGTTGACCGGCGACATCGGCAAATCCAAAGGAGCAGCGATGGCCAAGGCGGCAAAGACGGAGGCGGCAGCGAAAGGCAGGGCGGCGCCGGCCCGGCGGGGGCGGATGGTCCCGCGCCCCTTCGAGTTCCACTGGGGCCGGGGCGAGATCGTCGAGGAGGCGGCCTACTCCGGCACCTACACCGAGCCCGCCATCCAGCTGCTGGCCTACGAGGGCGACGACGGCTCTTACGGCATCCGCTTCTGCTACTACTCCCTGGACGGCCGCTTCCAGCGCAGCCCGATGATGATCGACAGTGAAGACTCCCTCGCCGGCCTGCGCGCCGCCCTGAAGCAGACGCCGAAGCTGCGCGGCCTGCTCAAGAAGCTCGTCAGCTGACTCGACGGCGACCAGGCCCGGGACCGGCCCGCAGGAGGATTACCCAGCAGCCCGGCGAACTGAGGAGGGCGAGCACGAACCCCCATACCGCCGCTCCGGCTCCTTCCGCCAGCAGATGACCGCCGGAGGACACCGCTCCCGTCTGCCGTCGCTGGCGTCCCTCAGGGTCGTGGAGCTCGGCGCCTGGGTGACCGCCCCCGCCGCGGCAGGGATCCTGGCCGAGTGGGGTGCCGACGTCATCAAGGTGGAGCCGCCCGCCGGGGACCCGTCCCGAGCCCTCTACCAGTCGTTGGGCTCGTCGGTCACCGAGAACCCCACCTTCGCCTTCGACAACCGGGGCAAGCGCAGCGTCGTGCTCGATCTGGCCCAGGAGGAAGCCAGGCGCCGCCTCGACGACCTCCTGGGCTCGGCCGACGTGTTCATCACCAACGTCAGACCCGCCGCCCTCGAGCGCCTGGGTCTGGGCCCAGAGGAGCTGACCGGGCGTCACCCCCGCCTCGTCTACGCCTCGATCAGCGGGTTCGGCTCCACGGGTAGGGACCGGGACCGCCCCAGCTACGACGTGGGGGCCTTCTGGGCCCGCAGCGGGCTGTCGTACCAGCTCGCGCCTCCCGGGGTCCCGCCCATCAACGTGCGGGGCGCCGTGGGCGACCACGCCACCGCCATCGCGACGGTGGCCGGCGTCATGGCCGCCCTCTTCGAGCGGGCCTCGACGGGCTCGGGCGGGATCGTGGACGTCTCCCTCCAGCGGGTGGGCACCTACTGCGGCGGTTGGGATCTGGCCATACAGGCCGGGTTCGGCCGGGTGCTGGCGGGTGAGGACAGGCAGAAGAGCAGGACGCCGCTGCTCAACTCCTACCGCACCTCGGACGGCCGCTGGCTGTTCCTGACCGGTCTCGAGGTGGCCCGCCACTTCGGCGACGTGTGCCGGGCCATCGGGCGCCCCGATCTGGCCCAGGACCCCAGGTTCCACACGCCGCGGGACCTGCGCCACAACAGCGCCGAGTTCATCGCCATCCTCGATCAGGCCTTCGCCACCAAGACCCTGCAGGAATGGGCAGAGCGCTTCGAAGCCGAGGGGGTCTGGTGGGAGCCCGTGGCCAATCCGGCCGAGGTCCTGGCCGATCCCCAGCTGCTGGAGACCGACGCCTTCGTGGACGTGGCCGCGGCCGGTGGGAGCCTGCGGGTGGCCCGCGGCCCGGTGACGTTCCGACCCGGGCCCCGGTCGCCCGGGGTGGCGGGGCCCGGCCCCGACGGACGGGCCCCCGAGGTGCCGGGCCTGGGCGCCCACACCGATGAGGTCTTCTCCGACCTCAAGCCCTCCTCGCCCTGACCGACACGGGCTCCGCCCCCAGCCCGGCAGGCCGGGATCCCGCAGCCACCGACCCTCTTGACAGCCAGATTCGAAACGACTATATTTTGTTTCTATTATGGAGAGCGACCGGCGATGACGCGCGCCCCCACCGTGGACGAGGCCGAGCTGGCCGTCCTCCCCGCCCCCCCGGGACGGCCCCGCAGCCCGGAGGCCGACCGGGCCATACGTGATGCCACCGTCGAGCTGCTGACCCGGGACGGCTATGCCAACCTCACCATGTCGGGGGTGGCCGCGGCCGCCGGTGTCTCCACCGCCACCCTCTACCGACGCTGGAGCTCCAAGCTGGAGCTGGTCGTCGGGGTGCTCAAGGCCAGGGCCGAGGAACGGCCCATGCCCAACACGGGCTCGCTGGCCGGCGACTGCCGCGCCCTGGTGCGCAGCCAGGTGGAGTCGGTGCTGACCACTACGTCGGGCGCGTTCATGGCCGGGCTGGTGGGAGAGCTGGCCCGCAACCCCCAACTGGCCGACGCCTTCCGCTCCACCCTGGTTCAGCCCCGGCGGCGCGAGCTCTACGAGCTGCTCGACCGGGCCGCCCTCCGGGGAGAGCTGCGCCCCGGCCTGGACTACGACGTGGTCGCCGACCTCCTCTACGGCCCCTTCTACAGCCGGCTGCTGTTCACCGGCCAGAGGATCGACCTCGAGATGGCCGACCAGCTGGCCGACGTCGTCGTGCGGGCCATCGCGGCCGAGAGCCCCCCCGCCGTCAGGCGCGGGGGCGCCACCCGGCGCTCCTCGCCATGAGCCTGATCCGCTTCAGGCAACGAGATGAGACCCCCGACATCGACGGGAGGCGGTGGTGGATCCTCGCCGTCCTGTGCCTGTGCGTGATGGTCATCGGGGTGGACAACACGATCCTCAACGTGGCCCTGCCGTCCATCGTCCGGGCCCTGAACGCCACCGGCTCCCAGCTGCAGTGGATGGTCGACGCCTACACCATCGTCTTCGCCTGCCTCCTGCTCACGGCGGGCTCACTGGGCGACCGCTTCGGGCGGCGAGGAGCGCTCTGCTTCGGGCTGCTCTGGTTCGGCGCCTTCTCGACCCTGGCTTCCACGGCGTCGACGCCGGCCATGGTGATCGGCGCCCGTGCCCTCATGGGGGTGGGAGGCGCCTTCATCTTTCCCACCACCCTCTCCATCCTCACCAACACCTTCGTCGACCCTGTCCAAAGGGGACGCGCCATCGGCGTGTGGGCCGGGGTGTCGGGCATCGGCATCGCCGTGGGTCCCCTCGCCGGCGGCTTCCTGGTCGAGCGTTTCGGCTGGCAGGCCGTGTTCCTCGTGAACGTGCCCATCTGCGTCACCGCCTTCGTGCTGGCCCGCATATTCATCCCACCGTCGGGCCGAAGCGATGAGAGCCCTCTCGATCCTCTGGGGGCGGCGCTGTCGATCCTGTCCCTGGTCCCCCTTCTCTACGCCATCATCGAGGCGCCCGACCACGGGTGGCTGGCCACCAGGACGGTGACCGGCTTCGCCCTGGCCGCCCTGTTCTTCAGCCTCTTCTGGGTGTGGGAGCTGCGCTGCGATCAGCCCATGCTCGACGTCCGCTTCTTCCGGAACCCCCGTTTCTCGGCCGCCTCCGCCACCATCACGCTCACCTTCTTCGCCCTGTTCGGCTCCACCTTCCTGCTCACCGAGTACTTCCAGTTCGTGCTGCACTACAGCCCGCTGGAGGCGGGGATGATGATGGCGCCCGTCGCATTCGGGTTGATGGCGGGAGGCCCCATCGCCCCCCGCCTGGTCGAGCGCTGGGGCACCAAGCGCGTCGTCGTGACCGGCCTTTCGGTCGTGACCTGCGCCATGGCGGCCTACGCGTCGGACACGGTCATGTCCTCCCTCGCCTCGGGACTCTTGGTGCGCCTGGTGTTCGGGATGGGGATGGGCATCACCGCAGCCCCCGTCACCGAGTCGATCATGGGCTCGTTGCCGCCGCATCGGGCCGGGGTCGGATCGGCCGTGAACGACACGACGAGACAGACGGGGGGCGCGGTCGGCGTCGCCGTGCTGGGCAGCGTCTTCGCGGCGCGCTACCACGCCGCCATCGGAGGCCTGAGCTCGGTCCCCGCCGCCCTCAGGGCCACGGCCCGGGAGTCCATCGGGACCTCGCTCCAGGTGGCCCGGGGCCTGGACCGGGCCCACGCCGCCGCCCTCCAGCAGGCCGCCCACCACGCCTTCCTCGCGGCCATGAGGGTCACCTTCGGAGTGGGGACGGCGATCGTCGTGCTCGCCCTGTCCGTCGCCTACCGCTACCTGCCGGCGCGCGCCACGGCGCCGGTCGAGGAGGAGTGGCTCTCAGCCGAGGACGAGGCCCGTCACGAGCCCCTCGTCATCAGCGTGGAGAACGCCAGCGCCTAATGGGTGTCTAGCCGGCGGCGGCGCGGACTCAGGCTCCGGCTTCCTCCAGGGCCCTGCGCACCAGGACCCGGGCCAGGTGTTGGCGGTACTCGACGCTGGCGTTGAGGTCGGCCGAGGGATCGGTGCCCTCGGCCGCCAGGGCTGCCGCGTCGGCGGCCGACGCCCCCCCGGCCAGGGCCTGCTCCACCGCCGAGGCCCGGAGGGGGACGGGTCCCATGTTGACCAGGGCCACGCCCGTCGTGCCGTTCCGCACGGCCGCCACCCCCACGATGGCCCAGTCGATAGCCCGCCTGTTGAACTTCTGGTACGACCAACCGCCCCGGGCCTTGGGGACGCGGATCTCCACCAGCATCTCCTCGGGCGCCAGCGCCGTCTCCAGGAAGCCCTGGAAGAACTCGGTGGCGGGGATGTCCCGGCGGCCGCCGGGCCCCTGCACCACCAGCGTCCCTCCCAGGGCCAGCACCACCGCGGGCAGGTCGGACGCGGGATCTCCGTGGGCCAGCGACCCTCCGATGGTGCCCCGGTGCCGGACCTGGGGGTCTCCCACCAGCCCGGCCACGTGGGCCAGGATCGGGACCTCGCGCTGGAGGAGCTCGGACGTCTCCACGTCCCGGTGGCGAGTGAGGGCGCCGATGGACACCTGGTCTCCCCCGTCGCGCAGGTAGGAGAGCTCCCGGATGCGCCCGACGTCGATGACAACGGAGGGTGTGGCCAGGCGAAGCTTCATGAGCGGGAGCAGGGAGTGCCCGCCGGCCAGGAGCTTGGCCTCCTCGCCGTGCTCCCGCAGCATGGAGACGGCCTCCTCGGCCGACGCCGCCCGCTGGTAGTCGAAGCTGGCAGGGATCACCTCTCCTCCCTTTCCGCGGCTTTCTTGGCGCGCTCCATGGCCTCCCACACTCGCTGAGGCGAGGCCGGCATGTCCAGGGCGGTGACCCCCAGGGGGGCGAGGGCGTCTATCACCGCGTTCATGACCGCGGGAGTGGACGCGATCGTCCCCGCCTCCCCCACCCCCTTGACCCCCATGGGGTTGGTGGGGCTCGGCGTCACCGTGTGACCCAGGGTGAAGCTCGGGACCTCGGCCGCCGAGGGGACCAGGTAGTCGGTCAGCGTCGACGTGCGCAGGTTCCCGTCCTGGTCGTAGACCGCCTCCTCGTACAGGGCCTGGGCGATGCCCTGGACCACCCCGCCGTGCACCTGGCCCTCCACGATCATGGGGTTGACCTGGTTGCCGCAGTCGTCGACGGCCACGTACCTGACCAGGTCGACGTCGCCCGTCTCCGAGTCCACCTCGACCACGGCCACGTGCGTCCCGAAGGGGAAGGTGAAGTTGGGCGGGTCGTAGGTGACCTGGGCCTCCAGCCCCGGCTCCATGCCGTCGGGCAGGTTGTGGGCGGTGAAGGCCTCGAAGGCCACGGCCTGGATGGCCATGGACCGGCTGGGCGTGCCCTTCACCTGGAAGGACCCTCCCACCAGCTCGAGGTCCTCCTCGGACGCCTCCATCTGGTGGGCGGCGATGGCCCGGGCCTTGGCGATGACCTTCTCGGTGGCCTGCCAGACGGCCACGCCCCCAACGGAAAGGGATCGCGAGCCGTAGGTGTCCATCCCCGCCGGCGACAGGGCGGTGTCGCCCGAGACCACGTCGACGTCGTCAGGGTCCACCCCCAGGCGGTCGGCCACGATCTGGGACCAGCATGTCTCGTGGCCCTGCCCGTGGGGGGTGGAGCCGGTGACCACCTGCACCTTGCCCGTGGCCATGAGCCGGACCGTCGCCGCCTCCCAGCCGCCCGCCGAGTAGTTGAGCGAGGCCAGCACCCGGCTGGGCGCCAGTCCGCACATCTCGACGTAGCAGGACAGCCCGATGCCGATCCGCTTGTTGGCGCCCGCGTTGCGACGGTCCTGCTGCTCCTTGCGCGTCGCCTCGTAGGCGGCCAGCTCCAGGGCCTGGTCCAGGGCGGGCCCGTAGTCCCCGCTGTCGAAGACGAGCCCAGCGGCGGAGGAGTAGGGGAACTTCTCGGTGGCGATGAAGTTGCGCCGCCTGACCTCGGCCGGGTCCAGACCCAGCTGGCGGGCGAGGGCGTCCATGGCCCGCTCGATGGCGTAGGTGGCTTCCGGCCGCCCCGCGCCCCGATAGGCGTCGGTGGGCGTCTTGGTGGTGAACACCCCGGTGCAGGTGAAGGCGTAGGCGGGGATGTCGTACACGCCGTGGTAGAGGAAAGCGCCCAGGAGGGGGATGCCGGGGGTGACCAGCTGTAGGTAGGCGCCCATGTCGGCCAGCAGGTTCACCCGTACCGCCCGCACCCGCCCGTCGCGGTCGGCGGCCAGCTCGATCTCCTGGATCATGCCCCGACCCTGGATGGTGGCCTGGGCGTTCTCGATGCGCTCCTCGGTCCAGCGCACGGGACGCTTGAGCCGCCGGGCCAGGGCCAGGCACAGCGCCTCTTCGGCGTACACGTTCAGCTTGGACCCGAAGCCGCCCCCGACCCACGGGGCGACGACCCGCAGCTTCTGCTCGGGTATGCCCGTCACGATGCCCAGCATCACCTTGAGGATGTGGGGGATCTGGGTGGCGGAGTAGATCGTGTAGTCGCCTCCGAAGGGCTGGGGCACCACGCAGACGCCTCGGGTCTCCATGGCGTTGGGGATCAGGCGCTGCTGGACGTAGCGCTCCTTGACGACGTGGGCCGCCTCGGCGAAGGCGGAGTCGACCGCAGCCGGGTCGGGGATGAGCGACCACGTGTAGCAGCGGTTGGAGCCCAGCGACTCGTGGACCACGACTCTGTCCGTGAGGGCCTCCTGCAGGTCGACGACGGCCGGGAGCGGCTCGTAGTCGACGACCACGGCGTCGAGGGCGTCCACCGCCGCCTCCCGAGACTCCCCCACCACCACGGCCACCGCGTCCCCGCCATAGCTGACGTGCTCGACGGCCAGGGGCAGGTGCTCGGGGATCTTGATGTCCGCAGTCACGGGCCAGGCGCAGGGCAGGGGCTGGGCCCACTCCTCGCGCAGGTCGGCGCCGGTGAAGGCGGCCACGACACCGGGAGAGGCCAGCGCGCCGGAGATGTCCAGCGACCGGATGCGGGCGTTGGCGTGGGGGCTGCGGAGAACGGCCGCGTGGAGCGCGCCGGGCACCACCAGGTCCTCCACGAAGCGGGCCTCACCGGTCAGGAGGGGAGGGTCTTCCTTGCGGAGCAGCGGGGTGCCGATGCGGCCGTCGGCGGGCACGCCCGTCACCGTCATCGTGCCGCCCCCACGGGATGGGCCTGGCGCCCGGCGCCGGCGAGCACGGCCTTGACGATGTTGTGGTAGCCGGTGCAGCGGCACAGGTTGCCCTCCAGCCCCTCGCGCACGTCGGCTTCGGTCAGCCCGGGATGCTCACGGATGATCGACATGGCGGCCATCACCATCCCGGAGGTGCAGAACCCGCACTGCAGCGCGTGGTTGTCGTGGAACGCCTCCTGCAGGGGGTCGAGGGCGCCGTCGACGGCCAGGGCCTCGATGGTCGTCATCGCGCACCCGTCGGCCTGGGCGGCCAGCATGGTGCAGGACTTCACCGACTCCCCGTCCACCAGCACCGTGCACGCCCCGCACGACGAGGTGTCGCAGCCGACCTTGGTGCCCGTGAGCCCCAGCACGTCCCGCAGGTAGTACACGAGCAGGAGCCGGGGCTCGATCTCGTGCTCGTAGGACCGGCCGTTCACGGTCGTGGAGACCCGCATGCCATCCCCTCCCCTCTGTTGGAGAAGCCCCATCATGGACCCCGCCGCGGGCGGCCGCCAGGGGTCGGCCGGCTCCGGGGATCATCAATTTTGACGATGAGGGCCAATCCCTCCTTGGCCAGAGTGGGGTGGTGCCGCGCCCGCTGGCGTCATTGGCCCGTTGGGCGCCGCGATCGGTGGCTAGAGCCGGGGCCTTCGCCCTGCTCGTCCTCCTGCTCCTAGTCGAGCTGGCCGGGCCAGCATCGGCCCACGCCAGCCTTCTCAACAGCGACCCGGCGGACGGCGCGGTCCTGGGCTCGGCTCCCCACCTCTTCCATCTCTCCTTCTCTGAGCCCGTGGAGCTCGGTCTCTCCCGCATCGAGCTCCAGCGCCCGGACGGGACCCACCTCCAGCTCGGGGCTCCGAGGGCGGTGCCGGGCAAGTCCGGCCAGGTCGAGGTACCGGTGCCCGACATCGCCCGGGGCAGCTACGTCATCACCTGGCACGCGGCCACGAGGGACACCCACATAGCCAGCGGCCAGATCCTGTTCGGCCTGGGGGCGGCCGTGCCCCAAGGGTTCAAATCCGCGGGCGGGGGCTCGCACGTCCTGGCCTGGACGGCGGGGGCGGCCCGGCTCGCCTGGTACCTGGCGCTGACTCTGAGCGCGGGAATGCTCTTCGCCTGGGCGTGGGCCCGGGGCCGGGGGGCGCGCCCTTCTCGCTCCGGTGACCCCGACGGAGAGCTGATCGCCGAGGTGGGCACGACGGCCGGGCGTGGCCTCGCGCTCGCCGGGGCCGCCCTGGTGGGAGCCAGCGCCCTCCGCCTCGGCCTGTTGCTGTGGCAGGCGGCGACCAACGCCGGTGCCGAGCGATCGGCGCTCTCGGCCGCCCGGGGAGTCCTGCTCGCCTACCAGGGCCGGGTGTGGGCCGCGGTGCTGGTGGCCAGCGTCGTCGCCCTGCTCCTGGCCCGCCGTCTTGTCCGCCGCTCGGAGGACCGAGCCGGCACCCTCCGCGGGCCCGTTCTCGTCCTGGCCGCCTCCCTCCTCGGGCTGTGCAGCCTCGAGGTGGCCACCGGCCACGCCGCCACCCGCCCCGCTCCGGTCGAGGGCGTGGTGGTCACGGCCCTGCACCTGGGTGCGGTCGCCGTCTGGGCCGGCACCCTGGCCGCCTTCGTGGTCATCACCAGGCGGCGCTCCTACCGGCGCCATGCCGCGCCCCACCGCGTCGCGCTCACCAGGGCCTTCCTCCGCGGCTTCTCGCCCGTAGCCACCGCCGCCCTGGCCGTGCTCGTGGCCAGCGGGGTCTGGCTGGCCGGGGTCAGCCTCGGGCCCGTGGCCAAGCTGGCCACCACCGCCTACGGGAAGACGCTGGGTCTGAAGGTGGGGCTCCTCTTCGTGGCCGCGGCGCTCGGCCTGTACCACCGGCAGAGCGTCTCGTCCCCCAAGCGCGGCGCCGGCTCGGTTGCCCGCTCGCGGGCGGGGGGTCGTCCCGGGGCCAGGACCGTCGCCCTGGAAGCGGGCGTGCTGGTGGCCGCCCTCACCGCCGCGGCCGGGCTCACCGGCCTGCAGCCTGCGGGCCAGGTCATCTCCCTGCGCCGGGCCCAGTCCCAGGCCCAGCTGGTCGTGGCCCGCCCCGTCGACTGCCAGCGCACCCCGGCCTTCCTGCTCGGCTGCTGGCAGCGCTACTTCGAGGCCACCACCCGCAAGAAGGGGGCCGAGACGGCCCTGGCCGACCTCGACGGCCTGTCCCACACCGGCCCCTACGCCGAGGGACAGTGCCACCAGCTCGCCCACGTCGTGGGCCGGGTGGCGGCCCGCCGCTACACCTCGCTGGCCACAGGACTGGCCGCCGGGCAGCGCCTGGGCAACATCTGCTTCTCCGGCTATTTCCACGGGCTGCTCGAGGCCTACACCTCGGCGCTGACCGACTCCGAGCTGAAGACCCGCATCGACCACATCTGCGACCAGCCCGGGGTCAAGCGCTACTCCTTCGACAACTACACCTGCGTCCACGGTCTGGGCCACGGGATCACCCTGAGGTACCAGAACGACGTCTTCAAGGCCCTGCCCTGGTGCGACTCCATGGCCGACCCGTGGGACAGGCAGTCCTGTTACACGGGCGTCTTCATGCAGAACCTCATCGCCGACCAGGTCGAGGGCACGGCCGTGGACATCCGCCCCTCCGACCCCGTGTTCCCGTGCAACGCGGTGACGGAGGAGCAGAAGCCGTCCTGCTACGTCATGGTGACGTCCAACATCCTCAAGCAGGCCAACTGGGACTATCGAGCCGGCTTCGCCGCCTGCCAGAGCGTCGAGCACGCCTACGAGATCACCTGCTACGAGAGCATGGGGCGTGACATCAGCAGCAGGGAGCTGCTGGACGGGCCCAAGACCATCGACTCCTGCCGGCTGGCCAGCAAGGACGTGGCCTTCCGCTCGTGCGTAGACGCGGCGGCCAAGAACGACATCTCGACCGACCACAACGGCGACAAGGCCGCCGCCCTGTGTCAGATCGCGCCGGGAGACGCGCAGACCGAGTGCTTCAAGGTTCGAACCGAGTACCTGAAACAGTTCTGACCGGCGCGGGCAGCGGAGCTCGGCCTACAGCGGACCGGACTCGGCCAGCTTCTGGAGCTCGGCCATCCCCTCCTCGATGCCCCGGCACAGCACGTCGACATCGGGGCTGGAGTCGTAGTCGCCGGTCACGCCGAAGTTGACCAGCCCGTTGTAGGAGAAGATGGCCACCCCGATGCGGACCGAGCCGGCCAGGGGGACGTAGGGGAACGCCTCCAGCATGCGCCGGCCCGCGGCGTACAGAGGGAACTGGGGCCCGGGGACGTTGGTGGTCACCGTGTTGACGTTGCGCTGGGGCAGCCGGCTGAACAGCCGGGTCCCCAGGGTGAGCAGCACGGGCGGGGCGAAGCCCGACAGCGACGTGAGCACCTCCCCCGCCACCGCCTGCTTGGACTCCTTGAGGTCGGCCATCTGGGCCCGGATGGCGTCGAGGCGGGCCTTGGGGTCCCCGATCCCGACCGGGAGCTCGGCGATCATCCCCGAGACCTTGTTGTTGAACGTGCCGTCGCCCGTCGCCGGCCCCGCCTGCCCGGGGGTGCGCACCGACACCGGCACCAACGTCCGTACCACCCGGCCCGGGTCCTCTCCCCTGCTGACCAACAGGTCGCGGAAGCCCCGGGTGATGGCGGTGAGCACGACGTCGTTCACGGTGCCGCCGACGCCCTTGCGTATGACCTTGATCTGGTCGAGGGTGCTGCGGGCCCAGGCCCAGCGCCGGTGGGGCCCGATGGGCCCGTTGAGGGTGGACAGGGGGGTGGGCCGCACCACGCCGATCATCGAGCGCACGCCCCTCCCCAGCTCCCGCACCTGTCGGGTGGCGGCCCGCAAGGCCCGCACCTGCTCGTAGGGGCTCACCAGGCGCTCGGCCACGGCGTCGGCCAAGAGGCGGGCGGCGCCGGGCTCCTGGCCGGCGTGGAACTCCGGTGACGGCTGGCGGGGGGGCTCGGGCTCCCGGTCGAGCACGACCGTCAG